>ENA-UEOZ01000024-UEOZ01000024.1-human-gut-metagenome-genome-assembly--contig:-NODE-24-length-119575-cov-70.822934_pt1 | contig 119575 bp, 131 predicted proteins | sample MGYA00242898_ERZ507912 | MGnify/ENA primary metagenome ERZ507912 (study PRJEB26167, sample SAMN06115410) | human gut metagenome | host: Homo sapiens | place: China:Chongqing | collected 2016-04-27... | reverse complement strand
CGGGCTTGATTTATGTTTTGCTGCGGTCCCTTTTTTATCTCGTGGGCATGTGATTGGAAATTCTCATCTTAATTTACATAAAATACACAAAAGGCCGCTGCGCGGTTGGTCACGGACTAACGTCCGGGTGGCCCAAGGAACATAAGGACTGATGCCGTAGCGAGTCGCTAACGCGGAGAATATAACTCACAAACAAAGAAACACCGCAATATCCGGACTTCGCCACTTTCTGCGCCATTGAATGGCGCATATTGAAAATCTGTGAGCTGCGTCATTTTGTTTGGGAGATGTATTGACGAAGTCAGAAAATGCTGCTTTTGTCGTAAATAAATAGTAACTTTGCCGTCAGAAATAATAACGAAACAAACAATAGCATAAATGAGTTTACAATGCGGCATCGTGGGTCTGCCCAACGTGGGCAAGTCAACCCTGTTCAACTGCCTGAGTAATGCCAAGGCACAATCTGCCAACTTCCCCTTCTGCACCATAGAGCCTAATGTGGGCGTAATAACCGTGCCCGACGAGCGTCTGACCAAACTGGCCGAACTCGTACATCCGGGCCGCATCGTGCCCACCACGGTCGAGATAGTAGACATTGCCGGTCTGGTAAAGGGCGCCTCAAAGGGTGAGGGCCTCGGCAACCAGTTCTTGGGCAATATCCGCGAAACGGACGCCATCATACATGTGCTGCGCTGCTTTGACGATGGCAACGTGGTGCACGTAGACGGCAGCGTAGACCCCGTGCGCGACAAGGAGATTATCGACACCGAGCTGCAGCTCAAGGACCTTGAGACGGTGGAGAACCGCATCAAGCGCGTGGAGAAGATAGCCAAGGTGGGCGGTGACAAGAATGCCAAAGTAGAGTACGACGTGCTGCTGGCCTACAAGGCCGCCCTTGAGGAGGGAAAGAGTGCGCGCAGCGTGGAGTTTGAAACCCTTGAGGAGCAGAAAGCAGCCAAAGGCTTGTTCCTGCTCACTTCAAAGCCCGTGCTCTACGTGTGCAACGTAGACGAAGGCTCGGCCGCCACAGGCAACCACTATGTAGACGAGGTGCGCGAGGCCGTGAAGGAAGAAGGCGCCGAGGTGCTGGTGCTTGCCGCACAAACCGAGGCCGATATAGCCGAACTCGAAACCTACGAGGAGCGCCAGATGTTCCTGCAAGATGTAGGACTCGAAGAGAGTGGCTGCAACCGCCTTATCAAGGCCGCATATCACATGCTCAACTTGCAGACATTCATCACGGCCGGCGAGATGGAAGTCAAGGCATGGACCTTCCACAAGGGTTGGAAAGCCCCGCAGTGCGCCGGTGTCATACACACCGACTTTGAAAAGGGCTTTATCCGTGCCGAAGTCATCAAGTACGACGACTATATCCGCCTTGGCTCAGAAAGCGCTGTGCGCGAGGCCGGCTTGCTCCACGTCGAGGGCAAGGAATACGAGGTGCAGGACGGCGACATCATGCACTTCCGCTTTAATGTATAACCCCACAAAGTGATGGTGTGCCAACGAGAGGTGCTGTCAATGCGCCCTCCTTGGCACGCCTTTTTTCATTATGACCATTTGGAATCCGTCAATCGTGGCCTTTAGTTTAGGTCCCGTCGAGGTGCGCTGGTACTCGCTGTGCTGGTGCATAGGTCTGGCGCTGGCCTATGTTGTAGTGTACAAGCTCTACAAGCGCCAGGGCATACCACAGGAAAAGTTCGACCCCCTCTTTCTATACTGCTTCATAGGCATACTGGCCGGTGCCCGCCTGGGCCATTGCCTGCTTTACGAGCCAGGCTACTTTCTGAGCCACCCGCTCGAAATGCTGCTGCCCATGCACAAGATGGCCGACGGCAGTTGGAAGTTTACCGGCTATGCCGGCCTTGCCTCGCATGGTGGCACATTGGGCCTCATGATAGCCCTGTGGCTGTATGTGCGCCGCACCAAAGTAAACCTTATGCGTGTGCTCGACAACATAGCCATAGCCACCCCCATCTGCGCCTGCTTCATACGTCTGGGCAATCTTATGAACTCCGAAATTGTGGGCAAGTACACAGGCTCCGACATGGGCTTTGTATTTGTGCAACTGCACGAAACCATGCCGCGCTATCCCGCCCAGTTGTACGAGGCCATAGCCTACTTGGTGCTGTTTGTCATCGGCGTGCTCATCTATTTCAAGCGTCCGCAGCGCGTAGGTTCCGGTTTCTACTTCGGCTATTGCCTCACCACCATATTCGTGTTCCGCTTTGTGGTAGAGTTCTTGAAAGAGGTGCAAGAGCCATGGGAGCTGGCCATGCAGCACACCATAGGCCTCGACCAAGGCCAGCTGCTCAGCATACCCTTTGTGCTCATTGGCATTTACTGCATGTGCGGAGGCAAATGGTGCAAGCGTTTTGCCGAGAAATAAGCGCACAAAATGCCCCAAAGCACCCATTTGGAGGGGAAATATGCTGAATAATGTCTAAAAATAGGCGTGCCAATAACGCATAATGCCCGTAAAAACCTTATATTTGTAGCGCAATCGCACTTTATATACTAAGATAAAACAACAATCATACACAAATATCATGCAAAGCAAACTCTATGTGTCATTAGCGTTGGCCGGCACTTTGGTGCTGACCTCATGCGGCGGTTTGGGTAAACTCACTGCCGACAACTTTACCGTAACCCCTTCACCCATGGAGGCCGTGGGCGGCAAAGTGCCCGTAGTAATCAATGGCCGCTTCCCCGAGAAGTATATGAAAAAGAAGGCCGTGGTAACCGTACTCCCCGTATTACGCTATGGTTCGGATTTTGCCGATGGACAGTCTGCCACTTACCAGGGCGAGAAGGTGCAGGGCAACGACACCGAAATATCGTACAAGCTGGGCGGCAACTACACCATGCGCAACAGTTTCGACTACGTGCCTGCCATGCAGCAGAGCGAGCTTTACCTCACCTTCAAGGCCAAAGTGGGCAAGAAGGACGTAAAGATCCCCGATGTTAAGGTAGCCGACGGCGTGCTCGCCACATCGGCACTCATCAGCAGCACAGCCGCTTCTACCACGCCGCAGATTGCTGCCGACAAGTATCAATATGCTATCAAGCAAACAAAGCAGGCTCAAATAAAGTACCTCATCAACCAGGCCAATATCCGCAACAGCGAAATCAAGAGCACCTCGGTGAAGGACTTTGTCAAGACACTGCGCGACATCAAGGCCGACCAAAAGGGCTACATGCTCGACAACATCGAAGTGTCGGCTTATGCCTCACCCGACGGCGGCATGAAGGTGAACACCGCTTTGGCACAAAAGCGCGAGAAAACCTCAAAGGGCTACGTCAACAAGCAGCTCAAGAGCGCCAAGCTTGATGCCGATGTCGACTCAAAGTACACTGCCGAGGACTGGGAAGGCTTCCAGGAGTTGGTAAGCCAGTCAAACATACAGGACAAGGACGTGATACTGCGTGTGCTCTCTATGTATCAGGACCCCGAGGAGCGCGAGAAGCAAATCCGCAACCTCTCGGCCGGATTTAAGGAGCTTGCCGACGAAATTCTGCCCGAGTTGCGCCGTGCCCGCATGACCATCAACTACAACATTATTGGCCGTTCCGACGACGAGATACAGGCACAGTACAAGGACGACGCCACCAAACTCTCAGTTGAGGAATTGCTCTATGGCGCCACACTCACCGAGAACGCCAGCGAGCAGAAAGACATCTACACCACTGCCACCAAGCAGTACCCCAACGACTACCGTGCCTACAACAACCTGGCCGTGTTAGCCTACCAGCAGGGCGACCTCGCCACCGCAAAGAGCTATCTTGACAAGGCTGAGGCCATCGACGGCAAGTCGGCCGAGGTTAATGCCAACAAGGCTTTGGTAGCCCTGGCCGAGGGCAAGAACGCTGAGGCTAAGGACTACTTGATGAAGGCCACCGCATCGCCCAACTACAACGAAGTGCTTGGCAATTTGCAGGTAGCCGCAGGCAACTATGCACAGGCTGCACAGTGCTTGAAGGGTGTAAATTCAAACTCTGCCGCCCTGGCCCAGCTGCTCAACAAGGATTATGCCGAAGCCAGCAAGACACTTGGCAAGGTGGCACGTCCCGATGCCACCACAAGCTACCTCAAAGCCATTGTGGCAGCGCGCAGCGGACAGGATAGCAGCGTGTTGAGCAACCTGAAGGACGCCTTTGCCAAGGACAGCTCGCTCAAGCAGCGCGCAGCCAAGGACTTGGAGTTCGCCACCTTGTTCAACGACGCTACCTTCCAGAGCTTGGTAAAGTAACCAGGTGCTGCATCGACATGCACACTTTGACATACGTACAATCATAGTTGCAGCCCCTCAACCTGAACGCACGCCCACAGGCGGCACAGGACGAGGGGCTGTATCGTTTTAAGAAGAGCGAAACTCACATCACAACGCAATACCTAATACGCAATAGACATGAACAAGCTATACACCCTCCTGCTATCAGTCGTGGCCCTGCTGCTCCTTGCAGCCTGTGGCCCCGCCAAGGACCGCGTGCGCATCGAAGGCACCCTCAGTGGCGTAAACGATGCCGAGTTCTACGTGTACAGCGAGGACGGCGCATTCGACGGCATCGACACCATACGCATCTCCGATGGCAAGTTTACCTACGAGCGCAAGTTGTCGGCCCCCGCAGTGCTCACGCTGCTCTACCCCAACTTTACGCAGACCTATATAGTGGCCGAGCCAGGCCATACTGTCAAGATGAAAGGCGATGCCTCCAAAATTGGTGAGTCGCAGATAACCGGCACCGAGCAAAACGAACTGCTGAGCGACTTCCGCACCAAGCACAGCAACGATCCTGCCAACATGCAGAAACTGGCCGCAGCACAATTTGTGCGTGAGAATGCCAACACACTGGCTGCTGTGGCCGTGTTCCGCAAATACTTTGCCAACCAGCAAAACCCCGATGCCGCCATGGCGCTCAAACTGCTTGATGTGTTGAAAAAGGCACAGCCCAAGGAGCGTGCCGTGACCTATGTCGACAACTTTTTCCGTCCCATCTTCCAGAACGGCCTTGGGCAGCAACTGCCCGACTTTACTGCCGAGGCCATTGACGGCCGCAAAGTCAGTGCTTCTGCCTATCGCGGCAAGCGCCTTGTCATAGCTTGTGTGGGCAGTTGGCAGAGCGACAGCCGCCCCCTGCTCGTGCAGCTGCGCCGCAAGTTGCGCACCCTTGGCGGCAAGTGGCAGTGCCTGGTGGTGTCGCTTGATGTCGACCGCGAAATGATGCGCGCCAACCTGCAGGCCGACTCCATACAGTGCCCCATCATTTGCGACCGCCAAGCCTTTGAGTCGCCCCTTGTCAAGCAGCTCGGTCTGCACTATGTGCCCTCGCTCATGCTCGTCGACGAGCAAGGCCGCATCATACAGCGCGATGTAACCAAGGTAGACGACGCGCAATTGTAAATAGCACACTCAAGTTTCGGATTTAGCAAGGGCGGGCTGAAAGCCCAATGGAGCACACAGCCCAGGGCAAGCGAAGCGGCACCCTGGGTATCGTGTGTCGGAGCAGTCGCGCCCTGTAAGGGCAAAAGCTTTAAGACCTGGCGCAGGTATTGAAAAAATATACATACGATGTTCCGCTTTAAGACCGCTAAATCAGCTATCAAGCAGGGATAACAACATAAAGGGTTAAAGCTTTTGCCCTTACAGGGCGCGGAGACTCTACTATGCGGGAACCCCAGGGTGTCGCTTCGCTTGCCCTGGGCTGTGTGTTCCATTGGGCTTTCAGCCCGCCCTTGTTAAATCCGAAACTTCATAACAATATATGCCCGTTAACCCACTCACCCCGTCAACCCATCAGTAAGCATGTTAACCACCATACACACCTCAGCCGTCAATGGCATGGCCGCCATGCCCGTGTTTTTAGAGGTCAATGCCAACGAGATACATTCGCAAGAGGACCGCACCATATTCTTTATGGTGGGGCTTCCCGACAATGCCGTGCGCGAGAGCAAACTGCGCGTTGAGAGCGCCTTGCAAAACAGTGGTTTCCAGCTGCCTTTGCGCGAGAAGTACACCATCAACTTTGCCCCCGCCGATGTGCGCAAGGAAGGTTCGGGCTACGACCTGCCCTTGGCCATAGGCATGCTGGCCTCGTTAGGCCGCCTGCCGTCCGACAAACTCGGCCGCTACGTGTTTGTGGGCGAGCTCGGCCTCGATGGTTCAGTGCGCCCCGTCAAGGGCGCCTTGTCCATAGCCATCAAGGCCCGCGAGCAAGGTTTCGAGGCCCTGTTTGTGCCAAAGGAAAACGAGCGCGAAGCCGCGGTGGTCAACAAACTCAAGGTGTATGGTGTTGAAAGTCTGCTGCAGGTGGTAGCCTTTCTGCAAGGCAAGTTAACCCTTCAGCCCACCATAGTCAACACGCGTGAGGAGTTCTATGCCGCCCAAGCCACCATGGGCGACGACTTTGCCGATGTCAAGGGCCAGGACGCCGTAAAACGTGCCTTCGAGGTGGCTGCAGCGGGCGGTCACAACATCATACTGATAGGCGCCCCCGGTTGCGGCAAAAGCATGATGGCCAAGCGCGTGCCCTCAATTCTGCCCCAGCTCACGCTTTCGGAGAGCCTCGAGACCACGCAAATCCACTCCATAGCCGGCAAGTTGGGCGTCACCACCTCACTCATAGCCCGCCGCCCCTTCCGTGCGCCCCATCACACCATATCCGACGTGGCCCTCATTGGCGGTGGCACCACCTACAAGCCCGGCGAGATAAGTTTGGCGCACAACGGCGTGCTGTTCCTCGATGAACTGCCCGAGTTTTCGCGCACGGCACTCGAAACGCTGCGCCAGCCGCTTGAAGACCGCCAAATAACCATATCGCGCGCCAAGTACACTTCAACCCTTCCGTGCTCCTTCATGCTCGTGGCCTCGATGAACCCTTGTCCGTGCGGCTACTACAACGACCCGCACCATGCCTGCACCTGCTCGCCCGCACAGGTGCAGCGCTACATGAGCAAAATATCGGGCCCGCTGCTCGACCGCATCGACATACAAATAGAGGTGGCTCCCGTGTCGGTGAGCGAGCTGGCCCATGCGCCCAAAGGCGAGTCGAGTGCCGACATACGGCAGCGCGTGGTAGCTGCGCGTGCCATACAAACCGAGCGTTACAAAGACGAGCCTGGTGTGCACTGCAATGCCCAAATGTCGCGCAGCATGCTCGAGCGCCATGCCCGCCTCGACGATGAGGCATCGGCCACCCTGTCGCGTGCCATGAAGCGGCTCGATCTTTCGGCCCGTGCCTATGACCGCATACTCAAGGTGGCGCGCACCATAGCCGACCTTGCCGCCTCGCCCGACATACGTTCGGAGCACATTAAGGAGGCCATTGGCTACCGCAACCTCGACAGGGCGGGGTGGGGCGAGTGAAAGGACGGTAGCGCCGTTGGCTCTGAAACGCAAGCACAAAACGCTACCTCTAATGGGGGCGACGCGTCCCGCGTCGGTTTTTTCAGCAGCCTCGTTCCGCGGTAAAATGCAATGTTCATGCACTAAATAAAGGCTCACAGACAGCACGAATTACACGCCTGTCTGTGAGCCTTTGCCTTCAATTCCGACGCGAGACGCGTCGCCCCCATTAGAGCGCAATGCCTTGACACAACAGTCCTTTACATGGCTTCAAATTTGCTTCTTAACTTGTAAATCTGATAGAAAACGCAAGCACTAATGGGGGCGACGCGTCCCGCGTCGGTTTTTTCAGCAGTCTCGAGACGCGGTAAAATGCAATGTGCATGCACTAAATAAAGGCTCAAAGACAGCATTAATTACATGCCTGTCTGTGAGCCTTTTTCTTAATTCCGACGCGGGACGCGTCGCCCCCATTAGAGGTAGCGTTTTGTGCTTGCGTTTGGTGCTTGCGTTTAGTGCTTGCGTCCGTTCGAATGTTAACGTTTTACCAGTCAGTTTCCTTTGCCAGAATGGCAAACAAGTTGAGATAATAACAAAAGAGCATTTGAACTTTGTTATATAGAAGCAGTAATTGTGAGTATAAGCAGGTTTTCAAAGTTAGTAGATATGAACACCCGCTTACTAACTTATTACACCGCCAGCCCCATGTTGTAGGCTTCGTGCAGTTTGGGGTTGCCCTCGATGGTGCGCGGTCCTCCAACCCCACCGCAGAACAGCGTGCCTGCCAGCTGGCACTTGGGGTAGCAGTCAGTCCAGCCCGTCAGTCCCGCCTCGGCGCGTTGCGGCACTTCGGGCCCGTCCTCGGCCGCCGTGGTGAGCAAGTAAACATCGCGAAATTTGTAGTCGAGAGCGTACATGGCGTTCATGCGGTCAATCAGTACCTTCATTTGTCCGCTCATCTCGTAGTAGTAGATGGGGGTGCCCCAGCACACCACGTCGGCCTCAAGCACTTGCTGCATGATGGCATTGGCATCGTCGTTAATAACGCAGCGACCAAGCTTTTGGCAGGCCAGACAACCTCGGCAAAAGGCAATGTCCTTGTCCGCAAGTGTAATTTTTGTTACCTCGTGTCCGGCAGTGCGGGCACCTTCGGCAAATTGGTTGGCCAGCATGTCGCTGTTTGACCCCATGCGCAGGCTGGTTGATATGACTATTACTTTTTTCATTCTTGTCCTTAGTCTAATATGTGAGTTAATGAGTGGGCGTTGCGCCTTATTCTGGCAGTTTGTTATATTCCTCGTCCGTCACAGGTTCGAGCCATTCATTAGGAGCAGAGCCCGGTTGTGAGTTCTCTACAGCCACGTGGGTGGCAATGTGTTGGAACCACGCGTGCTTTTGAGCACCGTGCCAATGCTTTACCCCCTCGGGAATGTCAATGACGTCGCCAGCCTCAAGTGCGATGGCCGGCTTGCCCCACTCCTGATACCAACCTTTGCCAGCCACACAAATAAGTATTTGGCGCGCCCCGTGATGAATGTGCCAGTTGTTGCGGCAGCCCGGTTCAAAGGTCACGTTGCTCATGGGGAGTACGGTTTGTTCGCCTTGCTCAATGTTTTTGGGCGTGAGGGCAGCCAGATGGCTGTTGCCTGTAAAGTATTGGGCGTAGGCTGTGTTGGGACTGCCAATGGGGAAGGGCAGTGGTTCGTTAACGCTGTCGGTGTGAGCGGTTGCGTCAGTGCCATTGTCAGTCCACACCTCCTTGGCCAGGTTAAAGGCCGCCCAAGCTTTGGGCCAGCCGGCGTAAAAGGCCATGTGGGTGATGGCTTCGGCTATTTCGGTGTGTGTGATGCCATTGTTTTTGGCCGACTGCAAGTGGTACTTGAGCGAGCTGTCGGTGATGCCCTGGCTGATGAGCGATGTGATGGTGACCAAGCTGCGGTCGCGTAACGAAAGCAGGTCGTTGCGGCTCCACACCTCGCCAAATAGTACGTCGTCGTTGAGGCGGGCAAATTCGGGCGCAAACTCACCAAGTTGGGTGCGTCCGGCTGTTTGTACAATCTTTTTTTGTGCCATGATGTGTGTGGTTGTGATTGCCATGATGATGAGCAATCCTGTCTTTTTAATAAAGCCTGTCATGCGGTTTTGCGGTATTCGCTGGGCGTCTTGCCTGTTTTGGTTTTGAAAAAGCGTACAAAGTGCTGCGGATATTCAAAGCCAAGCTGGTGACTTACTTGTGCAATGCTCAAGGTGTCGTCGGAGAGCAGTTGCATGGCGGCGCGCAGCAGGCGGTCGTTAATAAAGTCCTTGGCCGTGCGCCCCGTTTCGGTTTTGACCAGTTCGCCAAAATATTTGGTAGAGTAGCAACATTTGTCGGCAAAGTAGGCCACTGTGGGCAGCCCGTGTTGCTGGGCGTGGTTGGCCATGTAGTGGTCGAGCAGGCCTACAAACTTTTTGACGGTGGCATGGTTAATCTCCTCACGTGTGATGAACTGCCGGTCGTAAAAGCGCAGACAGTAGTTGAGCAGCAGCTCGATGTTGCTCACGATGAGCTCGCGCGAGTGCTTGTCGATGCTGCGCTGCAGCTCTTGTTCAATCATGCTGAGCGCCCCTCGGAATATGTCAATTTCGTCGGCCGACAGGTGCAGTGCCTCGTTTGAAGTGTAGTCAAAGAACTCGTAACGGCTGATGTTGCGTCCCAGCTGTGTGCGGTTGAGCAAGTCGGGGTGAAACACAATGGCCGTCCATTTGGGCACTTCCACTTCGGGATTGGGTTCTACGTGTATTGACTGGCCGGGCGCAAAACTTGTGACTGTCATTTCGTCAAAGTCGTATGGCGTGCGGCCGTATGACAATTTGCAGCCCTTGTTCTCTTTAAGAAACAGGGCATAGAGTGCGTAGTGAAATACCGACTCCTCAATTTTAGGCGCATTGTCGCAGCGTACAACACTTACTAAAGGGTGGCGTGTGGGCAACCCATAATAGTCGTTGAAGTCTTGAACAGTGTTGAATGTTATTTCGTGCATGGCTTGTGTTGTTTGTGATGGGGTTATGGGGTTATGGGGTTAGAGGGTTATGGGGTTAGAGGGTTAAAAGATTACCATTGCTTGCTCAACACGCAGAGGTTACTTTATAACCTCATAACCTCATAACCTTCTAACCCTCTACCCCTCTACCCCTCTAACCTCCTAACCCTCTAACCCCTCTATAACGTCCTCCACAATTTGTTCGTCGAGCAGGCGGTTGTCGGCCAGCAGTTCGTTGACATCGAAACGGTCGTAAAGCCCCTTTTTGATGCCGCCCACAAGCACCCTCATGCTCGAAGTGCCGTAGAACGAGGCAATGCGCTCGCCAAATCCACCGTCCTTGCAACCGTCCTCGAGCGTGACAACAAACTGGTGGTCGGCCTTGAGGCTGTTGAGCGTGTCGGCATCTACGGCGTGCAAGTAGCGTGGGTTGATAAGCGTGGCGTCAATACCCTTGTCGGCCAACAGACGTGCCACACGCTCACCCTTTTGGTAGAACGAACCAGCGGCAATGATAGCCACCCTGCTGCCGCGGTGCATCACCTTGTAGCTTGGTGTGTAGCCATATTCTGTGTCGACGGGGGCGGTGGCATGGTGCACCCCGTTGATAGGCACGCGCAGCGCAATGGGCATTTTGTCCTGCGCAATGGCCCAGCGCAGCATGGCAAAGTACTCCTCGCAGTTGGTTGGAGCCAGATAGATGAGGCCCGGAATGCTGCACAGCATGGGAATGTCGAACAAGCAGATGTGCGTGATGTCATTCATAGAGTTGACACCGCCGCCTACCACGTTGATAACGGCCGGATTGGCATTGATGCAAATGTCCTGTGCTATCTGGTCGTAGGTGCGTTGTATGAAAGTGCTGTACACCGTCCACACGGGGTGCAGTCCGCCCTTGGCCATGCCCGAAATCATGGCCGCTGCCTGCTCCTCGGCAATGCCCATGTCGATGTGTTGCTTGCCCGCCAGTTTGCGTTTTTCGGGAGTGAAGCCCGCAGCCGCAGGTGTGCCGGCCGTAACGGCAATGAGTGTGGGGTCGTGCTTCATTTCGTTCAGCATCCAGTTGCTGAACAGCTCCTCGTAGGTTTCGACAGCCGGTTTTGGTGGGCGGCTTCCGTCCAGACGGTTGAAGGGCAACCCCCAGTGCCATGCCTCCTTGTTGGCCACGGCGGGCGCAAATCCATGCCCCTTTTCGGTGTGAATGTGCACCACGGTAGGCTTGTCGGTGCCCTTCACGCTTTCGAACACCTTGATAAGCTTTTCGATGTCGTTGCCCTCCTCCAGATATTTGTATTCAAAGCCCCATGCCTTGAACCAGTTGTGCGCACAGGTGCCGTTGCTCTCGCGCAGCGCCCGCAGATTTTTGTAGATGCCGCCGTGGTTCTCGGCAATCGACATCTCGTTGTCGTTCACCACAATGATGATGCCCGTGCCCAGCTCCGAAGCCTCGTCAAGTCCCTCAAAAGCCTCGCCGCCCGAGAGCGAGCCGTCGCCAATGATGGCAATGATGTTCTCGTCGGTGCCCTTGATGTCGCGCGCCTTTTGCAGTCCGGTGGCCAGACTGATAGAAGTAGAGGTGTGTCCTACCTCAAAGTTGTCGTACTCCGGGCATTCGGCGGGAGATGAGTAGCCCGAAATGGCGTTCATGTCGTTGATGTTGCCCAAAAAACCTGCGGCGCGTCCGGTGAGCACCTTGTGCGGGTAGCACTGGTGGCTCACGTCGAACACCAGTTTGTCCTTAGGTGCGTCGAACACATAGTGTAGCGCCACGGTGGCCTCGACAAAACCAAGGTTGGGCCCCACGTGTCCGCCGTGTTGGCTCACGCGGTTGAGCACGGCGTCGCGCGTTTCGTCGGCCACAATTTGCAGTGCTTTGATGTCCAGCCCTTTCAAGTCGGCTGGCGACTTAATCTTTTCTATATACATGGTTGCGGTAAAGTTTGATGGGTTTGTATTCGTGTTGCAAAGATACTTATACTATGGATATTGTGGCAATACCTTTAATACGGAAGATTTTACCACAAGTACGACTTTGGCCGTTTGTTGGGCGAGCAAGAGCGTGCTTATGGTAAAAAGTGGCAGTTGCTCCAAACAAAACACGCGGCACAATGTCACTACTCGGCCTTTTTTGTGTAAGTTTGCAAATTGGTAGCCCCGTGTTGTGGCGGTTGCCAGAATATGTAAGAAATAATATAGCAACCTCAAATCAAGCATCATGCAATCGCTATTGCCCACCAAACCGCAACATTATGTGTGGCCCCTGGCCGCCCTGTGCGTGATAACCCTGTTTTTGTTTTTAGGCGACACCCTGTTCAATACCCGCGGCGAACCGCGCGAGGCCGTTGTGGCCCTGTCGATGTTGAAGGAGGGCAACTGGGTGCTACCCATCAACAATGGTGTGGACATGGCCTACAAGCCCCCCTTCTTTCACTGGCTCGTGGCACTCTGCTCGCTGCCCATAGGCCATGTGACCGAGTACACGGCACGCATGCCGTCGGCCATAGCCGCCACGGTGATGGTGCTGGCCGGCTTCAGGTTCTTTCAGCAGCGCCAAGGCACGGCAGTGGCCATGCTGATGGCCGTTGTGACGCTGGGCAGCTTTGAGGTGCACCGTGCGGCAGTGGCCTGCCGCGTAGACATGGTGCTCACCTGCATGATGGTGCTGTCGCTCTACACCTTATATATATGGGTGGAGCACGGCATGAAGGGCATTCCGCTGTGGGGCGTGCTGTGCTTGAGTGCGGCCTTTCTGAGCAAAGGCCCCGTGGGCATGGGGCTGCCCTGTGTGGTAGTGGCCGTGTTTGCGTGGCTCAGGGGGCACGGCTTTTGGCGTGTAACGTGGCGCATGGCCCTGGTGGGCGTGTTGGCCCTGGTGCTGCCGGCAGCCTGGTATGTGGCCGCCTGGCGCGAGGGCGGCGACCGCTTTCTGCACCTTGTGTATGAGGAGAATGTGCTGCGTCTGCTCGGACGCATGACCTACGAGAGCCATGTCAACCCGTGGCACTACAATGTGCTGACCCTCGTGACAGGCTTTGTGCCCTACACACTGCTCATGCTCATGTCGCTGCCCGTGTTGCCGTGGCGCAAGCTCAAGCCCTGGCTCGGCCGTCCTGCCCAATGGTGGACACGGCTCAAGGCATGGGTAAGGGGTATGGACGATGCCCGGCTGTTTGCCCTGCTCAGTGCGGTGATAATATTTGTGTTCTACTGCATACCCAAGAGCAAACGCAGTGTGTACCTGCTGCCCGTATATCCGTTTGTGGCCTACTACATGGCCGAGTATTTGCTGTGGCTGCGCCACAACCACCGCCGTGTGCTCGATGCCTTTGGGTGGGTGCTGACGGCAGTGGCCTTGGTGCTTACATTGGTATTCTGGGCCATCAGACTTGGCCTTGTGCCCACCGAACTTGTGGCGGGCGGACATGGCGGCCCCCAAAATGTGGCCATGCTCACCGCCTTGCAGCACACGCCATACACCCCCATGCTGCTTGTAACCGTGATGATGCCGCTCATAGGTGTGGCCATATTTATGCGTCATCGCCGCATACTGCCGCTGACCAGTGTGGTGATATTGGTGTTTGCCCTGTACTTTGGGCTTGATGGCGCCTACCAGCCCGTTGTGCTCAACACCAAGAGCGACAAGCCGCAGGCCGACTACATAGCGCGCATGGCCCCCACGGGCACCATATATTCGTATCGCACCGATGTGACACCGGGCAACCCGATGCACCCGTTTACGCTGAACTTTTACCTTGGCGACCGCATAGCTCCCATCGAAGCCTCAAAGCCCATGCCGTGTAGCGGACTGCTGGTGGTGGGCAATGACGAGATTGAGACTTTTAAGCAGCAATATGCGGGGCGGTATAAAGTGCAGCTTGTGCAGGACTTTGATCACCGTAGTTGCGACGACCACAAAATGCTGAAACTCTATCGTTTTGAAACGGTTCCGTGTCATCTCTGACCCACTCCCTTGTGCGCTCATTGCACACTGGCCTATTCGTAAGTAATGATGTCCATGCAAAATCATAAGCATACAGCCGCCCAAGCCTTTCGCTTTGTGCTGGTAGGCATATTTGCCACGGCGCTGCACTACGGCATATACCTGTTGTTGCGCTGCGCCATACAGATAGATGTGGCCTACACCATAGGCTATGTGTTGAGCTTTCTGGCCAACTTTTATTTGACGGCACGTTTCACCTTCCGCACTGCACCCTCGTGGCGCCGCCTTGTGGGCATGGGGGGAGCGCATGGCGTGAACTATGTGTTGCACATGGTGCTGCTCAACCTGTTTTTGTGGCTTGGCGTGCCACCGGCTCTGGCACCGCTGCCGGTGTTTGCCGTGGCCGTGCCGGTAAACTTTATACTGGTGAAGGTGGTGTTTAAGAATAATAGAAAACAGGTTAACGGGTAAGTTTGTCAAGCTTTTAAGGCTTCTTGCCAGTTTTACTTTAATATCACTCCAGTTCTGGATTTAGCAAGTGCGGGCTGAAGGCCCAATGGAGCACATAGCCCAGGGCAAGCGAAGCGGCACCCTGGGTATCGCGTGTTGGAGCAGTCGCGCCCTGTAAGGGCAAAAGCTTTAAGACATGGCGCAGGTGTTGAACAAAATATACATACGATGTTCCACTTTAAGACCGCTAAATCAGCTATCAAGTAAGAATAACAACATAAAGGGTTAAAGCTTTTGCCCTTACAGGGCGCGTAGACTCTACTATGCGGAAGTCCCAGGGTGCCGCTTCGCTTGCCCTGGGCTATGTGCTCCATTGGGCCTTCAGCCCGCCCTTGCTAAATCCGAAATTAGAGTAAGTAGCGTATAGCGCACTTACCCGTCACCCCATTACCCCAAAACTGCTAAATATGACCCTTTCGATAATAGTACCCTGTTACAACGAAGAAGCTGTGCTGCACGAAACCAATGCGCGGCTCACCGATGTGATAAAACGCATGGAGGCCAAGGCGCTGATAGACCACGGGCGCATCATGTACGTCAACGATGGGAGTGCCGACCGCACTTGGCAGATTGTAGAAGAACTGGCCCAGGCCGACCAACACGTGGGCGGCTTGTGTCTGGCCCACAACGTGGGACACCAGCAGGCATTGTGGGCGGGCCTTGAATGGGCCGCGGCACGCAGCGATGCTGCCATAAGCATTGACGCCGACCTGCAGGACGATGTGGAGGCCATACCGCAAATGGTGGAGCTGTGGTTGCACGGCGCCGATGTGGTGTATGGTGTAAGGCGCGAACGCAAGACCGACACGTGGTTTAAGCGCACCACGGCACAGGGCTTCTATCGCCTGATGCGCGTGATGGGCAGCGAGGTGGTGTACAACCATGCCGACTTCAGACTCATGAGCCGACGTGCCCTGCAGGCCTTGATGGCCTACCCGGAGCGTAACCTCTTTTTGCGTGGCATGGTGGCACAGTTGGGGTTCAACACCGCATCTGTTTACTACGACCGTGCAGAGCGCTTTGCCGGTGAGTCGAAGTATCCGCTGACCAAGATGCTTGGCTTTGCGCTCGATGGCATCACCTCGTTCTCGGTGCGCCCCTTGCAGTATATTACTTACCTGGGGGCCGTGTTTATGCTCATCTCGATATGCGCCATCGTTTACGGCATTGTGTCGTACGTTGAGGGCCGCACCATAGCGGGCTGGACCTCGCAGCTGGTGAGCATCTGGTTTATAGGCGGTGCCATACTGCTGGCCTGTGGCATCATAGGCGAATATGTGGGTAAGATATACACCGAGGTGAAACGTCGCCCACGCTACTTTATACAGAAGACGGCTGGCCATGAACTAAGTTAGTTTACGGGTTGGCTGGTTAACTGGTAAGTAGGTGTTGTGCTACTTATAGTGTTAACGTAAAAGTTTGACTAACTTACCCGTCAACCTGTCAACCCGTCAACCTGTTAACCCTATATGCTCTCTTGCAAGCAAGTTACCAACATAATACCTAATGTAATGAAGTTAAACCTAAAGAAACTGCTGCTGCTCAGTGCGCTGTTACCTACTGCCACGTGGGCACAGAACGTAGACCGCAGCAAATATCCGGATTACTCGGATAAGGTGAACCCAGACCCCTCGCTGATGCAACCCCGCAAGATGAGGGGGAAGGCCGCCAGCGTTACGGGGCTGCCCGACTATGTAAATAACGCTGAAACACGCTACTTTCCGCCCGTGCTCAACCAGGACGGTGGCTCTTGTGGCTCGGCCTCACGTATCTGCTACATGTTTTCGCATGAGCTGAACTCTTTCCGCAATCTTGATGGCAAAGATGCCCACAACTATTATCCGTCACACTTTGTGTGGCTGCTAACTTATGGCAACTCGGGCAAGGACCAGTTTGTGCAGTATGTGGGCGTGCCCTCGGCTGCAACTTACGGCGGACAGACCACCTCGAAATTGTTTGGCTATCAAGAAGCGTCGCAGAACGACTTTGGCTGGATGACGGGTTACGACAAGTGGTACGAAGCCATGTTCAACCGTATGCTCAAACCGGCACACTTCAGCGAGAACCTTGGCACAGAAGCCGGACGCGAAGCGCTGAAACGCTGGCTTTACAACCACAATGGCGACTCCGACTTCAGTTCGGGCGGTATTGCGGGCATTGGCTGTGCCTCGTCGGGCATACAAATGAAAGCTATCGAAACCACCCCGGCCAACACCGCTGCTGGCGTGGTGGGCAAACACTATCTCAGCGCCTGGGGCACTACCGTAGACCATGCCATGACTATTGTGGGCTACGACGACAGAATAGAGTTCGACCTTAACGGCAACGGCAAGTATGGCGAACAGGAGTCGGACGAGCGCGGTGCGTGGATAATGGTAAACTCGTGGGGTGACGATTGGGCCGATGGCGGCTTTATATATTGCCCCTACGCGTACGCTGGTGCTACCTTCAACGCCGACGGCAAATTCACTGGCAACTGGTGGACGCCCGAGGTGTACAAGGTGCGCAAAAACTACCGCCCGCTGCGTACGATCAAGGTGGAGATGGACTATAGCCGGCGCTCAGAACTGTGCCTGTCGGGCGGTGTGGCCAAGGACCTGAATGCCACGCAGCCCGAATACTCTGTGCCTTTCCACCACTTTCAGTATGCTGGCGATGGCAACAATGGTAATACCAACCCCGCTCCCGAAATACCGATGCTGGGACGCTGGATTGACAACACACTGCACACAGAGCCGATGGAGTTTGGCTACGACCTGACAGACCTCAGCGACAACCTCGACCCCAACGAACCTCTGAAGTACTTCTTTATTATAGACACCAAGAGCTGGGCCAAGGGCACAGGACATGTGTACAAAGCCTCAATACTCGATTATGCACAAGACAGCAAGGGGTTGGAAATTCCCTTTGACACGGGTGACAATGGTGTGACCATTGAAAATCAGGGCAACCGCACCGTGCTGACCGTCGTAGTGCCCGGACGCGGCTACAGAGCACCGCTTAATGTGGCAGTGAACGGAAACACGCTGACGTGGAGCAAGCCCGCTGCCTCGAAAAATGTGCTGACGGCTTTCCGCGTGTACAAGGGTACTGACGAACTGTTGGCCACACTCGATGCCGGCACCACACAATATGTGCTGCCCGAAGATGCTACGGGCTCGTATGCCGTGCAGGCTGTATATGGCAGCAAGCAGTCGGTGAGCGTAAGTGCCACCGTGCCGGCCAAGTCGACAAGCAACAAGTGCCTGAGGGCAGAGCACACAGGCTTTACCATTCCTGGTGTGTTCGGCTCGAAATATGACAAGGCTACGATAGAGTATTGGATACGTCCGATGTCGCTGTCGAACTGGAACCAAAGTGCTGGTCCGGGCTGGGGGCAGTTTATGTTCCACGCCAATGCTAATGGCAACTTTACCGCCGGTTGGGGGCTTGGATCGGACCGCATGGAACTGTCGAGCGTGCAGAAGAAAGACCAATGGACTCACATTGCAATGGTGGTAGATGATAACACGCTGACCACCTACGTAAATGGCGTGAAGAAGGGCAGCATAACGTCGGCCAATTACAGCGGCATAGGCGGCTTTGGCGACTTGACGTTTAGCGGCAGCGGTACAAACAGCGACCAGCACGCCTATTACGACGAAATACGTATATGGAATAAGGCACGCACGGCGGCCGAAATCAGTGCCGACTACAAGCTGATGTATACCGATGGCATACTGCCCGAAAACTTGATAGCCTACTACCCGGGCGACACGTTTGAAGTGGGCGGCGAAACTTTGCTGCGCGACCACACAGCCGGACAGCGTCATGCCTCATTTGCCAACAGCAATTTCAGCGTTAATAGTGGTTGGGCACAGTCGCTGGGCTACACCACGAAGACGGAGGTGAGCATTGTGCAACCCGACACGAAGGTGATGGTAGGACAGCCCGTAACACTGCGTGCCAAAGGCTCAACCAACATTGTGAAGATGGAGTGGACCGCTACCGGCACCGACGGCGGCACAACTGTGGCCTCGACTCTGACCACCACCTTTAAGCAGGCGGGCAAGCAAGAGGTTAAGGTGGTGGCCACCGATGTAAAAGGTAAGACGCAGGAGAATACCCTCAGCATCGATGTGGCCGAGGCACCCAAGGCCGACGCTGCATTTAAGATGACAAAGCAGCAGGTGACTGCAGGCGAGCGTGTGACATTTATGCCTGTACAGGTGTATGACGGCACTACTTACAAATGGACCCTGGCCGGGGCTTCGACCCGCACATCAGACCAACCGTATGTCACGGTGTCGTACGATGCTACCGGCACCTACGATGTGACGCTCGAGGTGACTGATGCCAACGGACAAAAGGCTACCTCTACACAACAAATAGGCGTGAGGGGTGTGGCTCCCAAGGTGTCGTTTGACGTGAATCCTGCCATTGTGATGAAGGGTGACGATGTGACGCTGACTAACCACTCGCTCTACAACCCGCAACATGGCCAGTGGACGCTGGTGAGCGCACAAACGGCTATGCAATGCGAAGGACTCGACGTGGGTTTCCGTCCTGAAGTGCCAGGTATCTATGATGTCACTTTTAAGGCTACTAACGATGTGGGCAGCGGCGAGGTTACCATGAACCGCGCATTGGTAGTATGCAACGCCGACAGCAAGACCGGCCTGAGCTTTATGCCAGAGGGCAGCGCCAAGGTGGAACTGTCGAAAGTGCCTTTAACCAAAGGTCAGGGCTACTTCACTATTGACTGGTGGATGCGTCCTAACTCGCTGCGTGCTGCTTGCAATGGCATTGGCGAGAGCAAGTCAACTTTCGAACTCATGACCACCGCCACGGGCAAGATGTGCCTCTACATCGGTGGCAAATGTGCACAATCAAGCGATGGCTTTGTCATTGCCAACGAGTGGCATCACTATGCAGTGACTTACAGCTCTCCGGGTATTGTATGCTTCTTCCGCGATGGCGAAAAGCAAGACTATAGTTCGGTAATACAACAAATACCCGAACTTTCAACCTTTAGCCTGGGCACCAACGATGCGCCTATGATGGGCACTGTCGACGAGTTCAGAGTGTGGAACTTTGCCTTTAACGAGAACAAGCCCGAAAAACTGCAAGGCTACATTTCAAGCCCCCTCGATGAGGCTGGTGTGGCAGCTGCACAGAATGAGGGCTTGCAGGTTTACTACAAGTTTGACCAAAGCAGCGGCAACGTGGCAGACGCTACCTCAAATGCCAATACGGGCGTAAGAAAGGGCTTTGGTCCCGATGGCGATGCTTGGACAAGCTCAAAGGGCGTGTTTGCGCTCTGCTTTGACAATAAGGCTGAGGACGTAACAGAAAAGTACCTTGCCAATTACAAAGCACCATTTGCTAATACCGGCGAAGTGTTCAACGATGTGTACGGCTTCAGGTATGGTTCACGCTTCATGACACTGAGCGACTGGAAACTCGATAATGTGGCTTACGATGAATATGGCAAGGATTCGAAATCGAACACCGGTGCTGCGGCCGACAACATGATAGCCAACTACCTTGTAATAAGCACCGGACAGGATGGTTTTGTCAATGTGCTGACAGACCACAAGGTGTATCAGACTGTAGAACTGCCTAAGGGCGCATACGTGTTCAGTGCAAACTATCCCGGCGACAAGGCTGTACAGCCTGATGGTTGCTATGTGGTAGCTGCCGAAGGCGACTCGCTGCCTGGCACCAACTATCTGGCAGAAGCGTTGGCTTCGCGTGCCTTGGGCGAGAAGAGTGCCTCGCTGCAGAATAGCGTGTTCTTCGTACTGACAGAACCCGCCAAGGTGAGTCTCGGCTTATTGGCCAGCATGACAGGCAAGCAGGCATTGTACATCAAATCGTTTGCCCTCAAGTGCTACGATATTACCCCCATGAATGGCGTCATCAACGGTTGCAACGGTATCAAGCTTGATGGCGTAGTGACCGAAACACCTGCCGACATCAACGCCGCAGGTAATGTTTACGACCTTTCAGGCCGCCGCGTAATGGTGCCCGGCAAGGGCATATACATCATTGGTGGCAAAAAGGTGGTGCGCTAAATCCCTCCAGCTATTCCCCAAAAGGGTACTGCGGATAGATACGAGGGGTAAAAAGCAGTGCGCTAAATTGCCCCAGCTATCCTCATGCAACAGCATGACAACCCGCTTACGACAGCGTTTCGTACGCTTATCACGTAAGTCTTGGTATGCTCGCTGATGTTAAAACGTACGCTTACAACAGCGTTTCGTACGCTTATTACCAGCGTTATGTACCCAAAAAATGCAAGAAAAAGGCCGACAAACTAACATTGTCGGCCTTTTTTCTTGTAGATTTCAGCAATAACTTGTATATTTGCACTCGCAAAGAGCAGCAAAGGCTGTTCATATTTGCACGGACTTGTAGCTCAGTTGGTTAGAGCAACAGACTCATAATCTGGAGGTCCTAGGTTCAAGCCCTAGCTGGTCCACAAAGTATGCTGATTATCAGCGTTTTACGAAATATGCGTGCGAAAGTACGTGCGAAATAAGCGGTTATGGCTACTTGTTGAACAAGTCCATAGCCGTTTTTTTGGCTTTATCAGCTATATCAATATAAGGCTTCATGCTCTTGTAATCGGAGTGTCCAGTCCACTTCATGACAACATTTGGAGCTATTCCAAGCATCAGCGCATTGCATATAAATGTACGCCTACCGCTGTGCGTTCCGACCATCTGCCATTTTTCTTTCGTTTCTTCTATTTTCTTTCCACCTATATAATATATATCCGTTAGCTTCTCGTTGATGCCGCATTGACGGCACACCTCCTTGATATATACGTTCATTTTCTGGTTGGAGATGACAGGGAGAGCCTTGTCTGTATCGTTGTCCGCATAATGCTGTAAGATTGTTCGTGAGTAGTTGTTCAACTCTATTGTTATCTTGTCGTTTGTCTTTTGCGTGGTTATGTGTATCGCATCATCGTATATGTCTGTCTTTCTAAGTGCGGCTGCATCGGAATAACGCAATGACGTGAAGCAGCAGAAACAGAATATATCGCGTGTGCGTGACAGATAGGGCTGCTCGAACGTATGATTATACACTTTCATCAGTTCCTCCCATGTAAGAAATACCACATTGCGGTTTGCACGTTTTAGATGCGTTTTCTGTGCAGTAAAGGAGATGTCTGTCAACAAACCCTTAGCCACAAGCCAGCGAAAAAACCACTTGGACATTGACAGCTTCTTCTTGGTCGTTTCGTTTTGGTGGCCGAGGTCTGTTTGGAATACTGCAAACCTGTCAAGTGTTTCGGGATTGATTCTTTCTATGCTCATATCGTCATCGAACATCTTCCATTCTTGCAGTAGCTTCCTGTGCTTGTAGATTACGCTCTTGCCCCAATGGCACAATTTGCCCTGTTCGTTGATATATTCCTCGTAAAGGTCAAAGAACCCCTCTTTTTGTGCAGTTTTATTTTCTCTCTTTAATTCCTTGTCAAGCGCAGCCTTGAAGTCCTCTATTGCAGGCGACTCCTTGAATGAGTTGGCAACAGATTGTATTGTCTCCTCATACCTCTGTATCTCCGCATTTATCTTAATTGCAGGAGTAAAGCTCTTTCCGTGAGTTGTATTGCGCTTGCACCGCTGCATAGTCATGTCCCATTTGCTCTTGTCCACACTAAACCCGAGAGAATAAGAGAACTTACGCTTATTATATGTAATGAACACGCGGAGGGAACCGCGCGCATCAACTGCAAAGGTGTATACGTATTTCATTTGTTTTAATTATGGCGAAATCGCCACTTTTAGACATTAACTTTCTATTTCTTTGGTGTCAGCATTTTCAACTGGAGACAATTTGTCACCAGTTGGTTTCCTTCTTCCCTTATTCGTTGCTTTAATTTATTCCAATATTTCCTTGATGTTTGATAATCGCTATCTGTCAGAACAGCGCAAACATCTACTATTGAAAAGTACCACTTTTCATCTTCCTCGTTCCAAACAGAACGTACTTTTTGCCCGTCAAAGAGCATTATTCCTTTATCTTCCATAACAGTCTTTTTGTTTATAATCCTTTTTATATCACTTCATCATGAATATCAATATATATATCCCTTAAACGTATGCTCATAAGCCTAATAATGGCATAAATATCAAACCTTATTTCCATATCTTCAAATGTGAATTTATCAGGCGAATTGTAGATAAATTGCTTGACTTCATCAAACGCTTCATCGCCAGTACTTTTAAGCAGTAGTTCTACTGACAATTGCTCTACGTCATACTTAGTTCTTGGTTTGCTCTCCTCTATCTGATGCAGTAAAGATGCCTGTAATTTGTTTAATGCTTTGTCCGCATGGCTTTCTATGAATAAGCGCTCTCCAGCAGGCGTCATTTTGAGAGGACTTGCCTTTTGTGCCAATTGCTCAATCATGGTAGCGTCCATTTTCATAATCCATTTCGATATATCAAGAAGAATGTTTTGACTTCTCATTAATGTACTCTTTATCTCTGCAATGTCAGTTTCATGCTTGATAAGTATTTCGCTCCTCGATGAGAAGATGTCTGCACGTTTAGAAATTCTTGTTATTTCCTCATCAATTTGCCTACACTTATTCTCTTGTTTGTTGAGTATTTCTGTATGTTTTACGCATGGTTTTGTGCCTATATCATGTTCTATGGAAGATATGCGCGTATTGCTTATTGCTATTTCGCGTTCTCTCTTAAACAAATACACCATGATACCGCCAACGCTTCCGACAACGGCAGCGGCAGTTCCTATCGCAGTTAATATTATTTCTATTGTATTCATGTGCAAATGTAGTAATTCTTAATCTCCCAGCCTTATAGAGTAAACTATCCTATACAGGCGAATAACCTTTGTCTTGGCTATATTCTGAGTCTCAAAGGAGCTATTTTCGTTGATTATCCTGCATTCGTAGTAATCTCCCCTATCATATATTCTTCGCAGGAGAAAACCAAAATCGTTGGTATCTATTATCATGGAAGCACCTTGTATGATGTCAGAGCCGCGCTCCGTATGGGAGAGTGCGAGCACGTCTCCCTCCTTAAATAGCGGTTTCATGGCATCTTGCCTTACCATATAATAGAAGTCAAAGTTATTATAAGGCGGAATAGCGGTCATGTTTTCAAGCTGCATTGCATGGCCGTCACTCTTTATTACCTTATATACGTCTGTATTTGGTTGCGAAGTAAGGAATTTGGGGACTATTGGTTTTGTGTGATGGTTGTCGTTTGTATTTGCTTGTGTGCTTGTTATTATCGTGTTGTTTCCTGTATTGCTGTTGCCTGCAATGTTATTATTACCTGTGATGTTTTGTGATGGCGTTTGGCGAAGCATCTCGCCCTCGCCTGTCAGCAACCATGACATATTGAGGTCTGGGAATGCGGATTGGAGTTGCAATTGGCGGGCCTTAGTTACTTTTTTAGCCTTTCGCACATAACCATTTGGCAGGTCAACAGCCATTTCAAACTGATTTATATTAGCATAGCCTTTATTTATAGCTAATTCTTTTAGCCTTTCGCTCATTGTGTTATTGGTTAATATATCATTACTTTTGCTATGTTGGGTTTTCATAATCGCGTTATATTGGTTAAATAATATTACCTCTGATAGAAATATTAGCTATTAGCTTGTTTGTGGTTAGCTATTCGCCTATCTTTGCACTCGTAACGAAACAAGTAACAACAAATGTACGCTACAAAGGTACTAACAAACTTGTTATGTTGCAAGTTGTATTTGACTTATTGAACAAACAAAGAGAAGAGAACTCTATAAAACGATGGCACATTAGGTAATGGCCGCAAGGTCAGGGCTTTGCAATAGTGCTGGGGTTCGATGCCCCGTGTGCCACTAATATTAACTAAAACCTCTAAGAACATGACAGATTTAGAGAAATATATCACCGAGTGTATTGAAAGAAATGAAGATTACCAATCCGATTATAGCGGCTGTGTCGAAGCTGAATACGGCAACATATACATAAGTTGCCACTTCAGTATTCAGAGCGAAGGCTACTACGAAGATGACTACTTCAACGGAACTGGTGCTTTCGTGGAGACGTATTACTACTTTTGTATCGATGATATAACCGCCTACGACGAAAACGATAACGAAATAAGCGTGGACATAGAAGCTATTGAGGACTATATCAATAAAGAACACTGACTTTATAAATCACACTAAAACAACGATTATGACCAAGGAACAAACCGAACAAATCAAAGAACTCGAGCTACGAGTGCTCGAGGACTACAAGGAAATGGAAGGCTTCTTTGCCGACGTGAACAGACTCACGATTGACGGCAAGCCTACGCAAGAGTCTGAATTAGCAAAAGACGCATTGGACAAATTGGAAGATGCCTATATTGCTATTCAGAAACTCAGAAGCACATTCGGTGACAACTACTATCTGAACCTGTCTGCCGAAGATAAAAAACAGATTAGGAAGAACAAGGCAAAAATGAAAGTTAAGGTGGCTCGTGGAGTTGCCAACCAAATTGCAAATCAGTTTGGTTGCTCTAAATCAAAGGTTTGTGCGGCACTGCACTTCCAAAGTAACAGCGCAATCTCCAAGGAAATTCGGGAAGCAGCATTGAAATACTACAACGGAAGAATAATAAGGGCTGAAAGCTTTTTGAAATAATCATAAGAGGGGCGTCATCGTGCAAAGCGTTGCATGAGAAATAAAGCTGCAATCTGTACACTGTTTGTTTTCCATACGCCCCTCTCATTCTGGTGATAGCAGGTTAAATGGATAGGCCGAATATCCTTGTCGGGCATTAGCGAGTTCGATTCTCGCCGCCAGAACAACAAAAAATAAATATTATGAAATGGTTATGCTTTTCGCTCATAGTAGTGCTTGACTTCATAGCCTGCACAATGATGAGCGTGTCCGCAGGACACAGTAGTTTTACAATTTACGACCTTATACCTTTTTGTGGTATTTCGCTCTTTTTAGCCACCGCTGTTATGGCGGTGTGCTTATATCAAACTGGAATGCTACCGAATACTATACAAAAACTAATAAAGAAATCTCTTGAAGATTGATGACATGATGGACAAAAAACAAACAGACAAAGTAAAAACAATAATGCGGAAAGCTTACGAAGTCTACAATGAGATAGACGCATTGATAGACGCGATTAAGGGCTATTCTGACTATGAGGAAGTTGAAGAACTGAAATCTGCACGCGACACAGCTTGCGATGTTGTAGACGCTCTCCAATACATACAAGAGAACTATGGCGAAAACGATTATAGGTAACATATACTGAGTTCTTTAAGGTTATGGGCAATTACCCCAGTCGCGAGATTGCACGCCCTTTGTTTTTAGTGTGAAAGGCCGCTACTATGCGGCCTCACAAGCAGGTGATAGGCCGTTAATCGGATAGACGGCAGAAGATAGTACATTGAACTCGCTACCATTATGATGCTGGATAGCCCTTGGTAGCGCGTTCTTTTTTTGCGAAACGTTAGGACATTAGCTGGTTCGACTCCAGCCACCTGCACCAAATAAAATCACTAAAATAAAAAATATGACCAAGAAAGAACTTACAGAACTTGCCACAATGGTAGCAGAGCAACTAAGGCAAGGCGAAGAAAAGGAAATAATGAACCATGACGAGGCGGCAGATTTTTTAGGCGTTTCAAAATCATGGATGTATAGGCTGACGAGTGAGAACAAAGTACCGTATTACAGACCATTCGGCAGCCGATGTTACTTCAGACGTTCTGAACTTGAAGCCTTGATATTCAGCAACCGCATACCGATGGCTTCCGAGAACAAGAAAAGAAAGAGAAACAAAATAGAAAAATAAATCATGGAAAAGAAAGAGGAAAAACCAAAGACCTTTATCGAAAAGGTCGTATCTGTGCAACGAGATTTGAAAGCCCCCAAGGGACAATATAACAAGTTCGGTAAATACCGCTACCGCTCAGCCGAAGACATTCTGAACTCCGTAAAGCCATTACTTGCGAGTGTGGGCCTTGTGCTGACGCTCGAAGATGAAGTCTGTCTGATTGGCGCACGCTATTATATAAAGGCAACCGCAGTGCTGACAGACGGCACACAGAACCTGGTAAAGAGTGCCTATGCGAGAGAGGACGAACAGCACAAGGGCAGCGATGGCGCGCAAATCACAGGCGCGGCAAGCTCATACGCACGAAAGTACGCCCTAAACGGGATTTTCTGCATAGACGACGCAAAGGACGCAGACGCAACAAATGACGGCACTGCACAAGCCAACAACAACCAGCATGAGGAGCGCGTGCAGCTGGCAATCCAAGAGGTTGACAATGCAAAGAGTAGAAAGTCACTCACGGACATTTGGAACAATTATTCTGACTTGCAGTCTGACGCACGCTTCTCACAAGCAGTTGCAAATGCAAGCAAAAACTACCCCAAGCTATGATACTAAAATATTCAAGAGTTGATTACGACCCCGTTAGCCACACCTACACACTGGACGGAAAACGACTAAGTGGCATTACTGGTGTAATCAGGAACAAGTTGTTCCCGTCCTATTACAAGGACGTTCCAAAGGTCGTGTTGAACAAAGCCGCAGAACGCGGCAACCGCATACACACAGCAATCGAACTCTTTGACACGTGCGACATTCCAACCGAAGATTGCGATGAGCTAAAAGGCTACATTAAAGAAATCTTCTCACACGACTTTATTGGCCGACACATGGCAAGCGAATATGTGGTGAGCGACAATGAAAAGTATGCCAGTGCCATTGACAAGGTTTATGCCGACGGCATGGGCGGCGTGATATTGGCAGACATCAAGACAACTTACAAACTTAACACGGATTATGTGTCGTGGCAGCTGTCTGTGTACGCCTACTTCTTCAGCATGCTCAACCCTGGTATTCCTGTAAGCGGTGCTTATGCCATCTGGCTAAGACATGACAAACATAAGGTTGTGGAAGTTCCGCTGCGCCCTGTGGAAGATGTGCTCAAATTGTTATATGGCGACGAAGCACCCAAAACTGATTGTGGCTTCGGTGAGCTGTCTTTTACAGAGGATTACTTGCTTCAGTTAAAGAACGAAGCAGAAGAAGCCACAGCAAAGTACGAGCAAGCAAAGCAAGAGGCTCTTGCACTGCTCACGAAGAAAGGAATGAAGAATATACGCGGCTCGCACCTGATGATAACACGAAGGGCTGACAGCGAGCGCAAAACATTCGACGCCAAGAAGTTTAACACCGACCACCCAGAGCTATATGCGGAATATCTTAAAACCGCCATAACAAAAGGTGGCATAACAGTCAAGGCTATATGACACAGACATTTGTAAGCATTCCGCTGGAGGATTGGCAACGCATGGTGTCAATTCTTGAAAGAGTGGAAGAACGCTTGAAGCCAGAAGATAAGTGGATAGGCACGAAAGAGGCTTGTGATATGCTTGGCATCACACCAAACACATGGATAAACTACCGAAAGAAATTCAATGTGAAGTGTTCGCAGGTAGGGCGCAATGTGTTGGTGTTGAAGTCTGACGTTGAGCGACTGCTAAGAAAAAGAGAGCTATGAACGTATAAAAACAGCACCTCACCTATTCCCATAAGATTTTAGTTTGGCGACAATTTCTTTCGGGTGGGGTGCTTTCTTAATAAACCTACAATTATGAACCAATGCTTTTTTATCGGCAACCTCGTTGCCAACGCCGTGCAGAAGAATGCTAACGGCAACAACTTTATCACTTTTACCATCGCAGTAAACAGAAAGTATAAGGACAAGGAAACCGTTCTGTTCGTGGAGTGCATTAAAAATGGTGATAACGCAAATCTCCTCCCATACTTGCAGAAAGGCAAAAAGGTGGCCGTCTGCGGCCGCGTGTCGTGCCATGCCTACACCGACAACCAGGGCCAGCCGCGCGCATCTCTTGATTTGTCTGTGTTTGAGCTTGAACTTGTAAGCAGTTCAAACACAACGCAATCACCGCAGCAAACGGCAGTCCAGGCACAAACGCCAAGCAATCCGTTCCCTACGAGCCAGCAAAGTGACGGACTCCCATTCTGATGAAGTACGATGTAAGCAACCCATTGCATAGGGAACAGGCGAGGGAGCGACTTGAAGCATTGCTCGGCAAGGGGCATGGCATCATAGAATTGTCGGAGGTAAAACCGCAGCGCAGTATCAAGCAAAACAAGTACCTGCACTTGCTGTTAGGATTTTTCGCTTCCGAATATGGTGAAACAATAGACTACGTAAAAGAGCAATACTTCAAGCTCGCTGCCAACCGTTCAATATTCGTGAGAGAACGAGATGACAAGTTGGCTGGCCGTGTTTCCTACCTGCGCTCCACACGTGACCTTGACAAGGGGGAAATGCAGATAGCAATAGAACGTTTCCGTAATTGGTCAAGCATTAACGCAGGCATTTACCTCCCATCGGCAGACGAGCACCGACTGCTTGAACTTGCAGAAATAGAAATAAGCAGAAACAAGAATTTCCTATGAACGAGATACAAATTTTCAACAGCCCACAATTTGGCGAGATACGCACCGCAACTGACGACAACAACGAGCCTCTGTTTTGTGCAGCTGATGTGTGCAAGGCCCTCGGATATGTAAACGGTAGAGATGCTATTAGTAAACACGTTGATGACCCCGACGTAGCGAAACGCGACGCATGGGTAACAACAGGCACAAAGGCAGATGGAAGTGAAGCAAAACGACAAACGCTGATGACTTTCGTCAACGAGAGCGGACTTTATTCCCTCATCTTCGGCAGTAAGTTGGAGAGTGCAAAACAGTTCAAACGCTGGGTTACAAGCGAAGTCCTACCAGAAATCCGCAAAAACGGAGGGTATATCAGAGGCAATGTGGACGAGACACCAGAAGAACTTATGGCACGAGCCTTGGCTGTTGCGAAGCAAACACTTGAAAGAGTGGAGCGCGAACGTCAACAACTCGCCAACACCAACGAAACCCAACGCATACAATTAGGCATTCAGGACGCAGAGATTAGAAAAGCAGCTCCAAAGGTGGAGTATTACGACAAGGTGATGCAGTCCAACTGCACCATGACAACCACTCAAATAGCTAACGGACTCGGAATGCCATGCCACAGACTGAACAAGCTGCTGCGAGATGCTGGCATTCAGTACAAGCAAAGCGGACAATTGTTGTTGCGCTCGCCATACACCGACTTCGGACTGCACGCAGTACGCACACAAACGTACACCCATGCAGACGGCTCAATAGGCACAAGCCAGTACACCGTATGGAACGAACGAGGCAAACGCTTCATTTCGGCACTTGTTGACAACAACTGGAACGTAAAACAAGCAATCAAAGTATTAAGCGATTTTTAGTATGAATTTTATTGACAAAATATTTATTCTGTTCCGAGAGCGGAGAGCGCAAAGCAAGGCCAAGCAGTCCGAAATGCTGTGCGGCCAACTGTCAGAGCGCATTCAGGTAAAGGAGTTCCAAGGCCGTATGTACATAGCGGTCGATGGAGTGCCAATGATAGACACGGAGGACCTGCGGACTGGAGTTGTAGACGAACTTTCCGAAATACGCAACACCATCATAAAATACAAAATGCGTTGATATGCCATACTACATCAAGAAAGAAAGTGCGAAAAAGAAACCACGCAAGAGCGGAACACGCACACTCATCAACAAACTTGACAAGATTTTCAGCCTCTACATAAGGTTGAGGGATAGCAAGCCATTTGGCTACAAGGCTTTCAAGTGCATATCATGCGGACAGATAAAGCCTTTCGCCAAGGCAGACTGCGGACACTACTACTCACGCTCCAAAATGTCCACAAGGTACGACGAGGATAATTGTCATAGCGAATGCAATTTTTGCAACAGATTCAAATCAGACCATCTGGACGGTTACAGAGAGAACTTGATACGCAAGATAGGCCAAAGCAGATTCGACTTGTTGCGGTCACACTCCAACCAAGTTAAGAAGTGGTCAGAGTTCGAGTTGCAGCAACTAATCAAGTACTACTCGGCACTCGTTGACAAAATGTTAGAAGAAAAATGAAACTATACCAGACACCGACAGAAAAGAAACGACAAAGGGAACATTCCAAAATCTTCAGATTGTACTGCAAGCTGCAAGACAGCACAGATTTGTCGAACAATCAGATATACAGCCACATTGCGTTTAAGCTTGGCTATTCGGTCAGCGGTGTGCGCAAAGTGGTCACACGCATCAAAACCGAAAGACAATGTGCAATGGATGGATAAAGCTACACCGCAAAATTCTTGATTGGGAATGGTTCACTTCACCAAGCACCCTGCAACTGTTCATTTACTTGTTGTTAAGGGCAAACAAGGAGGATAAAAAATGGCGAGGCATACTAATAAAAAGGGGGCAGCTCGTCACCTCGGTAGCCACCATTAGCGAAGAAACCAAATTAAGCACGCAACAAGTGCGCACTTCGCTCAATCGCCTAAAATCAACAAACGAAATAACAAGCAAAACAACAAACAGATTTACGCTCGTAACTGTCTGTAAATACGAGAGTTACCAACTTTACGAGGAGGTAGAGCAACAAACAAAACAACAAGCACTTCAACAAACAAATAACAAACAGATAACAAACAAACAACAACAACTAAAGAATAATAAGAATATAAGAAATAATAAGAAAGAATCTATACTCACTAACGTTCGTATAGATGAGAAAGCTACGGACGCTCCTGTCGTCGCTACAACCACAACAGACGATATGGAACTTCGGAAAGAAAAATTTTATCAGTCTTTAGTGCCTTACGTCGCAAAGTATGGCAAGGACATGGTTCGGGCTTTCTACGACTATTGGACGGAAAAAACGTATGGAGGACGAAAAATGCGGTTCGAGAAGCAACAAGCATTTGAAATCTCAAAACGTCTTGCCACATGGCAGAAACATGATTTAAGCTATGCAAACAGAGATAACACAAGAATTGGTCAGTCGGGCAGCACTCGCGCAGAGCGAGATGCAGAGTTCCTTGCCCATGTCAGAGAAAAAATGTCGCGCACTGACGAAGAAGCAAGCGACATACCTTTTGCGCTACGCGACTGCTGAAAACGTGATAGCATCATTTTCGCCAGACAAGCAAGTGAATTTTGCACGCTATCCGCAGAAATGCCTCGTCGGCAACTGCCCCACTCTGGTTGATGTCCGCAGCATCTGGGGAGGACGGTTCGCAGAGTTGTGGCTGGAGTGCCAGCTGAAAGACCTCTCGGAGTATGCAGGGGCAAAAGAGAAACCCGACACGCTGCAAATCGAGGAAACCGCAAGGGTCATAGCAGGCGAGTTCTACTACCTCAAACTTTCAGAGTTCATGTTGTTCTTCGCCCATTTCAAGGCTGGGCGGTATGGCAAATTCTACGGCAGCGTCGACCCACTCGTGATAACAGAAGCCTTGCAAAAGTTCAAACTATGGCGGTTCGATACCCTGAACAGAGTGCATGAGGCGGCAGAACGGGAAAAGCGGAACGCGAAACCAGCAAACGACCCAGATTGCTGCACATGGGCAGAATGGCAAGAACTGCGGTGGTTGTTCAACATGGGCTACGAACGCGGAAAGGACGGGAAAATCAAATGAGAAAAGTCTTGGTCTATTGGACTTGCAGCCGCATTGCAAAACGCAAAATCCAAAAACGTTTCAATCTCATTGAGCACACTTCTGTCAATGGAGAAACAGAATGCACGGTACATGACGCAGATTGGGAGCTATTCAAAGAGACATCAAAACGCGGATTTTTCAAAATTCGGCACAAAACATAGAAGATGGCATCGTTTCGTACGTCAAAACAACCCAGGAATGGTTATTTATTTTCGTTCTGACGGCATTTCATGCGTAAATCGTATAAGTTATCACACAGAGACGAAATAAAGCCTTAAACGCAAAATTTAGAAAATGACAAAACAACCAATAAACCCCATCACATCACAATTCTCTAATCCTTTCTTCGGCAAGAGCCTGAAAAGACGCATTGGCTCACCTCTCTACACAACCTACAAGAATGGTATTAACGAGCTGGAGGAGCGCGACAGGCGATGCAGAGAAGAACCATCGAGCAAGGAGAGCCGCATCTTCGGTGATGTGTTTTACCTCAACATGATGCGCAAAGAACTTGCTAACGAGAAGCTGCGCAGCGCGCTGTGTACTATCAGCCAAAGCAAGTACTACCGACACGACATTAAGAAGAGCGTGAAGGAACTTCAGATTAAGATTGCACGCTGGGACAGTGATATAGCTCGCTGCATAGCTACCGACAGCTTGATTGACATGTATGACGGTCTCGCAGAATGGACGAGCGAACACTTTGAACACTTGTGGCAACCGTTTTACTACTCGGTGATGCAGGTGCTTACTCGGAATGGCGTTAAGGACGCTCCCGTAATGGCGGCTCTTGAATGTGCGCTGCCTCTGTATGAGTATGCCAACGGCCGATTGCTGATGGACATTGCACAGACTGCAATGGACTGCCCTGCCACAAAGCTGCTTGGCGTGATGGTGGAGGAGGATATTTACCGCATGACGGACAAGCTCCGCACACGGTTGGCTGGCATCGTGACTGGCAAGGACGAGGAGATTGACCTTAATGCCGACAACAACGTCAACACAGCTGGCGTCAATCTGCTTAACGCATTGAGCAACACGGAGCAGATGAAGGGCTGGCTACAAGATTACTTTGAATATCGCGATAGTAAGAAATAAATTGACAAACAACATGACGATAGAAGAAAGAGTTTTACACTACACACGAAGGAATTCATACGGGAGATTGGTGTTTCCGCATTGCGTGAGAGCGCACATTGACGAGATTATGCTCTATGCGCCTTGGGCGTTGAGTGCAACAGAATTGAATAACATTAAGAGAGGCATCATGCGATGAATAAGCCTGCAAATACCTGACCGTTGCAAAAAATGCAATAGTCGAGGTCATAACACAATATACGAAGCAATAAGTTGGCATCAGTTGCAATGCAACACACTGATGCACTTTTCTGAGAATTGATAAACAAACAACAATCACGGTTGCCAGAATAAGTGGCGACAACAACAAAAACAAATAAAGAAATGGAAGCATATATTAAGCAAGACGCTTTTCTTCGTAGGCAGTTACGTTTTAAGCTTGAAGCCAACATGGTGCGTAAAGGTGACATTGTTCATGCGTCAGACGACACGCTCATCAAAATCCATCACATTGGCGCAGAAGGAGAAGTTTATTATGAAGCCTATGCAGACAATGCTCGTGGACGAATACAACATGAACCGTACACTCGTCATTACGGATTCATCACAAGTTGCTATCCTGCTACCGAAAAGCAAAAGCGGTGGTTTATGAATCGAATGAGCAAAACGAATGACAGAATATGACGGAAAAAGAAAAGATTAGAATGCTGCTCAAAATGCGCAACCAGATTGCGAGCATGGGCATGGACTACAAGTGCAGCTGCACGTTCGTTGAGAACAGGCTGACAGACCCGAATGTCGCAAAGACGTTTGATGCGCTGAGAGAGGCACTGGAGAACCAGTTACGTAAACAATTCAATTTTAATATATAGCTATATGGAGAAATACAGATTAACTGATGAGACCATAGACTTTTGCGATGCAACGTTATATAGAATCGAAGCTCTTAGGAACTTTGGTTCTATAAAAGCTGGTGACAAAGGTGGATTTGTGCAATCATATCATAATCTATCACAAGAAGGAGATTGCTGGATCCATGGCGAAGCTAAGGTCTTTGGTAACGCTAAAGTCTATGAGAATGCACAAGTATTTGGCAGAGCAGAAGTCTGTGGCTACGCTTCTGTCAAAGGCGACGCTTTTGTCTTTGGCATAGCAAAAGTTTATGGTAGCGCTTTTGTCAAAGGCAGCGCTTTTGTCTTTGGCAGAGCAGAAGTTTATGACTGGGCTAAAGTCTATGGGAAAGCACAAGTATTTGGCGATGCTAAAGTCTATGGTAACGCTTTTGTACATGGTGACGCAGAAGTCTATGATAAAGCAGAAGTCTTTGGCGTGGCATCAGTCTATGGTAACGCTTTTGTTAAAGGCGACGCTATAATTAAAACAGGCCGAGATTATATAGTTTTCAAAAATTGGTGGAGCAGTGACCGCTATTTTACATGGACACGAAGCAACAATATGTGGAACGTTGGTTGTTTCTATGGCACTGGTAAAGAACTCATCAAGGAAGCCTATGCGGATAGTGAAGATAGCGGAAAAGAATATGAACGAGTAGTGAGATATGTGGAGAGCATTCTTGCAGACTAACGAAAATTTATAAAAAACTATGACTACAACATTCTACAATTACACACCCCACTCGATAACGCTTAACAGCGGAGAGAAGTATGACAGTGTCGGAGTGGCACGAGTTAGCAATACCTTTAGCGAGGTTGACGAGAACGGCATCTGCTCGGTGAATTATGGCGATATAACGGGGCTTCCCGAGCCTACTGATGGGTGTACGTATATCGTAAGTGCTTTGGTGCTTGCCGCAGCTAAAGCCGCTGGCCGAACCGATTGTGTTGCGCCTGCTACGGGCCACCCTGAATGTCTGCGCAAGGACGGGTTTATAGTTTCTGTCCCGTGTTTTATCAGATAACATTATTAACACCAAAAACCAAACAATATGCAAGTAGAAATAAGCGCAATGATTGAGGATTACGATATTCTCGCTTACGTATCAGAGAAAAAACAGGCTAAGGTAATTGACAATATCTTCTATGAGTGTGCCGAAGAGAGTAGAAGAGAATTTATTCACGGTCTTGAAGATTTTTATCTTGTTGATGAACTGAAGTCGCGAGGTTATACGATAACTAAAAATGAATAAAAGAATGAACATAGCGGAAATATTAAAAGATTGTCCAAAAGGCACAAAACTTTATAGTCCAATATATGGAGAATTAAGCTTATTGAGCGTTCAGCTTGCTTTTAATTATCCTATATGTTGCCTTGTTATAAGGAGTGGAAATTTTGTGGATTATATGAAAGATGGTAAGTGTTCCATGACAGATGCAGAACCAACGCTATTTCCATCAAAAGAGCAACGTGATTGGAGTAAGTTTGGAGTGACTGACCAAAAACAGAAACCCGAGCTAAAGCCTTTCGACAAGGTTCTTGTACGTGATGGAGATGATGATGAATGGGTGTGCGACTTTTTTAGTCACATAGACGAGCGTGATTTGTTCTATTGCGTTGGTACATGGTTTAAGCAGTGCATTCCATACGAAGGGAACGAACATCTTTTAGGTACAACAAATAAGCCCCAAGTAAACAATGGAACTAATTGACGAAGAAAGATGGAATCATATCAAATGAAAATCAAACTATGGTCAAGTAAGTTATGGTCTGGAATGGATAAATTGCCAGAACTTGACGGCGCAATCCTCGCAGTGAGCGATGACGATAGATATAGGTATTATGAGAAAGTGGAAGCACGTGACTTCGATGAGCTAATTAACGAAGGCTATATTATGTGGTGCTATGTGTATGACTTGGTGCAGGCCGCTTATGATATGTAGCTATTAGACACTATAACAACTTAAAAATAAGAAATAACATGACACGAACAAAATACAAAAGAATTCCCTTTGACATTGAATTGGCGAAGAAAATAATGAACAAGGAGGTAAAAGGAAGGATAGTAACAATGGAAGGACGAAAAGTTCGAATTATATGTTGGGACAAGAAGCCAGTCGATGAGGAAGCACATGAATATCCTATTGTAGCACTTATTCAAAATAATTACAATGGAGAAATGTCGCAAACATTCACAGCAGAAGGTGCAGCCTGTTATCCTAACTATAAAAGTCGTTATGACCTTATAATAGAAATACCCACCTACTACCACGACTACTCCAACTTTGTGCCGCAAAAGTTGCAGCCATGTTTGGTGAGAGATGGCGAGAATCTTATTTGGCATCCTCTAATTTACGCATGTACTGATTGTCAAGGTAAAATGCTGTTTTACGATGGAAGCTATATAAGACCATTTGCTAATGTTCTCCCCCTCTCCAAAGTGACCGCACGCTTGATAGGCACCACCAAAAGCTACGAGCAACTAATACAAGAGCTTGACAAAAATGGGCAAGATTAAATCATGTGACGGGCAAGGCTGCAAGGAGCGCAAGGCTTGTTTGCGCTATGCCCTGTCGCATACAGAGAGTGACAGACACAACATTCACAAGGCTTGCTATTTCACAAGACCGAACGGGCGCGACTGCCCGATAATGATTAAACAGAGAACGATATGAAAGAGGACATTACAGCACTCGTGCTAAGACACATACCAGAGCGCGTGCCACACACCAAGTCGGAGCTTGCCGACATCTACCTTACCGAGTCGAACAAAATTGAAACAGACCGCACGAAGTCGCGTGAGAGGAAACGTGACGATGACGAGGTGGTCAAGAGCCGCTACGACTCGCTGATGGCCGACAAAGAGGCACAACTCACCGAGCTGCAAAACGAGATAGAGAAACTAAGACGTGAGATGTTTGGGCAACTCTTATATGCCAGTTTGGAAGAGGAGCACAGAAACCAGGAACTTGCCGACAGACGGAAGGTGCTTGATATGTGGTTTGAGACAATGCGAAACAGGATTGAAAAAGACGATGAGCGAAAAACGTGTTAAAGCCTATCTCGCTACTGACTATGATGGTAGCAGCGCGCTATTCTTCAGCAAACCTAAATGCTACCACGTGAGCGAGGACCGCGTGTATTTTTACAGTAGTATTGGCAAGGCTGATTTAGGCAATGAATTGCTTGCTGATATTAAGCCAGAGCCAAACGAAATAATAGAAGTTGAAATAGTTGTAAACAAATTAAACGGTTAAAAAACATGGAAATAAAAATCTTAGTAGAAGAAATAAAGGAAATGTATGCAGTGTTAGACAATGCCATACAGAACTCTGACCACACGGATTTCCGCCAGTGCTATTGGGCACTTGAGGAGTTGTGCAAGCACGCCCTGCACGGTTTAGACAGATACGAGGGCGTGACCTCTATTCATGATTTCAGGAAGATGGAAAAAAGAGACATGTATTATGTGCAGGGACTCATGAGCAAGGAGCAGGAGAAAGCTTACCTTGATGATGAGTGGGAACGCCTAAATGGTAAAGAGGAGGACAAGGTATGATAGAAACGATTTTTTATGCTGTGACTTTTGTTCTTTGCGTTTACGGGGCTTACCTTGCAGGCAAGGATATTGGCAGAGAGAACGGATATTATGAGGGCCGCAGCGAGGCTCGCAGAGACCTTGAACACATTGTTGAACATTACAAAAAAATGGCTTATGCAAAGGACACTCCAACAGAGGGCGCGTGAGGCTGCCGACCGCATTCGCTGTGACGAGTGTGGCGAGCAAAGCACTTGTACGCCACTGATGGCGAAAGCCTGTCTTAAAGGTTTTATTCGCGGTTATGTGGCCGCAAACACAAAAAAGTAAAAGACATGGAATTTTCGTTAGTTGAAAAAAATGTGCCAGACAAGCACTATGTTGTTAGTCGCGTAATGCGAGGCACGATTCGATACATGGAGAAGAATATTTGCGCGTTCGTTGATGAATACGAAGCACGAATGTTCATGAACGATTGTGATAAAGGCCTCATCAACAAAAATAGAATAAAATCGCTGGAACGTTCCTACAATAAAGACGCGAGATATTCGTACAATGGTTGCACGTGGGAACTCTCTAAAATAAATTGACAAATATGAAACTACTGATAGTAATAGCACTAATGTTGTTCGTGTATTGGCTGTGGAAGGACATCAACCGTCATGACGGGCCACCGATTGCGAGCAGCTAATTAGCAACAGACATACACCACTTACCAACCTCACATTTAATTTACTTCATAAATATAAATGGTTTTGTTTAGTTGGATTTGTTCTTAATTGCCCGAGGTCGGGTAACACTTGGTCCGTGTCCGAGGTGGGGTACTTATAAGCCCTCTCTGCAACGCTACAATTTAATAACTTAATACTAAAGGATTGATTTTTAATGGTGCAGTGGTGTCGGCAGCACGTGTTCGTGGCCACGGAGGACGCAATTTTAATGAGAAATAATATGACTACAAAACAAGTTATTCACGCCCTGCACTTGCACCAGAAATGGCGCAGAGGTGCAATAAGCGAGATGCCATTAACGGCAAAGGAATATGGACAAGCCTTGGACGAGGCAATAAGACTGCTTAGACAATATGACAAACAGCAAAACGGGGCAATGCGGTGATTGCCTGAGGTTCTCCAAGGGCAGGTGCCCGAAATTCTTTTCCAACTCTGTGCGCACCGCGTGCAATGGTTTCACACATAGCAAATCAGTAACTAAAAATACACACTTCGATAAAGTATAAACATTATGACATTCGACGAATACCAAGAACTTGCAATGACTTTCTGCACAAAGGAGAGTAACAATTTACCATACATTATACTCGGCCTTAACGAGGAAGTTGGAGAACTGACAGGAAAGCTTGCAAAAGCAGTGCGCAAGGGACTGCTAAAGCCTGACCTTACCTTTGACGAGGACAACGTGAGTGAAGAACATTTTGAACTCATGGACAACATCACAAAGGAATGTGGCGATGTACTATGGATGCTCGCTGGGTTACACTCCGTTCTTAACAAACGACTCGAAACTACTGCGCATCTTAATATCCACAAACTTACAAGCCGCAAAAACAGAGGTGTCATCGTCGGGGAGGGCGACAACAGATGAGCAAAGACTGGAATGGAGGATTTAATTCCATTTTCAAATGTCTCGGCGCAAGTTCGCACACTGAAAAAGAACGCGAGCCTAACGACTACTATGCCACAAGCCCTGAAGCAATAGACTTGCTGTTTGAAAGCAACAATTTCGTTAGGCCAAAATATGTTTGGGAGTGCGCATGCGGTGAGGGGCATCTCGCAAAACGACTTGCTGATTTTGGCTGCAACGTCTATTCGTCAGACCTCATTTATAGGGGGTTCGGCACAGGAGGCGTTGACTTTCTCAAAAAGATTGATATGCCATTCCATAACGTGGAAAGGTGTATTGTCACCAACCCTCCGTATAAATACGCTATGGAGTTTATACTTCATGCGCTTGCCTTGCTTGAAAATGGTGAACGCGCGGTGTTCTTCCTAAAGACAAGTGCGCTTGAAGGAAAGAAAAGATACGAAAGGTTATTCAAGCCTTTCCCTCCTAAAATGATTTACCAATTCAAAGGGAGGGTCATCTGCGCAAAAAATGGCGATTTTGAAAACATGAAGAAGGTCGGCAGTGCGGTTAGCTATGCCTGGTTTGAATGGGTCAAAGGTTATAATGGAGTCACTAATATATGCTGGATATAATAAAAAACATAATTCAAATGAAAAAGGGAAAACACGAAATTAGCAACAATGAGCTTTTACACAAATGTGTAGACAACTTCGATGCGGAACACGTCAACTTCATCTTGGAAGCAGCACTGTTAAACGTATCAAGCTTGAAACAAGGAATGGACGACAGCCAACTCCTCATTGTCGTAAATTCTGTATCAGAATTGGCAATAGAACTTGCAAATGCAGAAAACAGAATTACGACTATAAAAAGATTGCTTAATTCAACGAAGTAATAATTGCGTATGAAAAATTCCGAATTAGAATTTAAGCTAAAGGAAGTTCTACCTAAATTCAGTGCGCAATTCCAAAAAAAAATGCTGCACAGCATCGAATTGCTACGTAAGGCTGAACGGCTTGCCAAGTCCTATGACAAAGAAAATGGATACTTCCTCGCTTTTAGCGGAGGAAAGGACAGCCAATGTCTTTACCACATTGCGAAGTTGGCTGGCGTGCAATTTCAAGCGCACATGAACCTTACAAGCGTCGACCCTCCCGAAGTAATCCGTTTTGTTCGGGAACAATACCCCGACGTGGAACTTGCCAAACCACACGACAGCATTTTTAATGTGGCAATAAGACGTAGAATTTTGCCTACCATGCGTGTGAGGTGGTGCTGCGAGGAATACAAGGAAATGGCTGGAGCTGGAAAGGTTACACTCATTGGCATAAGAAAAGCTGAATCGGTACGAAGAGCTAAACGCAATGAAGTCGAAATAAACAACCACTCTTTTAGTGGTACATTAGACGAACTTGAATATTACCGAAAACAAAAAACTGCGAAGGCCAAGCAACGAAAAGCACAAAAGAATGGCGAAGGCGTGACCATAGTCAATGCCGACGGTGAGCGTGTCCTTGGTTGTATCAGAGGCAAGGAGTCGCTGCTTATTTCGCCTATCATTGAATGGACAGACAATGAGGTGTGGATTTTCCTCAATACGCTCGGCATAGCTCATTGCGAACTTTACGACCAAGGCTATCACCGTATAGGCTGCATTCTCTGCCCTATGAGTTCTCCAAAGCAAAAAGCAATAGAAATGATGCGATGGCCTCATGTAAAGCGCAACTGGATTAAAACCATCAAAGCTATCCGTGCTGGGGGGGTATTTCAAAAAGAATATATCTGGTGGAACATCAAACGCGACCTCATTCCGTGCGACAATCGCAGAGGATTGCTCAGGAAACAAACCGCACAAGAAATCAACCCAAAGAAGCCACACATGGGTTTTCTGATAGCTCCTCGCCTGACAGCTTGACAGAGGAGCAACAAAACGAAATAGCTGAAAACATCTTTGATTGGTGGGTCTCTGGCAAATCATACAAACAATGGTATGCAGATAAATTTATACACCTCCATATAAATTTTAATGACTGAATACACACATTATAGCAAAAAGCGTGACAGAACGTCACGCTTTTTTTTATTCAAAACTCTCCATGTACTATTGCTTAATACACTGTACAAACTATATTTGAACAAGTATATTTGTTTCGTATTTGTTTGTGTAGTAACTTTGCAGCGTGATATTCTCAGATACATACAAATACAATAGCGTAGAGGTTGCTAAATACATTGCAGCCAAAGCAAATGAAGAGAAGTTTGGCATCAATATGACAAAGATGCAAAAACTCCTCTATATTGTATATGGTGTTTACTTGCGAGTATATGAAACAAGACTTACAAACGAACACCCACAGGCGTGGCCTTATGGCCCAGTATTCCCCACAACAAGGAATAAGCTATTAAAGATTGATTTGTATGATTTGAACATGAATAGTGTTGATGAAGAAATTAAAAACGATAAAGACCTACGCTCGGTAACTGATTTCGTATTCGCAAAGTTCGGCACGTGGAACGCTGGACAGCTGTCTGAATGGTCGCATAGAGATGCATCTCCGTGGTTCTATACAACAAAAATGGATGGCTTTAAGTGGGGTATGCAGATACCTGACGAACTCATATATAACTACTTCCAAGACTTGGTTTCTGTAAATGGGTAACAATGGCAATTTAGAATGGAATAAAGACTTGCAACCTGTACAGATGCCAAACGAAAACACAGATACAGAAAGTCTTGAAGAACAAAAGAGAATACGCTACAAGCAGGACACAAGAGCACGTGCTTATCTAACAAGGTGGGTTTGCTCAATAGTGACGCTATGGCTTGTGTTCGCAATCGGTCTTACAATAGCACTATACTTGCCTTTCAAGCATATTGAGGATAACGTAGCTATGGTAATATTTGGAACAATGACTGTCAACGTACTTGGGTTGGCTAATATTGTATTAAGAGGACTATTTGACAAGAAACAATAGAGGGATATTCTTTTACGGAACACCCCTCTGTTATTTTTTTACTCAAAACTCTCCATATACCGCCATATCTTGTTGCAAGGCGCATCTTCGTCCTCGAAGAAAAACGCATGACCTGTCTCTATAATCAAGTCTGGCGTCAACGTCTTGCACAAGTCGGCATAAGCCGCATTAAACGCTACATACTTGTCGTAATCCGTCACACAAGGCTTAAACGGCAACCCTTTCGTTGCTTCAAGCACCTGCTCCATGCTCCAGTGCGGCCCATGATGCTCCGCGCCGTCTTTAGTCGTGTAGTATATGCGGCTGACAGCTTTCTCTGCACTCTCCTTGTCGAAGTGCTTGCACTTGCCACCACCCTTGCAAAATACCATATATAATCTTCCCATAATCATCATTTCTTAAACTCGTTAATAAAATCGCGAAGGACAGCACCAAGGCTCTTCACCTCGTTTTCAATGCCCTCAATCCGCTTGTCTTGCGCCCGTTTTTCTGCAAAGGCTGGATTAAGCTCCTCCAACAACTGGTTACAATTTGTAACCGTTTGCTTGTGCCGCTCAACCTGTGACAATGCCTCCTCGCTTGCAGCCTTTAGTGCTTCCACCTCTCTTAGTATACCGTCCTTATCTGTTGACAGCACAAGATGCCCTGCATACGTTATTGTTGCAGTTTCGGGAATAGTGTAGGTTTTGGTCGCGCCATCTGCCTCTATGGTTATGTCTACCACAAGACCAGTCGGCTGCGCACCGAAAGCCTTTGCTTGGTTATTGTCGTAGCGTGGAACTGCAACACTCACGGCCTTGCCTTGGTAATACCTTGCGCCCTCCTTGTCAAGGAAATATATCGGGTAGCCTGTCTTTATATCTTTGAATAACATAATAAATAAATTAGCGGCAACCTCCGATTTTGTAGGGATTGCCGCTAATTATTACTATTTGTCTTTCTTGTAATTATGAGGCGGTGTAACACTAACCATTCCATCAATATGTTCGATTAGTTGGTTATCAACGTATGCTTTCATAGGGTCAAGAATAAAATCAATACCTTCTCTACGAGCTAATTTTGCTGCTGGTACAAAGTCTGCATCGCCAGAAAATAGAACTATTGTATCAACAAAGCCTTTTAGTGCGAGAGATGTTATATCTACTCCTATTTTCATGTCAATACCCTTTTGCCTTAATTCTAAATAAACATCATTTTCAGACAAATCATCAACACAGACTTTCTTCGATAACAAATCCTTGACTTTATTCGGATGGATAAGCCATTTCTTGCTATCTTTAAGCTCGCCCATTCTTAATGCAACCTTTCGTTTCTTCTTTAGCGCATCTATCAAATCAATTCTAAACTTAAACTCTGGTGTCTTAGAATAATCAATAGCGCGCTTTGTTATTGGGTTATGCTCTTTTTTTCCAAATGGATAGCAATCGTAATAAAAAATGCGATATAGCGTATTTTTATCACCTACGTGTTTATGAGCCATCGTATACATTATATCAGCAACTTCAGCTCCGTCAAGTTTGCGCTCTTTATTATATAACGAGTTAAATCTCTTAATAAAGAATCCGCCATCAATCAATACAGCCACTCTTACAGGCGGCAATTTGTCCTTATTCTTTATAGCCATAATATCTTAAAATACCCAAGGGTTAGGCGCGCCTATTATCAAATTAAGCAGAAGCTTTCAGACGTGCGTAAGCCTTGGGTGTAATCATGCTGCAAAAATACGCATTAGTAATCAAAATAGCAACTTATACGAGTTAAAAATAAATGTATTGTTGGTTTTTATATCGCAACAAGGCACAACAAGCCACAATCCCCACAAAGTCAAAGAACGCCTTGATTGTTAATTGCACGTGGGGCAATCACCTCCCCACGTGCTTGATTATTACTTCTCTTCCGACCTTTTTCGCGACCTCACGAAAAAGCTATTGTCTACATTTTTATTGTCGTCAATAAAATGGTCATCAGTGATTATTTCCGTTTTGGAAACACCTCCTCATGTCGTTGCAGTTGTAGTCTTACCCAAAGCTGCAATCAGTGCGGCAGTCTGGCTCTGCTGCGACAACTCCAATCTCGCGTCTTGATACTTGCGGTCAATGTCAGCATACCAATGATTGTTCAGCGCATCAATTATGCGCTGCGTGTTGTCCTGTCCTGCACGTATCACATCGCACTTGTCTTGCGACATCTGGTAGCCAACAGAGCTAAATCCGCGCTCCACAGACGAGTTTACGAAATTGAGGCTCTGCTGCAAGGAGTTAGTTTGTCCTTGTATTGCGAGCTGGTTCTCGTAGCCCATCTTGGTGATGTTGTTTTGTGTGTTGCAGCAACAATTCTGAATTGCCTGGATAACTGCCGCATTGCCTTTCTCCGCTGCGTTGATTACGCGCTCTGCCGAGAAACCCACCTTGCCGCTAACGTTGTCAATAGCGGAGCGAACAGCGCACACGCCTTGCTGCAACTGGTTGAAGTCACAATTAAGGTTCGCGCCCAGTGTGGTCAAAGCATCGTTATTACCCTTGATTGCCTGCATCAGCAAGTCGGAGTTGTGGTTGTCCGCCATCTGCGAGCGCAAAGATTGGATTTGGCCCTGTATCTCGGCATCTTGCAGACCATTGCGGTTGTTGCCAAATCCGAAGCCATTGCCGCCAAACATGGCAAGGAAAATAAGATACAAGAACGGATTGTTAAGCCACTGGTTTGCACCTCCAAGGCCACCATTCATCATGGCTGCCAAGGCCATAGGGTCATTGCCCTTGTTGTTCGCCATTGCCGCATAAGCAAGCGCATCATTACCTCTGTCGCAACAGATTACTTTCTCTACATTGTCCATAATTATGAATGTATTAAGTCGGTCGGGGAATATCCCCCGATAGCGCAAAGGTGGTGACAAGTTGCTTGTGAGTTGCTTGTGAGTTTTGTTTGTTGTTTGTGAGTTGCTTGTGAAATGTTTGTCCTATCCACCAATAATGCAAAAAGCCACCCGAATGGGGTGGCCTTTGTTCATTCATAATCATTTTACATCTTCTGGTCCTTTATATCCTCTCTTGATATTCTCTTCGAGTAATGTTTGGTAAAGGTCAAACGTACTACCATCGCGTTTAAGCCAATCATGCAAAATTTGGATAAATTCCTGCATTGCAGGTAAAAATGCCTGCCTACTGTCAGCACCACGTATGCCGTCACGCCCTTTCCTATGCCCTGTAAGAAATGTATTTTTCTCTTCGCGTAACATAGTATTTCCTTCCTTGTATTCATCACCTTTTGGCAACTTCTCGCGGAGTGTTTTCTCTATGACTTTATAATATAATTCATATTTCTCATTTGGATTGTCAGTCGGCAACTCAATCAGTTTCTGTAATTCATCTTTAAGGACAACATTATCGTTATCCTTATCAATGAACAAACCGTCAGTCTTTGCCTTGTCGGCATTAAACAACAGCTCCTCAACTTCTCTTGATTTTTTTTCTTCTGATAGGACTTTGGTCTTATTTGTCATATATTCAATTTTTGTTTATACGTTTCAGCCACTTCTCTTATCGTTTCAACCTCGAACGGATTTGTATTTACTCTTTCCGTAGCTTTTTCCGACCTCGGTATTAGAGCACTGTATTCTGCCCAGTTGTTTGTATCATAAGCAATAAGCGCATAAATTAGCGAGGAATGGACGCCCCATTTCTGAGCATACTTTTTTATCATCAGAGGTGCGTGAACATAAGGCTTTATAAATTGCAATTTTGTTGGCGACAGAATAAAGTCGCGAGCAAATTTATCTGCCGCATTTTCATCTGTCAGAAATAAATCACCTTCGTCAGAACTCAAATGCACTTTGTTGAGCACAATGTCATCAAAATCAAACAAAACATGGTATAGCTCATGGAATAGAGAGAACCATAAGGTCGGATAGCGTTTGTTCAAGTCTGATATAACAATACATGGCTTTCCATTATACTCCATTGTTGCGCCACGTACTTGCATTTTGGGTAATGATGGTTGGTAAATCATCGTCACACCAACAGAATAAAGGGCACGAGCCACGTGATACAGCCCTGTTTCTACGTCTTGCGAACAAGGACGAATCTTCGGCATTATATCCATAAGCCTATCCCTATCGTACATATTAGGGTTGTCAATATTCTTAAATTGAGCGTAAGCAGAAATCGTCCAGAAGTCACGCATCTTTTGGTCGTAACTCCTTCTTGTCATACTGTATGCTTTCGTCAGAACTGAAACGATATCTGCATATTCCTTGATTTGCTTGAAGCCAAAGAAATCGTTTATCCTTTGCACATAATTATTATCAGTAAAGAACCCTATCTTATTAAGTGTGTCTATGCTGAAATATTCGCAAAGGACTGCCGTATCACGTACATGGCAAATTTCACTAACATCTTTTGACTGAAGCGTATCAGCATTTGCGTTAAGGAAATCGTTCATCGAAACGCCGATAAATATAGCAACCTTCAATGTATTCAGAACGCTTGCACCAGTATAATTGCCCTTTATTATTTTATCAAGGGTCGCAACGTCCATGTCAAGCATCTTCGCTATTTTGGTTTTGCTTAGCCCAACCCTTTCTTGCTTACGAAGGAACAACTCCTCTATTGACAGGCAGGATATGTCATCTGTTGCTTCAACAGGTGGCACAAACACCCCCTTCATATACTCTTTGTATAAATCGCTCATAGCATATTATTTTCTGCAAAAATACAAATATCCATGCGATATAGCAATATTTTCACCGATTATTTTCCGCTATTGGCAAGGAAACGGATTTCCTCACCTCCTCCCTCATCACCCGTGCAGCCAGCCCCTTTAGCCTGTACCTCGCACTATTCTTAAGCGAATTAACCCTCTGCTGACTCATGCCGCTAAGGAATGCAATATCCCCCTCGCTCATACCTAACTCCATCAGCACGTCCACAAGCACCACGCGCGCCACCACACACCGCTCCGAGCGACAGTTGGCAAGCGCATCAAAGTCAAGGCCGCTGGCTTGCATCACGGCTTCAACTGCATTATCGAAAATCTGTTGTAATTGTTCCATTGTCCATAAGTGATTTTGGTAAAAAATAAGCACAAAGGCAAGCACGGAACACATCACCATGCGCCCATGCTTGCCAAACAAACAACCCAACAAAATCACTTATACTTACTATATATGTTGTAATATAACAACACGCATATTACTATGATAAACAGACCGCCAACGGCCCGAATCCTCCACTTTGCAGGAGGCTTCTCCACCTTTGTCACCGCATCACGCACCGTAGCCTTGTGGCTTGTGCTGTTTGTGCGGTGTGCGCGGCATGACACATGACTGCTCGCACTAAGAGCGTCCTTGTTGTGATACACGCTGCGGTCGCGATACACATACTTCGTCAGCACCTTGCCAGCTGTGTCCACAACTACATAGGTAGTCATGCGGTCAGCCACACTGTCCACAGTTTCCATGTTGGAAACTGTCACAATCGTATCACGCACCATCACGCTGTCGGTCTTATACACTATCAGCGTGTCGTGCGTGCGCTCCATGCTCTGCACCACCTTGCGCGCGCAACTACTGTGCAAGACAACTGCACAGATAATTACGATTAAAAAACCACTAATTCTACGCATATTCTTGATTATATTTGTTATCTTTGCAGTGTTTAATTCCCATATAAAAAGGGCACATCCTAAAAGAAGCTCTTAACTGCCGCACGAGTTTTTCCGTGTGGCAGTTTTTTTATACGAACTTTCCATACGCAAAGTGGCTCACCCGATTTAGCCACCCATTAAGGTTCACCTTCTGGCTCGGATTCTTAGCAACAATAGCCTTATAAAACGCTATCCTTTCCTGCTTCAACGCCCCGAACAGCGGCAGCGGACTGCGAGTGTTAACCGCTTGCAAGGTCTGTTTGCCCATGATGCCATCGGCAGTCGTTTTAACTATCCGCTGCAAGTGCGTCACGGCCGTCTTGACTCCGCTGTTATAGGCCCAATCCACGAGAATGAAGGCGACACTCTTGTCCTGTATGTAGTCCGCCTTGCACTTGTCCCAGTAGTATCTCTTGAATATGTATTCCCACTCGGCGTCAGTAATGCGCTTCAAGTCCTCAACCGTCTTGTTCTGTCCATACACACTGCGGTAAGTGGCCAATGTCACACCCTTGTTAGTCGGCCCTCCCTTGTCAGCCTTTCTGTTGCAATAGCCGCCCTCGCGCTCCAGCACAAATGCCGCTAATTCTTTCCAATTTTCCATACGTCTAAACTTATTTTTCTTATCTTTGTAGGTGTTAATATTTTTTTTTTGACATGGTTATGTGATGGTTGGTGCGTTGTGAAACGCGCCAATTTTTATTCAGTTTTGTTCTCACGTTTTTCGCCATACACTTTAGTAATGCCAGCTGTAACAAACAAACTTGCCACGCTGCCTACGAAAGCACTAAGCCCCATAAGGTCGGTGTGTATTGTGTTACTGTTCATGACTTCCCATATCAGCACAAATGCCACACAAAGCAACAATACACACCCTATCATGGTAACAGCCACAAGGAAGAATGCCTTGCTGCTGTGACCACTATTCACACGTATCAGTTCCGTGATGTATCTCGTCAATCTCATAGACTCATTGTTCAGGGTGATTACTGCTTGCACACACAAGTTGAGGCGGCTGGCGATTTGGACAGCCAAACACCGTACACTTCTGACTCTCCGCATATTGTTGCTTAACCATCAATTCTGCCATTTCTTTTTTCAGTCGTGTAAGTTCATCGCGTTGCTCATTCAACTGCACATATAGCGCATCAATCTTCTCATTCAGTTCCTCTTCGTGCTTCACTTTCTCATCATACAACTTCTGCCATTGTGCGGCATATTGCGTGATGTTGTCTGCCTCGGCCTTACCTGCCTTTGCAGAAGCTTCTCTTTTCTTTGCATCGTAGAAAAGAAATACGCCAAGCACAGGTATAGCTACGCCTGTAACGATGGAACTGATAGTTTGTATTATATCAGTCAAAATTCGCCCTCCTTTCTCCTTACATAGGCTTCTATCTCTCTCGCCACTTCAACTATCTCATCTGGCTTTATGTCGTTGCGCGAAGCCGCTATCTTTACGCACTCAATCCTAATTTCTTGCAGTCTGTTCATTATAATCCGAGTTTTGCTTTTATCTTATTCAATAGCTCCCTGTCCGCTGCCGTCATTACACCAGCCTTTGCGGTTGTCGCAGCCGAAATGCTTAATGTGCGCGTGCCGCCCGTGGTGAAAATCGGGGTGATTATCTTTACCTCTGTGGCTGTGGAGTTCTGCTCGCGCAGTTCAAAGGCGTCAATTCTGCGGTACACGTCCCACCTCATCAGCCCGTTGCCGCCCGTCCATACAGTCGGCAGCCACACTTGGCTGTAGTTTGTTGCGTTCTCGTCATTCTCGGCTCCCCAGTGCTTGATGCGCAGAAACTTGTCGTAGCCTCCATTTTGGTATATCCACATTTTTGCGCCCAAAATGGTGCGCGGGTTGTCGGCAGAACCTTGCGAGTACACGTAATTTGCCGTAGTCCCCGTTACACTGCTCTGCACTGTCGGGGGCTTGATTGGTGTCATCGGTGTATTCCAGCTGCCCCACTTGCCGCCTTGATAGTAACGGACTGCAATGGTCAAGTTGCCCGTGGTGTTGATTGACGCAATGCTCGTCTTTGCTGAATTGAACGTAATGCTGCCTTGTATCGTCTGCATTAGCACGGTGTCACCAACATTCAGATTAGAGAATGTCACAAACAACGGAATGCCCCAACACTTCACGCGGTGCAAGCCCTGTGCAGTCTCAGCATTGAACGCGTCAAGTTCCTTGTTTAGCTCGTCAATGGTCGTTACATTATCGTGCGCAATGAGCCATTCTGCGGTATTGGCCAATGTTTTGCGCTCTGAGGCGTTGACAAGTCCGTTCCTTATCGTTGAATAGGGTATGTATTTATTCTCCCCGTTATCGTTTATCACGACCATCTCGCTGCCCGTCAGACTCGTGTCCTGCGGTAGCGATTTTAGTACGTCTTTGAGTTTTACTGTTGCCATATTGTTAAGGTTTTATTGTTCCATTATCAGAAGGACCAGTTGTCAGTGGCACTTTAGTCCATGTCATCTGTCCTATATTCGTGTTGTCCTTAATGGTAAATGAAGGCTTCTCTATACTGCCGCTGCCAAGGTCGCTGCTCGTACTGCCTTCTTCTACGAGCCAATAGAAACTCCCGTTTCCTTCAATACAGCCAGTTAATATGACAGCCTTACCAGTCATGAGTCTGTAATTGGATATTGAACTCTTGCCTGATGACATAGTCGAATCCTTTTTGTATAGTGCGCCTGGTATGCCAGTTTTTATGTCTATTATATTCTGTGAAAGAACTTGCGGCATCTTGTTTATAATATAGAACTTATAATCAAGAAACGCTATACTTTCAGCATAATCATCAGGTTTATTACCATAAGGAGGGAGAGAGATTTTCCTTGTGCCGCCTATTTCGTATGACAATACGACTATTGGGTTAATAACAAAAAAGTTCGGTCTGTAATAGCTGCCTTTTAGTTCAAATGCTTTATTCCATTCATTTTCATTCGTAACTTGTGTTAGCCCCTTTAGATATGACCCTACAAGCAATCCGTTTACTTGTCCGCTCTCGCAGAAGATATTCCCATGAAACGCATACTTCTCGTTCTTCGGGTCAATTATCACACGGCAGATGTTCTTAGAGATGCCATACAGCCCAACCACATTCGTGTCCTTGCCGCCAAGGTCGAAGCCCTCACCGCTCATAGCGATACCTGTAAACTTTCCGTCTGCGTCCTTTGTACCAAATGCGGCATTCTTCGCGGCCACATAATCCGCACCAAGTTCGGTGGTCTGTCCGTCCCACTGACGCACCCATGATACCTTGTCTATCGCAATATCTGCAATATCGTTATCGCTCCTCGTCCATGCACTTGCAGCCTTGCCAACTTCAAGCTTCGGCTCTGTAACGTAAGCACACGGAACGAGTAAAATATTTTGCGGAACTTGCTTTGTGATAACACGGAATAGGCAAAGGCAAGTATCTGGCAATTTGGCTGCCGTCTTGAATGTGACAATGTGGCGTACCCATGTACCTACTGTTGGCTGGAATTTAACAGCACCATCTTTTGGAGTGTCTTGCTCTTTCCCGTCAACAATCATCTTCTCTGTGGTGTCAACCATAGTAAGGCCATCGGTGGCCCATGTCCATAGGTAGGTGTATACTGGATTTGCAACTCCACGACCATTCAGATAAAACGATAGCGTGTACCAAGTTGATGGAGCAATTTGGCTCTTGACATTTTGCTGAAAAAAATCAACATTCGAGTCAGGAGTCGGCAAATCTCCATTTATTTTGAATGCAGTTTCAATCTGCACCGCACCATGTCCGTTCAACCCCTCGGCCCTCGTACCTTTCAAAGCAAAATACTTGTCGGGATTTGGCACATTGTCAAACGTTTCTTGCTTGAACTCGGTATAGTCAAGCAGATTGGGGCGCATATTCTCTCCGTCCGCACCATCTTTCCCAGGCGCACCGTCTTTCGCCATATAGCTCACGCTGTAAGAATACGTACCATCGGGCCATTTCGTGCGCGTCCACAGGTATTTGCCCACTTCCGATGGCGGCACGCTGTTTAACCATGTCCCCGTTGGCGCATTAACTCCGCTGCTGCCTATCTGATAGGTCACATTGCTCTTGCTGTTAGCACCCCACTTTATCACCACATCACTGCCTATTGTGACAACACCAGTCGTAGGGTCGTACGTTATTGCTCCTCGTCCAAGGTTAAAATAACCATCTTCGTCAAAGACATAGTTGTCCCCGTTTTTATCAACAGATATTATCGTGCCTTTAGACATGTACAAGCCAAATTTTTCGCTATTTGGAATGCGGCCAAGGCTGCACACTATCTTCTCCGAAAATGACTTCTCGTTGATGCCTTGAAGCAAATCAATCGTAGGCACGCCTTTTTCGGTAGCATGGAGGTATATCGCATTTTGTCGACTCTTTACTGTTGTGTTGCCATACTGCACAATCTCGTCACCAGCCGCAGGCAAGTTCATCGGCACATCGTTTCTCTCCACCCATTCCTTTTCTTTGTCCTGTTTGATTTCACCAAGAAACTCGCTTGCCATGACGGTAAACCAACCCTCCTTCATGTTTGCGCTCTCAATCTTCACCCAGTAGCCCTTTATGCCTTTGGTCACGCCGTCAGAACCTACCTCCACGCGCTGGCAGCGTATAAGATCATTCTTCATGAAGCCGCCATATCCGTGAGTGGCTTCGCCTTCAAGCTTTATGAGGTAATATTGGTTTCCGTGTTCATCGGTGCGCAGACTCACTTCCTTCACCTTACCGCACGCCTGGCTGATGCCGAGCGAACCGCATATCGCACGCACTTGGTCTATTATCAGCTCATGCGCAATAAAGGCTTTTCGCACCTTTACATTGTCTATTTCCAGCGTATATTCGGGGCTTTCTTCCGAGCCGCTGTTGAATATCTTCCACCCATGACCCATGAAGTCCGAAGCAAAGTATTCTTGCATCTCGCACACCACCTTGCCGAAAGCGTTAAGCACCTTGTTTCCTGTGCTTCTTGCGCTCCCTACAAATCCGTTGAACCATGTGCTAAGTAATCTTGCCATATCTTTTATGTTAATTCTTCGTATTCTGTTATGCCGTCGGCAGCACCAACATTGGTCGAAAATGCGTCTATTCCTTTGTTGAATGTTATCTTTCCGCTCGCTTCATCATCGCCCACCTTTGACAGGAAGTTCAGATAGCCATATCGCGAAATTTGGTTCAACAGAATAGTGCTTGAAGTCCCTTCGCCTGTCGACGCGTCCATCATTGTTGGCAACTGCCCGACACTTCTGTTGACGCTTACAGCCTTCTTGTCATCTTGCAATGATATTTCTACCAGGGGTATCAGACTGTCTTCTGACTCTGTTATCTTCAAATTGCTTATAAATATACTCGACGCAATACCTAAATCCGAAGCTTCGTCAATCTCCATTCTGTCGCCCTCTTTTATGTTTGTGTAGATACTTTTCGCGCCTAAACTTACATTCGCATCATGCTGCCTGGCTATCCACAAATTATCTACCACTGGTGTATACGAGAATTTTGTCTTGTCGTTCTCCTTTAGGTAGAGCAACGCGTATTTGAGCAAGCGTTGCGAAGCTGCCTTATAGTACACGTCGGGCATCTTGATATTCAGTATCACAAACTCGTCGCCACCTGCTATCGGACTTTGAGAGTTCGGATATAGGATATTCAAATCGTTGTCCGATTTCCTTATTATTGTCAGCTTGTACTTGTTGCCATCTCGTATGCAGTTTTTTATGTCAAATGTACGGCCAACACACTTCCCACTTTTCAAATAGATGTTTGGCGTTTCCGAACCCGTGCGGTAGTCCCAAATATTAAAGCCTAAGTCCTTTATCCACACAAAGGTTTCTGAAGCTTGCCCTGTATTATAGTCGCTGTCGCCGTTGTCCTCTATTTTGGACGATTTTGCCACTTGATTCAACTTGCCGTTGTCGCCATCGTCCAACACAGGATATATGCCAGCCTTGTTCAAATCTTCTACCGTCATATCCTCTATTGAAGGATAGACGTTGTAGTCGGTCACTTCGTTGTCAGTGCCATCAATGTACACACTGCCCTCTCTAAGACCAGCTATCTTCTTTTGAGGACTTTCTATGTACACGTCATTGCTCGTCACTATAAGTTTGTAGCCTTCATAAGCCTTGTCCACATAACCGCAGTCTGTCTCTCCAGCACCATTCGGGAAACCTGGGAGCATAAGCCTTGTGATTGCCATGTTATTTGGATAATTGGCCGATGTTATTTCGCCCTTGTGGTTTTTTACTATATAGTTGTAGTTCAAAGTTGAAGTACCTCCGAATGACAAGGTGACTCTCCCTCCCGACTTGTATTTGAGCATGTAGTCATAGAAACTCTTGTCTCTTACTGCATAACTATAAGTTTTCTTTCCATCGTTCTCTGATGCGAATACGGTGGCATATACCACTTTGTTTCCATCGTAGGTTATCGAAAGTGTCGGGTTCGCATATCTGTCAAATATCATCATATCCTCATTTCGAGGAGCATTCTTAACATTGCAACTATATGACAATCCGTCTTGTGCCCATTTGTCGTGTAATGTTATCTTTATTACATTATTATACTCAAAAAATAATAGCTCAACGTCCGTCGGTACTACATACTCTCGCATTATTTTCATGCACAGGTATTTGTAGTAGTTTGTTGGCACATTGGTAGTGTTACCAAAAGCACGCAAACGGGTTATTACTTTCTGATTGGTGTCGGAAGCACGAGTTATCGACAACAACCCACGGCCTATGCCACAACTGAACACATGGTCTATATTATTTGACGTAGTGCCTATCGTGACTGTCCTGCCGCGGATAATGAAATTGGTCTTGAAAGTGGTGTTTACAAGCAACAGCGCGTCCCAAACGGACTGATTGCTGATACTTATTTGTATGTCCTTGCGAGAATCTTCATAGGTCTTGTCTATCTGGATAGTCCACACATTCTCACCATAAACCCTGTCAAGGTTGGCTTGTATTCTCTCTGCAAGGTTCTTTACCCCCTCGCAGTAAAACGAAAAGGTGGGGAGCGCGGTCCAGTGTATGTTGTTGTCCTTCTTCACCACGTCAAGGAAGTCGCATCTCACAAGCTCGTCTGACACGGACATGAACTGCACGTTTTCATACGCAAAGGCATTCTTTGAACCGTTCCTCGAGCATTGCTTCTTCGACGATGGCAACACGTTGAGATAAAAACGTTCAAGTCGGTAATCTATATAATCACCGATTTCAAAATTTATAGGCGCATGGCTCTCAAACGTGATAGTCAAGGAGCAGCTGCCCATGTATTCGCCGTTGTATTCAACTCTCTTGGTAGTCGCCTTTACCGTCTTGCCGTCAGAGCTGTATACCTTCCACTCTCTTGTCATATCTTGTCTGTGATTATATTGTTGCCCTTGTCGTCTGTTATCAGATTGCCGTTCTCGTCTACAATATAGGTGTAGAAGTCCTCGTACATTCTCTCATACTTGGTCAAGTGGAACTTCAACGTGTATTCTACAATATCTCCAGCCACAGGGTCTGAAAACGTGTCTATATCTGAAATGCCCATGAAATAGCAAGCACCCCAACCTTCTTCCGCATAAGAGCAATAGACTGCAAGAAAGCCGCTGCGCAGATAATTCAAAAGTTGTATCTCCGTGTTTGTCCATGAGCCTTCCGTGCCTTTGTAGCACAATTTGACCTCAAAATCCGCGCCTCCGAAATGCAAACCGTCGGTGGGTATGTATACGTCCTCTCCTTCGGTGTCTTTCCACTCGTTTTTAGGCAGCTCTTTCGTCTCCCACGATGGCATAGTCACCTCCAAAACGCCAGAATTGAAGTCCTTGGCGAGGCTCTTCCGTATTTTCTTGGTGTTTACCACCAACAGGTCGTATTTCGCAGTCATATCATTCTCTTTTTACGCAAAATGCCCGATTTGGTGGCACTTCTGTTTCACCAAAACGGACATCTTAACCACTTTGCAAATATACAAATTACATTGAATATATGCAATCAGATGGAATAATTATACATTCTCGGAAATCTCCTTGTTGACTTCTTCTTTCGTCTTTACTTCGTCAATTATTTTCTTGTTCTCTTCGTCAGTGACTTCCTCTGACTCTCTTGTTTTCATGTAGTGGTCCACAATCTTCAAGATGTCTTCTGTAACGTCTGCATCAACAATGTTTGAAGCACAATAAACCGATGTCACAAAGGCTACTGCGGCATTTAAGTCATCTTCGGTACGTTCCTCACCGAACACGCATGAGTACAACAGGGTGTGTCCCATCGTGCCAGGAGCATAGCCTATATACCACTGCTTCGACACGGCATATACGGTGATGACACCCGTATCTTCGTCAAGCATGTACAGAAAATTGTCAATCTGCACGTTCTTAACCTCTTTCTTCTCGGCATTTGCTGCCTCATTCTTCTCGGCATTTACTGCCTCGTTCTTTTCTTCTGTCATTTCTTCTTTATTTTATAGTTAAACAAATCATACGCCATCGCCTGCGACATCTTCAAATTCTGCGTCATCTTGCAGTTTCCATGCCTCCAGCGACAGCTCATTGGCAGTATAGGCTTCCACCTCTTCGCTGAAGCCGTACACCTTGTATTCTATCCCTGTCGCTGACCTCCTTCTGTTCTGGCCGCCAAAGCCAAGCCTTGTCATGGCCCTGCCAAAGGCAACTTGCGTCACGTCCTCAAAACTGTTCTCATTGCAGAATGTTTCAAGGCTCTTTCTCATCGCGGCAGAGGCTACCCATCTCGGACGTTCGCCCTCCGCCCTCGGCGATGATGACAGATGAAGGTGCATGACCCATGCCAAAAGTGGGTTGCTCATACCGATGGACATCAATTTCTGACGCTCGCCGTTCTCACTCCTCGGGAACTTGTATCCATGAAGCTTCAAATATCTGCCACCCCTCACTATCCAGTTCAGTATGCCAGGGTATTCTTCTTTCAGTTCCTCACCAAGGCTCTTGTTCTGCAAATGCTCTGGTATCGTCTCATTGAATATCAAATACAGGAAACGTCGGAAAAAGCCATAGCTCTTGTCACTCGTCACTGGCAAATTGTTGAAATTGAATATCTGCCATGGCACATTGGTTATTGTGAACACATTGCCCCTCAAAAATCTCGCGTGCTGCTCCTCACCACTGATATAGCTCTTGAAAGCCGCCTCCTTGCCAAACAGTTCCCTCTCGCTTACCTCACCACTGTAATTTATATATTTGCCCACAAGCTGGCACCTGGCACGCATGCCCTCATCACCATCTTTCAATATCGCACCAATACCCATGGTGCTGATATTTTCCGCACCATAAACACCACGCACAACGTCGTTTATCACGCTCTTGCCATTAGAACCATTGCCATACAAGGCCAAACAGTTCTCCACCTTAGCACCCATCTCACGCCTGTTCATGGTCGTCAAACCTAAAAACATCTGCAACAACAACCTGCTATTCTTCTCTGGCAACACCTGCTTCAAAAAACTCCTCCACAACGGACAATCTGCCTTGGGGTCAAAGTCGTAGTCGTGCAAATACACCACGTCCCACTGCTTGCCAAAAGGACGTATGTCACCCGTCGTCATGTCTACAACACCATTGCGGAAAGCACGTATGTTGAACCTCGGGTGCAACTCTCGCTCCATCTTTACAGCCAAACGTACCTGCTCACGCAACATGCCCATCTTCGAGCGGACTCCTGCATGGACACTCATGCGCTCTGTCAACTTCACCAAACTCCAATACAACAAGTCTGAATCCACTGGCTCGTATATCTTGCCGTTAAAACAATAATAACGACCACCAAACCACGCAAACATACTGTGAGCATACGTCTGGTATATCTCAAAACCTAACATGGCAGCACGAGCGGCGTAATTCTCACTCGCAGAACATGCTAACTCCCACCTCGGAGCATCACTGTTCTCTACCAAGTCTACCAACAACATTTCTCTATCTATCATACGTTAAATCCTTTAACATATCAACTTTCCTGCCAAAACAGCTGACAAATACCGATTTTTCGAGCTTTTCCTGCCTCCAAAAAACACCATTTTCCAACCATCTCGCAATTATTCAAAATGAAACACTTTTACTCTCACAGTATGGAAAAACAGAACACTTTGACACTCAAATTATTCCCATTTCCGCACTGAATGTTTAATAGTACCCACCCCGTTAATACCTCGCACTTTCCTTGCAAGCCAAAATACAACTCATGGATAACTATGCAAATATACATATTTTATTCAAAACGCCCAAATATCAATGATTTAGAGATTTTGACATATACACTAAAACATACACTAATATGCTCCTCAACTTACATTTCGTTGTTTTTTACCATGAATGTACCTTTTTATAAAATGAACGATTTTCCCGAAAATCAAGAAAACACAAAACACAAGAGAGAATAGAAATATATAGGGTACGAAAAATTAAAAAAAAATAGACGGGAGGTGACATTCTTTCGATACGCCCGCACAAAAGGGGGTGGTATGGGGTGTTTTGCTATGTTTTACCCTGTTTTGCATTGTCGTAACGCCTTAATAATCATATATTTGCTATATTATACGCGTAATATAGCACAACGCGCACTTTGTCGCTTGTGGAGGGCTGCAAATGTCAGTGACAGACAAACACAAAGCACACCAACAAACAACACGACACGCCCCAATCACGGCTAAAATACGCGTACCTTTGTGATTGTGCTCTCCTCCCTTTGTCTGTCTGTCCTTCTGTCTCTTTGTCTGTCTGTCTCTTTGTCTGTCTGTTTTTCCTTTCGTTCTCGTCCCGTTTTGCCTGAATACGTGTGTTAACAACCAGTTAAATTCATATACAGAACGTTAAACATGAAGATATTAGAAATTTATTGTCTTGTTTGTTTGGTTGTATATTTATTTAGTTGTAAATTTGCACATATAAATAAAAGGCCAAAGCGTTGGCCGCTGCATTGCCTCTGGTATGCAGTAAGGAATAAAAAAAGTGCCCTTGGTGGTTGCCGCCACCAAGGGCACGGAAAACTACCAAATTTGGCAGCGTCGTAGCGACGTTGCAAAGGTAGTATTTTATTTCCGTATTTTGAAATATTGAATAACTAAATACTACAAAATCATGAATGAATTAAAGACTTTAAGCAGCCTTAAGAAAGGTGCCGTAAATGAGTTAAACAGCTATTTTGCAAAACCCACCGAAGTATTTAAGGCCCTCCGAGAGATAGCAAAAGACAAAGATAGTAGTTTGTACGCTATCCTTTGCGAGTTGGGTGTAAAACCCTCAAAAATAGGGTTTGCAAGTTTCGGCCGCTTTTGCGTTGATTTTTGTGGAAATGCTGAAATAGTAAGCGAGTCCGTTAAAGTTGTAAGCGGTGTTACTTACAAAAGCTACACACTTTGCAACAAGACACCGCAAAGCTACATTACTATTTTAGTACAACTTTTGCGCGAAAAGAGACAGTGCGAAAGCAACACCGCAAAATGGCTGAAACACTTTGAGGCACGCAAAACACGTGAAACAAAGGCAAACGAAAAGCGAGAAAAAGCACTTGCAAAAATGGTTGCTGAACTTGTAAAATGTGGTTTGCCCGCTGAAATAGCGAGGGCAAACGCTGAAAACATTTTTAAAATTGCCTGAATTTGTAGACCTCCCAAAAAATGGGAGGTCTATTTTATTGCCCTATATGGTACACGGATTCCGTTCGATTCGGAGTTAGGGCACAACATATTACAAAGCACTTTATAAAGTGCTTAAAGGCGTGCAAAATGCACGCTGCACGACTACAGACCGCAATTTGTTGGCAGTTGGCCGCGTTGGCTGATAGCTTACAAAGTGCGTGCAAAGTGGGATAAATAGCCGCGTTGGCTACCTACTTATGCACAATCTTTGGCAAATTGTATGGAGGTGGTACGGCAAATTCGCTCTTTGACTTATTGTAACAAAAAATATTGGTTTGCCTGTAATGTATACAGGCGTGCACGCACTCGCTTAAATAGTTCGGGGTGCGTGCCGAATCATCGTAACTATTCGCGTGCTATTTTAGTGCGTTGCTGGCCGTTTTAGATAGGTTGAATCTAAATACATAATTACGGACGCATCCGTGATTGATTCGGGTAATTTTGACGGCTTTATACCTTCCTATTTTGTACACAAAATCCGAAAGGAACAAAAGTACACGCGCCCAAATTGGGCCGTATGGTAAAAATAGGGCAAAACTTTTCCCTCGTGTAGGGGTTTTAGGCCGTGCCTTTATGGCAAGGAACGGACAAACAGCGGAAATACAAAGAGAAACAAGTAATTTTTTTGGTGGAATGGTTAACCACCTGACGTAACACGTACGCACGCGAAAATTCGTGCGTACGTGCAAGTATTAACCAATAAAACAAATAAAAAATGAAAGCTATTGAATTATTGAAAAGAATCGCGAACGTTAAAAATGGTAATAAGGGTTTTTACTGCAATCCGTACGACCTCGGCAAAATGGAAACTCTTTGCGGCCAAGTAGACGATATGGCTGCATATTACCTTACAGAAAACCCATTAAGAGATGGGTTAAATACCGCGATTCCTGCTGACGTGGTTTTTTATGGTGCTATTTACACCATCTCTTTATTTGAGGTAGAACCACAAAAGCGTACATATTACGCCTATCCTCGTAGAGGATTAAAGGCATTCGGGTGTTTGATGCACCCGAATGCTACGAAAACCAAAAAACCAATCATTATGTATTATTTCTTTGTTGTGTGCATGTTCATTGCAGCATACACACATAACGCACTTGCTTTGTGCGTTACTGCAATACCTGTAATTGTACAGGTTACTAAAATGTTGTACAGGATTTCCAAAAAAACCGATTAAAATGTCGCCTGCAATTTGGTTTGCAGGCGATAGCTTTTTATCAACCCATTAAAACCAATTATTATGAAAGCTACATTAAATTTCAGTTTCGGACAGGTAAAAATGTCTTCACGTCTTGTAGATGGTGATTATCAGTTTTCAGAAGATGAATCGAGATATAACCACCATTACCGTTTTATGGTTAGAATATCGTATGACGGAAAATGTAGATATTTCAGTTATTGGACATCTTACAATGACTGGCGAAACGCAAAAGAGAAACTTGACGAGTCCGACTATAAAAACGCACTAAACTGCATATTGTCGGACTCATACACTGCACAGAATACTTTTGAGGACTTTTGCAGCGAGTTCGGTTATTCAACCGATTCTATAAAAGCATTAGGAACGTACAAGGATTGCAAATATAACTCCAAAAAGATAGAGTCTTTATTCTCTGGTTTGGATTTATTGTCGATTCAGAACGAACTCGAAGAAATGATGTAAAAACCGACACACCTCTTGCAAGGTGTGTCGGTACATTGTTTAACTACTTAAAACCAATAAAAAAATGAAGATTTTTAGCGACAACAGTCTGAGAGAGTTTAATTTTTGGTGTGGCGCAGAAGAAAACGCAAAAGAATTGTCAGGGGAACAACTTGACAACCTTGAATTTATTCTCGAAGATTTATATCCCGATGGCATAGACGCAACCACATTGAATGATATAATGTGGTTCGAGTTCGATACCATCAAAGAATGGTTGGGTATCGAGGACGACGACGAAAACGAAGATGACTAAAAACAGGGTGCGCATTGTCGAAAGTGCGCACCCTGCAAATTATAAACCAATTAAACCAATTATTATGACATACGTAGTTAATAACAACGAATGCGGAGACAAGAATTTCAAAGTGTACCTGTGGACAGGTGCAGGCTACAATGTAGCCATGTTTGATGTCTTCGCATTTAACGAAGAACACGCATTGGAGTGCGTATTAGCGTATTGCGAGGAAAAAGCCCTTTGTGGGCTGTATACCACAGAAGAACAAATAGACGAAGACCTTACAGACGAAGAACGGGACGAACTATATTACTACATCGACCCCACAATGGAAGATAAAAAGGCATTCCCTGCATACGTCCTTCTTGAAAATCTTATGATTGAAAAGGTTGCATAAAGCAACCTGCGTAGTGTTTAGTAGGCTGTGCGGCTTATTGTCGCACAGCTAACTTTTTAACCACTAAAAACAAAAACCAATTATGAAAAATTTATCAGAACTCAGCACAAGCGAACTGCTCAACGTAATAGAGGATAACGAAACCCTGTCAAACAGGCTTTACGAACTCATAGAGCAATCCGCTATGGGTTGGGTAGGTGAAAAGTTAGAAGTAATTAGAAACTCTCTTAAAGATTGGAGCATAGGTTTCTATAATTACAACTTCCTCGATGTCGTTGACTACGAAAAGTTTGTGGACTCACTCGTAGAGTATAAAGGCATTTTCGGCCTGTCAGACAAGGCTGACAAACTATTGTCGCACTGTCTGAAACTGCGATGGAGCAACCTTTTCGATTACTATGCCGAAAGGCTGAAGGATTTAATCCTCGATGAGGAATTTAACAGCGAAACGGATATAAAATATGACAATTTGGAGGACTACACCGAAATATACGCTGACCAATTCGATGACTACCTAATCAATGACGATGGCGAAATTATCCAACAAACCATTGTTGGGCATGTAGCATAACAATGCTTGGGCGTATTTGCACACGCCCAAGCAACGATAAATTTTATTAACCACTAAAAACAAACCAATTATGAAAAAGTACTGCGACGCAAAAGGATTCACTATGATTGACGGAACGCTTACAGAAGTGACATTGAAAAAGTTAATTGCCACACGTAATAGCGTCGAAGACACGGATTATGTCGTAACAACATTTTTCCAAGGCCCTGACGGCAGAGGGTATAACACTCAAAGCCCGACAGAGTTCTTAATGTATTACAGTCCCGAGGATTACGAAAAAGGACAAGAATTGGGCTATGAAGTTAGTAGCTCGCCTTTCTACATTCGTCCCGACGGATTCAGTGGCATTGACGAAGCATGGATTTTCGTTGACGGAGAACCTGTGACAATAGACCTCAGACCTTTGCAAGTAGTTTACGACTACGAACAAAGGAAATGGCTCTTGCAAGGCGTTCCTCAAACGAATATCTTCCGTACTAAAGAAGGATGCCTGTCTTTCAACGAGTATGACGTAAAACATGCCGACGGCAGCGTTACAAAGCGTGTCGGTATCAACAAACTCGTAATGCTCGACAACGACCAAATGGCGTTATTCGACACGCTGAAACAGACAATTCAGCAACTCAAAGACAACAACGTATTGTTGATGCCTGACTGCGATGGCGACATAAGAGCCTTTAACCTCCGCAATGTCAAAGAATGGGACTGCGATTATGACAAACCCGAAGAAGAAGGCTTTGAAGAAGTGTCACGCGAACACGATTCCTTCCAAGGAATCAGCATTCCAGCATATTCCTTGGATTGCCACCTCTGCATGAAGCGTAAGTAACCACATTCCCCACGTCCATTGTCGGGCGTGGGGAAACGTATTATCAACCACTTAAAACCAATTTACAATGAAACAGAATAAAAACAAAGTGCCTGTTTATTATGCGTATGTGGCCTCATCTCCTTTCAATGGCGAAAGATTCGACCTCGAAACGCTGAATTATGACAGCCTTTTGCAACGCATGATTCCTCGTGACAAAGGAAACATTTGCCTTAATTTCGTTTTCAGCAAGCTGCGCAAATGCGACAAAATAATGTCGGAAAATGAAAGGTACGCTCTCATAATAAACAATGCACCTTTCGGAGTTAGGCTCGATTTATATCGCAAAATAACGGAAAAGGAAATAAAGGAAACTATTCAGCGAGTGGGTGTCACCCGTTTCGCCATCAAAGAAGTACAAGATATTGCAAAATCAATGGGACTTTAAGCACATTTGCCGTGTGGTCGTAAAACTACACGGCAAACCATTTTCAACCACCTAAAACCAATCCAAAAATGAAAAAGTACAAATTAACTGACGAAACAACTATTGCCCTTGGTGTTACACTTTATAGAATTGTAGCACTAATTGACTTTGCTGACGTGAAAAAAGGCGACAAAGGAGGATTTGTAAAATCTGAAGAAAACCTTTCACAAAATGGCGATTGTTGGGTCTATGGAGATGCTAAGGTATTTGACAGAGCCAAAGTCTTTGAAGATGCTAAGGTATGTGGCACAGCTGAGGTATATGGCGATGCCGAGGTATATGGCAAAGCTCGAGTCGATAATAAAGCTCGAGTCTTTGGCAATGCTTTTGTCTTTGGCAATGCTTATGTCTTTAGCTATGCTGAAGTCTGTGACTATGCTATTGTCTGTGAAGATGCTGCCGTACATGGCCATGCTGCTGTCTTTGGCGAAGCTACAATAGGCGACAGCGCTCGTGTATGGGGCAATGCTGAAGTTTATGGCAACTCTGAAATATGTGACAATGCTCATGTAGGTGACAATGCTGAAGTCTGTGGCAATACTAAAGTCTTTGGAGATGCTGGAGTCTTTGGAGATGCTGATATCTATGGCGATGCTGAAATAAGTGGTCAAAGTGACTACATAGTATTCAAAAATTGGTGGAGCAGCGGACGTTACTTCACTTGGACACGAAGCAACAACAAATGGAAAGTTGGTGACTTCTATGGAACTGGCGAAGAATTGATAAGGAAAGCCTATGCCGATAGCAAAATGAGCGGAAAAGAGTACGAACGCATCGTGAAATATGTTGAGAGTATACTCAATGATGATGCTATTTCTATCTGATTTTGCTAATCTTATGAAATGAAGAAATCTTATTGCGTATCACTTTTGTCGGTGATACGCAAACTTTGTATAACCACTTAAACCAATAAAGCAAAACAACATGAAAGCAAAAGAATTTTTGAAAGACCTGCTTCGATGGGATTTAGCCACTGGTTCAGCCTATATGAAGTCATCAAGCGAATTGAAGATAATCAGTGGCGAGCTAAAGCCAAGGTCGCTGTATTATTTCTCATTCAAAAAAAGTGACTTGATGGCCGAGCCTGACGTAACGCTTACTTTAGGCGGTGGAGATGTCCAGTACCTCTGGAAAATTGAGTCGTGAAACACGCGGAAACGTTTCTTGAAACGCCTGCCGCATTTGCAAGAAATGTAATTTTTCAACAACTAACTTTATTGTCGTGTGGCCTTAACATCACACGACAAACCTTTTTATTAACCAATTAAAAACAAACCAATTATGATGACCTACAACGAAAACTCATGCGAAATTTTCTCTACTAATGAAGCTTTCTTCTTCGACAAAGAAAATGGTCAGCTTCTACAAGTCCAACTTGTAGAAACCGTTTTCGAGCGAGATAGCAAGTCCTCGGAGACTGTGTACGCAACAACCTCCGCAAAAGTCGTAAATAGCGGTGAATTGATAACTATTGACGAAAGCGAGGTCTATGCCTCAAGGCTCGATTTTGAAAAAGGGAAACGTCTTGCATGCAGCACAAACAACCCGTTCAAATGTCTTGCTGCCTCGTATGGAAGTGACGTGGTTTGGACATTCCAGCACGGGTGTCCTGTTTCACAAAAAGTGTCGGATATAAAAGTTGTCAAATACGACTACGATTATGACCGATTCACAAGTACCGAATTACCCGACAGAGAACACATCTACCCAACAAAAGAAGAATGCCTCTCTTACAACGAATACGAAATTGTCGACGAGGAAGGAACTCGCACAATAAAAGGTTGTAATGCACTCATTCAATTAACAAGAGAACAGGAGGAACTTGTAAGGCAGTTCGAGAAACTTTGCAAAAAAATGCAAGACGAGGGTATTTTGCTCGCAAGTAATTGCTGCGAAGCATTCAGAGCATACAACGTGCGCGATTGTCAAGATTACGAGTTCTACTTCACAAACGAAGCATCTGAAGATTTTGAGCAATGCGACCGAGATTGCGGACGATACGTAAACGCACAAAACATCTACGAGAGCGGAGACGATTTTGAACTCTACATCAAACGCAAGTAATCCAATCCTGCCAAGTCGCTAAACACTTAGCAGGTACACAAACCAACTAAAACCAATTATTATGAAAGAAACTCTGTTAAAGACACTCCGTTTGAACAATCGCGACTATCTGAAAATTCTACATAGGACAAAACAGACTATTGTTGATTATGTCGCAAGCAAAGGCAATAACTACGAGTTCAAAAAATACTACGGCCACTTAATGACAAGGCATAGTAATGAAACTTTCGTAATCCGAAGAATATCCGTAAATAGAGGAATAGCAAACGTATATAGCGACTACAATTATTGGTTCTACTTAGATGACTTCGATTTACAAAATCTGAACAAAATAATTGAGGCGCTATCAATAGACGAGTGATTAAAATGCAGCATAATTTTGTTATGTGCTGCATACCTTATCAAACCAACTAAAACCAATTAACATGAAAAGTTTATTAGAACTATCCGAAGAACATCGTCAAATGCTTAACGACATCTCCGACAAAGACATGTGCGCCATCGAAACCTTCTTGCAACATCACGAAGGGCACACCTACTATTTCCGTTCAGCTGTCAAACTGCACGACATTGTCAACAATCTTACATTCAATGCCATCGGGGTAGGTATCACACACAAAGGGACTTTATCCGCTATAATTGACGAATATTATAGCATAGACCTCATGCAATTCGACTACCTGTCAATTAACAGGGTCTTAATGCAAATCGGCATGGAAACAGACAACAAGGTGAGCTGATACAAGGCAGCGCGAGGGGTTCGACTCCCCTCACACCTGCAAAACCAACAAACCAACTAAAAAAACCAATGCAATGAATAAAAATATTGCCAGCAATACACTTACAGCCAAGTTAAGGAATGACGCAATCTCATCTATCAATGAATATTGCAAAGAACTTGACTTCGACGGAGTTCTCCGCCTCAACAATCCTATACAAGGCTACAACGTCCACACAAATGAGCCTATTACCATTGTGGGTGTCCGTATTGGCACAGACAACGCTGCATTAAGTGTTGAAGCGAAAGGATATATCATTGATTATGCCTACGAATTACAGGACGCTGACGTTAACTCGCTGCTGTCCATTTCCGTAGCCATTATGGACGGACTTACTTATTAAAATCTCTCCTAATGTGGCATTTGGTTGACACATTGGGGCATCTCAAACCAACTAAAATCACGTACAACGCCAAAAATGGCATTGTCGCACACCCTCCGTATTACAAAAACAACTATATTTGCAATTAGTACAGATAAAGAACAACGCTGATAATATTTTTAATTCTATCATTAGTGGTGCGGATTTACTTCCATGCCACTAACCATGTTTAACCAATTAAAACCAATTAAAAAATGACAGCAAAGGAAATCGTTTATTATACTTTCAAGTACGGGCCTTTAGGTCCAAGTAAAATCAGCAAACTGAGTAAAAAATACACTTTGTTATCAGATAAATCTAAGGAAGCCATGGGGTGGAATACACTCGACAGATACATAAATTCGCACATCAAGCCCATAGCTTATGGCATGATTATCTGTGGCGCACTATGCGCCATCTGTTTTCTCGCCAGCATTGGCTCCGTATTTCTCGTCTCCGCATGTGAGTGGGGTGGTTCAGCAGGCTATGCAGCACTTCTTTTCATCGTCCTTTACATAGCCTCTATTTACTTCTACCAGAGGTTCTATTGGTACGAAATGCCTAAGTATAACATCGAATACAGATAACACACACCATCATGACTATAATTACTATTATTTGCATCCTTATTATTGCAACTCTCTTTTTCGGGGGTCTCTGGTATATTGCAGTACTCATCATCGGCATTCCGCTCGCCTATGGCTTGCACAAACTGCTCATGATGGTATTCGCAGGATATTTCGAGAATAAACTTCGGAAATATTGCAAAAAGAAAGGACTGACTTTCGACCAAGACGAACTGCCCGACTAAACAGTTTGTCAAGAAAAAACCATCACTTGTATTGCTATAAGTGATGGTACTATTACCAATAAAACCAATTCATGAAAACAACCCTTTATGAAGCATACAGGAAAAAATACCCTAACTATGCAGATAAAACCAAAGAAAGGTTCGTAACCTCCACAGGGTGCGATTTTACTTGGGACAACATGACCAAGTCTAACCTTTACGACTATGTCAGCTATCTAAAGACGGTTATGGCCAAGTCGTCAGCACGCACAATGTGCGCAATGCTAAAATCTGTCTTGCGCACCTACGAAGATGAGATTACGCTACCCAAAAATTGGGAAGATTCCATCTACGTCAAAAAGGAGGCTTCTCAGCAAGTATTCCTCTCCGACGACGAAATCAAAATGGTTTCTAACTACAACCCAACAACCGAAAGAGAGCGCATCGTGAAAACAATGTTTCTCTTGGGTTGCCTTACAGGGGCAAGACACTCCGACTTCTTGAAGTTCTCTAAAGCAAATATCACGCAGGAGGGCTTCCTGAGGTACGTGTCCATCAAGACGCACATCGAGGCTATTGTCCCCATAGCACCTATGGTTAACAGGTTGATTGACGACTTGTCTGCCATCAAAGACACTTCTATGGCCGACACCACATTCAACCGCATATTACGGGATATTTGCCAAAGTGTGGGCATCGACTCCGAATGCACGCTTTACAGGAGGGGCGAATTTTCCACGTCCAACAAATGTTGCTTTGTGTCATCACACACTGCACGCAGGTCTTTCGCCACAAATCTCTACCTTAGAGGGGCTGACCTTTACTCCATCTCCAAAATGATGGGACATTCCTCTGTCGACATGACAGCTGGATATATTTGTTGCGGACTACGAAATCTCTCTCCCGAAGTTAAAGATTACTTTGAACAATTTTGTTGAACCACAAAACCAAAACAACATGTTAATATCAGACCTTAAAGAAAAAGAAGCTCTCTACGAGGTAGTAGAGCCTCGCTATTTCGAGAAAGCCGAGTCTTTATCAGAGCAAGACGACCAAGGAGCTATTTATGAGTTCCTTTTGAAACTTGGCTCAGAGGACTACAAAGAGTGGCTATCGACACACGGAACTGACTACTATTTTGAAGTAGTCCGAGTAGACGGTTCTTTTTACGCTGTCGCCTATGAAGATTATACAACACCTGCATGGGCAGTAGAAATAGAACCAGTCAAATAACAAAAAGCCCCACCATCATGGGGTGGGGCTTACCACGAGATTTAATTCTCGACTCTTTATCTACAATAGTAGAAATTATGCTCATTAGAGCGTTTCAATCCTCAACCCTTGATAGGGTTGACAGCGCAAAGGTAAGCATAATTTCTACAAGTTGTATCTCTCAATCAAATTTAATCACTAAAAAATAGAAATTATGACCACCAATTTATCTTTATCAAAGGTCTTTGACACACTTGTAAAACGCGAAGATGGCATATTGCTTTGCAAACACAGCGAAATCTATTGTGGTGCATTCGGCTCTCAACTTTGCGATTGGGACATATATATCAAAGATGACTACGGCCAGCTTTGTCACCCCAACGAACAACTCAACTATTCTGATGCCTGGTTAGAGGACATGTACGAAAAAGTCGAACCAGGCGACGAAGACGACGAAACAATCTATATGAATACCGACTTTGGCGAAGAAAAAATTGTCGTTCGCAAACTTCACGAAATCCCATCAGACATATTGCAGACATTAGTCGATGTCGAACACGGCATCAATCGTGACGAAATCTGCATCACAGACGATGAGGTTTTGCAGGGCAAGGTATACCAAGCACCATGCTGCATACAACAGTCGTACCCAAATCGTCCCTACGAAGATGCCTTCCTTTTTGTAGGTGAGGACGGAGAAGAAGTCTACATCAAGCGCACATGCCCATTCTTTGAAGATGAAAGCAGAGATGTGTTTGAAGAAATAACTAAACAGGAATTTGAAACCTTCTGTTAGTAGTGAATTAAACGCTGCGCTATCGGCATGACGGGCAACCTTATGGCATATCTCAATCAAAAGCAATACGACTACCGCAGAGAGTCTGCTGCCGCACGCAATATCAATAACGAAGAAATTGCGGTTGAACATGGCATGAGCGAAGAGCAAGCTGAACTCATCTCCAGGCTCTGTGCTATCCGTCACGAGTTTCACTGCAATATAGACAACATTGTCAAAAGTGCCGACAACGACTCGATGTCTGATATAGTTGAAATAGAAAAGTCCATCAACGATAGTGGACTGCCCGAATTAGATATTGTGAGCATACTGCTCGACATTGACGACCTTGATGGACTTATCTACGAATATGGCGATGACGTACCCGACCACGACAGTCAAGATTTTCAGGATTGGTATGACGATAATTATGCTCGAATTTACAGCGAGCTTGAAGAAATAAATAAAAACATCGAAATTTACTTGTCAAACATTGATGCGAAGTACGGCACACATTGGTGTCCCACTGGTGCTCTGAGGGTATAAATCATCAAAACAAGTAACTCGGTGGCCTGCTACCACCGAGTTACACTTTATCAACCATTCTGCCTGCGCTTGTGCTTCACGTAAAGTGGGCAGTCCTTACACGTCAGCGGCAAGTAGGTGTGCACAGTCTTTTCCTCCTTGTCCACCTCGTCTTTTTTCATCTGCGTAAGGTCGGCATATTTCATCAAGATGTCTGCACGCTTCGGGTCATTCGCTGGCATCTTGAAAGCTATACGCACAAGTTCGCTCATCACATCTTCCTTGCTCATCTGTCTGGCGGCATCTATGCTGTCAAATTCTTCCTGTATGGCATTATCCACAGCCTTGCTCGCCTCCTTGTCCGCTTTCTTCTTTGCCTTCATTATGTAGTTGGCAAACACCTCTCTGTCTACTATCTCTTTCATTTTTTGCTTGTGCCATTCGTCACTATATGCAGCACCAGGGCCGTATATCAGCACATAGGCATCTTGCTCTTTCCAGCCCATCAAAGTCAAGTCGGCCATAGCTCTTTCTCGAGCGTCAAGCCCTATTTTGCCGTTTGCGGTCTTAAATCCTTTCGTATAATCCATATTTCAAAAAATAAAGTAGTACTTTTGTAGCGTCAATCTTCATTGACACCAAAATTTATTGGTTTTTTTGGTTAATAGTAGCCCAGGCTTTTAGCCTGGGCTTTTTTATGTCTTAATGCGAACTGCCTTGCCACCATTACCCAATGTCAGCACACTGTTCAAGGCCGATTGTATGTTCTTTGCAGCCTCAGCGTTCGAGCGTGTATTAGCTTCTATCAGCTTCGCTTGTTGCACAATGGCATTAAGCTGCTTCAGCTGCTGCTCTGCAAGCACATTCATCTGCGGAAAGGCTACCTCTACCACCTGTTTAAGCATATCTCTGCTCATGCTCACATCTGCGCGAATGGCGTTGATGTACGACGCAAGCAGCGAACCTGTCTCTTCTGTCAAACCCTTGATTGACGACGACATTGACGAAGAACTGCCGTTAGCACTTAATTTGCCTCCAGTGCGATTATCTACGCCTTTATATATCTTTTCGCCGTTTTCTACAATCTTCGTTCCTATCTTGTCGCTCCATTCCGAAATTATGTCTATTACATTGTCAATAGAGTCTGGGTCGTTCAAGTCGTAGGTGTCCTCTATCTGCTTCATCAGCTTCTCCACCTCTGGCATGATAATAGCTTGCGAAATCACATTCTTTACAATGGTATCAAGCAAATTGTTCACGCTGTTCGCAAACGCCTCTGCCGCGTCTTGCCCATTCTTGAAGGCATCAACCAAGGCAGATGACAAACTGTTAGAAAAACTCGTCAAATCAATGCCGTATATTTCTTTAAGCACATTCGATTTGAACTCGTTAATCTGGTCATTGAGTTCTGCCGCCTGAGCTTCATAATCCGAAGCTCTTTGAGCATCACCACTTTTACCGTGCTTTTCTGAGTTAGCTGCGCTCTGAAGGAGGTCTCTTTGCTTAACCATCGCTGCATATTGTGCTCCCAATGCAGATATATTCTTAGTTTTGTCAAAGCCCTCTTTTCTTAGTGCCTCCTTGCTATTTTCATTGGCCATTGAGTTTATTATCCATTGTCCATCATTCTCACTTATGCCTTTTATTACATTATTAACATTTTTGAAACTTCCAACATTGTTCTTCTCGTAACTTGCTACAAAATCTTGAATACTCGTATAAGCTCCATATTTATTAACCCTTTTTCCGATAGAAGTCGCTAAAGTTCCTGCTGTATTCGATTCAGACACTCGCCTTTCTGCTCTATGGCCAGTATTATCACGAAGAATCCCAGAAGCTTCTCCCATTGCCTGTGCCATGGCCGCTGCACCATCTGCAATGTCTCCATTATTGAAGCTATCGGCAGCCTTAAGCATGTCTTGCGCCACCGCAACAGCCGCATTTGCACCACTCGCAACCTTGTATGCTTTCGACGATTGTCCGTTTACCACACTGCCTTCGGTCATCTGCATCCACGAGCCTGTTATGCTGCCAAGGCTGCCCATGTCACTCTGTATCTTGCCTATGGTCTGCGAGGTTTCCTCAATCTTTTTCAAATGCTTCTTGGCTGCTTCCAAGTCGGTCTTGGCTGCTTCCATTTCCACCTTCCTGCGCTTCTCGTCGAACTTTAAACCCCTAAGTGCCATTCCGTGATATGAGTAACCGCTTTTAATCTTGTCGCCATTCTTAAGTTCATAGTCCTTCCTTGCAGTCGAAGCATTTTTATAGGCTACCATCTTGCTCTCGTAGGCGTCCTTGTAGTGGTCTACCACCCATTGCGCTGCACCCTTTCTGCCTTCAAGGAAAGTCTTGCGGCCCTTAGTCGTGTCGTTCTCCTTCTTCTCCTTCTGCTCGTCAAGCTTCTGCAAGTTGTCGTAATAGTCCTTTGCCGACATCTTGCCATCTTGAAACGCCTTGTCCAAATAGCCCTTTATCGTACTGTACACCGATTGCATGGTCTGTTCCGACATTGACAGCACGGCCTGGAAGAACATCATGTAGTTGCTGCCCTTCTGAAATTCTTCCCATTCCAATTTGCCAAGTTCTTCAAGGGCCTGCTTGTTACGCTCGCCAACAAGCCGCTCTACCACGTCTGGCGGAAGCTTCTCTCCCATTTTCTCATTTAGCTTCGCAAATCTGGCTTCAAGCTTCGCTATATACGATTGCTGCTTCTTAATTCCATCTTCATTTTTCCGAATAATCAAAAAATCAAGTTGTTCTCTTGCAAAATCAAGATTTGTCTTTGTCTCGTCATATTGCGCTTTTAATTCATTATACCCTCGTCCTTGCTCACGAATAGTTGCAACATCTTTCTGTTTCTTTTTCTCTACCGCATTTACCTTTTCGGCATAGTCTCTCGAACTCTTATACAAATCCGTAAACAGCTTGTCATTCTCACTCTTTATTTCCTTGTTGGCCTTCTGATAAGCCTCCACATATTTCAGCACAGGACTGTATGCCTCGGCATTGTACCCATACGCCTTCTTTATTTCTTCCGAGTTCATTCTTAATACATCGTCCCATTCTTCCACACCCGAAGGCGTATTGTGAGACATGACAAACCCCAATCTCTCATACATATCGTCCGCCATGTTCGCATGGTCATAATGGCCGTAGTCTTGACCGAACGCAAACCTTCCAGCGAGTTCTTTCGTAAACCCACCTTCTTGCAGCGTCTTGAACCTTGACCAAGCATCGCCAATCCTCTCCAAGGTAGCCTCCAAGGTCTTCACTTGCTCGTCAAGCTTGTCCTTGTCCACTTGGAACGATATGTCAAATTTTTCTCGCTCTATTTCGTCTATCAGCTTTTTCAGTGCGTCGCTTTTAGGCTTTATGCTGCCCTTCAGCTTCACAAGCATCTTCTTATAGGCTGCCACAAATTCCTCTCGGGTCTTTGCGGCATCGGGTATGAAATCTTTCTTGAACAGACCGCTATCCTTGATTTTATTCAAAGCACCCACGTCGCCATACAAGTCACGAAGCTTCTCAAACACGTCTTTCACACGCTTCAGCTGGTTGTATTCTTCTTGCTTCTTTTTCTCATATTCTCTTAGCTGCTTCTCTTCTTCTCTTTGTCGCTTTTCCCTGGCTCTTCGCGCTTTTTCCGCAGCCTGGTTGTCTTTCTTGTTTAATTTTTCTTCTGTCTCCGACAATGCCCAAGGATTTACTCTTCTAAGGGCCTCTTTCTCTTTCGCAATACGGTTTTCAATAACCTTTATCTCATTGTTTAGCCTTGCATTCTTCGCTGTTGTTTTTTTCAGAACCCTTAATTTTTCCGTGTCGCTTTCCAAACTGGACTGCCAGCCTTTTATCATTTCGTCTGTGCTCATTGCAGGGTCTGTCGGCCTCAGAAACGAGTAGTCCTTTTCGGTAGTTTTCCATAGTGGAAAGGCCGTGTCATAAGTCTCTTGCGCAGTACTTTTTACTGCTGTCTGTGGCGTGTTCAGCATATTGAACTGTATACCAATCCTAATCATCAACTCGCTCGATGCAGCATTACACATCTGTCGCAGCTTAGCCTTGTAACCGTCAAATTGTTGCGGAAGCTCGTCTATCATTCTGTTTATGGCTTCCTTTTGCGACTGGCTGAAACCCTTCGACAGGTCTTTCCCCTCAAAGAGCTTCTTTGTCTTGTCCTGCATCAAGTCTATCAGCGCGTCCATCGCTGTGCTTTGCTGCTGCCATGTCGCATCACTCGAGGCCCTATACCTGCTTTCCATTTCAGCTATCATGGCCTGTGTCTCCTCCGCACCAAGTTTATGAAGGTTCGCATAATCCTGTATGTACGACACCATCTGCATGTGTCCAGCGTCAGTCAATGCGGTTATTTTCTGACCGTTATTCAATGTTTCGGTCACAACAGCACTCGAGTCTGAGTTTAACTGCGCCATTATGACAGCGGAGGCTGACTCCATGTCTGCGGCGAACTCTTGATATTGTTTTTTACTTTTATCAAGAGCATCTGACAGGTCTCCCATTGAACTGTTAAAATAAAACTCCACAAAAGGATTCCTTTGAGTGTTTGGATATTTCTTGTTGAAATCTGCCACTGACTGCACGAACCCCTTAGAATCACCAATACCTTTATAAAACTCAAGTTCGCGCTTCAATTCCGCCAAATCTTTCCTATACTGCTTCGACCAGTTCTTATTTTTTAATCTTGCCCAATGGTCCTCCTGTTCGTTAAACCATTTGTCCATGTCGTCCTGCGACACCTTTGCCGACTCTTTCTCCACATCTCGCAGCGATTGGGTGTAATCCTTCACGTTCTGATACAGCTTGTCATCATAACCCCAGTCGTCTGTCTCGTCGTCTATCGCGTCCGACACCGAAGCCGCATTCAGCTTTACCTTGTTCGCAGCCGCGGCGGCTTGTTCAGCTTTCTCCTTCAAGTATTCCAACCTTTTCGCCATGTCTGTTATACTGTCCGCATGGTTCAAGGCAAAATCTACGTTAATGGGCGAGTTGCGCAACTGCTCGGTGTAGGCTTTCACAAGGTCTGCTATTTGCGTCTCATTACCCGTGTCTATCGCTATTTTAATAGGATTCGCCGCAATAAATTCTGTCAATTCCTTGTAAGCCTGCTTGAAGCCCTCTATACTGTCTTTCGCGTGGTCTTCACGCATGTTCTTGTCCTCCTTGTGGTCCGCCCACAAACTAAACGCTGTTGTCAAGGCAATCATCGGCCACATCGAAACAAGCATCGCTTTGATGGAAGAAGCTGCCATCAATGCAGTGTTCTTTATTGACAGGAATGCCATTTTTGCCCTTAAACCAATCATTCTGAATCCAATACCACACTTTTTAAGGTTGTTTGGCAGCTGGACGAAATGCCTGTTTAATATAGCCATCTTACGGTTAATTCCTTCAGCGGGGCGTATATAAGTATTTAACCAATCCTTGTCTTTAGCACTTATTATCCGCTTCCCTGTCGTGGGGTCTACTTGCGGCGCGCCCATATACAAGGGGGTGAGGTTGGCGGCACTCTGGCCTTTCAGTATCAGTCTGCGAGCCTCTCGGCCAGCCGCTCTCCTCTCTCTGTGCGCCATGCCACTGTACCACGAGCCATCTGCTCTGTAAAAGCCCTGACTGACATTCTTCTTGTTCATCGCAACAACAAGCTCGTTATACGCCTCAGTCTGTGCTCTAACCGCTATGGTCTGCTGGTTTATCATGGCCGAAGTCGAAGCCGCACGCTGGCTGAAAAATGCAGCCACACGCCCCTTGGCCGCGAGCAAACCGTATGCTGCGACCGCACCCATTATCACGTTTCCGTACAATTTCCAGTTTAATATCGCTTTCGTCAGCAAGGAAATTGCACCTTTCAACACACCCTTGTTCGATGTCTCTAATTCCGAGTAGGCTATCTCTATACTATCTTTCAGGTTCGACCACTTGCCAGCTACGCTGTCGCTAAGCTTCTCCTGCATCTTATAAAACTTGCCGCCCTCGCTCGTGTACTTGTCTATTATCTCCTTTACATCTTCAAAGCGCACTTGTTTTTCCGACACCATGTTATACACATCGCCTGCCGATATATTCTGGCCTCTCTCCTTGGTGTATTTGTTGGCCAACTCTTGCACAAGGGGTATACCTGCCTCCGTAAATTGTCGCAACTCAGGGCCTTTCAAGAACTTTGCAGTAAACACCTGGCCGTAGGCAAGGATTACACGGCCCATGTCCACACCGATACCTGCCGACAAGTCTGCCAGCCGCTTTGTCGTGTCGTATATGTCTTTATACTCAAAACCGAATGAAGCCAACTGCTTCGTGAAATTCGTCAGCTCACCAAAGGTGAATGGCGATTGTACTGCAAGGTTCTGTATCTTTGAATACATCGTATCGGCCTTCAATTTACTGCCAAACAAAGCTCCGAGCGCAATTTTCTGCTTTTCAAATTCACCACCTATCTGTATCAGATTGTCCAGAAACTGCTTTGCGCCATATATTGAGAATATGTTCTGCAACTGGTCACGGAGCCAGCCGCCTCTGCTGCCAACATTCTGCATCTCGCTTACAATGTTGCGCAGGTCTCTCGCATATCCGCCAGCATTCAGCTTGCTCAATTTTATGTTCGATGCCACCTTGTCTATCTGACGCATCTTGGCATTCAGCGCATCTACCGCACTGTTCAACTTGCTGAGTGTCGCAGGGTCGGCCTTTGTGCCATTTATCGCATTCGACCTTATCTCGTGCCTGTATCTTTGCACGTCTGCTATCAGCGGCTTTAGCGTGTTGTAAGCATTATCTCTTGCCGCACTGCCAATCGGAAAACTGCGGTTCACATTGCGTATGTAGCCAATAGCACTCGACAATGGCTCTGAACTCTTTTGCAATGGCACACGCAACGCGGCTCTGTTAGCCGCTGCCACACGCGCTTGCTTGGCATTTTCCGCATTCAACGCCTTCAACTGCGTGGTGGCCGACGCAGCTGCCTTGTTTATTTGATTGTAAAGCAGTGGCGCACGCGTCTCCTTGTTCTCAACCCTTTTGGCATTTTCCAAGGTCTGAACGTATCGATTAAGTGCCGACTGCGCATTCTTCAACTCTGGCGACAGCTGACCACCCTTTGATGTGTACGCGCTTATCTTGCCCAAGGTTTCTCTCGCCTTGGCCAGTGCGTCTGCATTCTTAAAGGCATTCTTAATATCCGATTCTCTGCTCGCACGTTGTACAGCCCTTTCCTTTTCCAAAGCATTATAGCGTGCAGAACCTTTCTCTGGCAAATTCCTTACCGTCATCACACGGTATGGATTTTTCAGCATTTGTCTGATTCCTTCTACATAACGTTGCTGACCGCTTTCGCTTTTCAAGGAATCTTTCATGCTGTTTATCGCGGCAATACGTCTGTCAAGCATTGCTTGCATATTGGCACGCTTGCGGCCCTTCATGCTATTCACATAGCGTTGCATCTCCGCTATTTCTTTAGCCTCTTTGCTAAATGCAGCTAAATTTCTTCCTTCTTGCGGAGTTGAATAAAACCCTCTATAAAGAGATTTAAGGTCTGGAATCCACCCACTTTTGGTTACTACTTTCTCCTTCCACCCTCCCGACAAATAGCCAGCGTTTGCACTGCTTTTCGCACTCGGTCTTGCGCCCTGTCTTGCAGGCTGCGCAGCTGGCTCGCTGCGCTGGCTTTTCTTGCCCGTGTCTTGCGTTGTCTTAACCTTAATAGTCTCTCCTACTGCCGACTGCACAGCCTTCTTAATGCCCGACGTGTCTACGGCCACCTTCGCCACATACGCCCCCTTGTTTATGGCTGATTGTATGTCGGCAGCCAATGACGAAACGTTGGCTTTTACTGCTGCGGTAAATTTATTCTTGCTAATAGCACTGTTTATATCGGCAACAATAGCTTTCGTGTCGGCCTTCACTGTCAACTTTAGCTCCGTTCCTTTCTTCGACGAAACAGCACTTAGTGCAGAGTTCAAGCCATTAACATCTATCTTGGGGGATATGGCTACATTCAGCTTCCGTATCTTGTCCTCAATAGATTTTATTCCTGCTGAAGTGCTATCCTTTATCTGTACTTCATAAAAAAGATTTCCGAGATTTGCCATTATTTATATTCGTTTAAGTCTAAATTTACCTTGTTGCCTTTCTTTCCATACTTGTTCTTCCAACGCCTCATGGCATCGTTTACTTCGCCAGCTCGAGGCTTCTTCGCACCATCTTTCTTGTCTTTCTTGGTGTTGTATATTATTATCGGGCAGTCCGAAGTGAGCAATTCTATCTGGGCGAGTGTCATGCCATAGTAGTAGTTCCACATCGGCACGTTTATAAGTCCCCAAAAGAAACTCTTGCTCGCCACCAAGTCGGGGTGCTTCTCGCCTAAAGACCACGCTGCACCTGGTTCTGTTCGCGAAGGATACGTTCGGTCTCCTTCCTCGTCATCGCCATCATCGTGTCCTTTATCCCTATCATCAATGTGGTAAGCAGAAAGTAATTCTCTGCACCCAGTTTTTTTTTACACATCATCATCAAGGGCGAATACTCTTCTTCTGTGTACTGCTTCACATAGTAGAACCATCGCCACACAAGCCAATACCACAACTTGATTGACCAATAACCGTTGAGAACTATTATCGCTGCGCACTTGGCACTCACCTTCGACTCACTACTCTCGTTCAGTAGTATGTCTGTCATGAGGTCTCTCACGCAACCTCTTATCCAGCGCAACTTTATTTTCTTCTTTCTTAAATACACCACATCAGCCTTGTCGTGCATCACTGCTTTTTGCAGTGACTGCATCTCTTCGTCGGGCTGCTCTAATATCTTTTTCTTAGCCATATTGTCAAATAAAAAATTAGCCCAAACAGGGAGACTTGCGCCGCCCCATTCGGGCTAAGATTTACAACTTAGTTTGTCGCGTTTTAGTGCCTTCCGTTTCTTTCTTTTCGTCAGACGTTCCTTCAACTACTTTTTTTTTAACAACAGAATTTCGTAACCCTCCGAACTTGGACGAGGTGTCACAACCACCTTGAAGTAAGCAGGGTTGTCACCATCTGAAGCGTTAAAACTTGACACAATGTGAGCATAGGGCAACACAATGATAGTCGACTTGTCCTCTGACTTGAATATGAGAGAACCAAGCACAACTTTCGGGTCGAGGTCGTATGCGTCACCCTCATAAACAACCGTTGCATCTTCGGTCTTTTCGGAGAGTACACCGGCTCCAGATTCTATTGCAGTTGAGTTTTGCTTGTTCAGAAGCAGGTCGTTTACTGCGCCATCAATACTTGCCACATTAAACGAAATGTCTGAGTCACCTCTCTTTGTCTTCTGCGACCAAATCTTACCGTTAATGAGCTTGATTTGGGTCACGTCAGGTTCGCCAGTGTTGAATCCTACGCTATCCTCAATAATTGGCAACTCAAGGTCTACCGTAAGCGCGGTTTTTAGGTCTGCAGCTTTCAACTCGCCAGCCTTGAAGAAAACTTGATTTACGCTCGAGAATATCGTACCAAGATTGTCAATATTCTTTGTTACTGTTAAAGCCATAATGTTTATTATTAAAAGTTTATACTCTGATTCTTTTCCAAACAATCTTGTTAAGCATCGAGGGGGTCTTGTTGTACGCATTGGTTAACACGCTCGCATCACCACCTTCCAAAAACATGTAATACTCCACACCAATAGTCATTACCATCGACAAGCCTTTGCTGATGGCCTTGAACGACTTCAAAAAGGCCAGGGCTGTCTTGGTCGCATATTCATTTGTCGCGTCCACCTTGCCTTTCACCGCACGCGGACGGCCCTCAAAAGGACGCTTCAAATACACACGCTTGCCTAAACGTATCTTCTTGCCTAAAGCCTTGCGCCCTGCCACCATCTCGCCATTGGCATACTCTTGCAGCACGCCGTTGTTGTAAATGCCTATCGTAAACGAGGTTTGAGCATTACCTGTGAAACCTGTCCATTCCTTCCGCTCAATAGCATACGAAATCAATAATATGCCGCAATTATAAAGGCATCTTATCATCGACTGAAAGAGCTTGTCATGCGCACGCTTCATTCCGTCTCTGAACACTGACAGATTATCTGATTGGCAACTCATGCTTCTTCTAATTCTTCGGAAGACAGAAGTACACAGTAGTACCCATGTTCGTAGGGTATGAGTCAGTGGCTATCGCACCGCAAATAGTGCCAACAAGGTCTTCCACGTCAATCAACACACCTGTCGAAATACCTCTTATCTGCCCTGGTATCGAAAGCGCATAGTCTGCACGCTGCACACCATCGTTCCCTGTAAAGGTTCTGATTGATGTGTTGCCGTATTTCCTGCAAGGGCCTTCGTATATTATCTCTTGCTCGCCCTTGCTGAAATTCGACACGCCGCGCATTCTGTACACCTTGCAGGTGTGAGGCCATCTCGGATTTTCTACTGCCATAATCTGTCTGTTGTGTTTATCACCATGTGAGCTTGTACAACCCACAGCGTAAAGCCGTTTCCATCATCTCCCTTAAACAAAAGCCTCGGACTCGTTATCGAATATCTTTCTTCTACTATCGGGAATAGGCCCAAAATGTTGTCCAGCATCTCTTGCAACTCGTCTGTCGCCGATATGCCGCCCTCTCTGTTCCTTACAATCAGGTCAAACCTTACTTCTGTGTTCTGATAAGCCCCCTGGTTCTGTATTTCCACAGGAAGGCTTACAACTGATATACTGTCTTTCTGCTCGCCTATACCGATAGGGCGATGCTCTGCGTAGGTGCAAGCTCCAACTTTCGCGTCGCTCAATTTTACGCACAACATTTCTAATATATCCTTTATGTAATACCTTACCTGCTTCATACATTTCTTATTCTCTATCTGCGTGCAATGCCCCAACTCTTGACCACCACCTTGCTCGATGTCGTGTTCTCGCCATACAACTTGTATATGTCATTGGCCATCTGGCGGAGATTACGCTTGTCAAAAGCCGAACTCTGAGTGCCGCCTTCCTTGTGCTTCCACACACCGTCTGCGTCCTCAACTGAACCTTGCACACTCGGAGTCGAAGCACACCACATGTACAGGTCTGCCCGACACAAATCCTTTGTGCGCTTGTCAAGCGTCGAAACATCTGTTTCGGGTGCTACTTCGCGGTCTATCAATATGCTCGTTATGGCATTATCCTTAACCTCAAAGCCTACCACACCATGTAAGTATTCTTCTATCGTCGTCATAACTATGCTGTCACTGTGTAAATTTGCATATAGCGCGGCATCTGCGGCACAAGCAAAATCGATGTCTCGCTCTGCACGTACATTGTCTTTGTCGCAGAGTTGTATCTCTGGGTGAGCAATGTGCGGTTGCCGTCAAACCATGCCACGCGCTCGGCAGGGTCGTCCATTGTCAACTGCTGTACCGACTTGATTGTACCAATCTGTCCGTCGGGGACGAACGACACATTGCAGGGGGCAAAGTTCTCAATCGACACGGGCTTCAACGACTTGCTGTCTGCGTCATACTTGTCAACGGCAGCCACACTGTCACGGGTCACAATCTTGCAGCCAATGATGCGCTCAATCTGCGACTTCAGCACGTCATCTGTCAGGTTCTTTGCAGCTACAATGGCACTCTCGTCTGTCACCATGGGGTTCAAGGCCAAACCAATGCGCTTCAAAACCTTTGAGTGTGTCAGCAAGTCGTCGAACAAGTCTTGCGACATCTCAAAGTGACCTGCTGGATAACCATTCTTGCGCATCATCTTGACCTTGTTCTTCAAATACTGCAATGGGTCTGACGCAGCACCCTCATTTGCCTGCACATGCTCGCTCTTTGTCCACCAACGCTCGGTGGTCTTCAGTTCGTCCATGTTCTCGGCTGGAATGCCAAAGTCAAAGGTCAAACCTGTCAAACCTTGGGGGTTGTTCTCTGCGTCAATGGTGAACTTGCCAGTCGAGCAAATGCGCATACGCTGGTGGGTGCGCGCATTCACATTGGCTTGGAGCAACTGGTCTGTACTCTCAAACATCAAGTTCAGAATGGCGTCGCGCGACTCGCCTGTCAAAGCGGCTTGGCCAAATTTCTTCACAGCAAGCATGCGCTCACGCAATATCTTGCGGTTCATCGCATAACGCGCTTTCTGAGTCGGAATTTTATTTGACCCAATAACGAAACCGCCAAGACTGCGGTCATAAGCATCACTCTCCGAGTCTACATAGGTAGGCAGCGTGGTAATGCCCAAATTAACTTCAAGCTGCTCGTAGGTGTAGTCCAACTGCACCTCGGGGTCCCATGCAAAGCCGTCGGTCTGCTCCTTGTTGTACTTGGTCTTGAACCTGTCAACAAACTGCTGAAAAGTCACGTCGCCAAGGCCAAAGGCAAGCAACTCGTAATAATTACCTGGTCTTGTATTCATAAGATTATCCTGTTTTTGTTATTTTTCTTTGATAGCATGTATCTCGGTAAGTACGGCCCACACCTCCGAAGGAACTTCTTCGGCAAGGCGGTCTGCATAAATCTTGCCGCCATATACAACGGTGGCAGTTGCATAGGTCGTACCCTTTTCTACCCAAATGTCGTTTTCAAGCAAACCATTGATGGTCTTTGGCTCTACCGTGCCACCTGTGTTTGTGGCAGTCTTTACATCTGTCGCCTTTACAATCTTTGCCTGATGCTTCGCATGGTCAAACACAACCATCGAACCTGCTGGAATAACGTCATTCTCATCAAAATCCGACAGGTTGGTCACGCTACCACCACCAGGCCATTTGCCTGTCACTTCGTACCATACATTCTTGCCGCTACCAAACTCTTTCTTGGACGAACCGAAAGTATTAAAGCTACTCATAGTGTTAAATAATATTAAGTTACTACTCTGCTTTCGGGAATTTTCCCTCTGCTGCTTTTCTGTCAAAGAATGCGTCAAGGGCCTTGCTGCCTGTGTCGTTGCCATCAGTGCCATTGCCTGAATTGCCGCGCGGCGTAGCTCCGTCACCAAAGCATGACTTGTAATTCGCATCATAAGCCTTTAGGCTTTCTTCAACAGCATCTTCTACGGACTTCGCTGTGTCAAATTCTTTCTGACCAATGGTCTGTTTCAAGATGTATTCGTTCTCTGCACCTTTTGAACGCATCTCGGACATAAGCCTTGCCTTGTAATCTTTCTGGCCTTGCTTCTTGTCTGCCTCGTCAAGCCTTGCTTTCAACGCAGCATTGTCTTCGCGGATTTGCTTCATAAGCTCCAATATTTCATTGGTTTCATCTTCACCGCCGTCATTATCATCTTTCTTTAGGTTGTTACCCTCTTTCCATTTCTCAATGCCGCTTGATATTTCATGGCTTAACTGCCCCTCCATCGTTTTCAATATCGAGGCATGGGCTTCCAAGAACGCGTCATCTACTTGTGAGTCGTCACCCACTAATTTCAACGTGTTCTCTGCATAAGCACTTAGCGTTCGCTCACTAAGGCTGGTTTTTCCAACTTTAGCAATTAGCTTTTCCAAAAGTTCTTCTTTTGTCATATCGGTCTATTTAGAACGTGTATTTTGTCTTTTGCAAATGTATAAATATCCATCGATATGCGCAATAATTTGCATAAATATTTGATACAACGTTTGATTTTGGCTATTTTTGCGCATATATTTATATATATGCAAGAGTTAGAAGATTTCAAAACTGTACAAGGCAACAATATTTACTCTTATGAGTTTATTCAACAAATGAGAGCAAAGGAGGCTGACAGCACTTCAAGCAAAAACGTATTTGCACAAGCTGGCTGCCAAGAAAAATTCCTCGCAACTCACGCCGATTTAACCATTTTTGGCGGTTCTCGCGGCGGTGGAAAAAGCTTCGCCTTGTTGATTGAAACACTGAAAGATGTCTACAACCCTTACTTTAATGCGGTTATTCTGCGTGAGGAGAAGCCCGATTTGGAAAATCTTATTGACGAGTCGAACAAAATTTTTGAGCAGTATGGGAAATATAACCGCTCTAAAGATGATATGACGTGGAATTTCCATGCTGGCGGCAAACTGCACTTTGGCATCTACTCACAGGCATTCTCCGACTTTCAGAAAAAGTACCAAGGCAAGCAGTACGCATACATAGGGATTGACGAAATTACGCACATGCCGTACAAAAAGTTCAAATACCTCATGACGGACAACCGAAACGCACACGGCATAAGGAACAGGGTATATGGCACGTGTAACCCAGACCCCGACTCATGGGTGAGAAAGTTCATAGATTGGTGGATTGGCGACGACGGATTCCCAATTCCCGAACGCGACGGGGTTATCAGATATTGCTTCATGGAGGGGAACACGCCTAACTCTATTATATGGGGCGACACACCCGACGAGGTCTATCTGCAATGTAAAAGGACCATTGACGGACTATGGAAACCTGCATACGCGAAATTGGGATTTGACAAACTGACCATGTTCATCAAGTCGGTCTGCTTCATCTATGGCAAACTCGAAGAGAACATCAAATTGCTGTCGTCTGACCCTAACTATATCGCAAACCTTGCACAACAGGACGAGGAGCAGCGTGGGCGTGACCTGAGTGGCAACTGGGACATTCGTGCTGGTGGCGACGACATTATCTCACGCACTTGCATGGAAAGGTTTTACAGCCTGCCACAAAACATCGAGGACCAGGGGCGCAAAAGGGTGTCATGCGACGTGGCTTTTACAGGTGGCGACTCGCTCGTCATGTGGCTTTGGAACGGTTGGCATATTGAAGATGTTTTCGTGTGCAGAAACGATGCAAAAATGGCGGTGGACCTCGTCAAGGCTAAACTGAAGGAATGGGGCGTAATGGAGGAGAACATGACGTATGACTTGAACGGACTCGGGCAGGTGTTCAAGGGCTTCTTCCCGAGCGCAGTGCCTTTCAACAACATGGCCGCACCACTTCCGAGATGTAGTGAGGAGAGAACTGTGATAAAGTCGCTATTCGGCAATCTTAAATCGGAGTGCGCATATATGTTTGCGGCAAAACTGAAAGCGGACGAACTCTCTATCAACCCCAACTTGCTTGACAGAAAATATAATGGCGACGGATTTGAGAAAATGCCACTGAAACAAATCTTGTTGAGGGAAAGAAAGGCCATCAGACAAGATGCCGACTCTTCTGACAGAAGCTTCACACTGATAAATAAAAAGCGAATGAAAACGTATGTGGGACATTCTCCCGACTACATTGAAGCTATGTTTATGGTAATGATATTTGAACTTGTTAAACGTAAGATACGCAAAAACCTATGGATTCTATAAAGCAACTACTCGTAAAGAAGCCTTTTGTCAGAATTAAGGCAGAGTCGCCAACACAATCAGTATTGTCAGCTCCAAGCACCGACCTCTCGCCAAGGGCGGTCAATGACGGACGGAACTTGTTTGACATCTACACACAAGACGACTTCCTGCGCGAATACTACCCGACTGGACATAAAATATACAACAGGCATTATTACCCCGACAGAGTAAGGAAAGACCCCGAAACGGGGAAGGTCTATATCGAGTATGTCATCAGATGTGCTTTCTCTTTCCAGCAGGTCATTGCTCTTAAACACACCATTACGCTTTGTGGCAATGACATTCAGTTCTCGCTCTCAACAGACAATCCGTCCGAAACAGACAATGCAAACTTCTACGAATTTCAAAGAGGGTGGGAAACGCACGACATGGAAATTGCATGGTATGAGGCTGCACGCTCTGCAAAAATTACGGGTGACACAGCTTTTGTGGGCTACATGCACAAAGGGGCTTTCCGATGGAAGGTTCTCTCTTATCTTAATGGCGACACACTCTTCCCTCACTACGACAACGTCACTGGAGAACTGGACTTGTTCGTGCGCAGATACAATGACGAGGACGAGGAGGGAAATGTCATGGTGCATTGGGCCGAAGTGTGGGACGATACATATATTTACCGATTCAAGGAAAACTATTCTGGCGTAGCTGGCACAATCAACAAAATCAAGAATAAATTCGGACTTGACGGATATTCCCTTGTATCTAAAGAGCCGCACAACTTCCCATTCATTCCTGTGGCTTATTTCAGAGCAAGTGGCCCATGCTGGCAATTCTCACAAGACACCATCGACCAGTACGAACTCTCGTTCTCTTATATGTCGCAGAACAACCTCGCTTTCGCATTCCCTATCATGTACATGAAGGGTGATGAAATTGAGATTAGCGGCGAACCAATGACTGATTCTGTCAAGGTCATCACAATGGACGCCAATTCTGAGGCTGGCTTCCTAAATCCGCCCGATGGTTCAGAGTTCTTCAAGATGCAACTTACCAAGTTGTACGACATGATTCTGGAACAAAGCTCCATACCCAAAATACCAGAGCCAAAATCGGGTGACTTGCCAGGAGTCGCAGTAAAGTTACTTTTCTCGCAGTCTATCGAACGCGCAATGGAGGACGCACAGCTTTACAAACCTTTCTTGAATGGCATCGTGAAAATCTTCAAGCATGGCTATGGAGTGGAATGTGAGAGAATTTCCGCTTTCACCAAAATGAATGTGTCGTTTTACATCGAGCCTTACGTACACATGAACAACTCCGAGCTTGTAAACAATCTTGCAACTGCCGTACAAAACGGGTTCTTGTCAAAGGAAACTGCCTCCGAAAAGATACGAATGTATTCTACGGCACAAGAATACGACAGAATTATAAGGGAGTTCAAGCAAGAGCAGCAACAGGACATCTTGGCCAATATGCAACAACCCATAAAAGAAACCGCATAGCGCAATGCAAGAACCGTACACCAAAGAGGAACTGAAACGCGCATACGACTTCATCGAAGAACGTCTGATGCTCCAACGTGGCATTTCCTCTAAAGTCAAGGAACTAATGTACTTGGCCGCACTCTCAATAGCGAAAATTGCGGCCAAGTACAACATAAGCCCACAATCCTTCAAATTCACCCTCAATAGCACTCTAAACAAAGAGGTTGACAAAGTCATCTCCCAATTAGTGGAAAAGATTGTTGATGCCACATGCGCAATAGCAACTTATGGCACAAACGAGAAAGAGAGAAATAGAACACTTCTATATGTAAAACAGAACACTTTCGGAAGCAACATAGAACAGAGGGTGCGAGCATACGCAAAACAATACAAAACTGAGATTGAAATAGCCTTGGCAGCGTCACTGTTCTTGGGCAAGAAACCGCAAGAAACCGCAAACATCATAAAGTCCAACATCACCGCGTTGCAAGGTTCTGCCCTGTTTGCAACAGCGCGCAAGGAAAACTTCAAAGCATTAAGCGACTACGACACACCAGTCAAGACAGGCTTTTACAAGTCGTCATACAACAACATAGACAGAGCGGTCACAGACATAATCGCCCGAAGCAGACAACAGTTATTTTACGAAAGGGAGAAAGCAGCCATGTGGTATGTAATGCGAGGCAGTTCATATCCATGCGACCTGTGCGACAGCCAAGTCGGGTTACACAGTTCAGCATCAGACCTACCCCCATACCACCCCCATTGCGTTTGCATGGCAATCCCGATAAAAACAAAAACGATATGAACAAATCAGAAATTTTCAGAAATCTTGCACGCAGTCAAGGATTGTGTGACCAGTGGTATTCAGAGTGGGGCAGAAACCTCACAGACGAAGAACTTATAGAAAAGGCATTAGCTGGAATGCACTTCTTGTACCACCACAACTATCCCGATGCCGACATGATAAGGGGTTTGTTTGACAGAGATTTTCTCAACGAGCACAACTTCTACATCGACCAGGAAGTACATCTCCTAAATCCCGCATTTGGTCGCAAGACCATGCGTATGTTATTAGCAGGAAGTTGCACGGGAGAAATCATCTTCACCGACTACGCAGTTGGAGATGTCTTTTTATTGCACGACAGCGATGTAACCATTGTATGTCAAGGTCACAGCAGAGTATTTGTCAACCTCTGTGGCAATGCCCATGCAAAGATTATTCAGGAGGACGCGTCAACGGTATACGTTTATCACAAGGACAACGCCACCTTCGACTACACGGGAGAAGTCAAGATACGCGAATAGCGGTTCATTCCGTGTATCTCAAAAATCGCACGCATTTTCAAAAATGCGTGCGATTTTGCGTGCTATTCGTTGTGCTTTCTTGTGATATATTTCACAATCAAAAATCACAAACGCTTGATAATCAGCACTCTATTGTGTTATATCTGCACAACTAAAAACATACATCGAGTCCTAGCTGGTCCACATTGAAAATGAAGCAGTTACGAACGTCGTAACTGCTTTTTCTTTTGTCGGTGACCTTTAGGTGACCCTTTTGAGCCAAAACTTATCTTTCGTGACCTTTTGAAATTTCATGGAATACAGGGTGATTATGTAACGTTTCAATTAACAAGCAAAATGAATACCGTTTACACCTTTTTCCGTAAAGGGAGCCGTGACATTCGGCACCATAACAAGGATAGCCTCCACAAACTAAAGTCCCACCTTATTCATCATGGTCCTCAGCATCCACATGAACAACCGGCTCATTCTCTCAAATTCATACCTTGTTCTGTTTCCGGTCTTAACATAAGACCATCCGGAGGCTTAACTTATGACTAAGTCAGGGCCTAAGAGATGCCAAAACAAAAAGTAACCGAGTAGTACGAACATCCAACATGCAGCCTAAACGGTATCTGTGACATGAATCTTGTGTAATATTGTTAAAAATTAAGTCATAATGCATGATTTGTAAAGAATATGGCGATATTTTCAATGGGTTTTATATCTTTGCATCAAACATTAAGAAATTTGCATGGAAAATCTGAATAGGATTAAAGGAGCATTGGCTGATGCAGGCAAAACAGGTGTTTGGCTTGCCGGCCAATTAGGTAAGGACCCCGTAACGGTTTCCAAATGGTGCACAAACACCACGCAACCCGATTTGCAGACGCTGGCAAAGATTTCGGAACTGCTAAAGGTTAACATACGAGAATTATTAATAAATCAAAACTTCTAAATAAACATAAGATGACAACAAAAGATGAACTTACAAAAATAATAAAAGATTATTATAACGAGCAAGTAAGATTAGGAAAAGGGAAATCATTAGATGAATGCAATTCACCTTGTATTCCTATTGCGAGTATTCCTTTACACTTAAGGGAACACAAAATTAATTGGAAGACAGATTTCGAATACGATAAACTCCCAGACTTACGGCAATCACTAAAAGGAATAGGAGTACTAAGAAAAAAGCCTTGTTATATTTATGTAGATTCAACTAAGACAACCCAAGAGAAGTATATGGCTTGTGAATATACTCCACAGAATGATATTGGAAATGAGTCTAAATCTCCAATATACTACCCTAAAGATTATGAGATAAGGAATGCATATAGAAAATTATCAACTAAGCCAGAAGAATGGATTTCTATCAAGAACATGATGAATGAGGTGAATTGGGAAGGAACTCCGACACAATTTACTCGGAAGTATAAGTATAGTGTCCTTCAATTTAATCCTATAGGTACTCTTGTCAGAGTACATAACATCTCTAGATACGAAATAATTGATGATATTTACTTTCAAGAGAAAAATAACTATCTATCGAACGTAGAAAAATTACGCAAAATGGCGTTAGATGAAAATTGGGATGACAAAGAAAAGAGAAATAAACTTTTGGACAATTACCTGTGTTACACATACGCTCATGTGAAAGATGAAAACAAAATTGCTCTTTCAGATGATGAACTACATGCTTGTTGGAACACTGGACTCGTGGATTATCGGTATGAGCCTATATATTGTTATTTAACACGAAAAGACATTAATAATCGCTGGATATTTAAGGCTTTTTGTATAAAAGGCGAGGACTTTGGAAAAGAAATGGGGCGCAATATCTCAATTATGCCAGAGAGGGCTGTGTATTTTAATGAGAATAATTTGCTTTGCCAACCTACAGAAGAAAATTTATCCGTAGATAGAGATCATATTATTAGAGAACACCCATCTAGGTTGCCATCTGAATGGTTAAAACAAGCGTTGCACGAAGAGTCCGCTTGGTTGGAGAACGAAACTCCAACAGATTATGACAAAAGAATAAGTGATCTGTTACCAAAAGAATCTTCTTCTAACTTATTGCTACAAACACTGCTGAAACAGACAATTGAAGAATCAATCAAAAGATGTCAATGGAACTATAAAACAGCCATTCCTTATTATGATCCATGTTCAAAAAAGATAGGTTGGTTTTTGCCTTTATGTACAAGGGTATCTAAAAACATTGATGGTACAGATACAATCCGTCTCGTACCATTTGCAGCATTAGTAGTTTCTAAGGGGAAAAGCGGTAGTTTCCAAGGGGAAACAATATATAGACTCAGTTGGGCTTATCGATGTGCTCGCTTAGTCTGTAGACCTGATAGTGATTGGTTGACACCTTTATTCTCGACAGATGACAAAATTGATATGGAAGAATGATTCTATAAATATGCAACGCAAGAATCTCTTTGATGGCGAGAGTTATAAAGCAGAATTTGCAATAATAACCTATCGGTGGCTGATGAGTCGCCGATGGGTTACTAATGCAGATATTATGGCTGAAAGGTTAGGATGCTCTATAGAAGAACTACCAGCAAACTTATCCAATTGTGATGGTTATGGCGAACTAAAGAAAATAGTTTGCATTGTAAAGAAAGCCATCCGCGAGAAACTGGGTGTTCACAATAAGAATGTTGACGATTGCTTTGAGGAAGACGGCAATAATAAGAACAGACGATTCCGTTACATAGGCAAGGACAATGACCCTCTTGCCGATATGCGTAATGCTAAGGTAATCAACAACCTTCGGCAGTACTGGAAATTCTGTCAGGATTCCGCTGGTTTTTTCCCTAAGTCATGGTTAGAGTACTTCTTCAAGGATTGCCAGGACTTGTTGGATATGAAAGCGAAGCGACAAAAGGGAGAACAGGTAATAAGTGCAAGCCTTGATCGTATTCTGGCCAACATAGAGTATCTGCCATCGTTGTATGAAGCCATCACGAACAAAATGGTGTTGGAGATTGACTACAAGCCATTTGACGAGGAAGAAGTCACACTTATGTTCCATCCTCACTACCTGAAGGAATATAATGGCAGATGGCATTTGTTTGGTCATGTAGAGGGAAGAGAACCGGAATATGGCTACAATATAGCTCTTGATAGAATTCAATCAAGACCTCGCGAGAGGGCTAAGGTTGAATACGTGCCAGCACCAAAGCATTTCTATGATGAGTTCTTCAAGGACATTGTGGGCGTAAGCCATAAGATAGATGTCAAGAAAGAGCATGTAATCATTCGCGCGCGCTCATTATATATTTATAAACTGATGGACACAAAGCCTCTTCATCAGAGTTATGCCATTGTTAAGCCATTTGGCATATATGACGATGGAGAGTATGCAGAGTTCTCTGTGGATGTAGAACCGAACAACGAGTTCTACGGACGCATACTACAAATGGGAGCAGGATTGGAGGTTATCTCCCCAGAGAATGTCCGAGATAAAATGGCACAACGAGTGCGTGCTTTATCCGACTTATACCCTAAGAAAGAATAGTGGAATGGTTCCAAATTAGAAGGAACCATTGTACTCTTGACCTCTTGATTTTATTAGCGAAAAGCGTATTACCTTTGCAGCGTCAAACTTCGACACCACCTCGGAGTTGACGCTGCAAATCGTTTGGTGGGGTCAACAAAATCTGCATACTATGAAACAGACAACAAACAACAGCAAGAACACCATGAACAAGAAAGCTAACCAGAAGCAGGTCAAGAAAAGCAAGAAGGCAGAAGCCAATGCTCGCCGTAAGGTAAACAAGAGTTGGGAGAAGGTAGAACACAGTCCACGATACCGCTCAGCATCAGTAAAATATGTATGTGATACCATCACCAGAAAAATTGAGATAGAGGTGCTGGATGGGATTCTCCTAAATCTCAGCATCAAGAGCCAGGCGAAGCCTGCAAGCGTTCAGAACCGCATACTGAGACGTATCGTTGAGAAGCGTCAGGCACAGGCAAACCACAAGAAGTACGGCCGTACAGAAGACCTTACATCAGTACACGTCAGCATAACAAGCACCAGTCGTTGCATGGAAACTATCCGCAAGAAAAGGTTTGCAGCATAGGCTAACAGAGGACCACGTATTGGTTCCAAATGCTGAGGAACTAGTACACTTTGGAGAGTCTTAGGCAGGATAACAAAAACTTTATAATTTTGCATCGCAATTCCGAGAGAGTTGGTTTTGTTTACACATTATTTCTTTATCACAACAGAGGTGGCGGCCTATTCCGCTAAACAGTAAAACAAAAATCGAATGACTATGAGCACATCACTCGCACTCGTTGCCGCAAAGGCACTCCCAGCCCTCTCGGGCAGTTCTCTCACCTACAATCCAGAGAAGAACGTGTATCTCACTCTTGGTTACACCAGCGCAGCTGGCAATACCTACTACAAGGCAATACGCCTCTCTGATCGTCTGGCCGTGTACTACCACATAGGTGAGGGCTACGCTCACACCTTCTTGAATGGCATCACGCTTTTCGCATGGAACGGGCAAAAGACGAACATCATCGCCCAAAAGTTCTGGGGCGGCTGTAACTGGAGATGCTTCAACGAGCGCACAGCCAAAGAGGAGAGCATCATCATGCTGAAGGACTTTCTCGCTGGACAGGCAAAGGCTATGGGAAGCGTCATTGCTGATAGCCAACTGCTCGCCTTCTCCAGAAACATGATCGAGAAAACCCGGCAGAAGTTGATCCGATGACTCGGGAAGAAATTGACAACCAAAGTTGCAAACCAAGAAAACAGACAAGAAGATGGCGTCACTTACAAAAGCGATCAACAAAGACTTATTCGACAAGATTCTGCCAACGTTCGGCAACCCAAGAATTCACGTTCCTGTGTGGGACGAAGGTCAGAAGATGTTCCTCTGCGAGGAATACGAGAGTGGCAACGGACACCGATACTATAAAGGCGTGCGATTCTGTGACCGCATTGTCATAGTGGAAAAAGTGGGACTCTACCACACTTGGACTTACATCGACGGCATCGAGGTCTATGCCTTCAACGGCAAAAAGCTTGAGCTCGTTCAGAAGCGCGACTACGACAAGACGTTCCGCAATGAAGAGTTCATTCGTCAGGAGTCGGAAACTATGGTGCGCAACTACTTCGAGGGTGTTCTGAAGGCACAGAGGTCATCCATGCTAAAGGAACAACTCGAAGCACACGCCAAAGGCATCATCGAAGGCTGCTACAAGAGCTTCCTCGACAGCGACTTCAACATACGTCTCACCCAAATCCTCCCGCAAATCGAACAGAAGTAGGACATGCAGAACACACAGATAGACTCACAGGACCACGAGCAACAGCTTGCATACGAGCTCGTTGCTAACACAAGCTCCAGTTTCTTCCTTACAGGACGCGCTGGTACAGGTAAGACAACCTTCCTTCACAACGTGCAGAAGTTGGTTAGAAAGCAGTTCATCACCCTTGCGCCAACAGGTGTGGCAGCCATCCTTGCCGGTGGTGACACTATCCACTCTTTCTTCGGTCTTCCGATGGAGGTTTGCACTCCTGGCACCTGCGGAAAGATGAACGAGGCAAGAATTCTCACCCTCCTCCATGCAGATACCATCATCATCGATGAGGTGTCAATGGTAAGATGCGATGTGATGGATGCCATCGACTACACCATGCGCAAGGCTCTTAGGAACAACATGCCATTCGGAGGTAAGCAGATGATTTTCGTGGGCGACATGTTCCAACTGCCACCTGTAGTGAAGCAAGGACTTGAGAAAGACCTTCTGAAGGATCTGTACCATACGGATGACTTTTTCTTCTACAAGTCGGATGCCATCAAGCGCATGCGACTTGTGAAGATAGAGTTCCAGAAAGTGTATCGTCAGGATGATGAGCACTTTCTTCACATCCTAGAGAATGTGCGCATGAACAAAGTGACTCCAGAGGACATAATGCACCTTAATAGTCGCGTACGTATACCAAGCGAAGAAGATGGTGCGGTCATCACTTTGGCATCAATCAACAAGACTGCCGACAAGATCAACCTTCAGCGATTGGAAGAGATTGAAGCAGAGGAGTTCGTGTACGAGGGTACTATTGACGGCAACTTTGAAGAGAAGCGTTTCCCCGTGGAGTTGAAGCTTCGTCTAAAGGTTGGTGCCCAGGTAATGTTCACACGCAACGACCAGCAGAAGCGATGGGCAAATGGTACGCTCGGAAAGGTGACCAAGCTCACCAAGGACGAAATAAACGTCACACTCAATAATGGTGAAACCTACGTTGTGCCTTGCTGCTCATGGGAATCGTACAGCTACGACTACAACAAGGAGGAACGCAAGATGAAGAAGGAGCTGACCGGCACCTTCACGCAGTTTCCTTTGAAGTTGGCATGGGCGATAACGGTACACAAGAGCCAGGGTATGACCTTCGACAGGCTTTCGCTCGACCTAAGTCGAGGCATGTTTGCTGCAGGACAGCTATATGTGGCACTAAGCCGTGTGCGTACTCTGGATGGTCTTTACCTCTCGAAGAACGTCATCCCTCAGTATGCCCATACAAGTCGTGAGGTGCTCTCTTACGCAAGCGAGTACAACAACGAACAGCAGATTGGCAACGAGATTGAGAGTGGCAAGGCTGTCTATGGCGCTCTTCTGCAGAATGACTATGATGAGGCTGCTAAACAGTACCTAATGCTTGTAGCAAAGAAGGCAGAGGATGGCGACTTCAAGGAGGCGATGCAACAAGCAAAGCGTTTCCTGGATATACTGGTGTGTGATGAGCACTTGTATGGTTCGGTAGAGAATATACCCGAAAGCCTTCTTCGCACAAGCCATTGGGTTCCGAAGTTCCTTGCAGCCTTATTGAGCCTTTATGCTCAGAAGTACGAGGAGGCATTGACTCTCATCAGCGAGGTGCTGGAAATACATCAATGTGGAGAGGCTTTGTACGTCAAGTCTCGTGCTTTGGCAAAACTTGAACGCTACACGGAAGCAGATGAAACCAATTGTCAGTTGGCGAACGTGTTCGAGATGGCAACGCCTGATGCAAAGGTTCTATTCATGATTGCCATGCTCAACGAGATGTATATTGGCGATCCAGGGCTTGACCTCATGCGTAAACTTGTGGAGGCACGTCCGAAGTACGACCTTGGTATCCTTGCCTTGCGCACGTTGATGAAGAAGCATGGCTTGCAGCTTGACAAGTAGTCGGACAACAACTGTGAGTTGGTGGATATCTTCAACTCTGCTGCCACAAAAGAAGAGTTCCTTGCTCAACTGAAGGTGTGTCGCGAGAAAGCGCCAAAAGCAATTGCTTACCTTATCCGCAGAATCAAGAAGCAGAAGTTCAATGAAAAGCAACCCATCAATGAATAATGGGAGGCTCTTCTCAAACGCAAAAGAAATATGGAGAATTTTACAGTAAAACAGAGAGACATACAAGAAACGAAGTCCCCTATTGTCAAAGCAGCATTCAAGGGAATGGGTGACCAGATATTCATTGGTGTTATGATGATTGACACTGGTTCGGCAAACCGCATCCTGAATAAGTCTATCCTCCCGTACCTTGCAGATGATGCAGCCATTGAAGACAAAACGATGAAGAGCACTCCGTACAGGGCAAAGGCGTGGAGTGTCAAGGGTACTCGTTGTCGTTCCACATAGGCAACGGAGAGTTTTCTGATACGTTCTATGTCAACAAGGACATGGACTTTGGTCAGATATTTATTATCCCGAACTGAGGTAGAGAATATTCTATATCTCAAAGTCAACAAGGAAGAGACCGTAGTGTCATACGTGCGTGGAGTGAAATACCTCGGCTACTCCTTTTATGTGATGAAAGGCAAATGCCAACTCACGGTGCATTCAAAGTTTCTTCCGTATGGCACCTCACGGAAAAATAGTCAAATTCCGTGAGGTTACAAGCACTTTTCCGTGAGGTATAAGCTAAGTCTACATATGTATGTAATATGTATTTGTGCTGACAATCAGTCTATTACAGTCGCTGGTGAGCTTGCGGAAAATTATTTATTTCAGAGAGATTCCGTGAGGTTTCCGCACATAAACCCTCAAAACAGACTCTTATTATGGAAGACATTCAAGAAAAATGCAACCATCTTCTCCAGCAGAATGAGGCTCTTCGGCAAGAGAATGAGGTGTTGAAATCGCTTCTGTATGCGCACGGCATTGAATATAAGCCCAAGCATGTGGAGGAGAAGGTTGTTGCATATTCACCCATCACTCTCCCATCTGTCAAACTTTCCATAGAGGAGCGTGTCGCCATTTTTCATTCCTTGTTCAAGGGCAGAGAAGATGTGTTTGCACGAAGATGGTTCAGCAAAACAACAGGCAAGAGCGGTTACCAACCTGTCTGTATCAATGAATGGAGGCGAGGCGTATGCGACAAAAAGAAATACAAATGTGCAGATTGTCCTAACAGACATTTTGCGCCACTCACTTATCAAGACCTCTATCGTCATTTGGAGGGCAAGGACGAGAACTGTTGTGATGTTGTCGGACTGTATGCCATCATGCCCGACAACAACTGTACCTTTCTTTGTACCGATTTCGATGACAAGAGCTGTAAGTATGGCTATAAAAACGATGTCCTTGCATTTGTTGGAGTATGCAAAGAATGGAATATTCCTTATGCCATTGAACGCTCGCGTTCAGGTAACGGTGCCCATGTATGGATTTTCTTTGAGGAGCCAATACCAGCTTTCAAGGCAAGGCGATTAGGGAATGCCATCCTTACAGAGGCTATGCGACATAATGGTCGTATGTCCTTCAATTCATACGACAGATTTTTCCCAAACCAAGACAGAATGCCTGAAGGAGGTTTTGGCAACTTGGTCGCCTTGCCATTGCAGGGGCAGGCTCGTAAAAGACGGAATAGTGTTTTCGTAGATGACGATTTCCTGGCGTACAAAGACCAATGGGCTTTCCTTTATAACATTAACAAGGTGAAGGATACAGAAGTTGACATGCTGCTAAACCTACATGTCTGTGAAGAACTTGGAGCACTCACAACTTCAAGTGAAAGCAAGCCTTGGGTTACTCCTATACCACAAGATATTTCCAAGGGCGATTTTTATTCCGAAATAGGAATCACCAAAGCCGATAATATTTATATTCCGCTAAAGGCTGTTTCGGCAAAAGTTCTGAATCACCTTAAAAGAATAGCATCATTCAAGAACCCTGAGTTTTATAGCAAGCAGGCACTGCGACTTTCCACATATTCTACACCTCGCATTATCTCGTGTTTTGATATCACAGACGACTATCTTGCCATGCCTCGCGGTTGCGAAGATGCAATTCTTTCTTTCCTCAATGAGAATGGAGTAAAGTATAATATTGTTGACGAGACCAACCACGGTACGCCGATATCTGTTTCTTTTCAAGGTAAAGAACGAGAAGAACAACTGGCAGCTATCAACGCATTGCTAATGCACAGTAATGGCGTGCTTCACGCTACTACAGCATTTGGAAAAACAGTTACAGCGGCCGCAATCATTGCACGAAAAAAGGTGAACACTCTCATTCTCGTCCATTCGAAGGCATTGCTTGCCCAATGGCATGAACGCTTGACGGAGTTCTTGAGTATTGACTATGTAGAACCACCAGTGCCGAAGAAGCGTGGTCGCCATAAGAAATTCTCCCCAATAGGCTGTCTCGACTCTACTGACAACTCGCTTCATGGCATTGTTGATATCGCACTCATCCAGTCATGTCTTGATGGCGATAGCGTAAAGCCTGTTGTTGAAAACTACGGAATGGTAATAGTAGACGAATGTCACCATGTGTCGTCTATAACATTTGAGAATGTACTGAAAGGCGTAAAGGCACATACCGTTTACGGCCTGACGGCAACCCCTATCCGAAAAGATGGACATCAGCCTATCATTTTCATGCAATGTGGTCCCATTCGTTTCTCTGCCGATGCAAAAAGTCAGATAACGAAACAATCATTTGAGAGGTATCTCATTCCTCGATTCACATCATACCGTTCCATTACTGATGACAAACAGTCTATAACGACATTGTATCAGTTGCTTTCAGAAGACGAAATACGCAATACACTCATAGTAGAAGATGTGTGTAAGGCTGTTGAAGCTGGAAGAACGCCAATCATTCTGACCAGCAGAACTGCTCATGTCACTATATTAGCCGAAAAGTTGAGGGGTAAAGTGAAGAATGTTGTGACATTGACAGGGACAGGAAGTACGAAAGAAAAACGGGAGACGCTGCAACACCTGCATGAGATTTCCAGCGAAGAACCTTTGGCGATAGTCGCCACGGGAAAATATGTAGGCGAAGGTTTTGACTATCCTCGCCTTGACACCCTTTTCCTTGCTCTGCCCATTTCATGGAAAGGTCTTGTGGCCCAATATGCGGGCCGACTGCACCGTGAAAACGAGGGAAAGACAGATGTGCGCATCTATGATTACATTGACATTCATGAACCTGTCTGCGACAATATGTACAAGAAGCGACTGAAGGGTTATGCTTCTATTGGATATAAAATCATTTCCCGACATTCACCCACATTGTTTGACAATGTGAAAGATATAGGCATGCCTGTTAGTAAGGAGCAGATATTCAACGGTAGAACATTTTACCGTCCTTACGCTTCAAGTATTGGAGATGCCAAGCGCTCTATCGTTGTTTCTTCTCCCAAGTTATATAGGGTAGAGCGTAATGTTTTGGTCAATCAGTTGAGAGAGTTGGCTCATATTGGAATCGAAGTTCTTATTATCACGACAGCAAGTAACCCTGAAACAGAATACCTTTTGCAAAGAGGATTATCTGTAAGAATATTGCCAGAAGTAAAACTGTGCACAACCATCATAGACAAAGCTATCGTATGGTATGGTGCTATAAATGCTCTTGGCTATGCAACAGAAGAGGACAATGAGATAAAAGTGGTAGACAACAAACTTGCCAATGAATTGTTAGAAGTTCTGCTCACTTCCTAAATTCTGCGCAAACATACTGTTTGAGTTGGGAATGTTTGCGCCATGATGCGCTGTGAAACGCCGCAACCATATAATCAAAACAACAAGTCCCATCAGCATATAGTATATATGCGGTTGGGACTTTAATCGTTAAAGGTCAAAAGATAATTCTGCCGTTGTTATATCAGTGTTCGTATGTTCTCTATCAAAGAGTAGGTGTGAGTTAGGTGTTCCAATGAAGATAATGCACATGTTTTCTTCCCTTCCACGGCATCTACAAACCCCTTTATCGTGTCGTAATAGCCTTGAGACACAATTTGGTTATTCACTTGCAAAGGTACAAAGTTGTTCCTTTCAAACAGACTGACGGTAGTCTTTCCACACGGAAACACTTTTTCCATCGGTATTCCCATTAGTATTCTTGATTTGTGCCGGAGAGTTAAGTTGTCGAATTGATCCATCTCATAAACCCCTCTGTCTGTGTTTATGGTCCAGTGTTCTTTTGCATCACTCCAAGAATAACCCGTCGACAGTTCAAGAATGCCTGTGGCACAATGGTGTTCAAGAATGAGCATCAGAGTATGATTTTCAACATTTACCGCAGATTTTACTTGGCCTTCGCCAAATAGATATGTCATGCAATCTAATGGGTGGATAAAGAGGTCGAGCAAAGCATCACCTTCAGGATAGGCACCTGTCAGATATTTAAGATTATAGCATACAGCACCTTTGCTCTTTTTCAACTTCTTCTGCAAAAAGCGCATGATTGGCGAGTTCCGCTTTTGTAGTCCAACTTCCACTATGGTGTCATGCTCCTTTTGCAAATCCATCAGCCGTGCCAACTCTTCCAAGCTTTGACAAGGGGGCTTTTCGATGAATAGTGCCTTGCCGCTCTTCAGCACTTCTGTGGCTATTGCAAAATGCGCTTGTGGAGCAGCTGAGACAAAAACGCCTTTAACATCTTTGTCAGCCAGTATTTCCTGCAAGGAAGTGGTAGCATGCACACCAGGGTAAGCGTTTTCTATCAAAGGCAATTTATTAGCGGACTTGCAGCAAATGTATTTCAAGGGCACATGCAGGAAGGCAAGCACAGGATACAGATTATTCATGCTATGATTGCCTATTCCGACAAATGCGTATTTGCCGAGATAATTGTGCCTTAAAAGACTGGTGCTTCGAGAGTGCTTGTAGCGGTCGATTAATTGTTTTGTGTATCTCATCTTCTGATAATCCGTTTCATGTATTGTTTGTAGGTCACGTCCTGATTGCTTGTCCATTGATATTTGCCGTAGAACCATTCTATCATTCTCTTGGTAAAGACTTTCTCGAAGTTGCGCAACAAGATGATGTCATACTTGCGATGGAAGTTAATCCAGCAGGCATTGCAGCTCTTAGAATGCTGGCATTGTACATGGACGGCTTGGCGAGAGTTAAATATCTCGTCCAAAGAGTTCTCATGTATATTGCCGAGTTTTACGCCCAGGTTTTGGCACAACGGCACATCACCATTAGAATGAATGACCAGTTCGCTGAATATGCTTTGGCATCGCAGTTTCAGATGGCCGTTTCTCCACTCTTCATACAAAGCTACAAAGTCGAAATTCTCTTCTGTCTCATGAATATTGGCAGGAATGCTTTGTATGAAGTTGCTCATGTCAGCTTGGAGCAAATCGGCTGTAGTGTTGAAGAAATCCATCGTTCCATAAATGCCGATGCGGATATCTACCTCGTATTTCCTTGCCACACGTATCACATAGTCCATATCCTTGAAGGTGTTCCATGGAGAAAGGCAGAACATCAAAGAAACGGGAACCTCATCTTTCAAGGTCCCAACCACTTCTACCACCTTGTCATGACCATTGCAACCTCTCATTGCTTTGTATGTGTCTTTGTCTCCGTCCAACGACACATACAGATGGCGGGGACGGTATCTACGCACAGCATCAATAACCTTCTTCGGGTTGAGGCAATTGGACAATAGCGTGTAGTTGGGGTGGTGGTGCATAAACCACTCCATGATGTCAGTGGCTTCAGGGTGGAGAATAAACTCTCCGCCTTCCAATCCCACAACAGTGTTTTTGGTGATACATCGGCTTGCCATAATCTGCTGAATGTCGTGTAACGACAAATGCTCTTCAGGTTTTTGCCAAATAGAGCAATGCTTGCAGCGCGATTGGCATTTTGTTGTGGAATAAATCATCAGTGTGCTCAGCTTCTTATGCCGAGGGCGAAGAATATTGTTGAGGTATAGAACCCCATTGCGCAGGTAGTCTGTTGTATTGTACATTTTGTCTTTTGAAACGTTTATGCTTCTGTCAATAAGAGGCAACAAAAGTTCAAAAGACTGCATGGCAATGGTGAAATGCTCAAGACATTGTATACAATGCTTCGTTCCTGTCTTATATAAGCCAGAAGATGCAAGGTCATTATACAGCAGTGCAATCTTGCCATCTTCTGTCGCTGAATGGTAACTGGGCTTCTGCTAATCGGTCTCAACCCCTGAAGTGACTTTCATGTAGGATTTATTCCAAGCGCTTTCCGACTAGCACTTTCATTCCAAGTGCTTCATACTTGCTGTAGAAGTATAAATTAAACTTGAAAACGAGTCGTATACTATCTAATACAAGGAAAAAGTGGCAATATTGCCAAAAATTCCGTGTACATACTATCTTGCACGACTAAAAAATGTCAGAATTGGCATTTTTAAGTCGTGATGGCTTGGCGACATGAATTAAATCTACCATCTTTGCATTACCGAAAAGTGCCAATATTGGCAAAAATAAGGAATGATATGGAAGAGATAAAAAGAAACAGATATCTTAAGCAGTTGATAGATAGCCAGCAAAACGGCTTTATCAAAGTGATTACCGGAATCCGCAGATGTGGTAAGTCATATCTGCTGAATGTTTTATTCTATCACTATTTGTTGGATAATGGAGTGGCTAAAGACCATATCATCCGCATTGATCTTGAAGACCGTTTGAACAAAGAGCTACGAAATCCTGATGCAATGCTCCATTATGTTCATGACAGGATTAAGGATAGTCAGCCGTATTACATCCTTATAGATGAAGTGCAACTGATGGATGAGTTCGTGGATGTATTGAACAGTTTCCGTCATATTGATAATGCTGACACCTATGTAACTGGCAGTAACTCTCACTTCCTATCATCAGATATCCCCACAGAGTTCCGAGGCCGAGGCGAAACGATACATGTGAATCCACTGTCTTTTTCCGAATTCTATTCTGCCATAGGAGGTGATAAACAAGATGCATGGCGTGAATATTACACCTATGGTGGTTTGCCCCTTATCCAATCATTTGACACAGAGCAGAAGAAAATTGGATATCTTAAAAACTTGTTTGAAACAGTATATCTGGCTGATATTATAGAGAGGCATAAGGTACAGAACGAAAACGAAATGCGCGAATTGGTGCTCATTATGGCTTCTTCCATTGGCTCGCCATGCAATCCGACAAAACTATCAAACACCTTCAGAAGTGTAAAGAATGTCAATATCTCAAACAAGACCATTTCAAATTATCTCAATTACTTGTCTGAATCGTTCCTTCTAAACAAGGCTATCCGCTACGACATTAAAGGTAAGAAATATATCAATACACTCTCCAAATACTATTTCTCAGATATAGGTTTGAGAAATGCCATTCTGGATATGCGCCAACAAGAGGAGACGCATATCATGGAAAACATCATTTACAATGAGCTTATCACACGTGGCTATAGTGTGGATGTCGGAATGGTGGAAATAAAGAAGCAAGACAAGAACGGCAAGTGGGGTCGCATTCAACTGGAGGTGGATTTTATTGCCAGTCTCGGCAGTAAAAAGTACTATGTACAATCAGCCTTGTCAATTCCGGATAGGGAGAAAGAGATACAAGAATCCCGATCACTGATGAGCATAAATGACTCTTTCAAGAAGATTATCATTGTTAAAGACCACATCATGCCCCGTCGAAATGAAGAAGGTATTCTTACAATCGGGCTTTTCGATTTCTTGCTCAAAGAAAACAGTTTGGATTTATAGCCTCTGAATGAAGTGCTTGTGTGGGGTAAGAGATTCCCTCCGATTCCTGCGTAAACAAACTGTTTGAGTCATGGATATGGTCTGTTCGGCCAGATCGCAGTTCGTAGTGCTGCCAGTTGTTTGCGGTGCGCAGTCAGTGTCGTTGCCCATGCTTTTTTGCGGCTGGGGTGTTTCAGCGTTTTTGGTTTGCGGTTCCGGACTATGTCCGATAGCGTCTATCAATTTGTCAACGCCACGTTTCACAATGGCATCGGCATAGCGCAACATTCTGTTAAGCATTCGTTTCATGGTAGTCAATACAATTCGGTTTTGTACAAAAGTGCTGCAAAGGTAACACCAAGGCATTGCACCCAACAAAAAAAGTGTACATTTTGTACACAAATATTTGCCTCCTCCCCGTCATTCCTCATGTAAAAGAGTGCGTGTGTTTTTACTGCCATCTTACACTTTTCATGCGTAACAAGTTGATACACAGATGTTTCAAGAGTGTAAGATGATTCCAAAGTATCTTACACACCCTTGCACACACCTTACACACCTTACCCCGCAGCCTCGCAGTCAACATGGACGTATGCTGTAGATAATACGGTACAGGGACGTAGAAAAATCAGTCGGAGCAACAGACTTTTCTGTTCCCCTATGCCGTGATATCGCCCTCCCGTGCTTGTACCGTGTGGCAGCATGAGGGTTGTGTAGGTTGCGTGTAGGTGAAATTGGTAACATCTTACACTAAATAAAGTGTTGATAGTCAATGAGTTTTAGTGTGTTAGTGTAAGATGTAAGATACTCGGCAAGAAAAGCTTTTGTAGTATGGTAAAGGTCCCGCTACCACTAAACGCAAGCACTAAACGCAACTACAAAACGCAAGCACTAAACGCTAACACTAATGGGGGCGACGCGTCCCGCGTCGGGCATTAAGGCAAAGGCTAATACACTAAAATAAAGGCTCTCAGACAGCACTAATTACATGCCTATCTGTGAGCCTAAACCTTGATGCCCGACGCGAGACGCGTCGCCCCCATTAGAGGTAGCGTTTAGAACTTGCGTTTAGTGTTAGCGTTTAGTGTTAGCGTTTAGTAATAGCGTTTAGTGCTCGAGTTTGTGCTTGAGTTTAGTGGTAGCGTTTAGTGCTATGGATTACATTGGGCTTTCAGCCCGCACTTGCTAAATCCGAAAGTTGAGTTATTATGTTAAAGTCATAATGGTAAGAAGCTTAAAAAGCTTGGTAAACTTACCTGTTAACCCGTTAACTTGTCAACTTGTTTACTTATTCCGCCAACGCATAAAAAGTGTCTGTTTTTACCTTAATGTGTTCCATAAACACTGCATCGGCCAATAATTTTGGCGTAAAACTTTGCATGGCAAAGAGGTTTTTTGCACCTTTGCAGTTGCGCCGTGTAGTATGAAGTGCACGGACAGCATTTTCCTAAACAACAAGCATTATATCTTTATAATAACAACCTTTTTACTCAGTAATATTCGTATGGAACCTGCAAAAGGAAAATTAGGCGTGATGTGCGTCGGCCTTGGTGCGGTAACAACCACCTTTATGACCGGTGTGCTCATGGCCCGCAAAGGCCTGGCCAAGCCTATTGGCTCAATGACCCAGTATGACAAAATCCGCGTAGGCCGCGGCAAGGACAAGCAATACTTGCACTATGGCGAAATAGTGCCGTTGACCCAGCTCGACGACATTGTGTTTGGTGCATGGGACGTATATCCGGCCAATGCCTATGAGAGCGCCCTCAATGCCGAGGTGCTGCGCGACCGCGACATTGAGCCGGTGCGCGACGAGCTCAAGGCCATTGTGCCCATGAAGGCAGCCTTTGACCACAACTATGCCAAGCGCCTTGATGGCGACAATGTGAAGGATTGTGCCACACGTTGGGACATGGTTGAGGCTCTGCGTCAGGATATCCGCCAGTTCAAGGCCGAAAAGGGCGTTGACCGTGTGGTAGTGATTTGGGCCGCATCAACCGAAATATATGTGCCCATCGACGAACAGGTGCACGGCACACTTTCGGCCCTCGAGGCAGCCATGAAGGCTGACGACCGCGAGCACATTGCCCCCTCAATGTGCTATGCTTATGCAGCCTTGAAGGAGGGCGCCCCCTTCATAATGGGTGCCCCCAACACCACGGTGGACATTCCCGCCATGTGGGAGCTGGCCGAACAAACCAAGATGCCTATTGCCGGCAAGGACTTCAAAACGGGCCAGACCCTTGTCAAGTCGGGCTTTGCCCCCATCATCGGCACCCGTTGCCTGGGGTTGAGCGGTTGGTTCTCAACCAACATTCTTGGCAACCGCGACGGCCTTGTGCTCGACGAGCCTGCCAACTTCCACACCAAGGAGGTGTCGAAACTTTCGACGCTCGAGAGCATACTCGAGGCCGACAAGCAGCCCGACCTTTACAGCAACTATTACCACAAGGTGCGCATCAACTATTATCCGCCCCGCAACGATAACAAAGAGGGTTGGGACAACATCGACATCTTTGGCTGGATGGGCTACCCCATGCAAATCAAGATTAACTTCCTTTGCCGCGACTCTATTCTGGCCGCTCCGCTGTTGCTCGACCTTGTGCTGCTTTCCGACCTCGCTGCCCGCAAGGGCCGCTATGGCACGCAGCGCTTCCTGAGCTTCTTCCTCAAGAGCCCGATGCACGACTACACGCAGGGCGAGGTGCCTATCAACCACCTCTTCCAGCAGTATGTGATGCTGAAAAATGCCATTCGCGAAATGGGTGGCTACGAGGCAGACGAGGAAATTGATTGATGCCAGCATCAGCGCCATGCAATGTGCTGCGTGTGCCGAACAGGCACGATTTGCAGCAAGTGGGGGCCTGATGGCCCGGCCGCGCGCATTGGCATGACAAAAAAATACGGGGTTCCTCCCTTCCGCAGGGTAGGGGAGGGGCCCTTTATATTTCCAACACAACTTATGAAACGACTATTCTTACTCTTGACTTTGCTGCTCGGCTGCATTGGTGCCGCATTGGCCCAACGCAACATTTCGGGCGTGGTGATTGACAGTAAAACTGGTGAGAAACTGCCATTCGTCAATGTGATATACGTTGACGGCGGTGGCACGCAAACCGACTTCGACGGGCGTTTCACGCTTCCGTTCAAAGCCGGTCGTTTGCGTTTTTCGGTGCTCGGCTACGAAACCAAAACCGTTTCGGTGAAGGAGGTGGCCGACTCGCTGGTGTTCCGTCTTAAGTCGCTGGACCGCTCGCTCGGCACGGCAGAGGTGACGGGCAAGAAAACCAAATACTCGCGCAAGAACAACCCTGCCGTTGAACTCATGCGCAAGGTGATAGCGGCTAAGAAGAGCAGCGACCTGCATCAGCACGACTATTACAGCATAGACAAATACAGCAAAATAACCTTTGCCCTGAACGATGTGACCGACAAGGTGTTTGAAGAAGGCAAATTCAAGAAACTGCCTTTCCTTAAAGACCACGTGGAGGTGTGTAACGAGACGGGCAAACTCATTCTGCCCCTGTCGGTGGACGAAACCGTCACGCGCCTTATCTACCGCAAGGAGCCCAAGAGCGAGAAGAACATCATTCTTGGTCAGCGCTCAAACGGCATCAACGACCTGCTCAACACGGGTGACATTGTCAACACCATGCTGAAGGACTGCTTTACCGACGTAGACATCTACAATGACGAGGTGCGCTTGCTGCAATACCCCTTTACCAGTCCGATATCGTCGCGAACGGCCATATCGTTTTACCGCTACTTTATAGTAGACACGCTGATGGTGGACGGCAAGCAGCGCTGCATACAGGTGGACTTTACGCCTAACAATCCGCAGGACTTCGGGTTCTCGGGCAGCCTTTACATCATGGCCGATGGCACTTACCGCGTCTACAAGGCCGACATGGGCATACCCGTGCGCAGCGATGTGAATTTTGTGCAGAGCATGCGCATCATTCAAACCTTCGACCAGTTGCCCACCGGCGAGCAGGTGCTTGTAAAGGACAACATGCTTGTGCAGCTGCACATCACCAAGTCGGCCGGCAAATTCCAGGTAAAGCGCGACACCGAGTATAGCAACTTTGCCTTCGAGCCCATTCCCGACAAGACCTTCAAGTTCAAGGGCGAGACGCTCACCTCGGCCAATGCACAGATGCAGGACGAGCATTTTTGGCAGGAGCACCGTGCCGACTCGCTCACCAAGAGCGAGAGCACAATGAAACAACTCATCAAGAAGCTCGAAAGCGTGAAGGGCTTCAAACCCGTGCTGTGGGTGGCCAAGGCATTTATTGAGAACTTTGTAGAAACATCGGTGAACCCCGACAAGCCGTCGAAGGTAGACATCGGTCCGGTCAACACCATGATAACGCACAACTTTGTTGACGGGCTGCGCCTGCGTGCTTCGGCCCAAACCACGGCCAACTTTAACAAACACCTGTTTCTCAAGGGCTACATAGCCTACGGCTTTAAGGACGAAAAGTGGAAAGGCATGGGCGAGGTAACCTATTCGTTCAATAAAAAGGCCTATTTGCCACGCGAGTTTCCGGTGAACAACCTCACCTTCAACTACTCGCGCGACGTGATGTCGCCTTCCGACAAATTTATGCCCACCGACAAGGATAACGTGTTCACCTCGTTCAAGTGGACCACGGTGGACCACATGATGTACTACGAAACCTACAAACTGCTGTGGGACCGCGAGTGGGAGAATGGTTTGCGTTTCGACGTGCAGTTGCGCACATCGAAGGACACGCCTACGGGCCACCTGTTCTACCAAAGCTTGCATGCCGACGGCATCAGCCGTGAGGCAGGTTTCAACCAACCCTATCTGCGCACCTACGACTTGAGCATGGGGCTACGCTATCAGCCTGGCGTAAAATGGATTAACACCAAGCAGCGCCGCATAGCATCGAATAACGATGCGCCCATCTTCTCGCTCAGCCACACCGCCGGCCTCTACAACTTTGGCCGTGCCGACTATGCCTACAACCTGACCGAGGCCGGGGTGTACAAACGTTTGTGGCTGGCCTCGTGGGGCAAAATGGACTTTACGCTCAAGGGTGGTGTGCAGTGGAACAAAGTGCCGTTCCCGTTGCTCATCATGCCAGCTGCCAACCTGTCGTACATCATGGAGGATAACACCTTCAACCTCATCGACAACATGGAGTTCTTGAACGACCGCTACGTGTCGCTCATGTATTCGTGGGACTTGAACGGCAAGATATTCAACCGCATACCTCTGCTCAAAAAGTTGAAATGGCGCGAATATATTGGTTGCAATGTGCTGTGGGGCACACTCAGCAGCAAGAACAATCCGTTCCTCGACAAGAATGCCAATGACCAGCGCCTGCTCTACTTCCCCGGCAATTGGGGCGATGACGGGTTCAACTACCAGTCGCGCGTGATGGACCGCAAGGTGCCGTATGTTGAGGTGGTGGCCGGCATTCACAACATATTCAAGATATTCCACATTGAGTATGTGCACCGTCTTAACTATATACGTCCGGGCACCCAAAAGTGGGGCATTCGCGGCATGTTCCGTCTGACATTCTGATGTAGCACGCTCTGCATATATTACGTATACTACAAGCGCAAGCACCAAGGGCATGGCCCTGTTGATGCTTGCGCTTGTAGTGTGTATGGCCGCTGTGGGTAGAGCGTTCAAAATAGAGGGGAATATATATGTTATTGTTGTTTGGTGAAACGTAAACATTCGAACGGTCTCAAGCACCAAACGCTACCACTAATGGGGGCGACGCGTCTCGCGTCGGGGATAGTGCAACTGTTATTTAGTAGAGCTTGTATTCTTTTCCTTCATTAACCCGACGCGAGACGCGTCGCCCCCATTAGAGTTAGCGTTTGGTGTGGCGTTTTGAGGTAGCGTTTTGTGGTAGCGTTTGATGCTTGAAGAAACGCTAGCACTAATGGGGGCGACGCGTCTCGCGTCGGGGCATTTTTCAGCAGCCTCGTCTTGCGTCGGGACAGAGAAAGGATGAGAATACGAACTCTACTAAATAATAGCTGCATCTTTTCCCGACGCGAGACGCGTCGCCCCCATTAGTGCTTGCGTTTCCTTGCAGCGCGTTTAGACAACTTAAAATCCCCCAAAGCGGTATTGTATTTGTTGTTGATTTTGAATACCCCATGCTGTGGGGTGCCTCAGTGTGCAAACAAGTCCTTGAGCACAGCCAACGACTTGAGTTCGGGAAAGTTTGGCACGTGCAGCCGGTAGTAAAGATTGATATACTCGAGCAGGCGCGAGCGCTCAGCACCATTGAAATGGAAAAAGCGCATGGTGTCGTAGCGCATGCGCATGAGTTTCGGCACCAAGGCCGCATCGCGCGGCGTCAGGAAGTCGGCATGCGACGGCTGCTGTGCGGTAAAACACGAAGCCCGCAAGTCGAAGTAGTCGCCCTCACGTGCGTCCTCCACATTCGGCATAAACCCGAGGAAGTGCGTCAGGCGCAGCAGAAACACCAAGTGAAAGTTGGCAAAGCCCGACTGGCACACGTCGAGCCACTGCACCGAGCGCAGCACGTAATTGAATATGGTGCGCGAGTCGGGCTCCTGCTTGATGGCATGGTGCAGCACTTCGGCCACAAACATGGCAATTGACAGTTTGTAGGGGTCGGTGGGCAGCGAGCACAATGGCCATGCCACCTGCACCGCCTTGGGTCGTTGCAGGTTAGCCTTTGGACGATGCTCCCACTCCAGATCGAGAATGGCCAGCGGCTGAAACAGCGTGTGGCGCACCGCGGTCCGCTTTGAGCGGCTGATGCGCACAATCATGCCCAAATTGCCCTGATTTTCGGTCAGCAGGTCGGCAATGAGCTGCTCGTCGTTGTATTTTGTGATATGTAAAACTATGGCTCGCGATTTCATAATGACATTTGCGGTGTGCGTGCGCACGGTTGTTTTTGCGTGCGTACACAATATTATATATACGCGTGCGCGCTATTATATATAGTAATATGGTTAAACGGGGAGGGCGTGCGGGTGTGGCCGATGTGCCAAGAGGCTGTTTGCGCAGCCTTAACCAGCAGTTGCGCTCCGTTGTGCAAAAGTACCGATTTGGCGTTTTATAGCCCCCGAAAGCACGTAAAATTGGGTGCAAATGCACAAAAATGCACTTTTTTGAAAAAAAATAGGCGTAACATTTGGACGGAATAGTAGAAAGTACTACCTTTGCACTCGCAAATGAGACAAACGGTCACGCCTCAAGCAGACGGGCCACTAATCACAACGCGATGGTCCCTTCGTCTATCGGTTAGGACGAGAGATTTTCATTCTCTAAAGAGGAGTTCGACTCTCCTAGGGACTACTAAGTTGAACGAATTATTTAAACGTAAAGATGGCAAACCATAAATCATCAGTAAAAAGAATACGTCAGGAGGAAAAAAGAAGACTCCACAACAGATATTACGCGAAGACCATGCGTAATGCTGTACGTAAGCTTCGCGCTACGACAGATAAGGCTGAGGCTACAGCGATGTATCCCAGTGTACAAAAGATGTTAGACAAATTGGCTAAGGTAAACATTATCCATAAGAACAAAGCTGCCAATCTGAAATCTAAATTGGCCGTTTATATCAACAAGTTGGGATAATAGATAATAATCATATATAGAAAAGAGTTGGAGTTTCTTCAACTCTTTTTTTGTATCCGTACGCATCAGGCAAGCCGCCCCTAAGAAACCGACGGCATATTGATGAACACTAAATACTCCCCCTCCCCACGTATCACGAACTCTTCACCGGTCACCTCGTTCAATGTCCCTTGCCACCAGTTGGTAAAATCACGCAAAGGATAGGGCAAACCTTCCCCACGTAAGCCTTGCGTACCGAAAGCAAAAATCGAAACCTGTACTCCCTTACGACAGAAAAAACGGCAATCCCCTTTCATCGGTACGAAAAAGCCGTAATCCGTATACATACGTACTTCTGCCCCCATCCGCATATATTCCATCAACAGACTGATGTTACCCAGAGTATGGTCTTCCCTGCGCCCCGTGGCACCGACGATGGCAATCCGGCGAAATCCCTTTTCCATCAGATAGTTCACAGCCTTAGTCTGGTCGTTTGTCTCTTGGTCCGGATTATACCGGATAATACCCGCATATCTTTTTTGATTTTCCACGCTCAACGAATCTCCGTCCCCTACAATCCGATCCGGCACGCGTCCCGATGCCAAATAACGGTCGGCCGCTCCGTCACAACATACCGTAAAAGAAGCTGTATCCAGCATCCTCAACGACAAAGCCGACACAGGAAACTCCCCGTTCCCCACAACTACCGCTTCCGGCACGAATTCCCAATCGACCCGTCTCATTTCTCTTCTTCCATCATTCGTATCCATTTCTTATATCCTCCGATAGCAATCAGGGCATAAAGGCCATACAGCCCTGCCGTAAAATAAAGTTCCTTATAGACATACAATCCGCAGCAAACCACATCGACTACAATCCACACCAACCACTGCTCTACGTATTTACGGGCCAGCATCCATATTCCCACAATACTCAAAGCCGTCGTAAAACTGTCCGACCAAGGCACGTCACTATTGGTAAACTCTGTCAAGACCCAGGCAATCAATACCAAAGTGACCACAAAGACCGAGCACAAAGGCACATAAATCCGGGGAGGAGTATGGGTTATCGACAGAGCAGAAGCAGCGTCCTCCTTTCCGCCCCGTCCGTATTTCCAGCTCAACCATCCGTATGCTGTCGCCAACAGGTAGTAAATATTGATAGCAAAATCCGCATACAATCCCGCTTCATAATACACGAAAATATAGATGGCGGGCATGACTATGCCTACTATCCATAAATAAATACTGGCTTTGTACTCCAGCCAAAGGTAAATCAAACCGACACATGTACCGGCTATCTCCAGATAATTATCCATCACCTCTTTTTCTCATTATTAAAAAAACCGACATCATGCCCCGGCAACTTCTTTAAACGGCAAAATTACACTTTTCGACCGACGCAAGCAAACATCCTCGTCTAAACCCGACAAACCTATAGGATTTTCACGGTTACATAAAGGGCAAAACCCTCCTTTTTCCTTTCCCCTTTCAAAGTTTTTGCGTATATTTGTGCGTTAAATATGAACGAATTAAAACTATGTCAGAAGAAGAAATAAAAGGCACAAATTATTCGGCCAGCAGCATTCAGGTGCTGGAAGGACTGGAAGCCGTACGCAAACGTCCGGCGATGTATATCGGAGACATCAGCGAGAAAGGTTTGCACCACTTGGTTTATGAAACCGTGGATAACTCCATCGACGAAGCACTTGCCGGCTATTGTACGCACATAGAAGTCACTATCAATGAAGACAACTCCATCACCGTACAAGACAACGGCCGCGGTATTCCGGTAGACATGCATGAAAAAGAGCACAAGTCCGCATTGGAAGTCGTCATGACCGTACTTCATGCGGGCGGTAAGTTCGACAAGGGCTCCTATAAGGTGTCCGGAGGTCTTCATGGTGTCGGTGTGTCTTGCGTAAACGCCCTTTCTACCCACATGCTTTCGCAAGTCTTCCTGGAAGGCAAGATCTACCAGCAAGAATACGAATGCGGTAAGCCGCTCTATCCGGTCAAGGTCGTAGGCGAAACCGAACTTCGAGGCACACGCCAACAGTTCTGGCCGGACGGCAGCATCTTCATTACTACGACTTACAAATATGAGATTCTGGCTAACCGTATGCGCGAACTGGCATTCCTGAATGCCGGTATCACAATTACCCTGACCGACATGCGCGAGAAGGACGAGAACGGTGTGCCGCGCAGCGAGACATTCCATAGCAAGGACGGTCTGAAAGAATTCGTGCGCTACATTGATTCCAGCCGTATCCACCTGTTCAACGACGTGATATACCTGAACACGGAAAAGCAAGGGGTTCCTATCGAAGTAGCCATCATGTACAACAACGGTTATACGGAAAACATCCATTCTTATGTCAACAACATCAATACCATAGAAGGCGGTACGCATTTGGCCGGTTTCCGCACGGCACTGACCCGTACGCTGAAGAAATACGCTGAAGACGAATACGCCAAGGAATTGGAAAAGCTGGAGAAGAACAAAGTGGAAATCTCCGGCGAGGACTTCCGCGAGGGGCTCACCGCCGTCATTTCCATCAAAGTAGCCGAACCGCAGTTTGAAGGACAGACCAAAACCAAATTGGGTAACAGCGAAGTAGCCGGCGCCGTACAGCAAGCCGTAGGCGAAGCCTTAAGCTATTATTTGGAGGAGCATCCGAAAGAAGCCAAACTGATTGTGGACAAAGTCATCCTGGCTGCGACAGCACGTGTGGCTGCCCGCAAGGCCCGTGAAAGCGTACAGCGCAAGAGTCCGATGTCGGGCGGTGGCATGCCGGGCAAGCTGGCCGACTGTTCGGACAAGGATGCAGCCAACTGCGAATTGTTCATCGTCGAGGGTGATTCGGCCGGCGGCTCTGCCAAACAAGGGCGCAGCCGTCAATATCAGGCTATCCTCCCCATCCGCGGTAAGATATTCAACGTGGAGCGCGTCATGTGGCACAAAGCCTTTGAACATGAGGAAGTGAACAACATCATACAAGCTTTGGGCGTACGTTTCGGTTTAGGCGAAGACAGCAAGGAAGCCAATTATGAAAAGCTACGCTATTATAAAGTAATAATCATGACCGATGCCGATGTCGATGGTTCCCACATCGACACACTGCTGATGACGCTTTTCTACCGCTACATGCCCGAACTCATCCAGAAGGGTCACTTGTATATCGCTACTCCTCCGCTTTATCGTTGCAAGAAGGGTAAAATCGAAGAGTATTGCTACACGGAAGCCGACCGCCTGCGCTTCATGCAACAATATAACAACGGTTCCGAACAAGGTATGACGACCCAACGTTACAAAGGTTTGGGAGAGATGAATCCGGAACAGTTATGGGAAACTACCATGAACCCGGAAACCCGCCTGTTGAAGCAAGTCACCATCGAAGACGCAGCCGGAGCCGATTATGTATTCTCCATGCTGATGGGAGAAGATGTCGGACCACGCCGTGAGTTCATCGAGCAGAACGCTACTTATGCGAATATCGACGCATAAGCAACCTACAATCTTCATTTAACTATTAAGCCGCTTTAGCTCATCGTTCGAAGCTAAAGCGGCTTAATAGTCAGAGGTAAACCTTCATACCTCTCATAAGAAAACAGGCCTTTTTTCCCACCATCAATAGGCAGCTTCCAATACGGTGGTATAGATACTTCTCAGAACGAGGTCATCTTCTTCAGAATAGTCCGTAAAGTTCTCTATCACATTGACACGGTTTCCATAGAAAACGGCTGTGGCTGTGGCTCCGTCGGCCATCTCACCCTCATCATAGGCATACAATGTACCATTGGCCTTGTCTGCCCATTTCCAATAGGAAAGCTCCATCGAACCGTCACGGTAGAACTGCAAGTAAGTACCTGCCTGTGAGAAAAGCACACGTACCATTGCATCACCTCCTGTATCAAAAATACCGTCTTCCGCCCAATCTATACCGTAACGGTTCACATACGTAGTCACATCATCGGCATCCACACGGTAAATGGCATCATATATGGCTATGCGTTCCATATAATACTGTGCGCGTTCTTCCACAGCAGTCCACATGCGACAGAGATTGCCGGAATTTCCCGTCAGGTCATCATCTACATTCGCAGCCTTCCGGACGGGTACATCCGTCACCGTACCATCACTACCTATCAGCTTGAAGGCCGATATATTGCCGTTTCCGTCACGCCCGTCTATCACCAACGTGCCGAATCCCTCCAAGCTGTATTCATTGTCACTGATTTGTTCAAAACTTCCAGCTACCAATATCGAATTATCGAAATTGCGCTTGAACACCGGACGGCGGTTGAACAAACCGGCCACCTTTGTAGTCCTACGCGCCACGGCCTTCACGCTATAAGGATAAGACGAAGCCTTCATCGCCACATACTGCCCGCCAGCCGTCAGTTCAATAGAACTGTAAGGTATTTCGGTCGTATTGACTTCATATTTTCCGCTTACGTCCGCATAACGTCCGGCATCAGGCAAATCAACCGGAGCTGATGTATCATACTCAGGCGCCGACTGAGAAACATCGCCCCCTTCTTCGCCATCACCTCCGGATGCTCCCGGACGTAAGAAAACATCCTCATATCCGTCCTCATCCACAGCAACCATTTTAGAGTTTGAAATCGAAACGATAGTCCAACGCATAACTTCACCATCGGCCGAGACGGTCAACGTTTTAGAAGCTGCATCATAAGTAAACGAGAACGGATAACTCTCGCCATCCTCTACAAGCACGCCACTGCCATTAGCATTGAATGTGATTTCTTCTCCGTACCACAACCATGTCCCTAATAACTCTTTAGGTGCACCAACGTCTCCCTCATCATCATCGTCGCACGACACAAAACTTACTCCCACCATCAAAGCCAAGAGCAATGTCCATAAATAACTTAACTTTTTCATAACTTAATGTTTTTAATTAATAAGTAGTCGCTCTCTTCCCAAGAGAGCGACCGACGTATTTAAAACATTATGAATGAATGCCTGACGATGGTGCCAAACCACATGATTTAAAGCAGATTGCTCATTTTATTGGACAATGCTAAAAGATTTTGCATTGTTCTTTCTTCTTTCTCAAATAATTATGGTATTTTTGCGTTATCGGTCGCTCTCTTGGGAAGAGAGCGACCGATATTTTTAACTTTCGCAGAACAAGCCTATGCCGTCAGACGGTTTACGATTCACATCATCCCTGCATATCGGATTTCATTCCAGGTAGCCCTGTTCTTTCAATTCCTTCACTGCACTTTCCAGTTCCGTGTACCATTCTTCGCCGAAACGGCGTATGAGCGGTTCTTTCAGGAAACGGTAAACCGGAAGATTCAAATGCCCGCCCTTCATCACGGCCATCTTGCATACATCCCAACGATGGTAGTTCAACGCCACACAATCACCAATCTTCTTCAAACGGATGGGATAAAGATGGCAGGACAACGGTTTGTAGAACGAACTCTTCCCTTCGCGGTAAGCTTTCTCCAAAGCACAATAACAATAACCGCGCTCGTCATAACACGTGAACACACAATCTTTTCCGTTGACAATGCTGGTGACCAAATCGCCGTCCTCATCCGTATAGACAACCCCTTGCCGGTCGATCACAGCCTGCGCCGAAGCCGACAACCAAGGCCATACCACCGGCAAAGCCTCCTCCAACTCGGCCACTTCGTCCAATTCCACAGGAGCCCCCGCATCTCCCTCTATGCAACACTCCCCCTTGCATGCATCGAGGTCGCAACAAAACTTCTCGCTCAGGCAATCGATAGAGATTATGGTATCGTCTATCTGAATCATAGGTATACGGTCGTTCTTCATGACATCCTACCAGTTTATCGGTGTTTCCCCATGTTGCTCCAAATAAGCGTTAGCCAAGCTGAAATGCCTGTTCCCGAAGAAACCATGGAAGGCAGACAACGGAGACGGATGAGCCGAAGCCAGTACCAGATGGCGACTACGATCGATAAACGCTCCTTTCTTCTGGGCATAAGAACCCCAAAGTATAAAAACCAGATGTTCACGCCCCTCGGCCAGTGCCTTGATGGCTGCATCGGTGAATTCTTCCCATCCCTGCCGCTGATGCGACCCGGCCTGATGGGCACGTACCGTCAGTGTGGCATTGAGCAACAACACACCCTGCTCCGCCCAACGGGTCAGGTTCCCGCTTTGCGGCACCGGTGTTCCCAAATCCGTCTGTATTTCCTTGAATATATTCTGCAAGGACGGCGGAAAGGGGACTCCGTCATTGACGGAAAAACACAAACCATGCGCCTGCCCCGGCCCGTGATAAGGGTCTTGTCCGATAATAACCACCTTCGCTTTGTCATACGGACAGAGGTTGAAAGCATTAAAAATCAACTTTCCCGGAGGATAACAAGTCGTCGTACGATACTCCTGACGAACGAAATTCGTCAACTTCACGAAATAAGGCTTCTCAAATTCCGGAGCCAAATGCTGTTTCCAGCTCGGTTCTATTTGTACATCCATAAACTCTTTCTTTAGAGGAACAAAGATAATGCAAACCGAGCGCAATCAAGCTTGCTTGACATTGCCGAGGTGCAGCTTATCTTCTGCAAAAATAAAGCTTTTTTTCGGTAATCCGGAGATTTATTCCCATTTTTGAGACCATCGGCACATCAAAGGCTCCTCCACGCCATGACAGAGAAGAAATGCCGACACACAAGAGAGGACAAAAAAGGGCAAGGCCCCCACGCCCCTGACAGCGGAAACCTTGCCCGAAAACTTCTATTCGAAGAGATTAATCTTTTATCAAGTTCTTACCTGTCATGTCGGCAGGTTGTTCCAGCCCCATGATATGCAGGATGGAAGGTGCTACGTCGGCCAGAATACCATTTTCAACCTTAGCCTCCTTGTTGGCCGTCACATAAATAAACGGAACAGGATTCAATGAATGCGCCGTATTGGGCGTACCATCCGGATTCACGGCATTGTCGGCATTGCCATGGTCGGCAATGATAATCACTTCATAATCGTTCATGGCCTTGGCCGTCTCCACCACTTCTTTCACGCATTCGTCCACGGCCTTCACCGCTTTCTCTATGGCTGTATAAATACCCGTATGGCCGACCATGTCGCCATTGGCAAAGTTCACCACGATGAAGTCATACTTGTCTTCCTTGATGGCAGCCACGAGCTTGTCTTTCACCTCGTACACGCTCATCTCCGGCTTCAGGTCGTACGTAGCCACTTTCGGAGACGGAACCAAGATACGGTCTTCACCCTCGAACGGAGTCTCACGCCCGCCGTTGAAGAAGAATGTCACATGGGCATACTTTTCCGTCTCAGCCGTATGCAACTGTTTCAGGCCTTTCTTGCTGAGGTACTCGCCCAACGTGTCCTGCACGTTCTCTTTCGGGAAGAGGATGTGCACGCCCTTGAAACTGGCATCGTACGGCGTCATGCAATAGTACTGCAAGCCCGGTATCGTCGTCATGCCCTGCTCCGGCATGTCCTGCTGGGTGAGCACTACGGTCAGCTCCTTGGCACGGTCGTTGCGGTAGTTGAAGAAAATCACCACGTCGCCTTCCTTGATAGTTCCGTCGACCGTAGAATTGTTGATAGCCTTCACAAATTCGTCGGTCACGCCTTCGTCGTACGACTCCTGCATGGCAGCCACCATATCCGTTGCCTGCTTGCCCTCGCCTTTCACCAAAAGGTCGTAGGCCTCTTTCACACGCTCCCAACGCTTGTCGCGGTCCATGGCGTAGAAACGGCCGATGATGGAAGCGATGACGCAACCCGTCTTTTCGCATTCAGCCTGCAACTGTTCAATGAAACCCTTACCGCTTTTCGGGTCGGTGTCGCGGCCGTCCATGAAACAATGCACGTAAGTATGTTCGATGCCGTAAGTCTTGGAAATGCCGCACAACGTGAACAGATGATCCAACGAGGAGTGCACACCGCCGGTAGAAGTCAATCCCATCAAATGCACGCTCTTGCCGTTCTGCTTGGCATATTCGTAGGCAGAAACTATTTCGGGATTCTTCAAGATGCTGCCGTCGGCACAGGCACGGTTGATTTTCACCAAATCCTGATACACGATACGGCCTGCGCCGATATTGAGGTGACCCACCTCGGAATTCCCCATCTGTCCGTCGGGCAGTCCCACGTTCTCCCCCGAAGCCTGCAACTGCGACATCGGATAATTCTGGGCCAAATAGTCCATATACGGTGTCGGAGTGTTGAAGATTACATCACCCTTGCCGTGATTGCCCATTCCCCAACCGTCGAGAATCATTAAAAGTGCTTTCTTTGCCATAATTTTATATTTTTTAGAATGATTATCCTTCTCGTTATCCGTGCAAATTTACGAATAGTTTTCGAGAATACTCCCGCCTGCGAAGGAATTTCACACCTTTTATCTCTACGCCCTCCCCATACCTCCTGGTACGATGGGCAAAAAGACAAAACTTTTTCAAGCTCCTGCCATTCGTTTCCACGATGTGCTGAGAATGGAAAATCAATCTCAGCCAAACGAAAAATCAATCTCAGGCGATTGATTT
>ENA-UEOZ01000022-UEOZ01000022.1-human-gut-metagenome-genome-assembly--contig:-NODE-22-length-123660-cov-62.608700_pt1 | contig 123660 bp, 105 predicted proteins | sample MGYA00242898_ERZ507912 | MGnify/ENA primary metagenome ERZ507912 (study PRJEB26167, sample SAMN06115410) | human gut metagenome | host: Homo sapiens | place: China:Chongqing | collected 2016-04-27... | reverse complement strand
CCGCGCCCTGTAAGGGCAAAAGCTTTAACCCTTTATGTTGTTATTCTTACTTGATAGCTGATTTAGCGGTCTTAAAGAGGAGCATCGTATGTATATTTTGTTCAACACCTGCGCCATGTCCTAAAGCTTTTGCCCTTACAGGGCGCGACGACTCCAACACGCGATACCCAGGGTGTCGCTTCGCTTGCCCTGGGCTAAGTGCTCCATTGGGCTTTCAGCCCGCCCTTGCTAAATCCGAAACTTGAGTTCTGAATCGTTTACGGGCCAACTTGTTGTGATAAGAACTGTGTATATTGTTAACGGAAGTCACAAAACGTGCTTTATAACATATAATCATGTATTGTAGATGTGGCAAAACAGCAAGTTATGAGAGCGGCTCCCTTATATTGGATTTATAAATTATAGGTGTGAGAAACATTGTAAGTTGTTGAATATCAGCGACAATGCTTTTTGAAACGTTTATATTTTAGTTGTATCTCCTTTTATTCACAAATTCTTAATAGTAGTTTTGCAATGCGAAATGAGCAAAAGCTTTCGCAAACAAAATCATACGAAGTAGTAACACATAGCAACCACAACATAGGCAAAACATTATGAAGAATTTATGGTTTACCCTATCGCTTGCTTGCATATCAATGACAGCAGCGGCGCAAGACTTACAGTCGCCTAATGGAAATTTCAAAATGAATTTTTCACTCGACGCACAAGGTCGTCCTACATATTACCTAAAATATAAGGGGCGGGATATTATTAAGCCCTCGCACCTTGGGCTGGAACTCAAACAGGAAGACCCCAACAAGGCACAAGACTTTGAATTTAAGACACGTGCCGATGCTTCGAAGTTGGCCCAAAAGGCTGATCTCATGACAGGCTTTGTTGAAACTGACCATACCACGGCTACTTTTGATGAAACGTGGCAACCAGTGTGGGGTGAGGAAAGTAGCATTCGCAACCATTATAATGAATTGTGTGTTACGCTGTCGCAGCCAAAGAATGAACGTGAAATAAAGATACGTTTCCGCATGTTTGACGACGGACTTGGCTTCAGGTACGAATTCCCGGCACAGAAGAATCTTACCTACTTTACCATAAAAGAGGAACACACACAGTTTGCTATGGCAGGCGACCACACCGCATGGTGGATACCTGGCGACTATGACACGCAAGAGTATGAAACCGTTACCAGCAAGCTTAGTGAAATTCGTGGACTGATGAAGGGCGCGGTGACGCAGAACTCATCACAAACCCCTATATGGCAGGGTGGGGTGCAAACAGCCCTTATGATGAAGAGTCAGGACGGACTCTACATAAACTTGCATGAAGCTGCTTGTATTGACTATTCAACCATGCACCTTAACTATGATGACAAGACAATGACCTTTGAAAGCTGGCTCACCCCAGATGCACGCGGCGACAAAGGTTACTTGCAAGCCCCGTGCACCTCGCCCTGGCGTACTGTCATAGCAGGTGAACATGGTGCTGACATATTGGCATCGCGTATGACGCTCAACTTGAACGAGCCTTGCAAAATAAAAGATACCTCATGGATAAAGCCTACCAAGTATATTGGCGTTTGGTGGGACATGATTACCAACAAGGGAACTTGGGCTTACACCAATGACTTCTCTACCGTAAAATTGGGCGAAACCGACTATGCACATGCCAAGCCTAACGGTACACACTCTGCTAATACCGAAAATGTGAAGCGCTACATTGACTTTGCTGCAGAAAATGGTTTTGACGCGGTACTTGTTGAGGGCTGGAACATTGGTTGGGAAGATTGGTTCGGACATGAAAAGGACTATGTGTTTGACTTTGTCACGCCTTACCCTGATTTTGATGTCAAGGCAATTCATGAATATGCTGCCTCGAAGGGTGTGAAAATGATTATGCACCACGAAACATCGGGTTCGGCCCGTAACTATGAGCGCCATCTTGACAAGGCTTACCAGTTTATGGTTGACAATGGTTACCCCGCAGTTAAGAGTGGCTATGTGGGCAACATTGTTCCACGCGGTGAACATCACTATGGCCAGTGGATGAATAATCACTACCTGTATTGCGTAACCAAGGCCGCCGACTATAAAATAATGGTTAATGCGCATGAGGCCACTCGCCCTACAGGTATATGCCGCACCTATCCAAACTTGATTGGTAACGAGAGCGCACGTGGCACAGAGTATGAGAGCTTTGGTGGCAACTCGGTGGACCACACCACGATATTGCCTTTTACACGTTTGATTGGTGGCCCGATGGACTACACTCCGGGCATATTCGAAACAGATTGTTCAAAAATGAATCCTTCAAACACCAGTCGTGTGCGTACAACCATTGCTCGCCAATTAGCTTTGTATGTAACCATGTACAGCCCCTTGCAAATGGCAGCCGATGTGCCAGAGCATTATAAGGAGCACATGGACGCATTCCAATTTATCAAAGATGTGCCTGTTGATTGGCAAAAGAGTGTTTACTTGGAGGCTGAACCTGGTGACTATGTAACGATAGCCCGTAAGGATAAGCACTCTGAAAATTGGTTTGTAGGTTGTTCTGCTGACGAGAATGGCCATACTTCACAACTCAAACTCGACTTCCTTACTCCTGGTAAAAAATATTTGGCCACCATTTATGCTGATGCCAAAGATGCTTCGTGGGATAAAAACCCTAAAGCTTATACCATTACCCGCAAGGTGGTGACTAACAAAACGAACTTGAAACTGCATGCTGCAAGTGGTGGCGGTTTTGCTATTAGCATTGTAGCGCAGTAGGAGGCGTTATAAGTTTTAAGTTTTAAGGTTATGAGGTTATAAGGTTAGTTTTAAGTTTTAAGGTTATGAGGTTATAAAGTAACCTTTGAGAGTCCTACACGCAGAGGTGACTTTATAACCTTAAAACTTATAACCTTAGAACTCAAAGCTCAAAGATTCTTTCACGCAATTCACTAATACTTCTTAATATCATGAACAAGAAGATGCTCAACTCCAAGCTTTTGTCGCTGATGCTGGCAGGAGCAAGCCTTCCGCTCGGTGCTTTGGCACAGGGCCTCACGGTGAGCGGACATGTGCAAGACACTACGGGCGAGTCGGTAGCCTATGCTACTGTATCTGTGCCTGGGTCGAAAACAATGACGCTGACTGATGCGAATGGTAATTTCAAACTTAACGTAAAGCCCGGCGCAACCCTTCGTGTGACCTATATTGGTTACAAAACGGCTACCGTAAAAGCTGATGGCACAGTGGTAATTACGCTTGAGGATAACTCAATGCTGAATGAAGCTGTGGTTATTGGTTATGGCACAGCTAAGAAAAATGACCTGACGGGTTCGGTAACAGCTATCAAGCCTGATGATAAGAACCATGGTCTGCAAACTTCAGCCCAAGATATGATTCAAGGCAAGGTGGCAGGTGTTAATGTGGTAAGCAGTAGTGGCGCTCCTGGTGGTGCCGCAACGATTCGTATTCGTGGTGGCTCTTCGCTGAATGCTAAGAATGACCCATTGATTGTAATTGATGGTCTTGCCCTGGATAACGATGGCCTTGAAGGTTCACCCAATGCACTCACACTGGTAAATCCTAACGATATTGAATCCTTCACGGTGTTGAAGGACGCATCGGCTACCGCCATCTATGGTTCACGTGCCTCGAATGGCGTTATCATCATCACGACTAAGAAGGGACGCAAAAATACCCGTCCGCATGTGTCGTACAATGGTAATGTGTCAGTAAGCACCAATACCAAGTATCTGGATGTGCTCAATGCACAAGAGTTTATAGACTTGGTGCGTCGTCGCACGGGGCTGACAGATGATGCTGCTTGGCAAGCTTCAGAGTATTATAACTCATTGGGCTATTGGAATGCAGCAGGCCAACACCTCTTTGCCGACACCGATTGGCAAAAGGAAATTTACCGTACCGCTGTATCAACTGACCATAACATCACTTTGAGTGGTGGCATTAAGAATATGCCCTACCGCGTAAGCTTTGGTTATACCAACCAAAAGGGTACGCTCAAGACGTCAGACTATAGCCGTTACACGGGTAGCTTTAATATTTCGCCCACCTTCTTGCAAGATCACTTGTCGGTTAACCTCAATGGTAAGTTCATGTGTTCGCGCTCATCATTTGCTAACACCGATGCCATTGGTCAGGCATTGAACATGGACCCCACCAAGCCCGTTTATGATGATCGCGCTGAGGCAAAGGAGTATGGTGGCTTCTGGCAATGGCCTGCTACGGCAGACTTTGGTGACAGCGAATGGACACACACCAGCAATGGTTTGGCTGTGGGTAACCCCGTAGCAACTTTGTTGCAGCAGGAGAACATTGGTAAGAGCCGCTCATTGCAGGGCAACCTTGAACTGGACTACAAGGTGCATGGCTTTGAAGACTTGCGCTTGCACGTGAATGGTGGCATGGAAGTGGCCCATGGCCATAGCGATAAAACTTGTTTGCCCACCGACTATGGCCATATGTACTATGGCAGCAAGGGGTGGAATGAGGCTGACAAGTATAACCTCTCGCTCAATATGTATGCACAGTACTCTAAGAACTTTACTGAGGCACATCATTTTGATGCCATGCTGGGCTATGAGTGGCAACACTTCCACCGCAAATCGGACTTTAGCTATCCTGTTTACTACCCGTCAACTCACTTGACACATCCTGGTGAACTGACCAATCCTAACTACTTTGCTGAGAAGAATAGCTTGTTCAAGACCGAATACTATTTGGTTAGCTTCTTTGGCCGTTTCAACTATAGCTTGTTAAATCGCTACCTCATTACCTTCACGCTGCGTGACGATGGTTCATCACGTTTCTCAAAGGATCAGCGTTGGGGCCTCTTCCCCGCAGCCGCCTTTGCTTGGAAGGTAAACGAGGAGAAATTCCTGAAGAACGTAAAGGCTGTGACCGACTTGAAGCTTCGTTTGGGTTGGGGTGTCACCGGACAGCAAGAGCATGGCTATGGCGACTATGTTTACATGCCTAACTACGCACAGAATGTGGCCGGAGCTTTCTATCCTATAGTAGGTGATGGCACAACTTATCGTCCGGAAGCTTATAATAAGGATTTGACTTGGGAAAAGACGACTACTTACAACGTAGGTCTTGACCTCGGTTTCTGGAATAACCGTGTAATAGCCAATCTCGATTGGTATTACCGCAAAACAACCGACTTGCTGAACACAGGCTTCGTGGCAGTAGGCTCAAACTTTAGCAGTAGCGTGCTCAGCAACATTGGTTCGCTGCATAACACTGGTGTTGAAGCCATGTTGACCGTACGTCCTGTTCAAACCCGCGATTGGGGTTGGGAGGTATCGTACAACATAGGTTGGAACAAGAATGAGATTGATGAACTCGTAGCCTCACAAGGTCCCGACTATTACATACCTAATGCTTATTGCTCGGGTGGTATGGCCACAGCCGACAACATGATTAAGGCTTGGAAGGCAGGCGAGGCCGCCAGCGCTTTCTATGTGTACCAACAGGTATATGACGAGAACGGACAACCTCGCTTTGGTGAGTTTGTTGACCGCAATGCTGATGGTGTGATTGACTATAGAGACCGCTATTTCTACAAAAAGTCTGATCCTGACGTAACCATGGGTCTTAGCACCAAACTTACTTATAAGCACTGGGATTTGGGCTTAGGCTTCCGTGCCAGCTTGAACAATTACGTGTACAATAGTGTAGAGGCTGGTGATAACATGAACACAGGCATGAGTCGCCTTTATTCTGGTAATACTTGGCACAACACCTTTAAGTATGAATTGGCCAAGGACTGGACCAGCTCAAGTGCCAGCGCTTCATGTTCAGACTACTTTATTCAGAATGCTTCATTCTTGAAACTTGACAACATCACCTTGGGATACTCATTCGACCGCATTGGTAAGAGCAGCATCAGTGGCCGCGTTTATGCTACGGCACAGAATGTGTTCACCATTACCAAGTACAAGGGAATCGACCCCGAAATTGATGGTGGCTATGATAGCAAAGTTTATCCGCGTCCCTTCACTTGCATTGTGGGCGTAAGCCTTAACTTCTAAAACCGCTACAACAATGAAACTCAATATTCGAAAATATGCCGCGCTGATGGCTTGCGCCTGTGGCCTGACCATCACTTCATGTACGGGCGACCTTGATGTAACGCCTATCAACCCGCAGCAAACACAGGTGGCCAACGATGATGCCTTGTTCAACAAGCTTTATGCCACCTTCAGCCTGACAGGTCAACAAGGCAATGCCGGAAAACCTGATATCCCCTCAAATGTAATGGAAAATGAGGGTTTTACGCAGTATTATCGTATGCAATGGTACTTAAATGAGTTCACCAGCGACGAGGCCGCATGGACATGGTCGGGCAACGATAACTTGCAGGGTTTGATGTATAACAAATACACTGCCAACGAGGGGTTTGCCTTGGGCCTTTACTATCGCCTTTACTTTGACATTACGCTTTGCAACTCTTACATCAACGACATAGGCAAGGATCCCCAGCGATTGGCTGAGGCCCGATTTATAAGGGCTTATAACTATGCCTCTGTGCTCGACATTTTTGGTGCGGGTCCTTTCTGTACTAAAGTGTCATCAGACAATGCTGCCTACTACAATCGTCAGCAACTCTTTGACTATGTAGAGTCGGAACTGCTTGACATTGAGGACAAAATGGCCGACCCTGGCCGCAACACTTACGGCCGTGCCGACAAGGTGGCTGTGTGGTTGTTGCTCTCGCGCCTTTATTTGAATGCCGAGGTGTACACGGGGCATGAACGCAACGGTGATGCCATGATTTATGCTAATAAGGTGCTGAATAATGGTTACTATCACTTGAACCGCGATGGGGCTACCAATCCGACAACGGGCGAAAAGTATAGTGCTTACCAAATGCTCTTCTTGGCCGATAATAATAGCAATGGCGCACAGTATGAAGCCATTCTGCCCGTGTTGCAAGATGGCATTACTACCAGAACTGATGGCGGCACGCAACTGTTGATTCAAGCTTCGTATGACAATAAAAACGACAACATGGAAACTGATGTACCTTCAGGCACGAACCGTAGCTGGGGCAAGTGTTTGCAAATTAAGGGCAAACTCGTTGACCAGTTCTTTAAGGGTGCCAAAGCTCCCGAAACGGGCAGCATAGCCACCATGACTGCGGCTGCCAATGATGATCGTGCTTTGTTCTACTCAAAGGGCTATAAGCAGTATATAACTGAGGTTGACCAATTAGATAATGGCTTTGCGAGCGTAAAGTTCCGCAATGTGCGTTCAGATGGTGCACGTACATCGGCCATTGACTATGTTGACACAGACCTGCCTTTGATGCGTATGGCGGAGGCTTACCTTACTTATGCCGAGGCCTCGGTTCGTAAGTTTGGCCCGAACTCTGATGCTGATAGCAAACTCAAGGAATTGCGCGATAGAGCACATGCTGCCCCATTGAAGAATGCTACACTTGACGATATTTGTGCTGAGTGGGCACGCGAGTTTTGGTTTGAGGGACGCAGACGTATGGATCTTATCCGCTTTAACAAGTTTGCAGGACAGTCTGACTACAAGTGGGAGTTTATGGGAGGCGAAGTGAAAGGCACATCGTTCCCGTCATTCCGCAAGGTGTTTGCTATTCCGCAAGCCGACTTGAGCAATAACCCCAACTTGAAGCAGAATGAAGGATATAATTAAGTTTTGAGTTTAGAGGTTATAACGTAGGTTCTGATAACTGTGGGTAGGAAACTACAATAACAGATAAACAAGGAACGCTAAAGCCTATGGAGGCTTGGAGGTTGCCTTTGTGAGTAACCTCCAAGCTTCACCTTAAACAACTGAAAGCATTTTCACTTCAAACAAAAATCAGCATATCATGAAACTATATAAGATATTGTCAACAGCAGCATTGGGCTTGAGCTTGGGCCTTACCTTTGCCTCGTGTGCCGACGATAACGGTTCTAACCCTGTGCTGCATATGCCCGATAGCTTTACACTCAACACACCAGCTTTGGCGGGTAATGCTTATGACTTAAAAAATACAACCGACTCGATAGCCTTTACATGGAGTCAGCCTGACTATGGCGGTATGCCGCTTGTAACTAACTACAAGCTGCAGTACGTGGTGAGCAAGGATGGCTCTGAGGTGGTGACTGATGCCGACGGCAAGTTAAAGTTTGCCGATAATGCAGAAGTAAAGGAGTACGACGAGGGCAAAACAAAATGCGAATATAAACTGGCTCCTGCCGATGTTGACTTGCTCTTGTTGCGTGAGTTGGGCGTGAAACGAGCTGATGCCGTGCCATCGTCGGTAAACGTTTACTATCGATTGAGCGCACAAACAACTTCAACCACCAAGGTATACTCTAACATAGTAAAAGTGACCTACTTGCCTTACTACCAGCGCATGGAGGTGGCCGAACCCGTAACATGGTATCTCTTGGGCAGTTGCTTTGGTGATGGCTCTTGGGGCGATGCGCTCATCACAGCCACTATGCCGCTTTACCTCACGGGCGATAGCTATGACGAGGATACAGGTTACGGTACAGTGTCGTGGACAGGCTACTTGCCAGCAGGTAGCACATTTAAGCTGCGTGGCTCGCTCACTGATAATTGGCTTACACAAATAGGCCAGGGTGCTAAATTTGGTAGTTTTACGATTAATGATGTCGGTTCGGCCAACATTTCACCTATCAAGAATGGTATTTACAACCTTACGATCGACACCAAGGCAGTGGCTAATGGCGATGCCGATGGCATTAGCATTACTAAAATAGACGATGTGCCTGCTTATGGCAAGCTTTACTTGAATGGCAGCTTCAATAATTGGGGCGACGGTATAGCATTGAGTCCCGTTCACACCGTGTTAGGCGCCAAAAGCCACGATTGGTATGCCCACGTTCATTTGCCCGCAGCGAGTGAAGTTAAGTTCCAAGCCGACGGTTGGGCGATGGAAATAGGTAGTAAATATGAGGAAACGCCCAGTTGCAAGTCTGGCTACTATGGCGTAGGAGTCAAGAGCGGTGGTGGAAATATCAGCATCAAGAGCGAGGCCGATTACTTGGTTATTGTAAATGATATAACTGGAGCCTTCCGCTTTATTAAGGAGTATAAACAATAGTTTGAGGGGTGGGGTGGCTCTCCTTATAGTTCATTCCACTCCTCAGCCTTAAAACAGAAAGATTATGTTCAAGAAAATCATATTTGGCTTGATGGCACTCATGTGCTTGACAGCCTGCGACGAAGATTATACTGACTGGAAAGCTCCGCAAGGCAATCCGCAGGAGGAGGCACAGAATATTATGCTCAACATTACCCCTTGTGCCGACATAGATATGAGCGTAGTAACAGCCGACAGCATAGAACTGGCACAGTATACAATTGAGCAACCCGAGGGTTTCGTAACCGATTCGTTTGCCCTTGACGTGGTAGGCAAAGATGGCAATTTGACGCCGCTTGACGTAAACGATGAAGGCAAGGTCGCTACAGCTGATGTAGCCAACATCGTAACCCAAGAGTTCGGTCGCCGTCCTGAGCTGCGCACACTCACCATTAAAGCCACTGTCTATGCATGGACGTCGGCTGATAAAACAGACCGCGTGAGCAAAAGCAAGAACATTGAGGTAAAGGTAAAGCCTGTAGCCCCAGTGATTGAATCGGCCTATTATTACATAGGCGTGTTGGGCATAGACAAGAGTCGCCCCATGACCAAGGAGGCTGATGGCGTGTATAGCGTAACGGTTCCAGCTAAAGGTGAATGGCATTGGTTCAAAATAGCTCCCGAATCAGGTTTTGGTGCTGATGGCAACTTTGACTGGGCCAATGAGAGTAATTGCCTTTGCGCTCCTACCAAAGATTGTGAAGCCACTGAAGGCAAGTTCGTAATTGGCGGTGGCAAATACTCTTGGCACCTTGTTGAACCCAAAGGCGCTACCTCGTTCACCATAAAGGTTGACCTTTATGAAATGAACTATAGCATCACGGCAAATTATAAATGATTCATTAGTAAGAACAAGCAAGAACTCCATCCCTTGCAAGGGTGGAGTTCTTTGCATTAAGTGCGTATGTCAATGAAAAAGTGTATACTCTTAATAGCATCGTGGCTGCCTCTGTCCTTATTTGCTCAGGCTCCAGCCGAAAGTGAGGATGTGATGTTACAAGGCTTTTACTGGAACTCGCAAAAGCAAACGGGGTGGACACAGTTGACCCAACGGGTTGACGAAATAAGTCAGAACTTCAATCTCGTATGGTTGCCCCCTTCAGCCAGTGCTGAGGGTGGCGACGCAGTGGGTGGTAGTAATGTAGGTTACCACCCGCGTCAGTGGAATAATCAAAACTCATGTTGGGGTACAGCGTCCGATTTAAGAACCCTCATCAGTGCCATGCACGCCAAGGGCGTAAAGGTAATAGCCGACATCGTTATTAATCATAGGGCAGGTGACACTGGCTGGGGAAACTTTACGAAGGACGATTTCGGAACTTATGGCACCTACCAGCTTACCACCGACCACATATGTGCCAACGATGAAATCAATACAGATAAAAGTGCAGGAGCATGGTATGGTAAGGCTAAGGGGGCTAATGATACGGGCGAGAATTGGAATGGCGCACGCGACTTAGACCACACATCACCCTACGTGCAACAAGATGTTGAGGCTTACCTTAAATGGTTGCATGGCGAATTTGGCTATGATGGTTGGCGCTACGACTATTGCAAGGGGTATGACGGCAAATATGTAGGCATATACAATGCCGCCACGCATCCTTATTTGTCGGTGGGCGAGTATTGGGACGGAGGTTATGACCCCGTAGCAGCTTGGATTGAAGCCACTGGTCGTCAAAGCATGGCTTTTGATTTCCCGTCAAAGTATGCTGCACTCAACAATGGCCTGGCCAAAAACAACTATGCCAACATGTCGTGGATAGAGGACAAAACCACCTGGCGCCCGGCGGGAATGATACATCACCACAATTACAATCGTTATGCAATAACCTTTGTCGATAATCATGACACTTATCGTGACGGCAACAAGTACACGGGCAACATTCAAGCAGCTTATGCTTTTCTCCTTTCATCGCCGGGCATACCATGTGTGTTTTGGCCCCATTGGGTGGGAGCAGACCACGATGCTATTAATCGCATGATAGCCGTGCGTCGTGCCGTAGGTTTGCACTCCGAAAGCGATGTGACGGTAACGCAGCGCGGCACCTACTATGAAAGTCACGCCATTGGTCATAAAGGTCAACTCATAACACGCATTGGCACAGCAGCCCCTACCACCGCGCCCGATGGTTACCAGTTGGTAGCAAGTGGCACGACCTGGCAAATGTTTGCCGATGATGCCGTTGCAGCATCAATAGTGCCCGTTCAGCAATCGTCGTTGAAGGTATGGGCTGAGAATGGGAAACTCTGTGTGCAAAGTCCGCAGCCGCAATTAGTAAGTGTGTTCACCACTGATGGGTGTATTGTTTATAACAATCAAGTAACAACGTTATCGCTCCTATTACCCGCCCATTGTTATGTAGTACAAGCAGGAGGTAAAAGTATGAAAGTGGTGGTGAAGTAAATTGACACACGCGTTGTTCGGGACAAGAAATGCAGAGAAATAGGTGGAGAATAGTGCTCGAAGTTCACCAAAACTTGTTCTAAAATCTCGTCAGTGTTGTTCACAATAAAAAAAGTGCTACCTTTGTACCTGTCAAGTCCGCATACAATTCTCGTAAGCCTAATTATTGAGGATAAACATTTATTGTAAAGCCTCAAATATACTACTATTGTGACGAAAGAGCACGTTTATAAGGCAGAGAATTGAGGCGGACTTGGCTTTGTTTTATAATCTACGAAATAATAAAGAGTGGTACGATAAATGACCATGTAAATGTCCTAAATATAGCCACATCATTTGGCGTTTCAGGAAAGACCATAAGGCGTGATCTCTATGTCATGCGTGACATGAATCTCATTCATTATGTTGGAAGTGACAAAACAGGGCATTGGGAGGTCAAACACGGTAAAATTCACATGCATCAATCATGAACAACGAAAATCACGAAGGCTACGTTTACATACTCACCAATCCGTCCTTTCGTGAGGATTGGGTAAAAATCGGCAAGAGTTCGCGTCCTGTGGATGTGCGATCAAAGGAACTCGATAATACAGCAGTGCCCTTGCCTTTTGAGATTTATGCTACTCTAAAGACTGCTAAGTTCTACAAAGTTGAGAAGCAGATTCATAAGCAGATTGACCGTCTGACCGATCTTCGCATACGTCAGAACCGAGAGTTCTTCAATATAGCTCCGTCTGTAGCCTTGGATATCATGCGTGATATTGCCAACTTGCTTGATGATAGCGAACTTGCGGTTTACGTGGATGGCAAGCCGGTCATCAGTAAGAGTAAGGAAGAGGACAAAAAGATAGAAGCTGACAACAAGGAAAAGGAACGTAGAGCGCAGAAACCTCCTTTCAAGTTCCATATGATTGGTTTGAAGGTTGGTGATACCATTGTATTCGACGAGCTGAACCTGCCAGTCACTGTAGCATCGGATGATAAGGTGGAATACCAAGACCGCCTCTGGTCACTCTCAGCTTTCACCCGTGAGTTCCTGCCAGAAGATAAGCAAAATGCTTCGGGATCCTACCGAGGTCCTAATTACTTTAGTTACGAGGGTAAAACGTTGAATGAATTGAGAAAAGAAAATAACAAGTAGAGTTTAAGACACGTCACAATAAATAATTAGACCGCTTATAACGGCCTGCATGGGGTGCTTACTCTTCTGCAATCATTAGGAAGTCGCGCTTCCACGTTTTACCGGACGGCAATAGTTTAGGATATATAAAGTTACACAAAAAGGTGCACTGCTAATCATTATGTGAATAGCAATGCACCCTTTTTATGTATCTACTCCTTATTGAATGAGGAATACTGCGTATCGTTACTTAACCTCCTCGAAATGCAAACCGTTATTAAACAAGCTATCTGCGTGAACGTGCTGCAAATGTGCTGCAATTATGGAAATAAGCAACGATAAACAAACACGCACTCAACTGCTGCAAAGGTAGTGCAAATGAGCGGAATATCAAAACAAATACGAAGTTTCGTTTTATATTCCCAAGTGCAGCCTACCTTATTAACAGGTAGTGTTTTTACTTGTAAATACCAAATGTAGTACCTCAAAAACTACAAATGAAATACAGCAAAAATTACAAATGAAGTGCCACAAAAGTTAGTTCTAAATTACCACAAAAGCTAGCAATGAAACAACACAATTCATAGTATTAAATATCCACAAATATCAGTTTTTGTTTGTATATATAACTGAATATCAATAACTTTGCACACATAATCAAATCACGGTTACAATATGAGTTATTCACATAGAATTGCAGACCTTCAACTGGCAGAGCGTCTTGAGGCTTTTGGGGCTGTACTAATAGAGGGCCCTAAGTGGTGCGGAAAGACAACAACTGCGGAACAAATGAGCAAAAGTGTCATTAAGATGCAGGACACGGAGATGCAGGAAGAATACGCTGCAACTGCTGCCTCAAAACCATCATTGTTGTTGATGGGTGAAACTCCTCGTCTTATAGATGAATGGCAGGATGCTCCTGTGCTTTGGGATGCCGTGCGTACTATGGTGGATAAGCGTCAGGTTCCAGGACAATTCATTCTTACAGGATCTTCTGTTGTAGACAGAAGTAAAATACATCATTCTGGTACAGGTAGGATTTCACGAATGAAGATGTTGCCAATGAGTCTATGGGAATCTAGAGAGTCTAACGGAAAGATTTCACTAAAGGACTTGTTCGATAATCAAGACTTGGACATAGATGGTATTACTTCAGATATGAAGATTGAAGACTTGATTTATGCTGCTTGTCGTGGTGGATGGCCAGCATTTCTTAACATGAAGAGTGATAAGGCAAAGCTACTTATTGCACGCAACTATGTTGATGCCATCTGTCGTGACGATATCTCCAGAGTGGATGGCGTACAAAGGGATGAACGGACAACTCGTGCAATATTGCGCTCGTATGCCCGTAACATCTCAACATTGGCAAAGAATACTGCTCTGTTAGCTGATGTAACAGCCTCTGGGAATGTTTCACTTTCTATGAGTGCGTTTGAGGATTATGTAACCTCCCTCAACAAATTGTTCGTTATTGACAACATCGAAGCATGGTGTCCTGCCGTCCGAAGCAAGACTGCAATTCGAAGTGGTATAAAACGGGCTTTCGTAGACCCGTCCATTGCAATTGCATCATTAGGACTTTCCCCAGAAGCATTGATGACGCAGCTCAAGACCTTTGGTTTCATCTTTGAGCAGATGTGTGCGAGAGACCTTCGGGCTTATACTCCAGGTTTTGGCAATCATCTGTCATATTATCGCGACCGCTACGGACTGGAAGCCGACTTGGTGCTTCATCTTGACGATGGACGCTATGCTCTGATAGAGTGCAAACTTGGCAGCCGTGAAATAGAAGAAGGAGCCAAACATCTTTTGGAAATTAAACGACTCATTCAAGTGCATAATGAGACAGAAAAGCAGGTGCCGTTGCGCGAACCCGACTTGATGATTGTCATGACAGGTGGCAGCATGGCTTACACACGCCCAGACGGAGTTAAAGTCATACCGCTTGCTTGTTTGAAAGATTAAAAAAGACATGGCATGAATGATATAAGTAAGGACAAGGATTATCAAGAATTCTTTGTAGGGATAAAAGAATTGGCAAAGGGACTTATGCAGATTCGTGAGAGAGCAGCCATAGAGTATGCTCCCATTGTGGAGGAGTTCTGCGCGAGGAAACACGCAACTGCAAATGAAGTAGGCCGGATGCTTGACTATCTGTTTGAGTTTGCCGATGACGAACGCATATTGCTTATGTACAAGAAAGTGTGTCGAAGATTCGTCTATGAATATCCCGACACCATAAGTTATTACATCATGGAGTACAGAAAAGAATATGACCGTGAAAGTCTTATCGGTACCGAATATGAATATCTGCTTCATGAGGATGATGAATTGTTTGACAAAGAACATAAAACAAAACAATAATAATAGAATATGGGAACGGCATTACTGGCACTCTGCTTCTGCGCATTGTCGCTCGTCCTTGCCTTGTTTGTGGGCATATCGCCCATAAGCGACAAGGCAAAGATTAGGTTTATGTATGTCGGTGCTGCGCTGTCGTTGATGGCTGTGCCAATGATGAGCCATTACATTGCAGGGCTGAACGATATTGTGGACGAGCTACGCTATCAAGCCGTGCTTGTGTTCATCGTCGTTGTGTGTTGCTATTGCTTCGTCATGGCAAATATGGTGAAGTACAATGTCATGAAGAAAAAGGTAGCGGTGCTTGAATACACGGTGGAGAAACTTGAACAGGAACATGCTGTTGCAATGTCGCAAGCCGTGGATGAAGATCAGCAGCACAAAGTACAAGAAGCACTCGACTGGTTTGCAGCAAAGATGAGCGTGTTCAGCAAAGAAGAACAGGAGGCCATCAACGTTTGTGCCATAGCCTTTGCCGAGCGTGACCAGATGGTAATACCTAAAGTCAATATTGCTGTCAATGCCAAGTGCAGCCAAGCCGACCTCATGGCGTATGCCAGTTCCGCTTTCTTCAAGATTGGCAAAAAACGTAAAGACATAGCCCGGTTTCTCTGCATTGTATTCGAAGCTTACTTCCCTGGTGGTGAAGAATTCGTGTATAAGAAGATGCCTGGGGCGAAAGGAAAGCTTAAGATCTGAGCAATACTGACTTTTATTCAAAATTAGTAATTGTTATTCGACGCTATTTGAATCGCTTCTTTCCATCGTCTTTCAAATCAATCTTTCCTAATACTTTTGGCTTAGGAGCGGACATTTTTTTTTCTTTTATACTATCGCTATATTTCTTTAGTTCGGGAATATAATCAAATCCATTTCTAATATAATCCACATATTGAGCCAATACTCCCATGAACTTAAAGTAATAGAAAGATTTTAGTGGTGATATTCTATTTAGTGTAGATTGCTCCCATTCGTTCAATGTGTTACCACGATGGTTCATATTTCTACATTGGTATATGTCAGAAAGCAGTGACGTGAATTCTATATAGGAATCATAGTCACTGCTTTTCATTAAGGTTTTGTAGCCAATGAAGTATACCAAAATTCTCATTTTGTCATTCGCATATTGCGACTGTAATGTCACTTTTGACTTTTCTATACTATATGGAAGTCCTGTTTTTTTATTTTGTCCAGGAAATAAAAGTGCTGCTATAGTATATTCTCCATCTACTCTATTTTCTATTGTCGTTTCAATGTTTTTTCCAGACTTAACATAAGGAGAATGCCCCATCATTTTCTCTACAACAGCAGACAATGATGGATTTGTACACAACTTATTTGTTATGCATTCTATCTGTTGGTACAATGAAAGACAAAAGTCACCAAAATTGTCTTTACGTCTAAATGTCTCCATTCTGACAAAATCTTCAACAATAGTTGGAATTATTGACTTAAGTGGGAAGTCCTTATAGAAATTAATTGCTTGGCTTCGGATAACTTTTTCTATGCAATACTCGTATATTTGTGAAATGCGTTCATCTTCAACCAATGCATAATTTGCGGAGGAAGTTATTTCTAACCTCTTCCGCAATTCTGCGTCAAACTCAGGATTTTGTTTGCTCAGTTGTACTATTTTTTCTATTGTTGATTTCAGTTTCTCGTCCATAAGCACTAATTTAACAGTTTGTCCAAATCATCATTCAATTCATCTATGTCAACAGGTTGAGCTGGTGCTACAGTAACCTTGTCTGAGCGATGAACGAGCCAGAAGAGTTTTCCGTTTGCATCTCGGCAATTGGATATTGACAACAATTCCTTTCGGTCTTCGTATTCTTTTTTCAATGACTTGTTCACTGATGCCTTTTGCATTCTTCCACCTAATTTAAAGGATGCATAGCGATGAGGAATGAAATTTTCAGAAACACTTTTTTGTGTATTTTCTGTTGCCTCTTGGGGCGTATGTACGGTGTAGAATTCTTTTGGCTTCGTTGTCACTATGGTAATTGCCGTATTATTCTTCCTCTCAAACTCTAACACGGGCAATGTCTCTACATATGTGATTCCTTGTTGAGTTGTTTTTGTATCATCATGAAGTGAGTTGCACAATGCGTCAAATTGTCCTTTCAGTCTCTTGTAAACGCTGTCGTCTTCACCCTTCACCATTTTAAGGTACATGAGTTTACCGTCCAACACGTTCACCATGTCGGGATTCCCCTTCTTCACATGCCCTTTGGCTTCTTTATATTTAGGGAAGAATTTGTTGAATGCGGTGTCATAGCCGTATTTACGCCATATGTAAAGAATGTTGCGTATGTCACGGACATATTTTTGGGACACATTGAGTTTGTCACTAACTATGATGCCAGTAACTTCCTGTCGTGAACCCAATTTTTGCAATCTTGTTTTGGCTTCGTTCATTTTGAAACCTTGGCCTTCAACTATTCGTTTCAGTTCTTTTCTGAATTCTCCCGAAATATTATAAACATTGTGCATTGAGCTAAATGTGATGTCATCGGCATATCTGGAATACACAACGCCAAATCGTTTTGCCAATCCTGCCAATCTGCGGTCAAGGTTGTCACAAATCATGTTTGTTATGATAGGTGATGTTGGCGCGCCTTGGGGTAAAACATACCTAATGCTACCATCTTCAGCTTTCTCTTTCATGGAGCACAGACCTGCAAGAATATTGGCTATAGGTTGTTTGAAAGACAGTGGCTTCAATTGTAACCTTTTCCATACTCTCGCTTGATGGATACTTGGAAAGAAATCTTTCAGGTCGGTGTTGAAAACATAGTTGTGTCCTTTATGCTTGTTTGCATTAGTCACAACGGAACAACCTTCGGTAAATCCCATGACATAATCAGAAGGAGTGTATACAGCCTTGAATATCTCATTTACATATCGCAATAGCAACATAAAACTTTGATTTCTCGGTGCTGTTATCAGCCTAAAGCCTCCTGATTTCTTTTTAATCTTGAATTGCTTATATCGATGAAACGAATTGTTGGGGTCGCAATAATAATTCAGGTGTTTCATCGTGAATGGATAGAATTTATCGGACATACCATATTCAGTCATCTCATCCTTCTTTATCTGGTTGAGAAGACGAAGAAGGCCCTCTTTTGTCTCCAATTGTTGTGTGGCTTTTGCTATACTATTCTTATCCATACTCGTTTGTATTTAATAGGGTGACATCGGTAACGACAGACGTTCATTTCTTTATATAAGAAAATAAGACTATTAAATATAAAAACAACATAACACAATAGAAAGACATACAACGTATGTACAAGTCTACGTTAACGTGATAACATTGTTATCTCAATATCCCGAGAGATAATGAGACATCATGCGAATCTACCTTCTTAAAGGAAGGCATGGCTTTCGCCCGCAAGACGGATTCAAATTTATGTCTGTCGTCCCGAATGTCAAAGACCTCTTTTTATTTTCTGATGCAAAGTTACTACATTGTTGCGAACTCTTTGTTCGTTATTATGTAGTATTTGCGTTTTTATTAATCAATATTCCAATAAGCATCAGGTTCACCATCAAAGGCATTATTTATTACATCATCACTATAACCAATTACATCTTGTGCATATGTACCAGCGTATTCTCCATAGTGCGTACCATAATCGTCTTCATCAGGGCTTTCAAAAGCACTCTCGGTATTAATATGTTCATTGTTGTTACTGTCCGTATTTTTCAAATTCCTAATGACGACCACACCATCGTTACCGACGACTAAAAGTTTTTTCTCATCTTGCGAGAAAGCCGCTGATGATACATTTCCTGCTCTAGAAGCAACACCAGAGATCCCATCGCCAAGGTCATTGTATTGTTCCAAACATTCTGAAAAGTCTTCTACGGAATGAATGAACACATTTCCCGAAGGCTGATGCCCCCAATTACCATTTGGATGGTGAGTGTAATCTATATAGTTTTGGTCTGAACATGCAATGAATTTCCCAGATGGGCTGAAGCAAAGTAAACTTTTACCAGAAGCCTCTTCTGTATCATTATAATTATCAACTTTATGTTTTAGATACGCATTTGCGCAACTGTCATAGAATGCCACATCTCCATTCTTGCTGAACATTGTCATCCAAACAGCCCAAAGTTGATGGTTGTGGATGTTTTCTGATCTATTTACGACCTCTTCCATTTCCAAATCAAACACTTCAAAAACGCCTTCTTGGGAAAAGCGGAATTTATCAGTGTTCATTTTTGCTGCAAAACTTAGATATTTTGAATCGTATGAAAAAGAAACGTAATTTAGGAAGTAGACACTTCTTCCTATAAGTAGTCTCTTTTCTTCAGCGTTCTTTTCATTCTTCCGATAACATACGTATCCTAATCTATCTATTATCAACGATGAAAAATCATTTTCCTCTGTGACGTATCTTTTTATTGTATTTTCTATTAAATTGTTACGTTTCCTGTTCCTTTCCTCTTCGTTTTCAATATTCGGAAACATATTTCTGTGTTCCTCGTAAATTTTACCGAACAAATCTTGTTTTTTACTTTGTTCAGCAAGCTGTTTTCTTCTTTCAATTATATGTTCTTTTTCATTCTTTGAAGTATCAGAATTCCAATCGTATTTAGTCTGAAGCTCTTTAACATCATCTGAAGTTATCTCGGACTTTGTCAATCTGTTGAATAATATGGTTTTCATTTGTGTGTTGGCAACATACTTACCATCTGGACTTTTAAATATATGATTAGACATTTCTTTCTCTGAGATATGCTTCAATGTTATCGGATCCCTCCATACGGGGGTTCTGCTATCAGCCAATGAAATTTCTGGTTTATAGCCGTTATACCCTTCGTCTCTTGCTAATGTAAAACCATCAACCTCAAAAGGCTGTGTTGCAAGATCTTCAAGTCTGAGTAATTGTGCTTCAGCGTTGCTGATACGTAAAAAAACATTTTTCCCATCACTTGTAAAATAAGCATTCGCATAATTCGAGTCATCAAACAGGTCTTTTAAGATTCTATACTTTTCGCCTTTCTCCAAATTATATACGCGAACACCGCATTCTCCTTTTGTAATAAGCAGATTGCCGGATTCTGATTCTCCTAATATTTTTTCATTCTTATCTAGCTTGATTACACTTTCATCCTTTTCTGATTTTTCTTTATCTTCTTCAACATTTTCTAGTATTGGCAATTCTATTATATGATTTGCGAAATCTACGGAATTTCCATCTATTCCTTCTACCATAAAAGGAATAGTGAAGTCAGTTGTTGGATAAGATATTATTTCTCCATGTATTTCCATTACTCGTTTTTTGCCTTCATATTTGCCCAAAACATTGGAAATCTTTAATCCTAAACATATGACATGTACATCTGCGGGTATTACATTACTTTCACGATATTTCATTATTAAAGTGTCACGATTCTGTTTTGCTTGTAAAAAACTCTTTGTCGTATTTCCTCTCCAACTCTCTATATAATAAGGAAGAATGAGTTTAGTTCTTCTCATACCCTTTTCATCCTCTCCATTTCCTAACCAAATGTAAGAGTAAATTTTCTGCTTAGAATAATCACTGTCAAGTTTAAGTAAAAAATTTTCAAGCAACAGATCGCTATCTTTAATACTCCCGAAAAAAGGAATACTATTAATATATGAAGTGCTTAGATTTAATCCATATAATACATTTTTGTCAACAAAAAAGAATTTATTTCCAAATGAATATTGACCATCAAAATGGACAATGGTTCTTTCTTCACGAAAATCATACACTTCAATACCATCTTCTTGCTCAAATATAATCAAATGCTCATTAGCAAAGATGTAATTTGTAAACTGAAAGACCAATTTACCGGACAGCACATTGTACACCGCAAAATCATTGTGCGATTTAAAGATAAAATACTCATTAGGATTTTGATGATATCCATAGGCTGGTAAACTCATAATTTCATCTGGAGTTATATTAAACTCCACTTTCTCTTCATGGGTTTCTGTATTCGTAATATATAGTCTATCTTTTGTTGTTACGAAAGCCCAAGGATTATCGTCAAAAACAAAAGCATTTTTTACTTTACTACCACCTAATTTAATAGCATCTTCTATTACTATCTCCTCTTCGTGGTCATCAAATTTCAAAATATGATGGCCTGCAGAAAGTTTGATCACTAAAACTCTCTGAAATTCATATTTTTGACCAGTACTGATATCTTCAATTGTTATCCATTCTTCAGACTCAGACTGGATAACAATTTTATTGTTCAAATATGCATGATGAGTGTTAACTGTAAATGTAGTCATAGAAATCAATTGTTTATGTTATTGCAAATTCTTATTAGATACTTCATGTCGTTTTCTTTGAAAATGCAAAAGTAGCAGTGTAATACGAAAGCTATGTTCGTAATTCGATATTAGTGTATATTTTTTTAGAATCATCAATTCTATTAATGATTTTTTCTTGTATAAGTTTTGGCGAAAGAACTATAAGTTCCTTGCCAAAGCTCGTCAATTCACGAATAAGTTCATAATTCTCCTTGCAATCTATGCTGAAGAATTTTCCATTAGAAAGTGTCGGGTACTTTTCTCTAAGTTTCAACTCTTCACTTCCATATATATTTTTTTGTGATTCATGAATAGGTTTTGTTGCAACATAATCTTTTGAGATATCACTAACCCAGAATATGATATTATACACAGGACTTTTTTCGTTTATTGTTACTCCTATAATGTCACCAAAGATTTCATTTATTTCACCATCGTATTCTATATACTTATGCGAAGGTAGTGGAGCAACGCAATCAATTCTGTCAAGGCTGAAGCATAGCATTTTCCCATCCGATTCTGCAGCTGCAATAAGAAACCAACGACGATTGTATTCTTTTAAAAGATATGGGTATACGTTTGTTGCTAATTCTGATTGTGCAGATGAGAACTTGTGATAATGCAGTTCTATCACTTGTCGGTGTGAAATAGCAGTAAAAAGTTCACCAAGCAAATTGGAATTTTCCAAAGGATTCTTTGTTAAAGATATTATCTTTCTTTTATTTTTTCTTACACCTAATCCGAGTCTTAACCCTTCCAAAGCATCCAAATTGGGAAGTCCTTCGAACTGTCCAAGCAATGAAAGTGCTTCTTTCAGCAGATACTCCTCATCATCACTCAAATCCTTCTTGAAAATAGAGAATGAGGGACTTGTATATCTGAGACAGCGTTTATTGTATGACTTCTGCTTCTCGCTATTATAACCAGGAGCACTATAACGTTCAATTTCTACCAAAAAAGGTCCCTCATATTCTAAATAGAAAATATCCTTCTCGATAGTACGACGTCCAACGCCATTTGTATCAGGATACAATTCAGCAAGACGCTTGTTGACTTCTTCTGTTAAATCATCAAGCGAATAGTTATGATACCGACAACTAAGCAGATCGTCAAGTATCTTATATCGAGTCATCGCATTTTTATTAGCTGGCATTACTTCTCCATTTTAATGGTGCAAAGATACATAGATACAACGAACTCTTTATTCGCATTATTGTGTTAAAGTATAAAATTTTCTATCTATTTTTCTCATCCGTGTATTATCATACGCCAAGAATATCGTTAGGAACACAGATAAAACACCAAACAGAAGCGAGGCTATTACATGCATTATGACTCTGTACGCGAAAGAAACTGCCATATCTCCCAGAATCGGCGCAACTCTCTGACTGTAAACACAATAAAGGCTGGAAGATAAACTTCAGAACAGAATATCTTCCAGCCTATCTTCCAGCCACAATCAAATATCTTCCAGCTAGTAACAAAAAAGGCGTACAACCAAAATCAATATGATTTCAGTTGTACGCCTTATTATTTATTTTTGTTAAAAATACCTGTTCTTAAAAGAATACTTACTTAACCTCCTCAAAACTAAACACATCTGATAATAAGGCACTTTGCTATACCATGGTACAAATATGGTAATTTTATGAAGAGTGTTTTTCAAGCCTTGCAATAGAGAATTTGAGGGATTTATTTGCCCATGAAGATACCTGCAGAACTATGCTCTACTGTAAGTTTATAGATATTTAACTATTTAGCTTTTATCTTTCATTTGTTTGCACTGATTCGGCATTGATTTCATTTGTTCATATTTTGTTTTCATGACACTCTCAATTCCGACTGAATGTCGCTGATGGCACTACTATCTGTCTTTCGATAGTTATGGATTTGCTTCGTATTTTTGCGTTGAGTGATAAACAACGATAACTATGAAGCAGAATAAATACAGCATCCGACCAGCGATAATTGAAGCTCTCATCATACTTACAACCTCCATGCTAACTTTGTTGCTGAGAGAAGTGCTGGGCATGATGACATACATCATACCGATTACCCTACTTGTAGTCTTTATCCTATTGAAGGTTTTCTATCGCAAAGGAACTTCTTGGATTCATCGACATGCAACTTCTAAAGAAAGTGTAGCCAACCTTTCTACAAAAAGCGAGCAGTCCGAACATCCATTGGGTAAAGCTGAAGTACAAAAGAAACGCATGGAACTGTTCCACCACGAATTTCAATTGGAGCAACAATCCTACTTGCTCCAAAAGGAAAAAGAGAATGACCTGAAACTGGCAGCAATCCTTAAATACACCCGTGATACGTTTAAGCGTCTGGACTTCGATGAAACAGAAATCTTCCAGATCTGTGAGTGTGTACGCTACTTTGTGACCAATCAGCAGGTATTGAATCGAACAGAGGTGCACATCAAAAGGCGGATGAACGTTACGCAGATTGCACTCAAAAATTTTGCCTGGAACATCGCTTTCCAGTACAATATCAGTGGCGACCTTGCTGCCAGATTTGTTATAGCCACCTTTAATGAATGGTTCAGCAATACGACATTCGATACAGTGCGGAAGAACCTACGCACTACGACCGGAAGGCATGTCATTGAGATTGACGAAAACATTCTGTGATTTTGCAGTGAAAAGAAAAAAGATGATTCTCCAAGGTTCAGTACCTATCATCCGGTGCATAGCGGGAAGAAGTCGAAATGTGGCTCTTCCCGTTTTTCTTGTGGCAATACAACTGCATTTTTCGATAGATATAAAGACTTTACTTTAGGTTAGCGCATATATAAAGCTAACCCACGTAAACTAAACTGTTTTTCCAGACGGCTTTGCTTCAGCCAACGGCTTTATTTTTCTTTTCACTGCAAGAAAGTTCTATTACTGTTTTGATGCCACTTGTTTGGCTAACAGGAATACAATCCCCCTCTATTATGAAATAAAATCCTTTGTTTATCTTGGTTTTTCGGTCTAAAAGGGCTATATTTGCAAATTAAAAGAAATTTCCTTTATATGAAACAAGCTGATTATATCAAACAAATGGCTAAATTAGCCTTGGCGAACGATAATGCTCGTTTGCTGGATTTGTTATATCAGTTTGTAGAATACTCACAAGAAAACAATAGGGGTAAATTCGCAACAGAAATGCTCTCTATTATTAAAAATTCTGAGAAAGAGAACTCTTTGGGTAAGCTCAGAGAGTACAGGTTGAACAAAGAATTTGAATGTAGGGCTGAAGAGTATATTTTGCAAACTGTGATGTCTTCTTTTACAATGAAGGATTTGGTTTGCACTCAAAATGTTCGCGAAGAGTTAGAATATTTTATTAAGGAAAGGAAACAAGCTGACGCTCTTGCGCAAATGGATATTCCAGTATCCAATAAAATATTGCTACATGGTCCATCTGGGTGTGGAAAGACTCTTAGTGCTTATGTTTTAGCTGGCGAATTGAACCGTCCTCTGATTATAGTCAATTTGGGTACAATCATTTCATCTAAACTAGGAGAAACTAGTAAAAATCTCACCCAAATATTTAAGAGTGCTGATAAAGAAAAAGCAATTGTTCTGCTTGATGAATTTGATAGTTTAGGGAAAATAAGAGATTATGATCAAGACCATGGCGAAATGAAAAGAGTTGTAAATACAATATTACAACTGTTTGATTTTGTAAGCCAAGACACCATAATCATAGCAGCAACCAATCAATTACAAATGATTGATGAAGCACTTATTAGAAGGTTTGATTTATCTATTAAAATAGATTTGCCCAACTCAGAACAGATACATGATCTTATTCAATATACAATCAAAGACAGGTTTGTCTTTGACAATGAACAAAACAAAGAAAGTATTATAAATAGCGAGTGCAAAAGTTTATCCTACTACGTCATCAAACGCACCTTGCTTAATGCAATAAAACGAAATATACTAGATGGATATAATGACAACGTCATTCGAACAGATATTTGGAGAAAACTATTAAACGATAAAAGGATTGGTTAATACCAATCCTTTTATCGTTTAAGTTAAACTTCTGCTTCAAGAACAGCTTGAGCAATCGCTTCTACATGATTAATCTGTTCCAAACTGTCATATAGACTATTTCCATCCAACTCTGCAGAATGTTTTTGTTCAATTGTCAGTACGAATGAGAAAGGGTTATTTGTTTCCTCCAAACCTTCTCGACCTGTACAACGAAAAATAATAGATATCTGATTTTGAACCTTTATTATTTCATCACGACTGATATTCAAACTCATCTTCTGCACATTTGAGAATATTTTACTAGATAGTGGAAAAAAATCATCAGACCACGCACACACACCAGATTTTATAGCCATTCTATCTTTATTATCTGAGGCTCTTCTACTTGCATACTCCTCTGCATTCTTTCTAGGATCATCATGATTCATACTATTTCCAAAGTTGAAAGCAATATGAAGAGGGCAATACGACAATACATCGTTCCGCTTGGGGTTGAACTTATAGCAAAGCGTAGCCGTTAAAGTTAATAGTGCACCTTTCTTGGAGTATTGAAGTAAATAATCTGGAATATTCAGATTGACAACCTTATGACTGTCAAAGGCTATTGTATCTTCAATAACAAACGTACAACGACTGTCGTCTGAATCTATACACTTAGATATATTGGGTACGCCATGACCAGATATATACTTGGATAATCGCTCCTCACTATATTTCTTTGATAATTGAGTTTTCTCTTTACTATCAACATTAGGATATGAATTATTATCCAAGGACTTCAACTCATTGATTGTATCGTCTAGATAATGACTATTTATCGGCTCTGCACTATTAATAATTAAAGCCTTCACCGATTGCATATTTAGATTAGGATATTTGCGAATAATCTTAGCTGCAATATTAGCAGCTAATGGAGTTGCGTAACTTGTTCCTGAATTTTGTTCTATTTTTAAGCCTGCTCCATCTAGTCTCGGTGCTAAGACTAACATTCGTGACTCAACATCCAATTGATCTCCTCCAGGCATAACTATATCAGGTTTGAAAAGATTTTTGTTTTTCTGGTTATTCTTAAATCGGGTACCGTTAATCAATGAATTATAGTCCATGTAGTATTTACGCGAATAAAATGCAGGAAACTCTCGTCCAAAACTCAAACCATGAGTGCCATGATTAGGATTATAGCTTTCTGCAATAGCTCCAACAGACATATTATTCATACTTTCACTTGGCTCGCACAAATTCATACACTCACCATCATGACAACACTCTGTTTCTTCCAATGTAACAAATGGATTATAGTAATGATTTGGGTAGTGCAGAAATCTTTTGGCCTTATCACTCGTATTAGAATCGGCAGCCACAACCTGCATACATTCAATATCATCCACGCTAAGATTACCAACAGAAATAAAAATCAACAAGTCGTGTGCGTAAGCCAATTCGTCAAGTATATATGCGTAGGTAGAAATGTCCTGATTATAAGACTTTCCACGCACAGACATAGAGAGATTAAAGATACGAATACCATAGTTTGTATGAGCTCTAATAATAGCATCTTTAATGTTAGCGATGTTCACAAGTCCTGTTTCACCACTTTGCACTTTAATAGAAAAAATTTTTGCATCAGCATCAACTACGTTTGCATCAATGTTACGATAGAAGTTGTTTCCGAATGCGGCTAATGTTGCAACGCTTGTACCATGACTTGAATCTGAACCTAAATCTATTTCATAAGGGTGCGGAATCTTATCCACTAAATCAATTCCTTCCTGCTCTAGTATAGGTTCTAACACAGCAATTCTTTGCACTCCTGTATCAATTACACCTATAGTTGGTGCTCCTTCAAGCAAATTCAAAGTTGCATCTGTCACTCGTTCTTGTTCACCAAAAGCATTAGGACGTACACGAGTAGTGTACAAAGATTGAATTCTTTGTATTACATCGAAGTTATCTAATAAGATTTCCAGTTCATCTTTTAGAATGAAATCCAGTTGATATATTCCTGACTCTATCTTTTTATAAGTAATTCGGTTTCTACATAGATACTCTTCCAACGCTTTTACCATATTATTATGTTTCGACACTATCTTCGGTGAACATTCCACCAATTCAAGAAGTACATCATGGGCTTCACTATCCGTAAGAACAAAAGACTTCATCGAATCACTACTCCAATAGTGAAAACCTGCCATCAAAGTCAGTGTTTTATATTCTGTGCCAATATTATTTTCTTCCGCAGCAAAAGAGTCAACCTGAGTCATAAAAACTTCATTGAACCGCTCTTCGTCAGATATAGCGAACAAAACCGTCTGGTTCATATTGGAATAATTAAGATCTGATAAACCATAAATCCGGCAATACTTTTCTACCAAGCTTCTATCTGCAATCTTTAAAAAATCAATCGAAAGCACATCAAAATGTTCAACAGGAATATCTTCCATTCTTGAGCTATGGCGATTTTCTAGAGCTTGATCAAATTCTATACGACAGCGATGAAAATTCTCCCTCTGATGACTATAATTCTTTCCGTCTTCCAAAGTTTCTTCATTATCATCTCTCCCTCTTGTGCGATTAAATATACGACTGATACCAAATTCATTCTTTAAGAACAAATGACTTTTACTCATAAAACTGGGCTATTAATTATAACAAACAATTCTTAGTTACAAAATTAAGAATAACATTTGATATACTATCATTGAACTTTCCTTTTTCTTTTCACTGCAAAAAGCTCTTAATAAGCAGGATTGCCAAAGAAATTGGTAACGTGAGGGAAAAACACACCTCTGAACATAGACAGCATAAAGTCGTACCCCACCTCTTCGTCGGGTACGACTTTTTTTGCCATCAATTATCTTGAATCCGGAGGACGGTTGATACACCGTGCTCCGACAATCACACCCAATATGAGCAACAAGCACTTCCAAACAAGCACACACAAATGCTTTATCAGCCATCCGGCAAGCTGAAAGATTTTCTTTACCAACCACAAAGCCAGCTTTAAAAGCAGTGCTTCCACAAAGATGACCGGCAACAGATATATCAGTAACAACAACTCAAACATAAGACTCCATTTTAGTGAACACCAAGCCTCGAAATAGGGCTGTTTATCACCTTAAATATACTAATAATAAACGATATATAGAAAATTATTCTGGAGTTTTTTCCTGTAAAACACAAGAATTTACGGGATGTCCTTACGTGTTTGTTTCCCTGATTGACAGAACTTAGTTATCGTGTTAAATGGAGAATCGGAAACGGATTGCCCTGCTCATCGAGAGCATCCCGACTTATTATCCGAAAACCTTTGTGCAGATAGAAACGGGTTGCCTGGTCGTTCTGCTCATTGACATCCACCTTCGTAGCACCATAGAAACCTATCGCCCGGTCAATCAAAATACTGCCCCATCCTTGACCGATACACTCCGGTGACAAGAACAGCATCTCAATCTTGTCACCCTGAATACCCATAAACCCTTTAGCCTGCTGACCGCAGTACACCACAACCAGATGCTCCACTTCCCGAAGTGCCATGCCAACATATGGCTTGAGTTGTTCAACATCCGGCTCACTGAGAAAATGGTGGCTGGTCCGCACGGATTCGTTCCACACCTCAGTCAAGGCATCCAACAAGCCGGAATCGCTGTTTCCCTGTATTTCCTGAATCTTCATTTGTTCCATAAATCAGTTCGTTGTTTCTTAGCGAAGATACACAAATAATCCGAATTATGCCTGTGAGGTATGCTGCAAATCTGCTATCATCTTATCCCTTGAGTCCAAGGTTTTCAAGATGAATGAACCGACCTGCTTGCCATCCGTGTTTCCCGCATTTGCCTGTGTACGGTGTAGGATGACCCACACACAAGTTTACATGAACAGTTCCGCATGGCATGTTCTGTGACCTGGGTGTTTCGGATGTCCATAGACAGGGAACCGCAGTTCCTCAGTCCTTCAGTCACAGAAAATGCGCCACCAACTTTCCATGAATATCCGGTTTCTGACATCTCGGTCAAAATGAAGTTTCGCTGGAAAATTTCTGTTGTACATTTTGTCGGGAAACTGGTTTGCACGGTAATTTTGGTGTCAGAATGAACCTCGGGAGACATCGAACTGCGTTGCAGGATTTTCCAAGCAAGTTGTACTTTTGTGGCCACAAAACTCCGTTTCGTCTTCACAAAAGTGACTTGCCGAATGCTACCGCATCGGAGCGATTTCATCGCTGTTTCGCCTTGCGAAAAAAGGTTTGGTAAACCCGATAACCCTGTTAGCATCGTATGAAGAAACAAAAGACCAAATACATTAAGGTCCGGATGACCTTGGAAGAAGTGGAACAGTTCAAGAAAAAGGCAAAAGAATACAAAACGGTAAGCCACTACGTCCGTAGGGCTCTCGAAGAATATTCGAACATGAACATCCGACAGCAGATTGAACTCATGAATGACCTGGGTGCATTTTACCGAAAGTATCAGAACGAGCTGTCCTGGGCAGGAAGTAACCTGAATCAGGCGATGAAGAGAGCCAATGAACTGTCCGTTGCAGGGTTGCTTGCACCCGGTTATTTACGGAAAGTGCTGCTGCCCACCATCCAGGAAACCCAGCACACACTGACCTTGATAAAACGAGAACTGGAAACCTTGATGCTGAAGAATATCAAGTCTGCCCAACCCAAAACCTCTGATGAAGAGTAATCCAGGCAACGGAACAGCAGGATTTCAAAATCCCGAAATTCAGCATCCTTGTTCCTCCAGTATGCCATTCACTTGAAAACACCATACGGATATGATCGCAACCATTTTACCCGGAAGCACCAACTTCCATGCCGTCGGTTACAATGAACATAAAGTTTCGAAAGGACTTGCCCGGCTCATCGAGATGAAGAATTTCGGTGCACTCGGTATCGTGCGCCCACCCACCACGGACGACAAGATTGACTTCCTGAAGAAATACAGTTCTGCCAACAACCGCATCCAAAAGGCGCAGTTCCATGTAGCCATCAGTTGTAAGGGACATGAAATGAGTGAAGCCCAGCTGCTGGACTTTACGCACCAATATCTCCAGGAGATGGGATATGCCGAACCCGGACAACCTTGGCTCATCTATGCGCACCATGATACCGACAACACCCACCTGCACGTGGTGACTTCCAGAATCGCACCCGACGGGCGCAAGATTCCCCATGCCCATGAGCGCAGGCGTTCTCAGGAAGTGATAGACAAGTTGCTTGGCATGGACCGAAAGAAGAAAACGGCAGCGGACATCAACGCAGCCAAACAATATACTTTTTCGTCCTTCGCCCAATTCAAAGCGGTGCTGACTTCCATGGGATATGAAGCCTACCAGAAGGACGGCACGGTGTTTGTCAAACGGGGAGGAAAGGTACAGGAACGAATACCGCTGGCGGAAATTGAATCGCTCTACAAGAACAGTTACCGGGAACGGGCACGCTGTCAGCAACTGCGTAGCATCCTCAAAAAATACCGGGACGTGAGCGCAGACCGGGAGGATTTGCAGAAAGAACTGAAGAGCAAATTCGGAATAGACCTTGTGTTCTTCGGCAAGAAAGATGCCCCTTACGGCTATCTGATTGTGGACCATGCCAACAAGACGGTCATCCATGGAGCCAGGGTGTTGGCGATGGATGAGCTGCTGGATTTCGCCACACCCGAAGAACGGTTTGAACGCATCGAAAACTACATTGACCAGCTGCTGAGCCTGAATCCCAAGATAACACAGGGAGAGATATTCCAGAAGCTTCGCAAGCAACGGGCATATATAAAGAAAGGCGTGATTTACTTTGACGGTAAGTCCCGACCCTTGAAACCGTTCATGGCAGAAGCCATCAACCGGAACAACCGCATCCATTACATCGAAATGTTCCGTCCCGCTACAGTGGCAGAACGGGATCTGCTCTGCAAGATTTTCAAAGTGGACCGTCCGGACCTGGTGGACATTTCTACGGAACGTCCTCCCACGTATGCCGATGCCGCGGGCAAACTGCGTGATATATTCCAGAATCCCGAAGTAAAGTCCCCCCGCAGCGCCATGTATCAGGAAGGCTTCATTATCCGTCAGGTCGATGATACCTACTATGCCATCAACTTCAAGGAACATATCTTAATCAACCTGAATGAAGAAGGCCTCGATGTGGAACGGGTGAAGAAGAAATCCAAGAAGCCACAACGAAATGGGGTTCCGTTCAAGAAGTCCAAGAAGACACTCAATCCAATCAAGAGTCTGCAGCGGAAGTCCCATCAAGGACTGGGCAAACTCCGGAAAGAAGGTGTCGGCAGCCACGGCGCCAACCGAGAATGGGAAGTGGGACAAAAGAGCCACTACGAGGATATAGATGACGGACGTTCGCTGAAAAGGTAGATACTGATACCTTTCCGATGAAGTGGCAGCAGGAAGAGGACTTCCTGTTGTCACTTTTTTAGTCGGATAATACCGCAATACCCCCGACAGTTTCACCCAAGCACCCGGGTTATGCCTACTGAATGCATAAAAGTGTTGTGCATTTTGCTACCGCCGTACCCGGAACCTATTTTTGCTGCCGAATCAAATATGTAGAAAAACAACATGGTACAGACACCCGTTATCGTGACATTCGCCAACTAGAAAGGAGGAGTCGGAAAAACGACCCTCTGTGTGACCTTTGCCAATTACCTGGTGATGAAAGGAGCCCGTGTCGTGGTGATTGACTGTGACTCCCAACATTCCATCCTGAAATGCAGAAAGGCGGATATCAAGAAATACGGAGAAACCGTCACTCCCTATGACGTGCTGGCTTATGAAGCCAACGACAAGCAAGCCATGACAACCCTCATGGAGAAACTGCATAATGATCCGAGCATCGACGTGGTTCTCATGGATTCTCCCGGCAGTCTGAAAGTGGACGGGCTGATACCCCTGTTCGTCAACACGGATGTCATCGTGGTACCGTTTCACTATGACTTGGTGACAGTACCTTCCACCGCCAGCTTCCTGCTCTTCATTGACCGACTAAAAAAAGCGGTGGGAGAACAGATGAAGGCACGGCTCTTCATGGTTCCCAACCTGAATGACGGCAGAGTGGGCAAACGCCACGAACTGGTGCTGTGGGAGAATACCAGGGAAGCCTTCTCCAACTACGGCTATGTCACCGCCAAGATTCCCAAGCGGGCAGATATGGAACGTTTCAGCACCATGGCGGCATTGGACAGACAGGCAGGAATCGTTTCTCCTGTATTCGACAAAATCTATTCCGGCATCTTCGACACCCTACAGCCTATTCGGGAACCCACACTGTCGGGCATCCAGTTGACTGCCAACCTGAATCAGAATGAGGAAGCCCAGCAGGATGCCGATGAAAAACAATCCCAAGATATATAAACCATCAACATTCATAGCACAATGAAAAAGGATATTCAAATAGATGACCTTATGAAAGGAATCAATGATGATGAACTCATCCTGCAGGAACAGACACTGCACACTGAGGATACAGTCAACGAACCCCACGAAGAAGGAAGCCGAACGGACTTGTTTGAACCGGCAACGGAATCCCTGCAGCCGGAAGAGAAGGACAACTGCTGGAAGGACTTTATGACCTACCTGGAGAACGATGAAAGCAATCCCGACAAAACGGAACGGCTGGTCTGCAAACTGGACCGCGACCTGGCGGATTCGCTGGATGACTGCAACATCCGCAACCGTTGCCGTTCGGATCTGGTCAATGCCATTGTCCGCGCCTTCTTCAAGAACTATCTTCCCGAACTGGCACAATACCGCCGGGAGAAGAAATCACTCTTTATTCACTATAATCAATCTGCGTATGAAAAAGAATCTATGGACTGAAGAAATGCTTCGCACCCTTGCCGAACTCTACCCTATGGAAACCAATGCCTTTACAGCTTCCGTGCTACAGGTGGGTGAAACAGCTGTCAAGGAGAAAGCCCGGGAGCTGGGACTGGTGAAAGTGGTGAAGAGCAAGTGGCTGAACCGGGCTGAACACATCCGCAGCCATTTCGAGGAACGCTCGTTTACCGAGATTGCCCGGGAACTGGGCATCACCCGGCACAGCGTAAGCCGGATTGCCGGAAAGCTGGGACTGAAACGGAGCAAGCCGGAAAGCTATCAGGTAAGTTCCCGTGTCAGGATGGAAATGATCCGCAGGGAAAGGCGGAGGGTGATTTTTGGATTGGATCCGGTCACACGGATAAAGGTCATCTCGCACAGAGCCAAGGTAAGGCTGCGCTCCAGACTCAAATCCAAAGGTTACGTCATCAGCGGACATAAGAACGTGATGTATTTCACCGATCATACCCAACGGAAGGAAAAACTGGAAAACAAAGCGACCAAACTGGGACTGACCTTCCAGCCTTTTCCTGATGATGAAGTGATTCTATTACCCAATGCCATATAACACGCACCATGGAATACGGACAAGTAGTAACCCTTCTATTTGTTGCCCTGCTCGGCTATTATGCCTTTCTGATTGTAACGGACTTGCAGAAGGCAAAGGCAGCACAGATGGCAGAACAGGAGAACCACATGGAAGAGGACATAGATATTTCGGACGAAGCGCAGAGTTTCCAACCGAAAAAGGTGGGACGAGAGGAGGAGAAAAAGGAAGAGCAGCCGAAAGACCAGAAGGAATCAGCCGCTGCAGATTCTCCGCAGAATCCTGTATCCATATCAGACCCCGTTCCAGCGGCAAACCGCCAGGAAAAAACGGCAGAACCTGAAAAACCTTTCCACCGACCGGGCTACCGGGAAGCCATCATGACGGACGGCATTTTGGTGGAGGAACTGTTTAAGCAAATCGAGAAGCTGGCAGAAACCGGCTGCAGCGATTTAGGAAACGTTATCTATCAGTGCGAAACCGCACGATAAAGCATTTTACCCTACCGGAAACAGACCGGACCGTCGGTTTGAATCCGCTTTTACTTGAATGACATCTGATACTTGAGCGACCTCTGTTTCTTTGGCGATAAAACCTATAAACAAGTTTACAATCATGCAAATTTCAAGACAAAAAGTACAAGATGCATTCAATCGCATCCTTTGTTCCCGATTCGCTCAGAAAACAACTATGGCACTCATTGCCCTCACGATTTCCGCAGGAGAAGCCATGGCTGCCAGTAAAGGTGCCGCCGGCTTCACCAAAGCCACGCAGGAAGTAAGTTCCTATCAGACACCTGTTTCCAACCTGATGAAAGCCATAGCTGCCGTTATCGTTTTAGTAGGAGCTTTTAACGTTTATTTTAAAATGCAAAACGGCGACCAGGACGTAAAAAAGACTATCATGCTGACCATTGGAGGCTGTATTGCTTTTATCGCACTGTCCGAGGCATTGCCGTTGTTTTTCAAATAATCCACTCAAAAAATATACCGTATGACGATGAATCACGAAGGCTATCCTGTATTCAAGGGACTGCAGAAGCCGTTGGAGTTTATGGGCATCCGAGGGCGTTTCCTGACACTGGCTGCTGGGGCAATCGGTATGTCGTTTGTCGGCTTTATCGGCTTCTCCATTGTGTTGGGCAAGCTTGCCGGATTCATCGCCATGCTGGTGATGGCACTGGCGGGTCTGGTCACCATCTTTGTAAAACAACGGGGCGGACTGCATAACAAACGGAGGTCGAGAGGCATCTTCGTGTACAGAAACCTGAGAAAGAAATCCTAACAAACATCATCCTATGGCTGCCAACAAAAAACGCGCATTTGACGGGCTCTATGCCCAACTGGAAGAGGTGAACAACCATGTTGTTCTTTTCGCTGCAAAAGGCGAACCTTCCGTAATCTTTGAAATGACCAATCCCGTGCAGCAGCTCTGTACAGATGCGGAGCAGTACCTGCGCTTTCAGGATGTGCTCTCCAACATCGTACAGACTCTTGGCGAGGGATATGCCCTGCAGAAACAGGATGTCTTCTGCAAACAGTCCTATCACCACGAGGTGCCGGAGGATGCGGAATTTCTGACACGAAGCTACTTCCGCTACTTTGAGGGAAGAGAAATTACGGAGATACGGACTTTCCTTATCCTGACGCAGGAGGCACAGCACAGCCAGTTCGTGCAGTACGACCCGAAGAAGTGGCTGGACTTCCACGCCAAGGTCAACAAGGTTTCCGACATTCTCAGCGAGAAGCATATCCGGCACCGGATGCTGTCCAAGGAAGAGGTCAACGAATACTGCCACCGCTTCATGGCTTTTCAGTTCCGTCACGGTCCGTTCTCCATGAGCAACTTCAAGGCATCGGACGAGTATCTGAAAATCGGCAACCGGGTGGTCCGCTCCTATCCGCTGGTGGATATAGACGAGATTAACCTGCCTTCGCTGGTGAAGCCTTACACGCAAACTTCCATCAACGGCTATGCCATCGCCACCGACCTGCTTTCCTTTCTGACACAGGTTCCGCATGCGGATTGTGTGGTGTATAATCAGGTGGTACAGATACCCGAACAGCGCAAGCTGCTCCGCAAGCTCCAGGGTAAAGCCAAACGGCACGGCTCCATGCCCGACCCGAGCAACAAGATTGCCAAGGCGGACATCGAGGAGGTGTTGCAACAGCTGGCTGTGGACAGCACCCTGCTGGTCTATACCAATTTCAATATCCTGGTGAGCTGCCCGGTGGATAAGGTCACTCCGGTCACTTCCTATCTGGAAACCAAGCTGTATGAATGCGGCATCATGCCGTCCCGTACTGCCTACAACCAGTTGGAATTGTTTACGGACAGCTTCCCCGGAAACGGCTATGCCTTCAATCCGGACTATGACCTCTTTTTGACGCTCTCCGATGCCGCTTTGTGCTTCTTCTTCAAGGAACACTTGAAAGGTTCGGAAGATACTCCGCTGACTACCTATTATACCGACCGTCAGGGGCTGCCGGTCTGTATTGACATCACAGGAAAAGAGGGCAAGGTGAAGATGACGGACAATGCCAACTTCTTCTGCATCGGACCGAGTGGCAGTGGCAAGAGCTTCCACATGAACAGTGTGGTCAGACAGCTGCTGGAGCAAAAGACGGATGTGGTTATGGTCGATACGGGCGACTCTTATGAAGGTATCTGTGGCTATTATAAAGGAACTTACATATCCTATTCCAAAGAGAAGCCCATCTCCATGAATCCTTTTAAGGTAACAAAGGAAGAGTATGACTTGAACTTTGGAGAGAAGAAGAACTTTCTCAAGTCACTCATCTTTCTCATCTTCAAAGGCAATGAGTTTCCGAGCAAGATTGAGGATATGCTCATCAACCAGACCATCGTGGAATACTACGAAGCCTACTTCCATCCCTTCACCAAGTTCACCGAAAAGGAACGTGAAGGGTTGAGAGAAAAGCTGTTGGTTGCCTCCAAGATGGAAGAAGACTACGACAAGTTCTCCCACAGCATGGAAGACATTGATGCCCAAATCAGAGAAGCCGAAATGGACAAGCAGGCAGAAAGCAGGGCACTCATGCTTCCGGCAGAAGCCCGGCGACTAAAGCTGCTCCGCCAGTGCCGTTCGCTCTATGCCCTTGCCCGGGTTGAAGCTGCCAGCAAAGGGGAAAAGGAACGTGCCCTGCAGATTATCGAGAAATACAAGAAGGAACTCTACAACAACTCCATGCTTATCAAGATAGACAAGCAGATAGACCACATCGAGGAACAGAAACGCAGGCTGAAAGTCCGGGAGCTGTCCTTCAATTCCTACTACGAGTTTGCACTGGAACGCATACCGCAAATCGTGGCACAGGAGAAGATTCAGTTCCACATCCGCGACTTTGCAGCTATCCTGAAGCAGTTCTACCGGGGCGGCGAACTGGAGATGACCCTAAACTCCGACCTGGACGTGAACCTCTTCAATGAGCAGTTCATCGTCTTCGAAATCGATAAGATTAAAGATGACCCCGTGCTGTTTCCGATTGTGGTACTCATCATCATGGACGTGTTCCTGCAGAAGATGCGCATCAAGAAAGGACGCAAGGCACTCATCATTGAGGAAGCGTGGAAGGCGATTGCTTCGCCCACCATGGCAGAATATATAAAATATTTGTACAAAACAGTCAGAAAGTTCCATGGCATAGCAGGTGTCGTTACCCAGGAGTTGAACGATGTGATAGATTCGCCCATCGTGAAGGAAGCCATCATCAACAACTCCGACGTGAAGATACTGCTCGACCAGACCAAGTTCAAGGACCGCTACGAGGACATTGCCGCCATCCTGGGACTGACCCCCATCCAGCGGCAGCAGATATTTACCATCAATGCCCTGAACAACCGGGAAGGACGCAGCTACTTCAAGGAGGTATGGATATGCCGGGGACAGAACTCGGATGTGTACGGTGTGGAGGAAGCACCGGAATGCTACTGGGCCTACACCACCGAACGCACGGAGAAGGAAGCCCTCAAACTCTATCTGACCCACTACGGAACGATGCAGAAAGCCATCACCCGTATGGAGGCAGACCGTCATCAAGCGGGCAGCCCCAAGTACCTGGAGTTTGCCCGTCAAGTCAACGAACATCAAAAAGTCATGTCATTATGGTAAAGCTACGATTATTTCTGACGGTGGCGCTGGTGACGGCGGCCTCCGTCCAAACTTTTGCAGGATGGCGCATTGTCATTGACAAGAACTGCATCAAGGTGGTAGCCGCCAATACGGCTTCCCAGAAACTGATTGAAGACCAGCATAACCTGCGCCTGGACTCCATCGCTGCCAAGCAGCAGAAGGTGGAACTCTACTCGGTGAGCATGGCAACCATCAAGGAACTCTACAAGCTGTCGATGCAGAACATTTCCGGATTCGGCACGGAGAGCCGCTACTACAAGGAAATTGGCTCGTGTGCCTTCGACATCCTGAAGGATGTGCCGGAACTGATTAAAACGGTCAACGGGGCCAAGTTTACCAACAAGCTCTACTGCCTGACAGAACTGGGCGGGCTGGTGATGGAAACGCAACAGCTGGTGGGCAACTTCGTGAACATCGTAAACAATGCCCGGGTGCAGAATCCGCTCAAGGGACAAGGCACCGCCGAGAAGAAGAACGACGGACACAACCTGCTCGACCGCTACGAACGGCTGACGCTCGCCAACCGCATCTATACCGACCTCATGGAGATTCGCTACAAGGTGGAGGGAATGATGCTCATGGCGCAGTTTGCCACAGCCAACGACCTCTTCTTTGCCATCGATCCGGAGGGTTGGGCAAACGTAATGACCCTGCGCAATCAGGTGGGCGGTCTGGTCCAGGACTGGAACGGACTGGCTGCCCGTTCCTAACTTAAAACCGGATAGGCTATGAAACGAATCACCATCCTGAGTGTTGCGCTCTGCCTGCTGACCTTACTGGTTCCGGGCAGGAGCCTGGCAGGTGTCGTCCCCAAGGACCTGCCGACCATCGAAGCCTTAATCGCCCTGCACAAAGCGGTGAAGAAGGACGAGGACAAAGCCATGCAGCGGGTGGCTACGAGTTTCGGGGAACAGTCGCTGGTCACCAAGGGAGCGAACCGCTTCAACGAGGTACGGACCATCCTGAACACGAAGATGAACAATGCCCATTCCTACCTGGTGCTGGCAGGGGCTGTCTCTTCCACGGCGAACTCGCTCTACATGCTGGTCAAGGAGTACAAGGACTTTACCTCCAACACCTTCAAGCATGTGAAGAAAAAGCCTTTTGTCGCGTGGTATTATGCGGATGCCAACCTGGCTATCTCCCGGGAAGTGAAGCACTGCTACAAGCTGTATGCTTCCGTAGCTGCCTCGGGCATCAACCTGATGAAGGCTTCCCTCGATGAGAAACTGAACCTGGTGATGACGCTGAAAAGCACCATTGACAAGGCAAGGTATATCATCGACAATGCCAACCTCTACTGTTACCTCATGACGCAGGGCGGATGGAAGCCGGATTACATCTGGGAGATTCTCAACTCCAGCGTGAAGGACGAGATTGTAAACAAGGTGGTCAACAAATGGAATCAAGGATATGCGGTATAAAATTATATTACTCTGCTTGCTGGGCATGACGGTGGCTTCCGGTCTGCATGCCCAGCGTCCGGCCAAGGACAAGGAAAAAGCCCGGCAGTGGCAGTCGATAGAGAACGGACCCTGGGACTTTGCACCGGACTGGTACTACTTCCTGCTGCACAAGAAATACTCGGGTGCGGAAATGTATTGGAAATGGGCGGGGTTCAACTCGGGATTCCGGGTACGTTTCAAGGAACCCAAGTCGAACATCAAACGCATCATGCCCACCCGGGTGGTATCTGAAGAGACCCAGCGGCAGAAGGTGAAGAAGGTGGAGGAAGAACGGAAATACCTGGAGGAACTCTACAAGGAGGAACTGCTGCGGGAAGCAGACCGGGCGGTGGACCTGGCTTATCCGGCATACAAGGATGAGTTCAACCGGATGCAGGACTGCATCACCGAAGGGTTGCTCTACTGCCTGAAGAAGAGCGGTGGAAAGCTCAAATACCAGGTGGATGAGCTGAGCCGGGAGAATGAGATTCTCTGTGCCGATATCGCCTACATCCACAAGACCGGAGTGGGCTACGGACTGGAGAATGCCAAACGGCAGCAGGCTTACGAGGAAGCCCGGCAGAAGATGGAAACGCTGGTCAAACGGACTGCCAACCTCTGCGCCGTAGCGGCTACCCATTATTGAACTGAGATGAAACAACGAACGTATAACCAACAAATTATTGAAGCAAATGAATCTACTGTTTGTTCCCTTAACCATCGGACTGCCTGCCATTGACGAGAGTCTGGACAAGCTGCTGGTCGCCATGGAGACCCTCCCGAATGTGGCAATACTGGGGGATGCTATCGGACTGGCACGCATCATCGGCTTGCTGCTGGCGCTCTGTGTAGGCTCCTACGAATGCTGGATGATGATGCTCGGTCGGCGCGGCATGGACGTGATGAAACTCCTGCGCATCATTGGCATTTCCATCTGTATATCTTCTTCCTCGTGGATCTGTCAAGCTCTGCAGGTTCCCGGCAAAGGACTGGAGAGTGCCACCAAAGCCATGGCGAAAGCCAAGAACAAAGAGGTGGCTGCCTTCGAGCTGAAGGTGGCACAGAAGCAAAGTGAGTATCTGGACCGACTGCGAACTGTGCAGGACTCCATCGCCACCGCCCAGCAAGTGGCTGCCATCGGACAGGATGCCGCCTGGTGGGACAAACTCATCTACAACGTGGAGAACCTGGGCAACACCATCAACAACTATGCACAGCGGGCAGCTGTGGCGGCTGAGACCAAGGTCAGCGAATGGATCAATGATGTCATCCGCTTCGTGGGGGAACTGATATTCCAGATGTCCTACTACGGCATTCTGGTGGCGCAGCGCATCTTCATGGCCATCATGATGATTTTCTGCCCCATCATGTTCGCACTCTCGCTGGCGCCGCCATGGAACTCTGCCTGGAGCCAGTGGATGTCGAAGTTCCTCTCCCTCTCGCTGTGGGGCTTTGTCACCTACATGTGCATGTATTACATCGACTTCATCCTCCTGTATAACCTGCAACAGGACCTGGTGGCTTACAACCACCTCCTGCACGGCTCGGTCAATTCCTGGTCGCAAATCGGCGCCTTGGGACTGCAGGGCATCGGCTCCAACTGCATGTATGCCATGGGTATGCTGGTGGGTGCCTATATCATCCGCTTTGTGCCCGAAGTGGCTTCGTGGCTCATTCCGGGCGGTGTCAGCTCCGGTGCAGGAAGCGCAGCAGGCGGTGCCGTGATGGGCATGTCGTCCATGGCTGGCGGTGCAGCAGGGGCAATGGCGGGAGCTGCCGTGAGCGGTGCCATATCCATCGTGAAGCCCAGCTCAGGCAAGAACAGCAAATAATTTCTAATCCCTACGAATATGCTTATCGAATCATTAGCACAGAAAACGAAACTCGCCCTGATGACGGTGCTGGCCACCATCGGAGGTTGCGCCGTCATCTGCGGGTTCACCGTCTGGTGCTGCATCTCTCTCGTGACGAAAGAACGCGAGCAGATCTACATACTGGACGGTGACATTCCCTTCCTGGCACAGCGTGCCCAGTTGGAAGCGAACTTCACGATGGAAGCCAAGGCGCATATCCAACTCTTCCATCAGTACTTCTTCAACCTGCCTCCCGACAACGACTACATCAAGTGGACGGTCGGCAAGGCGATGTACATGGCAGACGGTACCGCCCTCAAGCAGAAACAGGCGATGGATGAGAACGGATTCTATTCGGATATCATTTCCTCTTCGGCGGTGTGTACCATCATGTGTGACTCCATCCAGTTCGACGAACACGAACGGAAGTTCACCTACTACGGGACACAGCTCATCAAGCGCCGTACCCGGGACCTGAAACGCTCCATGATCACAACGGGGTTCATCGAATCGGTCCCCCGGACAAGGAACAATCCCCACGGACTGATGATCACCAACTGGAGAACCATCGAGAACAAGGATTTGGATTATTGAACCGTCAACCCCTAAATGAGATACAATGAAATCGATTAAACGTAGCTTACAAGAGAGCCGGCTGAACACGCACCGGCTGATACGGGCCTGGCTGCAACCCCGGCTGGGTGAAGTGGGCAACCGCTTCCGGCTGGCGGGTCGCATCCGCCTGGCCAACCGCTGGGCAAGAAAGCATCCCCTGCGCACCTTTGCCTGTGTGGTGGGGTCGCTGGCATTCCTGCTGGCGGGAAACATCGCAGGGGATGTCCTGCTGACGGACAACCGGAAAACGGACGAAGCGGTGTGGACAGGCACGGAAAGTTTCAATGGCATCGCCCTGGTGGAACCGATGTTCCAGGGATTCCGAGCCATACAGGCAAACAAGAACGTGCACCGTACCACGCTGATGGAACTGACAGGCCGGGGACAGGAACTGCGGGAGGAACTGGATTCGCTCATCGCCATTCCCCGTAAAAGCCATGCGGACTCCATCCGGATCGTCCAACGCTACCAGCAACTGGAACACATCGTCCAATCACTTAAAAACAATGATAACCCATGATGAAAATTAACTTCAAACAGCCCAAGTACATCTTTCCGCTGGTGGTGTTCGTCCCACTCTGCGCCCTGGTGTATTTTGTGATGCAGACCTTCGGGGGCGGCAGTGAAACGAAACAGACCGTAGCCACCGACCGCATCAATACGGAACTTCCTGAGGCACAGGCGGAGGAAGCCGGAGACAAGATGTATGAGATGTCCCGACGTTTCGGGGACGAGGATGCCTTTACTGCCGTGGGCGGCATCGGCGAGGAAAAACAAACGGACGAGGAGCTGGAGCACGGCTACAGCGAGGAGGAACTGAACAAACTGGATGCAGCGGAAGCGGAACGGCTCCGTCAGCAACGGGAAATGGAGGAGCTGGAACGGTCGCTGGCTGAGTCCAAACGGCATATCAACTCCTACGCCTACGGGGACCATGCTTCCCCCCGGACCGCAGGCAGCACGCAGGGAACCGGTGCCTCGCCGGGCTATACCTCACAGGATGATTTTGCCCGTGACCTGGAGGAAATCCAACGGCGCAGCTACGAGCGGCAGAAAGCCATCGAGAAGGGACTGGGCTTCGGCAGCGAGGATGCGGAGGAAGCGGCACAGAAGCAACGGGCGGACTCAATTGCCAAGGTCAGACAAGCGGAAAGGGAGCGCAACCGGCCGAACCTGGTCATCAAGTCTTCTGACACGAATGCGGACAAGTTCCATACGGTCACCGCCTCGGAGGATGCCGTGGAGGCGAAACTGATCCGGGCAATGATTGACCAGACCACCAAAGCGAAGGAGGGAACCCGGCTCCGCTTCAAACTGCTGGACGACGTGACGGTGAGCGGAACGAAACTGCGGAAAGGGACCTATCTCTATGGTACGGTGTCGGGCTTCGGACAGCAGCGTGTACGGGCCACCATCACGAGCATTCTGGCTGGGGACAAGTTCATCAAGGTGAAGCTCTCGGTGTTCGACAACGACGGCATGGAGGGATTCTATGTACCTGAATCGGCTTTCCGTGACTTCGTGAAGGATGCCGGCTCCAGCACGGTGCAGCAGAACATCAGTTTCGAATCGGAGAACGGCTACGGGTCGGGCATATCGGGCGAAGCCATTGCCCTGCAGGCCTTGCAGAACATGTACAATTCGGCGACCTCTGCCATTTCATCGAACATCCGCAAAAACAAGGCGAAAATCAAGTACAACACGATTGTCTATCTGATCAACTCGGAGGATGCCCGGTAAAGGACAAGGATGGAAATAGGTAAACTTTATTACTAATCATATAGTCAACAAGATTACAAATCATAGAATAAGTAAGTTTACAAGTAACCAAAGCACACAATCAGCAAATCATAAAAATTACCCAATATGAAAACAAGATTATTTTTACTTTTCTTCGGTCTTCTCGGTATCATCGGACATGTTTCCGCCAAGGAGAAAATCTACGTGAACAGCGAGGTAACCACCCACATCGTCATGCCCGAGAACATCAAGCTGGTGGACATTTCCACGCCCAAGATTATCGGCAACCAGTGCACCGACAACATGGTACGCATCAAACCTTTCTTGGAGGCTGCCGGGGACTCCCTTCAGACGGCTGGCTACTGGGACAATGAACTGTTGGGAACGGTCACCCTGATCGGTGAACGGCACATCGCCCAGTACGATATTCTCTACACCAGTGTTCCCGCTCTGGCGGCTTCCATCTTCGAAGTGCCCTACAGCCATACGAAGTCCTACATCAACCCGGAGGTGTCCATGCCCATGGCGGAAATGGCACGCTATGCCTGGGCGGTTTACAGCAGCGATAGGAAATTCAACCAGATTGTGTCCAAGGCGCACGGCATGAAAGCCGTGGTCAACAACATCTATGCCGTGGGGGATTATTTCTTCATCGACTATTCCCTGCAGAACAAGACGAAGATTCCCTACGACATCGAGGAAATCCGGGTGAAGCTGACGGACAAGAAGGAGACGAAAGCCACCAACTCGCAGACCATCGAACTGGCACCGGTCTTTACGATCAACTCTTCACGCAAGTTCAAGAAGAACTACCGCAATGTGATGGTGCTTCCCAAACTGATGTTCCCGGACGAGAAGGTGCTCCGCCTGGAAATATCGGAGAACCAGATTAGCGGTCGCGTGATTGTCCTGACCATTGAATACGAAGATATCCTTCATGCGGACGGATTTGATTCGGACATCCTGAAGGAGGCGGCTTACTATCCTTATTATTACATCTCTTATCCTACACAGCCATGAAAAAATACCTGTTGATTCTCTGTTGTGCGGCGCTTTCTCTCGCTGCTTCCGCACAAGACAGCAAGCTGACCCTGAATGCGGGGTTTCTGTTTCCAACTACGTTGAACGCAACCGTCGGTTACGAACGTCCCCTTTCCTACGGAAATGCGGTGGAACTCTTCGGTGAAGTGGGCAACCACTGGCAGAAGGACGACTTTTGGAAAGGCTATTATTGGGACGGCGGCATCCTCTACAAGCACCGCCTGGTACGTTACAAGAACGGTATGCTCCGCTTCCGTTTCGGACCGCAATTCGGAGCGACCGAGAAGAAGTTCTTCTTCGGGCTGGAAGCCGGGTTTGAGTATTGCTACGTGTTCCGCAACGGATGGGAATTTGCCCTGATCCAGAAGAACAATGTGAACTTCCTCCACGGGGACACATTCCGCAACGGTCTGTTGCTGGGTCTGAAAGTGCCATTCTAAAACATCACGGCTATGGCATTCGAAGAAACCCGGGAACAGCAGCAGCTGTACAACTACTTCCGCAGCTGCATCTACATCTTTCTCATCATCGAGATTGTGATGAATCTTCCCATTACGGCGGATAACCGTGTCACGCAGTTTATCCTGGACTTGTTGGGCAGATTCAAGGTGTTCAATTCCGTATCGGGCTGCAAGGTGGCAGAGCTGATCTGTATCTGTGTAGTCTGTATCGGAACCAAGGCGAAGAAGGCGCTGAAGTTCAACGTCAAGACGATGGTCATCTATCCGGTGCTGGCGGGTTTGACATTGGTCGGCATGTGTTTTATCTTTCACGGCATGAATGTTGGTATGAGCTGGTTCGGCTTCCCAGCCAACCGCATCCTCTATGCGCTCTGTTCGGTCGCAGGTACCATGCTGGTGCATCAGGGACTGGACGGCATTGCCAAGTACTACAACTACAAGGTGGGTGAAGACCGCTTCAACTTCGAGAACGAATCGTTCCAGCAGTCGGAGGCTCTGGTAGCCAATGAATATTCGGTGAACATCCCGATGATTTACTACTGGAAGCAGAAGATGCACAAGGGCTGGATCAACATCATCAATCCTTTCCGTGGTACGATTGTACTGGGTACACCGGGTTCAGGTAAGTCGTTCGGTATCATCGACCCGTTCATCCGTCAGCACGCTGCCAAGGGGTTTTCTATGATGGTATATGACTTCAAGTACCCGACGCTCGCCAAGACACTTTTCTATCAGTATTGCAAGAACCGGAAGGCTGGTAAACTGCCTGAAAATTGCGGTTTCCATACCATCAACTTCACGGATGTGGAGTATTCGGACCGCATCAACCCGATTCAGCGGAAGTACATTCCGGACCTGGCGGCAGCTTCGGAAACGGCGGCTACCCTGCTGGCTTCCCTGAACAAGAGTGGCGGTGAGAAGAAAGGCGGTTCGGAGGCGTTCTTTACCAACTCGGCAGAGAACTTTCTGGCAGCCATCATCTATTTCTTTGTGAACTTCCATCCGGTGGGCTTCAAGCACGGCAAGAAGCTGAAACGCTTTGTTTCTTTGGTGAATGACCCGAAGAATACGGACGGGAAGGCACACAAGTATGAGATTGTGATCCGGAACTGGGATGATTTCAATGCGGTTGACCAGGACGGAAATGTAGTGCTGGATTTCGTGGATGAGAACGGAAATGACGTGTCAACGGATGAAGACCGGATGTTTGTGGACTTGAACGGCTTCTCCTACAAAGATAGGACTGGGAAGCTGGTGAAGATTGAACGCTGCTGGTACGAGGATGAAGACGGCAAGGAGGTGGAACCGGACACCATCACCGGAGAGTATTCGGACATGCCGCATGTGCTTTCCTTCTTAGGAAGGTCCTACGACCAGGTGTTCAACATTCTGATGCAGGACGACAAGATTGCGTCCCTCATGGCGCCCTTCAAGAGTGCTTATGAGAACAAGGCAAACGACCAGTTGGAAGGTATGGTGGGTACCCTTCGTGTCAATGCCGCCCGACTAGTATCTCCCGAAGCCTACTGGGTATTTACGGGGGATGATTTCGACTTGAAGATTTCAGACAAAGCAAATCCAAGTTATCTCGTGATTGCCAACGACCCGGAGAAGGAACAGGTCATCGGTTCATTGAATGCACTGGTGCTGAACCGACTGATTACCCGAGTCAACTCCAAGGGAAACATCCCGGTGAGCATCATTGTGGATGAGCTGCCTACACTCTACTTCCATAAGATAGACCGCTTGATTGGTACGGCCCGCTCCAATAAGGTGGCGGTGACCCTGGGCTTTCAGGAGCTGCCACAGCTGGAGGCTGACTACGGCAAGGTGGGCATGCAGAAGATTATCACGACCTGCGGCAACATCTTCATGGGTGCTGCCCGTAACAAGGAAACCCTGGAATGGGCGCAGAACGATGTGTTCGGCAAGGCAAAGCAGACTTCCCGGTCCATCTCCATCAACGACAACAAGGTATCAACCACCATCTCTGAGAAGATGGACTACCTGGTGCCTGCCGCCAAGATTGCGGATATGGCAACCGGTTGGCTGGCGGGCCAGGCTGCCCGTGACTTCACGGCTACGGACGACAGCATGCTGAACCACTTCGACATCGAGCAGTCGGAAGAGTTCAAGACCACGAAGTACTTCTGCAAGACGCACTTCGACATGAAGAAGATTAAGAACGAAGAAGACCACTATGTACCGCTGCCGAAAATCTATGAGTTCAAGAACGACCGCGAGAAAGAAATCATGCTGAACCGCAATTTTAAACGGGTGAACGAGGAAGTGGATAAGATGGTCAAGGAACTGCTGGGTATGGCATAAATGATTTGTATAATGGCATCCTTACAATCAACATATAATCATTCAAGCCTTTTGCCTTCATTGAGTGGTAGCGCACTGAAGGTCATTGCCATCCTTTCGATGGTGGCAGACCACTGTGCCTACTACCTGATGGAGCACGGCACGCTCCTTTACGAGGTCATGCGCTGCTTCGGACGGATTGCCTTTCCGGTGTTCACCTTTCTCATAGCAGAAGGCTTCCGGCATACCCGAAACCGGATGAAGTACTTTCTGCAGCTGATTGGGTTTGCCGTAGTCAGTGAAGTGCCGTGGTACCTGCTGAATGGCGCAGACGGGACGCACAATGTGCTCTTTACGCTGGCACTGGGTGTAATGACACTGGAATCTTTTGAGGCATTAAAAAAGGACGGCATCCTTTGTGGGGCTGTCATCCTTTCTATAGCTGGTTTCGCCACTTGGTCCGGTGTGGACTATGAGTGGCGAGGGATTCTGATGATGGTGGTGTTCTACCTCTTGGGGAACGTCAGCAATCCTTCTTTTCCCTCGGGTAGAAAGGCGCAGCTATTCTGTGCCTTTCCGCTGATGATACATTATGGAATAGTTGGCGCTTTGCTGACTTGTGGGATGATTTCCTGTTATGATGGAACACGCGGGTTCATCCATGGCAAGGTGGCTAAATATGGATTCTATGCGTTTTATCCGGTGCATCTCTTAGCTATTTTTGTAGTAAGGTATTAATTAGCGAAAATCGCTTAATGTATATTTACTTTATAGGCTTGGTGTTAATGCAGTTTGGTATTGAAAAAGAACCATTCGCTATTATAATATTGCTTCTAATGATAGGAATTGTGTCTGGCAATCATGATAATAGCGTCTATTTTCTTGTAGACTATTGCTAAAGAAAAGAATAGCGCCATTGCTTCACATTTGGTGAAGCAATGGTATTATTCTTATTTTACAAACAAGTGTAAGAGTACATTATAACACAACAACGGTCTCAAATCTCTCCTTCGGCAAAATTGATTAGTTTTTCGAAAGGTTTTTTTCCTGCACCATTGGCTTTAAGAACTTTAGGTGTTCTGTTATCTAAAAGTCCTCTGTTATACTGAAAATAGCTGTTATAACATTGATAGACCATTCCATAGTTGTCATTCAGGCACTTAAACGGAGAACTGAAACCGGATTTGTCTTTTTTAAGCCAGCCAAACCTATAGCAGTCATTGGTAAAGAAGTCCCAGATATTATATTTTAATATTCTCCGTGATAGAATATACAATAAGTAGAGTTGTTGTTTTGGTTGGTTAACTTCAGACAAATCCCCATATTCAGTTTGCATCTTAGTAATGAATTTTTGTTCTCTGCACAACAGAACTTTTTCAATATCGTAGCCATGATTCATCACGTCCTTAGCCAACTGGATGACATCTGGATTTTTCTCATAATTATCATCAAACCATACACGCCATTCAGATTGTGTATATACTTTAGTTGCCAGCAAATCGCCCCAGACTTCGTAGAAATCATCTTGAGCTATCAATTTGTAAGCTTTATATAACTTTCCAAGTGTATCGTAATCGACTTCACCTTTGATGCAGGCACCATCGAGCAAGGCATTTATGTTTCCCTTAAAATATGTATCATTCTCAATATTTTGTAACAAAGGCTTGAAACAAGAATTCTTCGAAATAAGTCCGGCTTTTCGGATTTCTTCCTTACGTTGTTCTGAATAAATAACTTCTATTCGCAAGTCGGGCTTCAGCAACAGGTCGTAGATGTTGTCTGACGTCAGAGCTTTCAGCGTCGGAAGCAGTCTTGGCCATTCTCGCTGGCTCTTGTCTTTGGTATTATACACCATGTTGCGAACAACTATCAGATAATCTTTGATGCCGAAATCTTCTTTGTTCTTAATCATATATTGAATTGCGGCATAGAGAAGAAGTACGTTGGTAGCGTCATCGTGTGCATTGTTGACTATGACGTCTTCTAAAATTTCTCCCATAGTTCTAACCGAATTGTTTTCCCATGGGTATAATTCAATATTGCCGGCGGATTCGCGTAAACGCGGAATCAGATCTAATGCGTTAATCATGAATTTTACAGAATCAGCATCATCGAATACACTTACAAGCTGGTCTTCGTCGTTTAAGTCTATTTCTGCCTTTTTACGCTTTTCACCTAGATTCCGTTCGTAGAATGTAATTAGAACGATGAAGCGTAGCAGATTCATGAAATACTTATCGATGGTATAAACATCTTTCTCGCGATATGGCCACAAATAGTCAACCCAGTTATATTCAATCTTTTCCTCTATTTCCTTTTTCAAAATTTCATTTTTTTCGATAGCGGAAAAAAGTTTTGATTTGAACTTTTCAAAAGGGGTGAGCTGTTTTCCACGTGCGTTCATACGGGTATATATTTCTTCGTTCAATCCGAATTCTCTGAGTGGGAGAAAATAGAACGAAATGACGTCCGTGGTGGTCAGTGTTTTAAAAAGATGACTTGTGGAGTTGATAGTTTCATTATCGTGTATGCAATCAAGCATAACAACGAACGCTTCTACCGAGGGGTCAAGCATCCATGCGTTGTCAAACCATCTTGCCTCATTGATGAAATATTCTCTAAAGGTAGTGATTGTTTGAGGGATGGTTTCTTTACATATAAAATTCAAAAAGGAATGTGCAGAAGGGCGTGTTTCGTAGGTAAAACGGAGCAATGTATCTTTTGCATCGTTAAGTAGGTCTTCTTTCCATGCAGCATACCAATGCAGAAGGAAAAGTGTAGTCAGGCGCTGCTGGCCGTCAATGGGGATGAACAGAGATTGTAAAGTCCGTTCGTTTTCCGAAATCATGCCGTATACAAAATCTAATTCTATGGGGTTTCTATGCTTCAAGGCATCTGCAAGATGATTAATGAACTTGCCTCTAATTTTAGCCTCTGATGGCCGACCTTGTGCATAGTCACGTTGTATGATGGGAATTTCAACTTTGGTAAACTGTTTCAACAGATTCCAGAATGTATATTTATTGTCGGTAGTATTAAAATTGGTACTCATGGTTATGCTAAGAATTGTTTGATGACACGTTCCAATTCATTGAAATAGTTTGCTTGGTCTTCTATGCTCCAGTAGTAAGGCTGGTTAGCCGAATGGCTGTAGAATTTCAAAAATACATTTTTCGTACAAGGGGGAATGAACTTCCCTGCTTTTTCGAGCGCAATGATTTTAGCTCTTTTTACGGGGAAAATTGATTTATTTAGAGCAGATTTGTCTTTCTTTGAGACCAAGGCAAGGTTGCACAAATCATGTATGGATTTACTATTAAAGATGTCTTGCAGGTTCATGCGCAGGCCATTGAATTTCTCCATGTCTATATTGGAGGATTCAGACATTGCACTGAGTTCTTCCATAATCTGCGTTATAGATTGTGCTTCTGCTTGTTCTTCATCGATATCTATGTAGATGGTATCTACTCCTTTCAAAGCAAGTAAAACGTCATTGATCCAACTTCTTGCAGCTTCTTCATTTTTGATAGGGTCGTCGGAGTTCTGTGCGTGTACATGTTCAAGACTCCAACTGTTTCCTTTCTCAAGCATTATTTCTCGATAGCGGTCGAACGGGAAGCGGTTATATGGCCCTTTGGCTATCTCCAGACAGGTTAGTACGTTGAAAAGAAGTAATACATTCTGTACATCGCTGGCATTTTTCTCATAGCTTAATTCGCCTAGCTTGTTTCCGGCTGGAATAGTTTCTTTTATCGCTCTCTTCAGATAGTCGGTAAACTCTTTCTTGCCCATAGTAGATGCTTTTCTAAAGAGTTCGTCTATCTTCTTGTGATTGCGTGCAAGCAGATAGCCTACATAATGATAAATAACGGGTTGTGCGGTAGCGTCTGACTCGCAGAACCATGAGTTGACAATGGCGAAAGCGTTCTCTATCAGTTTCCAGATGCTCTCTGCGTTTTCAGCTTCCAAACGGATATGGTCGTCCTTTCCTTTATTCTCGGCTATTTGTCTTTCAAACCACAGAAACGTGGTGTAATTGTCCTTGTCTGTAAGGTTTTCGGCTATCAGGTCGAAAAGGAGTTCGATACGTGAGGAATAATCCTTCTTTTCTGCTCCAACAAGAAAGTTCCATTTGTCTGGGCGGCGTAGCTCGCTTTCCATTTTACACCACGAAGCCATTATTTCGGCTTTACGCATTTCCAGTTCGCGTCCCTCGTATTTCCCTTTAAGTTTACTTAGGATGAGTGCTTTTACGAGTTCGGCATCGGTCAAGGGTATTTTCCCATCGTTCAGGTTGTTGAATACGGTAATATTCTTTTTTCGGTCAGAGGACTCAATGTCATACCATATTATATTGACCTCATTGATGAGCGTGTTGCCCATGAGACGTTTTATCCCCCGGACAGTTTCTTTTTGCTTTTTAAACCAAGCATCGATGCATCGATAGGCTTCTGATAAGAAATGAAACTCCGGTGTTTCGTGATGGTATTCTTGGGTGCTAACCAATTCATTCATAAATTTGGTGATATCTTTACGGCTTTCAAAAGAAAGATTGAAAATATCTTCTTCGTTTAGATAATTCAAGATCAACCATAAAGAGGTCAGTCGTTGCTGACCATCAATCACTTCCCAACTCACGCCATCGGTCGCGCGTGTCACGACGATAGGTTGCAAGCAATATTTTGCCTGCGCATCGGTTCTAGACTCATGAAAGTTATACACATCGTTCAGCAATGCGTTTACCTGTATATCAGTCCAGCGATATCCTCGTTGGTACGAAGGTATTTCAAACTTTCTGATTTCAGTATGGGAAGAATTGAATTTTTCCACACTCAATTCAGATATTGTGCATAGCCCTATTTTACTCATTTTATTTAAGAATCAATATTTAATAGTTTATTTTCCTTTAATTGCAAAGATAGTTTTTTTTATCCAGAACTTGATTTTATTTCAATTAATCCCTATAAATAATCTCTTAAAATGCGAGTGACAAAGCAAACATACCTTAGGTCTTCCGCATAGCCAATCTTGTGCAGCCACAGCAGGTAGTTTCCTCCCTTGTACTTATACTGTACCATAGTGTAGTAGGCACGGACACTTTCCGTCCAGTGGTTGAACTCATAGTACTTCCCAGTTTTAGGATTGGTCAGTCCAAACAGGTTGTGCCGGTTGCGGCAGAGCGGTGAACGGAACCAGCCCGTTTCAAGGATGGCTTGTGCCAGTACAATCCTTGGATGCTGGATGCCGTTTCGGATGATTTCCTGATAGAGATTGGGAATGGTGAGTTCCGGTAAATGGGACTGCTTGGGTTTTGAGAATGCCTGCTTACCCTTTATTGAAACAGTCTGTTTTTGGGACGTCCTTTTGTCACTCTTTTGGTCGGTTTGCAGCTGTTTTTCTTTCACTGCAACAAGAGGGGGTAAGGAGTCCATTCTAACATTATGAGCTGTATTCTCTTCGCAAACATGCGCATTTGCAATGGCTTCCATCTTTTTCGACGATAAAACCTGCACGGAATCAGACGCTTTGCTAATCGTATAGAACTGTGCCGATGCACCAAGGGGTATCAGCAACAGCAGTAGGGATGGCAGAATTGTGTTGTACATTTCTTATTTAGGATAGGGTTGAAAATACTTTTGCGGTGTATTCAAGCGGTTCATTCCGCAAAAATAACTGGTAAATAATAGTATATGGAAATGCACAACAGAAATCTATCCGAGATGCTGCCATACGAGAAATTGGCAGTATTGGGCATCGACCGGGAAAAGGCAGACAGCCTTCCGGTCGATGTGAAAGAGAAACTGGCATCCGGAGAGGTCACCCCTCTCCTACAGGTGTCTATCCGTGCGCAAAACGGTGATGTCATCACCTTGCCGCTGAAACTCCAACTGACCACTGACCAACAAGGAAATCCGGCGCTGCTGGCTTACCCGGTTCGTGCCGCACTGGAAACGGAACGCAACAAGGCGTTGCTTCTCACTGACCAGGAGGCAGAAAGGCTGACTAAGGGAGAAGTTATCCAGAAGGCGGTGGAGGTTCGTGGCGAAAAGACGCAGCAGTACCTTCAGCTGGACCCCGAAACGAAATCGGTTGTCCACCGAAGGGTAACGGACATTCAGCTGGAGCAGAAACTGAAGGACATGGAAAAGCTCAACGATATAGAGCTGGGTACGCAGCAGAAGCAACAGATTCGGGAGGGTAAACCGGTCGAATTGAATGTGGGCGGCGAAAAGGTTTCTGTCGGTGTGGACTTGAAAGAGCCGCAGGGGTTCAAGGTCATTCAGGGGGACTTGAAGGAATGGGAACGCCAGCAGAAGCTCCGCTACGACGAGCAGCATCCCGAATACCTGGGACTGGTGATGACGGACAAGAACCGCTGGGAATACCGGCAGGTGGTGGACAAGCAGTCGCAGGAGCGGGCTGTCAGGTTCGGCAGTGCCAAAGAGGAAAAATCCAAGGGTCTCAAACGCTAAATCCTTTTCCCTATGGTCAAGAAGAAAGAAGAAGATGTCGGCTTTGTCCGGCAGTTCAATGACTTGAAGAAGAAACATCCGGATGCGATGTTGCTTTTCCGCAAAGGGGACTTCTATGAAATGTACAAGGAGGATGCACTCAAGGCATCGGTGATACTGGCGCTGAAGGTGTCTGAAAAGGTAATTCCCTTGGAAAAGGACCCCATCAAACTCCTGACCTTTCCCCGGCATGAACTGGACAGGCATCTGCCCAAACTGATCCGTTCCGGCCAGCGAGTGGCTATCTGCGATGCGATAGACCGTCCGGAGCTGATGAAAAAGGCAAAGGCGAAAGAGGATGTCGGCGGAAAAGTGAAAGACCCGGAGAAAGCAAAAGAAGAAATCATTCCAAACAAGGATTCTATGGCAAGAAAAAAGAAGGAACAGGCTGAGCAGGAAAAGCCTGTCAAGACAGTGAAGACGGCTGTCGAGGAGAAACCTGCCCAAGAGAAAAAGACGGAAGCGAAAGCGGAAGTCAAGAACGAACAGGCATCCGAGGCGAAGAAGGAACGCAAGCCGCGCGAACCGCAGATGATTACTGCCAACGGCGAGAAGGTGACCCACGGTCATGCCTTCCAGAGTACCACCAATCCGGCGGACTGGTACTTCACCGCCAAGATGGACGGGGTGCAGCTGAAACCGCAGAAGATGGACGCAGCGGATTTGGCCGCTTACCAGAAGAAGGAGATGTCGGTGCAGCAGCTCATGGAGCGGTATTATCCCACCAAACTCCAGCCCAAGGTGTCGGAAGAGGCTTTCCGTATGCCCAAGACCATTGCCGGACCGGAGGGGGACATCAAGGTGGAGAAGTTCAACGTGTACAAAGAGAAGGACGAGCAGCGTCCAGACTACGGCAAGTATAAGTTCTATGCACAGATGGGTGATACCAAGATGTCTGCCGTGGCTTCCCGGGAGGACCTGAACGCTTACTTCGACCGCACCATGTCACCGAGCCAGCTCATTGAGAAGAATTTCGGTGAGAGGTTGCACCTGAAGTCTGCTTACGAAAAGTACCAGCTTCCCGAAGGGGTGGATCCCAAAGGGGTGCGGGTGGCAAAAGACCATGCGGACAACAAGTGGAAGGTGTCGATGGATATGGGCGACAAGGGCAAGACCAACCGCCATGAAATCTCATTCGATGACGGCTATTCGCTCTTCAAAGCCAAAACGGCTACGCGCGAACAGATTGCAGCCAAGTACCTGAACACCGAAATCACGGGCTTGCTCGCTGCCCATTCGATGAAGCAGGAAAAGACGGCTTCGTTGAAAATGTAACGGAATCAAACAGTATCAAACTCAAACAAGAATCAATATGTCAACAGTAATGGAATACGAAGAATTGGTGGAACTCCTTCAAGAGGGTAAAATCGGTTATCTCCACTTTGTGCTGGAGGGTGAGAACGCACAGGATTTTCTGGACTGGTGCCGCACACACGGCACGGATCCTTCGGATGAATCCGCTGAATTTTATGTAGAACAGACGGACATCAACCTGATGGACCGTCAGGTAATCAACGATGAAGATTATGGCGTATGGAACTAATTCATCAGGCAATGCCGGGCAGGTAGCCATCGACCGCTTTGCCGAAATGATGATTGCCCGCATGGAGCAGATGAAGGCTTCCGACTGGAAGAAAGGCTGGATTGGCGGCGCATCCGGATTTGCAGGTCTCCCGCAGAACGTGGGAGGCTGCAACTACTCGGGTTCCAATTCCTTCTTCCTCCAGCTGCAGACCGCTGCCCAGGGCTACCAGCTACCGGTATACCTCACCTTCAAGCAGGCGCACAACCTGAAAGCCCATGTACTGAAAGGTGAAAAAGCCTTTCCCGTGGTCTATTGGGACGTGCTGGTCAAGGACAAGAACGGCCATAAGGTCTGTTCGGATGAGTATAAGGCGATGAGCAAGGAAGAGAAGAAAGGCATGGATGTCATTCCCTTCTTCAAGGCCTTCCCCGTATATAACATCGACCAGACCAACCTGGCAGAGGTGCAGCCCGAACGGGTGCAGAAGCTCATGGAGAAGTTCAAGGTGCCCGAACTTCGGGACAAGGAAGGCATGTATGCCCATGCCGCCCTCGACCGGATGATTGAGACGCAAGGCTGGCTCTGTCCCATACAGGCAGACAAGCGTGAGGACGGTGCCTACTATTCTCCGGCACGCGACATCGTGGTGCTGCCCATGAAGGAGCAGTTCAACATCGGCAATACCCCCGAGGAAATCTACCGGGGCGGCATGGAGTTCTATTCCACCATGCTGCACGAGATGACGCACTCCACCATGACCCCCGAACGGCTCAACCGCGAGATGGGTGGACGCTTCGGAGACCCGAAATACGCCAAGGAGGAACTGGTAGCCGAACTGACCGCCGCCATGATCAGCCACTCGATGGGCTTTGACTCGAAGGTGACGGACAATTCCGCAGCCTATCTGGATTCCTGGATTGGGGTGCTGAAGCAGGAACCCAAGTTCATCGTTTCCGTCATGGCGGACGTGAACAAGGCTTCGGACCTGATTCTGGACCAGGTGGACAAACAGCGGCTGGCTCTCAACGAACAGCCCTACCTGACGAAGAACGACCCGTTTGCTCCGTTGGGAGAAGGCGAAGAAGTGCCGTTCAAGAATGCAACCATCGTGAAGACACGCAACGGGGATTATGCCATCCGTGCTTCGTATGACGGCGTGGAACTGGGATTGAAGAAGGTATCGAAAGATACGGCCAAGACCTACTTCCAGCTGACGGACTACAAGGACAAGGCAGCCTTCCTGAACATGACGGCACACAAGACCTTCGAGCCGGAACTGGCTATGATGCAGCGGACACAGAAAACGGGTGCGAAAATGAGTATCTAACTGAAACAGTGGAGCTATGACGGACTACAAGGTAAACTTCAAGGAACTGAAAGCCAGAGTGGGCGTTGATGACGTGGCGTATGCACTGGGCTACCGGCTGGACCGGAAAGCCGGAATCGGCAAGTATGTGGAGATGGTGCTGGGGAACGGCAAGGATAAACGCGACACGCTTATCATCAGTCACCCGAGCGACAAGTCTTCACAGACTTTCTTCCGCCGTGATGGCTCCCGTGGGGATGTGGTCACTCTGATACGTGAGAACCTCCACACCTTTCTGGTTTCCGGCAAGGACGAGTGGCAGAAAGTGGCCAAGGTACTGGCACGTTTTGCCAATATGCCCGAACCGGAGTACCGTGAGGACCTTGAGTACATCAAGGCTGCCAGGTCGGCTGCCGTATTCGATGCTTCACGCTACGAGGTGAAACCGCTCAACTCCGAGCGGATTCCCGGACTGTTTGCACAGCGGGGTATCTCGGAGGAAACCGTCAGGGAACTGGCTCCGTTCATCGTGCTCATCCGGGACCGTCACAACGGGAACTTTGAAGGGTTCAACATCGGCTTCCCCTATACCAACGAAATGTCTGAAGAAGCGAAGGGCTATGAGATACGTGGCTATGGCGGCTACAAGTCCAAGGCTGCGGGCAGCGACTCTTCTTCTTCGGCATGGGTGGCAAATCTCTCACAAGGAAATCCGGAGGATGTGAAACAGGTGTATTTCTGTGAATCGGCGTTGGATGCCATGGCGTTCTATCAGGAGAACAAGATGCAGCTGCACACGGATATGGCTCTGGTCTCTCTGGGCGGTACGTTTTCCGACCGGCAGGTTACGGGGGTGATGAGCCGTTTTCCTCATGCCAGGGCTTTCGACTGCTTCGACAATGACCTGGCTGGTCGGATCTACGGTCTGCGCATGGTTGCCTTGCTGGAAAACATCCCGATGAAAATCAGCAAGACCGACAAGGGACTGCAGGTGGAGGTCAAGGACAAGGTCTTTACGGTCAATCCGCAACGTCCCCTGTCGGCTCAGCTGGAAAAGCACTTGTCCATCCGCTACCAGGTGGGACAATGGCTTCCGCCCAGACTCTTCAAGGACTGGAACGACTGTCTGTTGAAAAAGCCTATGGACATCCCCTCTGTACCACGCAAGGACGAACGGAAACAGCAACTTTCCGAACGCAGAAAAGGTAATCTCAAAATGTAATGTATATGGATGCAATCAAAAAGAAATTAACCCTGGGTGTACTGGTGCTCTGTCTGGCAGGCGGAGGGATTCCCGCTTTGGCGCAGCAGATGGATCCGGCTTTGACGGCCACCGTCATAGCTCAGACGACAGAATTAAAGAACATCCACAAGAAACGCAAGAAGACGCAGGAGAAGATTATCGCCGCAGAAGCAGCGGTGACAGTGGCGCTCGACCGGGTGCATAGTGTAGAGGATAAGATGCTGAATTACCTATCCAACGCACAGGGGAGCGATGCAGAATCTCTATCAGATTAAGCGTGCCGGAGAACTGGTGGCTAAGGAAATCCCTCAGAACTGCAACCTGCTCCTGAAATCGGTGGGAAACAATCTCAAAGGGACTGCCATTGCTGCCATGGTTTCGGATGAGCTGGCTGATGCCGCTACCCAGATGGCGGCACTCTATCCTTTCATGAAGCAGCTGGTCACTTCGGGAAAGTATGACGTGACGGGGGCGGACGGAAAGAATGAGAAACACAAGGTAAACTTGCTCAACTCTTCGGAACGCTACTATATCGCCAACGAGGTGGTGAGCCGGCTGGAAGCCATCAATACCGACCTGTTTATCCTTGCCTGGCAAGTACGCACACTCTCATGGAACGACCTCTGGTTTTCGCTCGATCCCGAAGGATGGGCCAATGTGATGTCGGGCAAGAATATCATCGGAGGCATCGTTGCGGAGTGGAACCAAGGGTACCTGTTGAAATGGTAAATAGGTAAACTTGTAAACTAAACAGCTAATCACAAAGTAAGGAAGTAAGCAAATAAGATAGTAATAACAGCAACAAATAATAGCGTAATAAAGTAAACAAATCATCCAAAAACAAAAGCATATGGAAACCCAAAAGAAAATAATCGGCCGCTGCCCTTTGTGTGGCGGCAATGTGGTCAAGACCTGCAAGGGTTATCGTTGTGAACACAACCTGGGGGATCATCCTTCCTGTGTGTTGAACATCAACGGCATCATCGGCAACCGCAAGATGTATGATGCGGAGATTGCCGAACTGCTGGAGAAGCGCTGCATACTCCTGGACGGCTTTTCCACCAAGGAGGGCAAGACGTTTCCGACAGTTTTACAACTGGCTGACGACGGCAACATCCTGATGCAGGCTGTGGTGGGCAAATGTCCGCACTGTGGCGGTGAAATCCGCGTGGGAAGCCGGGCATTCAACTGCTCCAACTACAGCAACCAGACTGCTCCCTGTTCCTTTGCCATCTGGCGCAACATCGGCGGCCACCAGCTGACACTGGAGGAAGCCCGGGAACTCTGCGAGAAAGAAATCACCTCTCAGGAACTGGAAATGTACCGGGAAGACGGCTCTATCTACCGCAAACGACTCGGCGTATCACCGGACAAACTTCAAATTGTAAAGGTATGAAACCGGGAATGAAACTTAGCATGCTGCTGGTCACTGCCATCCTCTTTTGGGGTGGTCTGTTCTATTTTGCCAGCTGCGCCTCCAGTCCGGAAAAGCGGGCGGTGGAAATGGCGGAGAAAGCGCTGAAGGCAACCGTCGATAATCCGGAATCCATCAAGATTCTGGGTGTCAGCAAAGCGGATTCGGTATTCGGCAAGGAATATGTCAGTCCGCATGAGAAAGTATCGCTCTCCATGCACCTGATGCAGTATGGTCAGAAACTCATGGAAGAAACGGACTTCTTCGAGAATCTGGACAAGGACGACATTGGAATAAGCGAGCAGATGAAACGTCAGCTGGATGCCATGACTACCTTGCGGGCATTGATTGCCTCCGGAGATATGAATCTGAAAGCCAAGGAAGGAAAATCGGAAAAGCCCTTCAACGGATGGAAGGTGAAAATTGACTTTGAAGCCAAGACCTTGCAGGGGGAGCCTTATCATTCCGAATACTGGTTCATCCTCGACAAGGAGGCGCAGTGCGTGGTGAAATCCTTTGAGATTCCGCTGCTGCAGGACTGACTTATACTATCATGTATCACTCAAATAGAAACTTGTATGAATGAATTGACCGAACTGCTGGAAACCAAGATGCAGTCCTTTCTGAAGGATGCAGCCTTGCAAGTACAGAATGGAAACAAGGCGGCTGGCTTACGTGCCCGCCGTACCTCTCTGGAAATCCAACCTCTGCTGAAAGAGTTTCGGAAACGCTCGCTGGAACTCTCCAAAGAAAACAGCTGTTCATGACCGATGTTCCAGGTCATAGCTTGAAGGAATCCCTGTGCATGGTGCATGGGGATTTTTTCTTTTCACTGCATCCGCACTCCCGATGAAATTTCCGATACAAAGGTACGAAGGGTCGGTACGGCGTCAAATGGCGCTGCACTTGGCTGCAAGGAAAGCAGCCGGCAACCTTCCGCAATTTGTGCCAAATTGGGTATTCCGTCCGCTTTCCCCTTGCCACATTTGCCTTCTGTCCCTTACCCCTTCGTGAGAAGAGGCATCGTAAAAATCACCCGGGAGTGAGAAGCCCTAAGGCTTCAAACCAAAGGGAAAAAATTAGTTCAGCTATGGCATACAAACTCAAAGACCGAAAAGAAAAGATGCTCTACAAGGGCAGTGTTTACGAACTCACCCTGCAGTGGGACAGAGAGAGTCTCCGCAAGTGCTTTTGCGGTATGCCTCCTTTCTATGCACACATCCGGAAGGACGGCGCCAACTTTGCACAAATCGACTGCTATTCCAACGGGGACGATTTCAGTGTGGTTCCCATGCACCCGCTTTTTGAAGAGCCGGAATGGATAGTGCACTTCCTCAAGTCGGACATCAACTCCATTCCATTTCAGAAACTGCTGGAACTGCTTCCCATCTAATTCACAGAGTAACGAACTTAAAAGGAAACGCTATGGACACACTCATTGAAGCCATCCCGACATGGGCACTCTGCTATCTGTTCAACTCGGATGCAACCGGACTGACGGATGAAGAAATCGCTCTGATTGACCAATGGTACACGGAGAACAAGGTCATGGGTATCACTACCGCAACGGAACAAGAGGGAGAATGTTTCCCTTACTTCTCTCACTATCCGGCTTTCGGTCTTCCTGCCGAAGTGGTGGACTGCCATGTTATGGTAGGCTGAATACAGCCGGTGACTGCTGCTGATATTTGTAACCAGGAATTGCAACACCACCAGATGTTCCGCTCCGACTTTCGCCATAAGGCATGTGTCGGAGCGTTTAAGACTTTATTTTACATTTAAAACAAAGGAAAATCGGCAAGGAACAATAGCCGTATAGCGCAGGATAGCCTTCTTTAAAAAGGTAATATTTATGCAGTTTCTCACCTTGTTTTCAGTTGCTTTCATGATGCAGATATGATGTTTTCAGTTATTCATATATCATTGTATATCAACACTATACAAGTGTTCATTTTTAAGATATTATAGGTAAACTAATTGCATAATCAGATAGTAAATTTGTATATTTGTAATAAGGGAAATAAATAATAAAATAACCATCTAACTCAATCGTTATGAGGAAAAGAAACTTGACAATAGCAATCGGTAATCAGAAAGGTGGAGTCGGCAAGACCACCTCTACGGCATGTATAGGCGCAGCACTCGCATTGCAAGGAAAACGTGTGTTGCTCATTGACCTGGATGCACAGCAGAATCTCACGTTCACGCTGACGCAGAACGAAGACCCGGAAACAAGTATTTATGATACGCTGGTCAAAGACCAACCGCTGCCCATCATTTCCATCCGTGAAAACCTGGACCTCGTTCCGGCATCACTGGACCTGGCAAGAGCCGAAATAGACATGGCTACCATGATGGCAAGAGAAGGCATCCTCAAATCCTACCTCGATGAACAGAAGGAGAAGTATAACTACATCCTGATGGACTGCTCGCCCTCACTCGGTATCGTGACAACCAATGCGCTGGTGGCAGCGGACAAACTCTACATTCCGCTCACCGCTGAAGCCTTGCCCTTGAAAGGCTTGACCATGCTGGACGATATAGTCCGTGAAGTGAAGCGCAGAGTAAACCCTACACTGGAGCTGGGCGGTGTCTTCTTCACCCGGTTCAATAACCGGAAGTTGAACAAGGAAGTGATTTCCTTGGTAGAAAAGCGGTACGGAGAGAAGGTGTTTCAGACGAAAATCCGGGAGAATATCGCCATAGCCGAAATGCCGCTGTCCGGTCAGACCATCTTTGAATACGACCCGAAAAGCAATGGCGCAGCGGACTATCGGACACTGACTGATGAAATAATCAGTCGGGAAGAAAATAGGTAAACTATGTTACGCTATTACTAATCACAAAGATTATTGGTAACATAGTAAGATAATCAGCAAGTAAACAAGTAATAAAGTAAGCAATATGAGTAAGAAGAATTTATCCTTATTGATGGACGGCTTCATGGGTGAGACCAATTCATCTGATTCTGTACAGGAACAGCCTAAGGAACAAGCTGTTGAACAAGTCGCAGCACAAGCGGAACAGCCAGCAGTTCAAGATGATAAGCAGGAAAGTCCGAAGGCAGCACCTGCAAAAGCATCTTCTAAGCAGGAAGCAACTGAAACGGCTGCAACCGAGCAAATGAAGTCCAAACTGGAAGCCAAACGCAGAGAGAATGTGGGTCGTCCCAAGAAAAGCGAAGCAGCCAAAAGTGCCAAGAAGCCCCAGGAAATCCGAGCCACCTTCATTGTGGATCCGGATTTGGTCCGCAAAGTGAAGTACATTTCCCTCGTGGAGGGCATTCTTTTGAAAGACGTTATCTCCGAAGCTCTGAACAACTATGTGGATGCCTGGGAGGAGAAGAACAAGAAAATCCGGTTGCCGAAGGCGAAGTGAATATATGAAAATTAAGGGAGCAAGCCACCTTAGTCTGCTCCCTTAATGATTCTGATACCTTTTGAAATTATCAAGGCATCATTCAAAGGATATTAAACCTTACCAGTTGTCATCTTCATTGCCAACCAAGCCATTCTTAACACATTCTTCAATCTTATCCATCACAACATTAGAGTAAGCATAAGACATGATAAGGGCTTTACTGGATGTTTTTTTTGTGAGAATCTTTCTTGGTTGAAAATGGGAAACATTCATCCAATACCCAATTTTCATCGGAACGTGAAGGCACACTACCGCCGATGGCTCCAACCCATCCACCACCAACATGGCGTACAACAGAATAAAAAGGTACCGTATAGGTCACTCGTATCTTGTTGTCCTTGATGTCGCATTTGATAATCGGCTTGATATTTACGCTATAGGCGTTCATGCCACCTGCATGCTGGGCAATGCCAGACATGAACCCTGGGCGATAATGCTTCCAAGTTCCTTGTCGTTCAGCTGGATAACGGAGTTGGCATCATTAAAAGTTGCAGAGAACCAATAGTTCAACAGCACGTAGAGTTGATCTTTTGTTTTTCCCGGAGATTCAATTACCTGAGTAAAGGTCAAGGCATTATTCTTGTCCAACTTAAGCTGGCTACCCAAGTTCTCAGCGGCATCCACCCATTTTTCACCATACTTTTCCTTGGCATAGTCTTCCAATTCTTCTGTTCGCAGAATCTGCGCATTGATAGATAAGGCACAAAAAACCAGTGCCATGACAGAAATTACTTTTTTCATTGCGTTGTTTGATTATAGATTATATACTTAATTTTTCGGTTTCTTGAAGGTTGTTTTCTGTTTCCGAAAGCAAAGTTATAAGGTTTATTTCGGATTGCCATGACTCTGTATCAACATGGACTAACATGGATAGAAAACCTTTTTGAAAAGGAGGTTTTTGGCACCAATCATGCCATCTAAAGTGTTGCACGGCATGATTATGCAAAAAAAGCACGTAGCGAGTGAAGATAAAGGCTCCTACTTGTCTAAAATTGACAAGTAAATGCTATCTTTGTTGAGCAATAACAATTTATTTTGCACACATGGTAAATTCAAACATGTTACTCGCGCGAATAAAGCAGCTCCGTGATGAGCTGAATATACAACAGCGTCAGATTGCTGACGCCATTGGTGTGGATGCACCAATGTATAGCAGGATTGAAAGAGGCATTCGTCCTTTTCGAGATGAGTATATCGTCCCTATAGCGGACATACTTCATGTGGAAGAGGAAGAACTGCGGTCTTTATGGACGGCTGATAAGATTATCAATGTAACCAAGGATGAATCTACGCTGGTAGCACAGCGTGCTCTTCATCTTGCTAACAGTGAAATGAAGACCAATTCCCAGGAGTAAATGGCTGATTTGAAACATGGACTAACTTGGATATGGTTAAGTAAAACTTAGATGGTATTTTTGTAAATTATGGCAGATAAAACAACCCCGATGGATGGCATACAGGAAATCGACGAATTGGTTTTGGAAGATAACCAACTAGTTTGTGTGCTGACTAATAAGGTCGTGAAAGCGACAGATAAAGAACTGACCCTTCAGTCAATGATAGATATGATGGCTGAAGAATATGGATTTGCTCCTGAAGACATGGAACGTGACTTTAGGGTGACTTACCAAGAGCCTGATTCTGAAAAGAGTCGGGCTCAAAGTGTTGATTTGGCTATCTTCAATGAAGGTAAGGCACATGAGGTGGAGAACCTCATTCGCTTTGTCGTTGTTGCCAAAGATGCAAAGGTGAAACCGACGGATGCGAAGAAAGGCGCAGAAGCCATGCTCGACAATATCCTGACGTTTACAGATTGTGAATTTGGATGCTGGACCAACGGGGAGGATTTGCTATACCGCTATTATACGGAAGATGACTTTGGACAGGCGGACGTACAAGATATTTCCGATTTCCCGGCTAATGGTCAAACGCTTGCCGACCTGGAAGCGCAGGGCGATCGTGCCATGCCCCGTAAGCCGGCAAACGAATCGTTGATTAAGACATTCAAGCGCTGTCATGACTATATCTATGGCAATGAAGGCATGAAGAAAACGGCTTTTTGGGAGCTGCTGAACCTGATTTTCTGTAAGCTTTATGATGAGAAACGCCGTAATGCCGATGCCAAAGAGGGCATCAGTTACCGTCGCCGTTTTTGGGTGGGCGTGACCGAGCAATTCACGGAAGAAGGCCGAAAGGCAGTTGCCACTCGTATCCGTGGGCTTTTCGAGGAACTGAAGGACAGCCAGATGTTCCGCGATGTCTTTGATGGTTCTGAGCAAATCATGCTCTCCGACCGTGGACTAGCTTTTGTTGCTGCAGAATTGGCAAAATATTCTTTTTTGGATGCAACGGTCGATGTGAAAGGTACTGCTTATGAAACCATCGTGAGCAACACCTTGAAGCAGGAAGCCGGCCAGTTCTTTACTCCGCGAAACATCATTAAGTGCATGGTGGAAATGCTCGATCCCAACGAGGATACCCGTGTACTCGACCCGGCATGTGGTTCGGGTGGCTTCCTGGTTATGGTACTCGACCATGTGCGCCGCAAAATCACACGCAATCTTTATCCGAATCTGGACGAAGTGCGCTTGGCTGCCCGTGTCAATTCACCCGAAGTGGATGAAAGAGTGCGTCATTATGCCGAACGCATGATTTTTGGCTTCGACTTCGACCCCGACTTGAAGAAGGCAGCACGAATGAACATGGTAATGGCGGGTGATGGACATAGCAATATTTTCAATATCAACTCGCTGGATTATCCGCAGGGTGACAAGCCCGACCGTCCTTTGATTGCAGAAGCTGTGAATGAAAGTATTCTGCACAGTAAGGATAAGGATTTCCGCTTTGATACTTCATCGGACAATGCACAGGGTAAGTTCGATATGATATTTACAAACCCTCCCTTTGGTGCCAAGGTGCAGGTGGATGTAGAGATTGCCCGCCGGTATGCGTTGGATAGTAATGCACCTGAAGTTCTCTTTATTGAGGCTTGCTACAACTTCCTAAAGCCCGGTGGCAAAATGGGTATTGTATTGCCTGATGGCATTTTGGGTAATCCCAACACGGAAAGTGTGCGCAAATGGATCTTAGAGCACTTCAAGTTGCTGGCCTCCATCGACCTTCCGGTAGAGACTTTCTTGCCTCAGGTTGGTGTGCAGGCTTCCTTGCTGTTCCTCCAAAAGAAAACAGCAGAAGAATTGCTTATTCCCATCGATAAAGAGGATTACGATGTGTTTATGGCCATTGTTGAGCAAGTGGGTAAAGACCGCCGCGGTGTGCCTATTTATAAGAAGGATGAAGATGGTGCAGAGATTCTCTTTGCCCACGAAAAGAAATGGCTGGCTTACACCGAAAATGGTCATGAAATTGTGCGCAGTCGCCGTGAACGCGTAAAGCGTTTGGCTGATGATTTGCCGGATGTGGCTGCTGCTTATGCTAAATTCTTAGAGGAACATCAAGTATGAAAACGGGTTACATACATAGAAAATCAATGAATCCTTGCGGACTCAGATTTGATTCGAGTTACCATTTAAGTGATGGAGTGGCAGTGAAACGTGTAATTGCGTCTTCTCCTTATCCTTTGATGCCTATAGAAAAGGCGGCAGACCGTATCTTTATTGGCGGTAGAGCAAGACGTGTTTACGTTAAGGATAGAGAACATGGCATTCCTTTTCTAAGTAGCTCGGATATATTGCAAGCCGATTTAGAAGCTGTGAAACTGGCTTCTAAAAAGTACACTCCTAACGTGGAAGATATGAAACTTCAAAAAGGATGGACTTTAATCACAAGATCCGGCACCATAGGTAATTGCGCGTTCGCTAACGCGAAACATGCTCAGAAGCTTGCTTCTGAGGATGTTATTCGGCTGGTGCCGAATAACATCCTCAGAGAAGGATATATTTACGCATATTTAGCTTCTAAACAGGGGTATTCATTATTAACCCAGGGCACATTTGGGGCTGTTATTCAACATATTGAACCAGCCTATGTTGCATCTTTGCCCATACCCGTTGCTCCAGAATCCTTCCAGCAGGAAGTTGATGATTTAATACAGGAGTCGGCAAGGTTGCGTGAAGAGGCTGCTGATGCGTTGACTGAGGCTCATAGAATATTAAAATCCGAATTACATAGTAGTCATACACATAATAAAATAGTTTCCATTAAAAATATTTATAAATCACATAACCAAAGGTTCGAAGCTAACTATTATGCGAGTGAAAATCGGGAATTGTATGATTTAATGACTCAACAGTTTAAATGCACCCGTTTAAAAGATTTATGCGAAAGAATATTTAGACCTGGAATATTTAAAAGACAATATGTAAACACTGATGGCATTACTTTTTTAGGAGGCGCAGATATTTTAAATGCGACGCCTTCTAGCTATAAGCAATTATCTAAGCTGCAAGTAAAGAAAATGCCTGAATTGATGCCTAAACAAGGAACTATTCTAGTTACATGTGGAGGGACAATAGGTAATACAGTATATGTTGATACACAATTGGCTAGTTGTGCAGTGTCACAGCATGTAATGAGGCTCATTCCTAATGGAACTGTACCTAATGGATATTTGTATGCCTTTCTTTCCTCAGACATGGGCAAAAAAATAATCAATCTTTTTGCTTTTGGTTCTGTCATTCCTCAAGTAGAAGCTCATCATCTTGAATTATTACCAGTCCCAATTTTGGAAAATAATAAGATGGAGCACATAGATGCATTATGTATGAGATATGTTCATTGTAATGAAAAGGCGAAAGAGAACGAACGCCAAGCCATCTCTATGGTAGAGCAACAAATAGACTCTTGGAGTGTAAGAAAGGAGAAATAGCGTATGGATGAGAATATAGAAATATTCAACCGCCTTTGGGAACATGCCGAAAATGAAGTGGTAGAATTCAAAAAGGCTGAAACCAACTTTGATGTGGATGAGTTGGGAAAATACTTCTCTGCACTCAGCAACGAAGCCAACTTACGAGAACGCGAATTCGGCTGGATTGTGTTTGGTGTATGGGATAAGAAGCATCAGGTGATTGGGACCTCCTTCAAAGATGGAGAGGTGGCACTCAATAAGCTGAAACAGGATATGTCGCAGCATACAACTGACGGATTGATTTTTCGTGAAATCATTCCGGTAACAGTAGAAGGCAAGCGCGTGCTGCTATTTAAAGTGCCTGCCACTCCTCGAAATATCGTGATGAAGTGGAAAGGGATTGCTTATGGACGCGATGGTGAAAGTTTGAAGCCGTTGAACCAAGCCAAGCAAGATGAAATACGTCAGCAACCTCCAATTCCTGACTGGACTGCCCAACTAGTTCCGAATGCTACTATCGATGATCTTGATGAATTGGCTATCGCTACTGCTCGTATCATGTTTAAGAAGGTACATAACTCGAAGATTTCCGCAGAAGAGGTCGATGGTTGGTCCGTGGAAGAGTTCCTCTCACACAGTGAAGTGATGCGCGAAGGACAACTTACCCGAGCCGCCATCTTGCTACTGGGTAAACCGCTGTCACTGCAAAAGATTTATCCGGCTGTGGCACAGATTACCTGGACATGGGAAGACAAGGACGCAACGGTGATTGACTATGAGCATTTCACCATTCCTTTTATCCTCACGGTGGATAAGGTGCTTGCTAAGATTCGTAACAAAACCATGCGTGAGTTGCCGGGCGGTACCCTCTTCCCCGATACCATGAAGCAGTACGACGATTATACCATACGCGAAGCACTGCATAATTGCATAGCCCATCAGGACTATACGCTGCAAGAACGCATCTCGTTTGTAGAAGGTGAAGACAAACTGTATTATGGCAATGGAGGTAGTTTCATTCCCGGCACCATAGAGAAAGCCCTGGAGCATAAAGGACCGCAACGCCATTACCGTAACGAATGTCTTTGTTCAGGCATGGTGAATTTCAACATGATTGATACCGTGGGACGTGGAATTAAAAAGATATTTGCTGAACAACGCAAACGTTTCTTTCCTATGCCCGACTATGATATTGATAACGAGAACCGTACAGTTGGTGTCACCATCTACGGTAAGATGATTGACGAAAAGTATAGCTCACTACTGAAATCGAACACGGATTTAACATTGATGGAATGTGTATGGTTGGACGCTATTCAGAAACACCGTCCTGTCACAAAGGATGCTATCAAGCATTTGAAGGAAAAAGGATTGATAGAAGGACGTTCGCCCAACTACATCATTTCGCTTACTGTAGCTAAACTGACCCATCAAATTGGTCATTATACCAAGGAGAAAGGATTGGAGGAGAAATTGCTTGAGCAAACCATTCTTCAATTGGCAAGAGATGCCGGAAAGGAAGGCTTTAAGTTGAGCGATGTGTACGAGGCGCTGCATAAGAATTTGCCTGCTTCCATGAGCATTACATCAAAGAAAAGATACTTGGGAAGGTTGCTTGGCAAGATGAATGCGGCACTCTTGCTTGAAGTGGATGGTAGGACCTGGAACATAACCGAAACCGGATTGTCGAAATTGCGGTTATAAATTCGGTTATAATGTTCTTTCGTCTTTGTAAAGCGCATTCACCCAAGCAAATGCATGATGGCTTCGGTTATAATTCGGCTATAATTCGGTTATAATTCGGCTATAATCACGAAGCATCAGGACACCATAGCCGTTTCTGCTGCATGGCAAATTCTATTTGCCGGTCATTTGCTGAAACGTGCCCACTATAATGATTAGCATTCAGAATCAGCACCTTATCAAGCTGATTCTATTTGCTGGTCATTTGCTGAGGATTTAAAAACAGAAGGTTACACCCTTTACTTAAATATAATACGTTGTCTATGTCAAAACACCATAAAGAAGAAATAGAATGTCCGCACTGCCATCACAAAGGGGAATTTGACCTTTGGGAATCGGTGAACGTCGACCTTGATCCTGAACTTCGGGAACAAGTATTGAATTACCGTCTCTTTGTGTGGACCTGTCCGAAATGTGAGAGCCATGTGATCCTACCTTATGATACCCTGTATCATGATATGAAGCACCGCTTTATGCTCTTCTTTTCGTATGAATTTAATGGGGAAGAAGCGGATAAATATGCTCCCATGAAAATGCCTAAAGAATTTTTCATGGATGGATATACGCATCGCATAGTCTATGGACTGAAACGCTTGAAGGAAAAGATTCTGATTTTGGAAGAGGGGTTGAACGATGTGGCTGTTGAACGCATGAAATTCATGATTAGCCATATCGTAGTGCCTGAAATAACAGAAAAGGGATATGAGCTCTTTTTCTATCAGGTGGACCGCACGGATGAAGTTTCTGAGTACGGTGCCATCTTCTTTGTCTATCACGACCAGGAGCGGGACGAAGAAATGGTTGTACGCTTTGCCATGGACAATTACTATGAACACTGTCTGGCGGTGGAACTGGATCCGCGCATGCAGGTGGAAGGCTGCATGTGTGTGGACCCAGGATGGATGGCTAAGCAGTTGCTTTGTGCCAAAGAGAACCTTTTGCCTGACAACAGAAAGGGAATAAAAGGTATGTTTAAAGATGGAAGATGGGGATTGGTGGACAGCGATGACTGCCCCTTGTCTGAATTCAAATATTGGTTTGTGGAGGATGCCCATGAAGGGTATTTCCGTGCCCAAGTGACGGGTGGGTCGGAATATAATCTGTTGCGCCCCAATGGTTCGGAACTGCTGAACCAAAGCTTTTCCTATATCACTGAAGTGTATGAGGGTTTCTTTACATTTTGGCGCACCAAGCGTAAAACCAAAACGACTCCAACACGCTATCTGCATGGAGTTGGTCACGTGAGCGGTGTTCTCCTCTTCCCTTCCTTGTTCGAACGCTTGAGTTGGCTGGATGAAGAGAAAAAGGAGGCTTACTATGCTGAACTCGATGGCAAACCTTATATCTTGACCACGGATGGCAGCGTATATGACCCGGAACGTCAGCATCTGCCTAAAAAAATGAAGATTATTCCCGAGAAATTTTTCGAGAAACTAGCGAACTGGGTATTGCCCGGACTGCAGTTCTTCTATCGCGATACGGATGCATCGGTCATTGTGGATACTACGTATCATGTGGGTGACGTGCTACGGGCGGGGCGTTTCGTTGACGTGACGACCAAGCTCTATAAGCCGGCACACAAGCTACGTTTTATCATTGCTTCGGCTCATGCTGCCATGCTCTGTGAGATAGATGACCTGGTTCGTGAAAATCCTCGCATCAAGGACTGGAACCTCTGTACCTTACACTATGATAGCTACTTCAAGGTGCTGGATGTTTATGAGTTGGACGGGGTAACCCAGATTCTCTTGCTTCATATTCCGGAAGCTGCTGCCCGCTTCTTGGGCGACAAGCCGCTTGACTTCATTCTCGATGGAGTGGGCCCGGATATGAACCTGATTGAAATGGCACGGAAGAGTTTGAGGGAAAAGATGTGCATGGAGGTACATCCACGCTCACTAGATTCTGAATTTGTGGAACGTATGTCCCACCCTGTGGGCTTGGATGATGACTTCTATCCGGTTGAGCTGCCGCCTGTTGGAGACCCTGTTGAGAAGGAAATGCTTCATCTCAGCAACATGATTCACAAATTGGCCAACGATGCTGACATAGAGGATTTCTATGAGGTGGATGATAACTTCCACTTCCATGGCGTAAAAGAAGGTACCATCTGTCACGGTTGCGTGTTTGCAGCTGAGATAAACGATAAGGGAGAAGGGTGCGGTTGTTTGGCTCAAGAGGAATTCCGAAAGAATTATCTGAAAGGACGATGTGACCACCGCAAAGCCTCGTATAGTGATCTTTCTGATTACGAACGCCACGAACAGGAAAAGCTCCAAAAAGAAAGTCTCCAGGCTGCCAAGGAATGCAACGCTTATGCACTGGCTTTGGTGAAGGACTTTATAGCCGATGAACTGGAGGGTGACATCAACCGCTTGAAGGATTACGATTTCAACCGGCTGCGTTCGGAAGACGCCTCCCGCCAAAAGGCTGTGGATAAATATCTCACTTGTGCCGGAGGGAATATGCAAGGACCGGACATTGCCATTGTACGTGCCATTGCTTCCCTCGTGTTCGGTAAAGCATGGGAGGAGTTCACGCTCGAAAGTATGGACAATTATAAGTTTAAGGTTGATTATCTTCATCAGCTGGTTTACCTTTTTGGATGTCCGCTCGGCTTGGAATGGGGCTTGAAACAGTTCAAGGGACTGGATAAGTTTAATCCTTCAGAGGAACTGCGGGACCGTGTGGTTCGCTTCTGGAATCTGCATCAGACCATCGGCAACATTATCCTGCTGCCTACCATGCTTACCCAAAACCTGGTGGAGATAAACCTGACAAGAGCGAAACGGCTGTGGCGTAATTATCCGGACAGTTTCTTGAAAGAACTTCGGGAAGAGCTGGTGGATGAAACCCATCGCAACAAATATCTTCAATCGGAATGCTACAAGAATCGAAAGATTTATGCCCGTTGTAAAACGAAAGAAGGGTTCGACCGGTTGATGAGAGAACTCCTGCTGGAGGATTTCTTGGATGAAAATGGGCTTCCGGTGCATCGCTTCGCCGGTGTGGGCAGCATGGACAAGGGCCTTGACAGAGAAACATACTTAAAAGCTGTAGATGAGTACTTGGACTTCTGCGAGAAGGAAATTCCGCTGAGAGCCGGATGTATCATTGACAGACTGAAAGATATACTTGATAACAATTAAAAACGAAATATTATGGCAATCATTAAAAGACCTCCTCATGACGATGGACCGGTAAATGCCGGAGAACAGCGCTTGCTGGATTTTCTGTCGGTGAAGTTGCCTGACAATTTTTACATTATTCCCAATTGTAACATAGCGATTACGGGACCAAACCGCATCATGAAATATTGGGAGTATGACTGTTTGGTGGTGACTCCTCATGCCCTCTACCATATTGAGAACAAGGATTGGGCAGGTAATTTGGAAGGAGACGACTATGCTTGGTTCCGCAATGGTCAGGAAGTGGCTAACCCGCATAAGACGGCTGGGTTAAAGAGCCGTATTCTTGCATCTAAAATCAAGAACCAACATCCGGATTGGAATTTTGGTCAAATCATTACGCTGGTAACGCTCAGCCATCCCCAACAATCTAAGTTTGGTTTGGATCCAACGTGCGATACCTACAAGCAGACCTTTACATTAGGGGAATCATTGGCTGAATTTATCTCCAATCACGAACTGGTTTCTCGTTCTGCCAATGGCATCCAGCCTTTGATGAATCAACTGACGGATTTTCTCACGGGGGAATCGGTAGAGCGGAAACGCGCTGAACGCACCACGATATTCAATTATCGCATAGAGGAAAAGCTTCAGGAAACGGAAGAATTTACTGAATACCTTTGTATTCCTCAGTTTATTGCTACGGCTCGTTATCGGGTTCGTGAATATCCGCTGGATGTGGCTGACAAAAGTCCGAAGGAACTGCAGCAGCTCACCTATTCGGTACAAAACGCTTACATGGCACAAGAGAAGATTGGGGATTCTCCCTACATTGTCAACACAAAGTGCCAGATGAATGAAGAGCAGACCTACTACTATGAAATCAGTCGCTATCAGGATGAAAGTTCATTGCGGGCCAAGCTCAATCAAAAGACATTCAAACAGACGGATAAGCTGAGCATCATCATGGATGTGGCGAACGCGCTGAAAGTGGCACATAAAGTGCAGGTATATCACCGCGATGTATGCCCTGAGAACATCTATGTTTACGAAGGGGGTAGAGCTGCATTGGCAAACTTCAGAATGTCGTGGTTTGTGGAGCACATCGACCTGAGCTTCTCGGTTAATGCCACGGGCAATCAGTCTTCACCCTACACAGCGCCTGAACTGCTAGACGGTGATGTTTCCTCTGCCAGCGATATCTATTCTTTGGGGGTGATTTTTTACCAGCTCATGGTTGGCAAATTACCTTTTGACAGTGTGGTTACCTTTATGGCTGCCTTAGGGGGTGAACTGCCGGCAGACCATCTGCCCAGCCATGTGCTGAAGGAACTGCCTGCATGGATGGATGAGTTTGTTCAGAAGACTATTGTGGCTGATGTCAATAAACGCTGGCAAACAGCCGACGAAGTGCTTGACTTCCTGAACCGGGCTGTTAATGAAGAAGTACATAAAACGATAGCCACGACCCATACGGTCGTAACTACAAAGAAGGAGAAGACTTTATACCTCAAGGATATGAAACCCGGTATGAAGGTTTCTCCCAGTATGACGCTTCACGAAATTCTGGGTAAGGGTGGCTTTGGAAGGGTATTTAAGGTATGGCACGATATGCAGAAACAGTATCTTGCCATCAAGATATTCGAAAAGGATGCCTCGATTGATAACGCCATCAATGAATTTAATGCGCTGAAAGAACTGCATCATCCCAATATTGTAGAGTTCAAGCATAATGACCGGACAGTTCCCGGTGGCTTGTTCTTTACGTTGATGGAGTTGCTAGAGGGAGAGAATTTGCACGAATACACCAAGGGCGACTTGCGACTTCCCGCCGATGAAATCTTCAAGATGGCTACGCAAATTCTGAAAGCGCTGACTTATATGCAGAGCAAGGAACCGCCAGTTTTCCACCGTGATATTAAGCCAAGCAACATCATGTGGCATAAGCGTCAGCAGTACAAGCTGATAGACTTCAATATCTCGGCTACCACTGAGGATAAATCATTTGGCGGCACTTTCCCCTACATGGCTCCAGACCTAATCCTCTCTGGAAACAGAATTGACTGGGATTGCTCCGCTGATACATTTGCGTTGGGTATCACCCTATATGAACTTCTAGCACATGCCTATCCGTGGCCTGGAGGTAACCTGCGTCCTAATATCCATAAGCAACCTACAGATATCCGTAACTATAATGATAAGTTGTCTGATGCGATGGCAGACTTCATCATGAAGTCTATCCGTACAGACAAGAACAAGCGGTTCAAGACAGCCCAAGAAATGCTGGATGCCCTGGAAACTATCGGGCTGGATGGCATGCAGAAGGATTCGACGATGATTTCAATCATTCATCAGGGTAAAGAAATGGGTAATCCTGTGGATTACATCAACTCGCTGTATAGCCAAAGTCGTCACGGCAATGGCGGTACAAGAGCTGGTGTCGCCCAACATGCCTTTGATGCGCTGACCTATTCTGAGACACGGTTGGATAGAGAGTTGATAGCTGATATCGAAGCCTTGAAATACAAGTTGATTATCATCACCGGTAATGCTGGTGATGGAAAAACGGCATTTATCCACCGGATTGAAGATAAGGGACAGGACAAGCAGCAGTTTGATACCAACAACGGTTCGCAATTCTACATCTCGGGCATTCGATTTGAATCGAACTACGACGGCTCACAGGATGAAGACAACAAGGCGAACGATGAGGTGCTGAGTGAGTTTCTTTCTCCCTTCTGTGGATTGAACGATTACACGCAAGCCAAGGAAGGTCGTGTGATTGCCATCAATGAGGGACGTCTGGTGGATTTCTTGTCCATGCACCCCGAACTGCGGATATTGCAGGATAATATCGAGGAGTATTTCTACAAGGAAGGACATGCTGAATTGCTCCCGGGATTGATGGTCATCAACCTGAATCTGCGGTCAGTGACAGCACGGGATGTGGAATCGAAAACTCCAAGTTTGTTGGCTCAACAAATGAAGAAGCTGACCCGTCCTGAATTATGGAGCAAATGCCAGAACTGTCCGGTTGCCGACCGCTGTTTTATCAAATATAACGTAGATACATTCCAGGACACCAGTGCAGGCGATGAAGTCATCAACCGACTGGAATGGTTGGTTCGTACCATTGTATATAAGCGGGAACTGCATATCACCATGCGTGATTTGCGTTCGATGATAGCCTGGATGCTGACTCGTGACTATTCTTGTGATGAAGTCAAGACGCTGATTGAATTGGTCAATGCCAATAACATTCCGGAATATTACTGGCAATACTATTACTTCAATCTCACAGCTCCGGTTGTCTATCCCGATGCCAACAAGGTGGAATATTTCAACTTGCCGACATTGGATTCCAATGACCGACTGGTGAAGTTGCTTCGTGAGACAGACGTGGCTGGTGTGGCACTTCCTGCCTTCGACCGTGATCTGTATTACCGTATCAAACGTCCCAATGACTACATCATCTTTAGTGACCGTAAGCATTCCTTGTTGAAGGACTTCAATGATCATAACATGATTATCCCCTCTTATGAAGTGAAATCGGACGATGTACGCATGGCGGTCACCAACCGGCATAAATCGTTTGTTCGTCATCAGTATTTTGAAGGTGCCATAGATTTCAAAAAAAGACTGCCATACAGATATGCCAGTGCTTTTGAAAAGCAGTTGCGTCTGGAGGACCCGAAGGAGTTGGCGCAAACCATGCAGGACCTAGCAAGTGCCATTTCAGCAAGTGAAGGCTGCTCAAATGAGTTGCTGACCAAAGGGTATCTTCTGTTAGCCAGTTCGAACGTAGCTGATCCGATTTCAAAGAGTTACCGCCGTTTCTCTTTGGATGAATTCGAGCTCTATGTAAATAAGACCGAACACTTGACGAAGTACATTGAGTATGAAAGCGACAGCTTGATTTTCCGTCATAAAGAGAATAAGTTTATCCAACTTACGGTGAGTCTCGACCTGTATGAAATGCTCAAGTACATCCATGCTGGATTCAGTCCTTCTGTAAACGATTTGCGTGGACGCTTCATTGAACTGCAGATATTTAAGAATTTGCTGGAGGCAAAAACCTATTCAGAAATACTTGTGACAAAGAATAATCGCAAGTTTACTGCAATACGTTTAGACAGTCAAAAGCACATAGTCATTGAACCTCTTAACGTGTAATGATATGATATTAAAACTAAAGAAAGGAACGGGGGTACAGGCGTTCCTCAATAAAGATATATTCTATGTCGATGTTAAGTCGGTAAAATTGGATCGTGTTTTGACCAATTTGTTCATCAAGATGTATGCTGATGGCGCTCCTGTCTATATGTCTTTCCGTAAAGAATATACCATCGACATACTGAAAGAGAACCTGGCTATCTTGGAAAACCAGGGTGTCATCCGTGGTGTAACAGATAATCCGGATGGCGTAGAGGACTGGCTTCGCAGTTCGCTGCTTGAATTGGTCAACCGTGGAAATGTGGTGAAAGAACATGTCTCTACACTCAAGCCGTTGCATCTGTTGAGTTTCCGCGTACAAAACAGTAAGTACTGCCGTGACTACCGCGCTTCCGACCAGCTTTATCTGATGCTGCGCAGTAATCCGGAGGTCATGCACGGTTTGGTTAGATACCTCAGTAAAGGCTGGGACAAGCAAACAGGCGAACTCGTCAAGAGTGAGGATTTGGATGTGGACACCACCGGTATTCTGTATATTACGAAACCTTTGAAGGAACGTAAGACCCTGAACAAAGTGGCTGAATCCATACCACAGCCCTTCCTGCGTGAACAGGCTGCGTTGTTCAACGATGATATTCGCAGGCTCTTGCTTTATAAGGATAAACTGCCCAGAGCGGTGTTTATTGACTATTTGAGAATCCTCTGTGGCTTTCATTTGGCTTTGTATGCCATGAAGGTGATTTATCTGTTGCCCAAAATGGTTGATGCCGGTTCCCGACAGGTTGCCGATGACTGGTCGATGCTTTTGGATGTGACTGATGACTTGGATAGTATTGTTTCCACTTATGCTTGTAAGGATGTCGAAAGACTTCAGAATAGCATTGGCAAGTACATTCGGGCAACTTATATGGCCGATATCATCCAAGACCGAAAAGACTGCTCCATTGACGAAGCCTTGAGAATACTGAAAGAAGACAACAACAAGTCAGACGGATTTTATGAATCGGTACTGAATGGAATACGCAAGGATCTTCCCAATTCTGACGAAAAGGAATTTGACAAGGAGGACTTTAGGGAAATGCTGGAACTTTTTCCCGAAGAAGATTACTTCGACATGCTGGTTCATGTCTTGGAAAAATCAAACTTGGGTAATTATCAATATCGCTATTTGCATGATTTTCTGGATGCGGTTACGATGAAGAACTCTCCATCCAAACTGCTGGCTGACAGTCGTTCTCGTCGCCATCCCAGACGGGGTGCACTGGGTTCCAAGCTGTTGGAAACGCTGGTTCAGCTGTTGGTACTGAAAGAAAAGACAGATGGAAGTTATGAAACCCGTTCCTTATCCATCGATGAATTGATCCAGGAAATAAGAAATCGCTATGGGTTAATTATCAATGGTGTCAATGAAGAGCGTTTTGCAAACGCTGATGTAGAAATGAATGAAGCATTTCGCACGAATGTAGAAGCTTTCAAAGACAAACTTCGTCAGATTGGTTTCTATACGGACATGAGTGATGCTTGTATTCTACAGAAGATTCGTCCACGCTATAAATTGTAAACAATGGAAGAAATTAGAACACTATATTACGAACGTTTTATTCAACATGTCGTTGAAGTATATGCACCAAAGCTGAAGCAGGTTCGCCCAGGGCACTGTATGAAGATAACCGGTCTTGCTCTGAAGGAACTTCGTGTATTGCTTCCTTTGTTGCGTCCTATCAATGAGAATCTGTCTGTATTCATCCTCTCGGAAGAGGAAAAAGGGGATGAATATATCCATGCAACGAAACTCATTGAATTGAGAAATGACCCGTCCAAAGCGGTATTGATTTTGGTCCCGACCAACAGTAGAACATCGGCTGAAGACTCCTATGGTGACGCTACGTTCCAAAACTTGTCGGCATCAGACCTTCAGGATTCCTTTGTCTATAAATTGATGGATGAGATGCCCGAAGAAAAGAGGTCGAACTGGTCCCAAATCTTCGAACTGTTAAGGGATGAAGTGCATGCCTACATGAGTGATCTTATTTCCTATATCCTGTATCTTGAACTGAACCAGTATTCAAGTGAGGCTTGGGGAAATGGGTTGTTCGTATTTGGCATGTGGCCAGACAGTGAACTTTTCAAAGAAGAGAATGCTGTCCGCAGACGCTTTATGCTGAACAAAGAAAAAGCATCGGCCATTCTTGCTGATTTTTCTTTGACTGCAGCTGACCGTATAGCTTCTCTTCCGATTGAAAGAGGAACCATTCAGCGTGCGCTCATGACCTTCTTGACTTCTGATGATTCTTTGAACGATGCCAACTCGCTGTTTGAGTGTATTCTTTGCAAACATCCGGAATTTAATTATGCGAAGATGCCTTGGCTTGAAATAGGCTCTTCCGGACCTGTAAAGGTCATGGTGGACTTGAATACAGGTAAGGATTCTAAGAAAGAATTGGTCAAGGATGAAGAAGGGAATTTTGTCCTGAACATCTTGTCGGAGAAGAAATCAAAAGTTTCCTTCACCATTACAACCGACCCTGCGCCTAAAGATAACCCTGCCATTGTTTCTTTCGAAATTGCGTTGGTTGACATCGACGACTTTTCAGAGGTGGGTGTAATCAAAAAAGCCAAGGTAGGAACCAACAAACGTGCTACACGCAAGATGTCAGTGAACATTGCAGACGGCATGTTTGACGAAGGTGACTATCTGCTTCGTGTGCGAGCTTTAGATGAGAATGGCATTGTGCTTGAGCAAAAGAAAATGTTCAAGGAAGACCAGGTACAGGCAGCTTGGGAAGAAGCCAAGAAAGAGAATCCCAACCTTCAGATGGAACAGTATCGCTTGGAACACCATGTTGCTTACTGTAACGAATCTGCTGTATTTACCATTGTGAACGATGGAGAAGTGCCCGAAGGTCAGATTGACAAACGTGCCAAAGTCAACAGCTACACACAGGCCATCATACTCTATCGCTCGGCTCATTTGGCTAAAAATGAAGACTTGGAGATTCCAACTGATGGCGTTGATCGCAATCGGTGGGTCGATGGTAATCTCAACAACACCTATCATTTTGATTTTGGAGCGGCTTATGCTTACCAAATTCAAATGTCAAAGAAGTTGATCCAACTCGAATCCACCTTCTTGAAAAATGCGAATGATTTTGGTTACATCGAGGCTTTGCTCGGCGGTAATCCTACAGATGCGTATTTGATGAATCCGAATGATACTGCCGTTCGTGAACCGTTGTTCGTTCCTGTGTCTGATATTCATATTCCAAACGAATTGGGAGCATTGAGAGAAGACCTCTTTGCTATCATCAGAGAGTCAGCAGAAGACGAAACCGGTTTGACCAGTACATTGGATTTCACCAGCAATTTGGGCTTGATTAAAGCTTATCTGTCTGAGTATGATGCTTGGCTCAGAGAAGAATTGGAGAAAGACCTGAGCACGGAAGCTGTCGTCAAACTTCAAAATATTGATACAGTACTGTTGTCGGTAGAAATGCCTGATGGCAGTAAGACCAAGATTAAAATGATCAGTCCTTTGCACCCGTTGCGACTGGCTTGGATTGTAAATCTCTATGAACTGTATCAAGACTGGGAAGAGCGTACCATTGAGAATCCAAAGTATAGAAAAGCATGGTATCGGAAATTAGACAAGCTTTTCCAAGGTCAAATACCGATGAATGTAGCGCCTATCGTATTGAGTGACGACCCGCTGAAGGAAGCCTATCAGTACATCGGTGAACTGACATTTGGCTGGGGCGCTTATGCACAACCGACCCAGTCGGAAGAGGCTTTTTCTTCAGGCAATCGTCAGTTGAAATCCTACGTTTCCATGCTGCTGAATGTGGCAAGGGAAAAGCGCATTGATAGTGATGTGAATCTGGACCTGGTGGTACGCCATCTGTTCAACTACAGCGTATCTCATCCCTATACGGACAAATTGGTTATCAACTTGTTTAATGCAGGAGATGCTGCAACATTTGCAGAAGCATTGGTACGCTTGGAAAAAATTGGAATCGGGCATGAACTGACCTATGAAATCAGACTGTTTACTGATGAAAACATGTTGCAGTCTGGCGAATCTTTCAAGGATTTGCTTGACCCGGAATCGGCTGTTGCCAACGATGCGGAAGTGTTTTCACAAGCTTCTGCTAACCGCTTGTTCCCCAAGCTTCGCTTTTCTTTAAATAAGACAAGTGACTTTATCAACAAACATGATGACTATCAAGCTCATCTGTCTTTCCTGGTAAATCCGTTTATTGTAAGTACAGAGCCCTCTCGCCCAAGTGAGCTGAGCCGCTCTTTCTTCTTGAATGGTACCATTTGCAGGGATATAGTAGAAGCGAAGCCGATTGGTAAAACATTCGTTTGGAATCGCTATTATTCCAACAAGAGCTTGCCGAACCCAGTGTCAGAATCAGCAAATTTGGAAGTTAGCTTGTTTGCCCGTTTACAGGAAGTGATTGGTAAAATGCTTTCTTCTACCATCGAAGAATCTGTACCGGCAACAACACTCCGTTTGAAGGAGAGTGATATGATGTTGCTGTCGTTCATTCATGACAGCAGCGATTGGGTGATTACGTTCGACAAGAATATGGGACCTGAATTCTATGATCTTCCCTGCGGTGATTCCGATGTCCCGTATCTGTTGGATTATGTTCCGAATGATGAAGCGACAGGTATATCTTCTTACCTGACCACGAAACCGACCAGCGAAATTGCGTCCTTGATGGTTCCGCTTTTCAAACAGTATGGAATTGATATTGAAGACAAGGAGAACTTCAAGCAAATTCTGGAGGATGTCCGTTCCGTGAGCAGCTCGTTGATTATGCAAGTCAATACAACATCCCGGAAAGGATTCGAAGTAATAGGTACCACCTTGACCAAACGCTTCCTGGAAAAGAAGGGTATCACGACAGAATCAATCATGATTCCGATTGATCTGCATAAAGAGTTATTCGTTGATTTGGATAGCGAAAACCAAGAACGTGCAGATAATCTTGTTGTCAAGATTGATGTTAAGCGCAAGGAAATCTTATTTAATGTGGTTGAGATCAAATGCAGAAATGCCTATTATCAGGCTGATGAACTGCACATGAAGATTGTCAACCAGATTGAAAATACCATCCTGGCACTTCGCTCCCATTTTGAAATTGCGGTGGATGGCCATGACCGACTTGACCGTGAACTGAAAGTGCTGGAATTAAAGTCGCTCCTGGAATTTTACATCAATCGCTCGTTACGATATGGACAACTTAATCCGGATAAGGCTCATGAATACAAGGTATTTTTGAGCAAACTCTCTGATGGTTATTCCGTCCGTTTCAAACGGCTTGGCGTGATCTTTGATTTCATGCAAACTGAACGTCAAAAGAAGGATTTCTATGGTGATACGCTAATCTACACGATGGGTAATCCGGTCATTGAACAGATTCTCGATGACAGTAGTGACTTGAAGACTCAAATTCTGGAAGCTCAAGACAATGACTTTGTCAATTTCTTTGAGCCGACTTTCAGTGTAGCTACAACAGGTATGGAAGCTCAGCCAAAACCTGTTCAGCCCGTTGAAGTATCAACGCATATTGACACGGATTATGAAGTGATTGTTCCGAAGGAACCGGAAGCCGATCCTGTTGTGTCGAAGACTGAAAATTCAGCTAAGGTGAAAACAGAAAACCATTCTGTAATCTTTGACCATCCGGAAGAAGAGTCAGACAATTCACAAACAGCAACTGTAGAAACCTGTCCTGAATCGGAAGAACAACTTCCTGCAGTTGATTCCGTACATACCGAACCCAAAGTTCCTGAGGCCAATGCAGGCACTGAAGAAAATGGTACTGGAGATGATCATTCATTACCGGTAGCCCCTGTAGATGTACCGGTTTACCAGCCTGAAACCGATCCGAATTATCAGGAACCTCTGGTAGATGTCATCGTTGGGAAAAACAGTGATTCTCCCCAATTCGGTGTATTAGGAAAAATGGTTTCGAATGGGCGCGCGATTGGTATGGACTTGAACGAGTGCAATACAATCAGCTTGTTTGGCGTACAGGGTGCTGGTAAGAGTTATACCATCGGTTCTGTCACAGAAATGGTTCTGAAACAGTATTCCAAGGTAAACAAACTGCCTGCTCCTATGGCCGGGGTTATTTTCCACTATAGTGAAAGCATGGATTATGCTCCCGAGTTCACGTCGATGGTATATCCTAATGATGAAGCTAGTCAGTTGGCTAAGTTAAAGGCTGAATACGGTGCTGAAGCCCACTCTGTCAAGGATGTTATCCTCCTTGCCCCCGAAGCACAAGTGGAATTACGCAAGGCTCAATATCCGGACTTGGAGGTACATGCCATTGGTTTTGATTCTTCTGAGCTGGCTGTACGAGACTGGCTGTTCCTTTTGGCTGCTTTAGGCAATGACTCTGCTTATATCAAAGAACTCAAACAGATCATGAAAGCATGTCGCTACAATATGTCGTTGGCAAATATTCGCCAAGGTGTTGCAAGCAGCGACCACCTTTCTACTTCTCAGAGGGCATTAGCCAATACAAAATTGGATTTTGCAGAGGAGTATATCTCTGATGGCTGTAAGCTGCAGCAATATCTCCGTCCGGGAAGATTGATTATAGTCGATTTGCGTGACGAGTTTATTGAAAAAGAGGAAGCTCTTGGTCTGTTTGTTGTCATGCTTAATATCTTCTCAAGTGTGATGACTGTGGACGGAAAGGCTTTCAATAAGTTCATTGTCTTTGATGAAGCGCATAAATACATGAACAACAAGGAACTGGTGGATTCTATTACGACCGCAATCCGAGAGATGCGTCATAAGGGCGTTTCCATCATGATTGCAAGCCAGGATCCGATGAGCTTACCTACGGAAATTATAGAACTAAGTTCCATGGTTGTGATGCACCGATTCAGTTCACCAGCCTGGGTTAAGCATGTTCAGAAAGCGATAACTCCGCTGCAGACCTTAACAGCCACAGAAATGGCTGCATTGGGTTCTGGTGAAGCATATCTGTGGGCAAACAAAGCTACCGATAAGGCAATAACCCAGCGTCCTATAAAAATCAGTATTCGTCCACGTGTAACAAAACATGGTGGTGATACGATACAAGCTGTAAAAGAATGAACATAACAGAATATTCAAATAAAGGAAGCAGAACAGTGAATCAGGATTATGTAATCCATCGGTCACTGTCTGCTGACTCTGCAATATTTGTTTTAGCTGATGGTATGGGTGGCTACTCACATGGTGAGATAGCCGCTCAGACCGTGGCTACAAAAATTGTGAGTTTTATAGAAAAAAATATGACAAATTACTCTCCGGAAGATTTAATAAGGGAGTCAATCGCTTTTGCCAACGATGCCCTTATGGTTAAACGGATGGAATTGGGTGGAAAAAAGATGGGAACTGTTATTGCTGTCCTTTTGATACTCAATAGCCAGGCATATATTGCTTGGTTGGGTGATAGTAGAGTGTATAAATACAGCGATGGCGAGATGATGACCTGTACAACAGATCATTCCATCGTGCAGCAACTGTCTGCTAAAGTGAATATAACGCCCTCGATTTATGAGAAATATGGAGCAATAGTAACTTGCGCCGTCATGGGTGATGAGCTTAAAGATGAAATTCCTATTAAAGTGGTATCTGCCCAGAAGAACGATGTATTCTTATTGTGTTCAGATGGTTTTCATAAACAGCTTCCCGTAGAGGAATATATGGCGTCAAGTGACAATACCAATCTGAAGTGTTTGAATGACATGGCTTCTGACATGGATGATAATTATTCATTCATAAAAGTGGAATTATAATGATACTGAGCAACATAGTCATTGACGATATTAAATCAAAATCCGGCCTTCTTTTTGATCAGGCTAAAGATTTTGAAGTGTTGGCAAAACTGATATTGGAGGTTACACAACGTTCTATCGGCATAACCACGCTAAAAAGATTGTTGGGGTATATTGATGATGACCATCGCACAAATTCCTATACGCTCAATACCATTGCATTGTACTTAGGTTACTCTACATGGGATGCTTACCTACTGGCTCGTTCTGTAGATAGTATATGGGGATTTCAAGATACGGCAGTGTATGTAAGGTCCTTGGATGTAAATACGGAAATATGCGTCAAGTACATGGATCGTGTGGCCAGATTCAAGGTAATCATGTTTCATGAAGAAAAGGCATTGGAAGTCATCCAAGCTTCGAATAGCAGTCTTCTTCCAAACGATATTCTTCTCATACACAAGATAGAAAAGGGTAAGAGGCTGGAAGCTGAGAAAGTTTTTCGGGGTGATTTGATTGGGAATTACAAAACAAGTAGTGAACTAACTGCTGTTGAAATTTCCAATCCGGATGACATCGGTAAGCAATGACTTCATGCATACAGACCCATAGACAATAGAAGGCAGCTGTCCTTCATTATTAAAGGCAATTCTGCGGTTATACAACCAGGTTATAACTGTAGGATTGCCTTTTCCTTGTTATTTACGTTTAGTCAAAGAATAAATGGAACAAATTCCAACGAGAAGTAGATGGTTGGGATGTGTAATCCTCAAAAAATAAAAGGGAGAAAGCCTGTAAAACTTCCTCCCTTGTTTCTATGTCAAATGAAAAAATTAGCGCAGTTTCAGAATGTAGTGTTCTGCAAGTTCGCCTTGGTTGACTGTGCCCAAACTATCTGATAGCATATAGCCAGTTTCAACACGCTTATAGTAAGTCTTCTCTCCTGAAGAAGGAGTGACCAATTCGATCAGGTCTTTGCCAATCAAGTGATAAACTCCGCTTGTTTCAAAGTTCGCATCCTTTTCACCAATGTATTCCTGTTTGTAAGAATACGTACTGTCTGCATTTACAGTCAGTGAAGTACGGATACCTTCAGATGATGCGGCAGGCAAAGTACCTTCAAAAGTACCTGTCATGACAAGAGTGGTTGTTGTATCGGTAGCTGTTGCGACTGCTGCAGTAGTTTCCGGATCCGTAGTTGCAGCCTCTTTCTTAGGGCTGTTTGTGCAAGCTGCCATGCTAATCAGCAAAGCTGCTGCCAAGGCTAGGTTCATCTTTTTCATACCTAAAATCCTTTCTTTCTTTTTAAAGTTTATCTTAAACTGATGTTTTTTTAAAAGCGCGCAAAAGTATATACTATTTCTGAAACGAAAGAACAATATCTTGATTTATTTTCGACTTTAACATTGTTAATTGTACTAGTTGCTAAACAAGGTATTACTGAGCAGTGGATAGTTAAACAAATGCTGCTATTCTAGTTGGAAATGATGGTTTAATGATTTATAGACAGACACCATCCGGTTTGCTCCGTGTCACTGACACCAAGCAAAACTCGGCTGATTGGCTATTGCAACAGGTGGAGGACTCCCGTCCATTGCCACAGAGAGAAGCAGCAGGGTTTCACTACGCTCCACTCAGCTGTTTCTCACAGTGTCAATAAGGTCAGGTAGCTGGTCTTCAAACGGTGATTTGCTCGATGGCTCTACCGAACGCAGGCTGACGCTTGCAGAAGTAGAGCCATCGAATGGTTTTGGCGACTGGCTTGCAGATATTGGTCACCACTTCCGACTAATCGTATTGCATGCGATGCCGGAAGTGACGACCTTTTGGGGAGTATGCGCCATCCGGTTTGCTCCGTGTCACTGACACCAAGCAAAGCCCAGCTGATTGGCTTTGGCAACAGGTGGAGGATTCCAGTCCATTGCCACAGAGAAAAGCAGCAGGGTTTCACTACGCTCCACTCAGCTGTTTCTCACAGTGTCAATGAGGTCAGGTAGCTGGTCTTCAAACGATGATTTGCACGATGGCTCTACCGAACGCAGGCTGACGCTTGCGGAAGTAGAGCCATCGAATGGTTTATACGGTTAGCTCACTGATGTTGGTCACCACTTCCGACTTATCGTATTGCATGCGATGCCGGAAGTGACGACCTTTTTGGAAGGATATGCCATCCGGTTTGCTCCGTGTCACTGACACCAAGCAAAGCTCGGCTGATAGGCTTTACGACAAGCGGAATACTCCAGTCCGTTGCCATAGAGAGAACCTGCAAGGCTCCACTTCGCTTCACTTTGTAGGTTCTCACAACGGCAACGGTTTTCGAGAAGCATACCTTCAAGATAGTTAGGCTATTGGGTTGCACAGGCTGATATGAAATATGTTTCAGGGATAATCAATTAGAACTAATTCTTTCCCTTGGAGTCCTAGTTGGGAAAGTCTTGAAAACCATTGGAACTTCTTGGTCCAACTCGTTTTGTACGTGCAAAGGTACTGCGGACGGGAGAAACGTCAAGTGCCGCTGACGCTTTCGGACGGAGGACTTTCCGGCAGCCTTCCACAATTTGTGCCAAATTGGGTATTCCGTAAAGTTCTCTGTCCTCACACTTGCCTTATTCCCCCTGGTGTCCGCAGTGTAAGGAGGCACGAAAAAACGGTTTTCCCGACCAAGAAGCTCTAAAGGGCTTCACAAGAGGGAGAAGAAACGGAAACGTAACCAACTTAAATGATACAATTATGTGCAGACTTATGACAACACAGTTGGAGGAAGCCTTGAAAGGCTTTCCTCTCTATTCACAGGACGGCAAGGGAAAGGACGCTATTTGCCGTGCCATCTTTGCGCTCGGTGGTGTGCGGTGGTTCATTCTTGAAGGTGAAAAGGAAGGAAACGACACCATCCTCTTCGGTATCGTCATCGGATTGATGGAGGATGAGTACGGCAACATTTCTTTGAATGAACTTTCGGACATTGAGTTGGATTTGACCAAACAAGGCTTCGGCAAGCTGCAAGTGAGGCAGCAGGAAGACTTTCGTCCGGTTCCACTGAAGAAATTACGGGACAGCCGGCTGCAGGAGTTCCTTGCAAGAATGGGCTATTGAGTGATAGTGTAAAGTGAAAACGACCTGCCTTGTCCGTACACGGATAAGGCAGGTATCTAACAGACAATTAAAGATAAGTGTATGACTACAAATGTATTTGCTATTGCCATCCAGCTTGGATGGACTGCTACACCCCGGTACAAGGATGGGGAGCTTTATATTGATTTTCATCGAAAAACGCTTAGCGGAGTACCTTTTTCTTTCACTGCAAAAATGGGAGAAGGGAAGATTGGCAATCTCATCAAAGAGATAGAGTCATTCGTGGATGCCATTGACCCAGAAATTTGTGCCGAGGAATGGATGATTAAGTCGGGAGTCGTTGCGCCTTCCCGTTTGCGACAAGCGGTAAGCGATATGGATGCCATCCGTACCGATGCCTGGCTGTTGGCTTGTATGCTTGCAGAAGCGGACGGACAATCCGTCTTGGCAGGTCTGCCTGGAAGTCAATGGAATTAAAAATAAATTGGAACTGCATACGATGATGGAAGTTCTTCCAAGGGCATAGGTTGAATACAACACTTCCGTTTTATCATCTTACCTGCGAGGATATTTTTTTGCAAAGATATTGCTGCCCCACCAAGGCGTCAAATCCCTTGCAGAAAATCTTCCTCAAACAAGTTGAGCGTATTTTCTGCCCTGAATTTGCCTTCGTTGGTGGTTGCCAGCACTCTGAAAAAAGCAAAAAACATCCCTTCGGTCAAGCTGCAAAACAGCAAAACAAAAGGGAAAAAAATCAGAGCGTATGGCACAGATTGACAATAACCTCAAACAGCAGTTGGCAAAACCTCAGACTTGGTTCTGCAAGTATTTTCCTAAGCGCATCCGCAACGTGGGTGAAAAGGAAATCGCTGACAGACAGATGGTATATGACTTCAAAGACGGAAGGAGTTTTGAAGCAGTGGCACAATTGACCGCAGCAAGCATGAAGGAACAATATGGTGAAAAGTGTTCGGATATCGTCTTCATTCCGGTTCCGGCATCTACCAACGAGAAGAACGAACTTCGCTACAAGGCTTTTTGCGAAAGAGTATGTGAACTGACCGGAGCTATCAATGGCTTTGACCATGTAAAGGTAGCAGGCGGACGGCTTGCCATCCACGAAAACCGCAAATTGGAAAAGGAAATCCGGAAAGTGAACATCATCACTTTTGATGAAAAGTGGTTCTGCGATAAAACAATCGTAACCTTTGACGACGTGATAACACGCGGCATCACTTGGGCAACTTATTCCGACCAATTAGAGCAGTTGGGAGCACATGTTATCGGTGGCATATTCTTGGCAAAGACACACTATAAAGTAAATGAACAATGATACAAAAGGATTTTTATAAGGAGGCTTCCATAGCCTTTACAGGACATAGAGAGATACCATCCGAACAGCAAAGTGAAGTAAGGGAACGGCTGAAACAAGCCGTTATCCTTGCTTACAAGCAGGGAAAATACCGCTGTTTCTGTGGCATGGCATTGGGCTTTGACCTAATGGCTGCCGAAGTCGTACTTTCACTCAAGGGGAAATTGCCTTCTTTGCAGCTGATAGCTGTTGTTCCATTCAAAGGGCAGAACTGCCGATGGAATGTATCGGAACAAAACCGCTATGACCTTATCCTCGGCAAGGCGGATAAGGTCATCGTGTTGAGCGAGAACTATTTCAAAGGCTGCCTTTTGAAACGTAACGACTACATGCTGCAACACTCCGGAAGTGTGATTGCCTACTTTGACGGAAAGCCCCAGGGTGGTACATACTATACGTGCCGCAAGGCTTGGAAGAGAGGGTTGACTATCGTCAATCTCTTCCATCCATAGACGGGAACAAGATAAGGGGACGTTACTCACGATCTCCCCTTATCTTTCGACCTCTCTTTGGGAGACCTGCCGCCTTGAACGCTATGAGGTCGCTGCCAAGAAAACGGATTTTTACCTTGCCCGGTACCTGGATGAAAGGTAACGGATGATGGGGCAACAAAAGATATACATAAATAGTACATCGGTGAATACCCAAAAAACGTGCCGCTTCACTGACCGAATAGGTTTGGTCCGGCTTAATCTCTACTGTTACTCTGCGAGTTTCCATATTTCATTGTTTTTGTGCAACATCTTGTTGTTCAGTCTTTTTATTCATCAGATAGTCATTGATGTCTTTGTAGTCGGAATAACGGAAGGATTCGTCTGTCACCCGGTATTCAAATAACTTATGGAGGGATTCTGTCGCTTCTTTCCCGGCAGCATCATTATCCAAGAAACAATGGATGTGTCTGTAACGCTCCAGATATTGGTACACTTTCTTTTGGTTGCAAACGGAGTTCAAGATGAGATAGTCACACGGACTCTCTATGCGGAAAAGATAATCCTGCCTCTTTACTAAAGTGAGGAAGGACAGGAAGTCCATAAAACCTTCAAAAACAAGGCATCCTTCCTGAATTTCGCCCGGTGAATAGGCGATGATGCTCAAATCCTTACTTCCCATACAGCCCTTAAAATAGGGATTGCGTAACTCGTAACCTCCGGACTGGTTACCGAAAGCCACGGAAAAATACCATCTTCCTTTCTGTTTTTGGTGGATTTCCTGGCAATAGGTACAACCGATGGATTCATCAATCTGCCTCGAACACAAATAGCTGAGTAAAGACTTATTCTTCAAAGGATGCAAGGTGAAGGTTGGCTGTTCATGGCTTGGCTGCGCTTTGCTGGAAGTTGCATGAGGTGTTGCAGAACGAACAACGCATCCGCTTTCTCCCTCCAAGTATTCCAGCGTGGCTGATACGGTTGGCAAACCCCTTAATCGCTTTGCCAATTCCACAATATCCCCTCCTTCGGACATGCCATAGTCATACCACCGGTTGATATCACGATTAACCTTGAAGGACGCTATTTTCTCTTCCCGCAAAGGAGAACGATACCAATAGTTATCGCCATAGATACGACAAGGTCTGAATCCTTCCTTTTCCAAAAAAGAAATGATGCTGATTTCATGTGCTTGGGATATATTCATAGTTTGTTACACTTTATAAAAATACTTTATCCACGTTTTTCCGTATAGGCACCCACATAAAGTAAAGCACTTTTTGGAGTCCGTCTATTCATTATCATTGTCGCTGAATAACTCTGCCTCCATCGGAGTCATGTCGTAGAAGAATATCTTGTCCTTCTTTATCACCAGTTTCAAGTCGTTGACCAAATACTGGAGCAGCTTGGCTATGATACTTCGACCTCGCTTGAAACCGATTTCTTCATAAGCAGCCATCAGTGCCTGCACCACATTTTCATAGCCTTTGATGGGGGCTTCCTTGAAAGCTGCCGACAGGGCTTCCCTATGCTGCTCTTCGGTCAAGTCTTTATAACTGATTCGGGCTGATTTGGCTTTTGACTGCTGCTCACAGGTGTGTTCCCTGGCTATTTCCGGAAGACCTTCTCCATTAACGGTAAAGGCAAAGGGCTTGAACTCCTTCTCCCTTATATGCAGGGGACGTACCTCGCTGACATCCGGATTGGTCGTGCTTTTGGAAATAACAAGTACAGTTTCTGCCTTATTGTTCATTTCCGTTCCGATATGTCCTCGCACATTATTGTCTCCCTTGTTTTGATGAAGGACGCAGTGGATATGAAGGTCATATTTCGATGACCATTCCATCATTTTGTTGATGACTTCCACCGATTCTCCTGCATTGTTGATGTCCAACAACAAATCTCTGATACCATCTATAATGACCAGACCATAGCCATGGTTGTGCGCAAGTGCATAGTCTATGACTTCCATGCGGATGGCTGGAGTGTATTCGCGAAGCCCGATAAAGTCCAGGTTCTGGTTGTCCATATCGGTAGGCAGACCTGCCAGCTTCAAGATACGTGCCAGTACATTATGGCAATGGTAACGGCTTTGCTCGGTATCGACATAAAGTATGCGCCGTTTGCCTTCGGGCAGACAAGCCCGATAGTTCAATACGGTACCATTGGAAAGGGAGGCTGCCACCAAGGCAGATACGTTGAATGTCTTTTTTGCCTTCGCCTTTCCGGTTGATGCACTGAAGTTACCAAGGGTGGCTATCGTAGAATTATCCACCCAGATGATTTGAGGGGGAACCGAGTAGGTGTCGGTTGCCTTAATGAGGGCATCGTTGAGAATTTGCTCCAGACGACTCTCCATCGACTCTTCATTTTCACTCATTGTTTTGGGCTCCTTGTTCATTATGATAAGAATCTGTTAATCGATTAGCTTTATTTACTGACTTGTACGGCTCTTTGTTTTGCAGCAGCCAACTGTCAAGTTCCTCTTTGTCAAAATAGAGCATCTTGCCTCTTGGCTTGTAGTGGGGCACTTCCTTGGCAGCAGTCAGTTTATACAGCAAGCTTTCGGAAATGCCCATGTAGGAACAGGCTTCTTCAAAAGTCAATACTTTCTTGCTCAGGTAGAGATTCTTTTCCAATGTCAACAGGCGCTGTTTCAGTTCATCCAACTTCCCTATCTTGTTCAATGCTTCTTCTACGATCGACAAGCGTTCGTTGAGCCTTGCCATGAATGCGATTCGTTTATTCATATTGTTATACGTTTAGCGTTGATAACGGAGGGTAGCCTCCATACTTGTTTTGATTATGACGCAAAAGTAAAGGGCAACAGTGACCGATGGTTGATACTCGGAGTGATAGTTGGGAAGTATCAACCCTATTATCACTCTTTTTACTTTCCGTTGTTTCACCAACTTTCACTTAGTTCTTCTTTTTTCATTTCATATACGGCTTTGCGTATGTTTTCAAATTCAGCCGCAGAAGACGCTTTTGCTTTGTTAAGCGATGATGAAAGCGAATTCTTCTTTATCCATTGTCTCCCTTGGGGTGAAACCAGGAAATGTCCCTTGTCTAATACATTCTGCCAGTTCCGGCTTATCATATTACAATCGAGAAGAGCATCAAATAAGACTACCGCTCTCCGTACATGATATACTTGTAGCCGGAATCCTATCTGGCAACTAAACAAAGAGCGAAGTGCATCTCGGATGTCACCTCCCTCCATCGTATTGAAGATTTGGTAGGTTTCACTGATGCAAGCAAGTTGCTCAATCTGTCTGTCAGAAAAACTACAGCCCAGTGAATAACTTTCCTTCATTGGGAAAAAGACCGCTGATGTCAGATGTTTGCAGACCAATGCGTTCAATTCCAATTGAGAAACAGAGGATTTAACAAGCAATGGTTCGACAAGATAAAAACTGTCGGTGAACAGCTGGCGGATAAGCGTCAGATTCCTTCGATGGGCATTCCTGCATTTAGCGTGTTCGCAATCAATATAGTAATGACTGCTAAGGAAGAGGTCGATGAAATAATCCAACCTGACCTGCTTCCTTACGACTTCGCTCAAATAGCTGTCTCTTGCTTCAAGAAACAGCTCATAAAACTCGTTCTCCACATCTTCATTACTTTCCACGTGGTTGTGAACTCCTTTCATCTGCTCAAAAAGAGAGATGACCTTTTGGGCCTTTTCGTTTCATTGTATTTAAATTTACTATATTTTATCGATGCTTTCCGGATTCGTTCAAGTCCTCCGTTTAGATTGTACGTATCGGAGAGCATCAGTTTCTAATTCTTTCGGTGATTTGATTTTACTCTCGTGAAGCCAAGTGTCAATCTCAGACTTCAAAAACATGATGCGTTTGCCTTTCTTGTGAAAAGGTATCTGATGGCAGCTGGTCCATCCATACACGGTCTGTTCTGCCGGATGGCTGGGCAGGTAGTCACATAGCTCTTTCAGATTGAGCCACTGCATTTCCGGTTCCTCTTTGGACTGGGATGTTATACCGTCTAGTTTCAAATCAAGCTCTTTCAGCTTGTTCATCATCCACGAAATAGCTTTGGGCAAATCGTCAAATTTGAGGTTCATTTCAGTCATATTGTTTGTATTATCAGTTAATAATTACAAGGGCAAAGGAACATGTTTTTTTATTACTGATTTACTGCTGAGAAGTATCACATATACAATCATAGGACAAGCAGCAATTTCATCTTTCTATCCTTCTGACTGTCTGCTGTACTGATGGAGAATTTCATTACGTTTTCTATATCTTATGCGCTCTGTCATAAGGTTTTCATAAGCTAATCCCTCACAAACAAGCATAAAAAACCACCCACACCGTTCGTGCAGATGGTTTCAATTCAATCTCTATTTTATGGTTACTCTATAATGGGCAAATCCAGTGTAAATGCCTCTGTGGCTTTCTCCTTCTTTTCGTCCACCACCTTTGCATAGATCTGGGTGGTTTTGACGTTGGTATGACCAAGCAGTTTGCTGACGGTATAGATGTCGGTGCCGCTTGCCAGCTGCAGGGTAGCGAACGTATGCCTGCTCATGTGGAAGGTGATGTGCTTGGTAATGCCAGCCTGTTTAATCCACCTTTCCAATGGTTTGGAAATCCATGAGGGATCAGGCAGTCCGGCAAATACCAACAACTCATCATCTTTTCTTTCACCGCAGAGCTGATAGGCTTGCTTGGATATAGGCATGTATTCCACCCCTTTGGTCTTCTGCTGAGTGAAGTTCAACCGATAGCCCCCGTTAAATTCTTCGATTTCCGCCCACGTCAACTTTTGAATATCGCTATGACGCAATCCGGTCAAGGCAGAAAACAAAGCAGCCCGCTTGACGATCGGGTCAAAAGGTGTACGAGCCAACGTATTCAGTTCCTCTACGGTCAGGTATTCTCTTCGGCTTTCGCGACCTTGAATACTTTTCGCCTTGGCAGAAAGGTCTATAGTCAGATAGCCGTCTATAAAAGCCTGTTTAAGCACCGCCTTGAATACCGAGAAGTAAGTGGACGCGGTATTGGGTGATATGGTGCCGGTCTTGAACCCGCCACGTTTGGCACTCAACAGATACAGACGAAACTCTTCAATCAGCTTCAGGTCAATCTTAGAAAAAGGTATGGTATCTCCATTGATAAAAATCTTGAAGTTCTCATAAACCCGATTCCATGTAGTACTGATAGCTTCTGAGAACTGGGCATGCCTTTTCTTTTCCATTTCCCTGAAATACTCCAAGAAGTTGTAACGTGAACGTTCCAACTGTTGCGCCTGTTCACTGTCTGTGTCTGTATAAAGAAAAGCGTTGTCGAACTCCCTTTGGCGAATCTCTCTTACCTTATCAGCATAGATGCAGGCTTCTTGATCCAAGTGTGATTTGCATTGGATGACGCCATTAAGATCTCGCTTGGGCTTATAGGTAGCCTTCCCATTTGAATCTACTTTCCACTTTCTGCTTTTGTCCCAGATGGGCGTTGAAATTGTCCGGTTGACATATTCACGTGTACGTTTAGGGGTAGTACTTCCATCTTGAAATACAGGATATGCTTCCAATAAGAGGTACCACTCTTCTCGATAAACAGACTTCCTCAGCTTAACGATTACTTGCGTATGGGCTAATGCTTTCTTCATAGCTTTATACCTTTATATAGTTCGTCAATTTCACATTTTGGTACATAGACAAAATTGCCTATTTGTCGAGTAGGTATGGAGTATTTACGGATATGTTTATAGACCGTACTTTCATCCAATTTATACTTCTGACTGATGTCACCAATGGTATAGCAATCCTCCGGTTCCATTCGATAAACCTTTGCTGGTGTCTTAGGCTCATCAGTAGCCTTAGGACGAAGAGGATATTTTTTCATTAAATCTGTTTTGCTCACCAGAGTCATTCGTTTACCTGCATTGACACCGGTAATGTTTCCTTTCTGAATCTGGCGGTAAATAGTTTCCTTGCTAATACCAAAAAGCAGATAGGCTTCAGGAACAGTAATCATTTCCTTGGACTCCGGAATATCCTTCACTGCTTCGTCCATTTTTTCCAATCTAAGCTTTTCATCGTGTTTTCTCTTCCAAGCTGTTTTCGAACACTTGGGAGAGCAATACAATGATTCAATAGTCTTAGCCAAGAACTCTGAACCACATATCGGGCATTTCCTAATGATTTGAAATTTGGCTGCTGGCATAATCTATACTCTATTAGTCGGTTAATACGTTTAAGTGTCACCTTATCTACTAATAAGACATGGTACAAATATGGTACAAATATACAATAAAAATCGCGTAATTCAAGATAGGTATTGCCAAGTGTTAAAAACGAAAAAGGTGCGAAACTCATTGAGTTTCACACCTTTTCCTATGGATGTTTATCGTTGTTTATCGATACTTACTTAACCTCCTCAAAGTCAGCGTCCTGAATGTCTTCGCTGCCCTTGTTGTCAGAGCCGTTCTGCTGAGGACCTGCCTGCTGACCGCCTTGGAAACCAGCGCCTGCACCCTGCTGGGCACCACCTGCCTGGCTGTACATGTCGGCACTGGCAGCCTGCCATGCTGTGTTGAGCTCGGCCTTGGCAGCATCGATGGCGGCAATGTCCTGAGCCTTGTGAGCCTCCTTCAACTTGCCAAGAGCAGCCTCAATGGGAGCCTTCTTGTCGGCAGGGAGCTTGTCGCCAAGCTCCTTGAGCTGGTTCTCGGTCTGGAATATCATAGAGTCGGCTTCGTTGATCTTGTCAACGCGCTCACGTTCCTTCTTGTCTGCCTCGGCGTTGGCTTGTGCTTCAGCCTTCATGCGGTTGATTTCGTCTTCTGACAAGCCGCTTGAAGCTTCAATACGAATGGCCTGTTCCTTGCCAGTGGCCTTATCCTTGGCAGATACCTTCAAGATACCGTTGGCATCGATGTCGAAGGTAACCTCAATCTGAGGCACGCCACGACGGGCGGGAGCAATGCCAGCCAGGTTGAAGCGGCCGATGCTCTTGTTGTCGCGGGCAAACTGGCGCTCACCCTGCAACACGTGGATAGTAACCTCGGGCTGGTTGTCCTCAGCGGTTGAGAACACCTGGCTCTTCTTGCAAGGAATGGTTGAGTTGGCATCAATCAACTTGGTCATTACGCCACCGAGTGTTTCGATACCCAATGAAAGCGGTGTAACGTCGAGCAATACGATGTCGCCCACACCCTTCTCCTTGTTCAAGATGGCACCCTGAATGGCAGCACCTACGGCTACCACCTCGTCAGGATTTACGCCCTTTGAGGGAGCTTTGCCGAAGAAGTCCTGTACCAACTGCTGTACGGCAGGAATACGGGTAGAACCACCTACAAGGATTACCTCGTCAATGTCGGCAGTAGTAAGGTTGGCACCCTTCAAGGCTGCTTCGCACGGAGCCTTGCAAGCCTCAATCAGGCTGTGAGCCAACTGCTCAAATTTGGCACGGGTAAGCGTCTTTACCAAGTGCTTAGGCATGCCGTTAACCGATGTGATGTAGGGCAGATTGATTTCGGTAGTTGTAGAGCTTGAAAGTTCGATCTTAGCCTTTTCGGCAGCCTCCTTCAGGCGCTGCATGGCCATCGGGTCGGTTGAGAGGTCGGCACCTTCGTCGTTCTTAAATTCGTTAATCAGCCAGTCGATGATTACGTGGTCAAAGTCATCACCCCCCAGGTGTGTATCGCCATTGGTTGAGAGCACCTCGAACACGCCACCGCCAAACTCAAGGATAGAGATATCGAATGTACCACCACCAAGGTCGAACACGGCAATCTTCATGTCCTTGTTAGCCTTGTCAATACCATAGGCAAGGGCGGCTGCGGTAGGTTCGTTAACGATACGTTTAACTTCAAGACCTGCAATTTGTCCGGCCTCCTTAGTGGCCTGACGTTGAGAGTCTGAGAAGTAGGCCGGCACGGTGATAACGGCTTCCGTCACCTCCTGTCCGAGGTAGTCCTCGGCAGTCTTCTTCATCTTTTGCAGAACCATTGCAGAAATTTCCTGCGGAGTGTACTGACGGCCGTCCACCTCAACACGTGCGGTGTTGTTCTCGCCGCGTACCACCTTGTAAGGCATACGTGCAATTTCCTTCTGCACCTGGTCGTAGTTTTCACCCATGAAACGCTTGATTGAGTAAATCGTGCGCAAGGGGTTGGTTACAGCCTGACGCTTGGCGGGGTCGCCCACCTTGCGTTCGCCACCTTCAACAAAGGCTACCACCGAAGGAGTGGTGCGCTTGCCTTCGCTGTTGGCAATTACAGTAGGTTCGTTACCTTCGAACACTGACACACAGCTGTTCGTTGTACCTAAGTCAATACCAATAATCTTTCCCATGATTGTATCTTTTTTTATTATTATTCGTGTTATATAATTATATGTGTGTACCTCTGTACTATTTTGAGCGGTACGCCCATACTTATGCAAGCGGCGTGCCAAAGATGGTTATGACAGAAAAAATATTTTGCTGTCATGTGCAGTTGTGTCAGTGCAGATGGTGCAGACAGTCCTTATATAATGGTCTTTTGCAAAACTGTCTGCACTCTGCACTAATGTCTTGCAATGCTCTGATTATCAGTGTGAAAGGTAGTGTAGACAGAGGCGAATTTTGTCTGCACTGCCATCTGCACTCGTGCTTGTGCCAGGGGCGTCATATCATTTGTGCCAGTCAGAAAAAAATGTGTAGGGAGGTAGAAAAATCTGTTGCTCTGACAGAAAATCCGCTCCCCCTATGCCGTAATGTGCGGGTGGCACGCCTGTTTTGTCGTGAGGCGTGTGCGGTATGGTGTCAGTGCAGATGGGTGCAGACGGGTGCAGACAGAGTGCAGGTGGGTGTAGGCGTAGTGCAGAAGCTTTTGGGGCTTGTCTGCATTGCACAATCTGCTGATAATCAATCATATTTCGTGCAAAAGTGCAGAGTGCAGACAAAATGGCTGAAAACAGAATAAGGGGCAAATATGTCCTTTCTGCCATTATAGTGTGGCGTGTAGATAAAAAGGAGGAATACAGAATGCCATTAGCAAGATTTTTTGTAAACCTTTCAGCTTGTCAGGCTGCTGGTCAAGAATGCTGCCAATGGTCATAAAATATGTTATGCAGCATAAAAAATGATATTTCTTTGCAATATGTTGGGTGGTACGGCTTATGCTGCCTATATTTGCAAACAGAAACAAAAATAACTCATTTACCAACAAAACGTTCGTTATAGCCTATGAAAACATTTACGTTTGTAATGCTATCTGCGCTTACATGTGGCAGTGTGGCGTCAGCTCAACCCTTCCAGTCAGTTCCAGGCCGAAGCCGTGCATTGCCATTTGCCTCGGTGTTGCACAATGGCGTCGACGCCAAGGCCCAAGTGGGTCGTAGTGGCAAAAAAGTTGGCAAATTGCTGTTTGGCGGACGTCAGGCACAAGCTTCCGTGTCGTGTCTCTCGCAGAGCAAGGCTGCCGAGGTGCTCCCCATTTGGGTGCCCCAAACCGAGGAGGTGTGGACACGCAGTTATAAAACTCCCGATGCCGACATGCAACGTGCTGAGCGTTACACCTTGTTCTATGACAAAAACGGCTCAGAGTGTGGTTGGCGTCTGCATTCGTTTGCCGAGGGCGACACTTTGCCCTATTCGCGGCAGATGGTGTCGTATGACGAGCAAGGCCGTCAGTCGGTTGTGACATTTGAAGTGTCGAAGGACGGCAAGAACTATTCTCCCTTCTGGATAACCACCTACAAGTACGACCCCGTGGTTCAGAGTTTCGTGACCGAACAAAAGACTCTTATGTGGAATGCCGACAGCGCAGCCTATGTGTTTGGCGACGGCGGCGGTTGCAAGCGTTGGGACATTGTGCGTGATGCCAGGGGCAGAGTGTTGACAAGCGAATATTGGTATCAGGACTACAGCACCCCCACGCCGCAGTTGAAGCAGCGCCTTACCGCAACTTATGCCGACTCGGTTGGGCATGCAGTGGACATTAAGTACGAAGGCTTGGAGTATGATTACAACACAAATGAAGATGTGTGGCAAGAGACAGAGTCGTACCGCAGCATAAAGTGGGCTGCCACAGACGATCAGTATGTTGACATCGATGCCTCATTCTTGCAGGGCGAACAACGCATGCTCGCTGCAGATACCTATTATGCAGGCCAGGCTAATGGTACATTGTCGGTAACTTACGATGCCAAAAATGTGGAGGATTATGCTTACGTGATAGATCAGCCCGGGGTGGGCAAGCAGGAGTTCAAGATATGGACCACCGATGCCAATGGCAGTTACGAGTATCATAACAAAACGACCTATATAGCCAACGATTATCAAGGTTCAGGTTGGGACCTCGACAGTGTGGTGGTGAAGAATGACGACCATGGTTACACGGTGAGCCAGGAGAAGTTTTTACTCTCCGACGTCAAGGTGGCCAATGGCGAGGGCTATGAGCTGCAGGACGGCAACAAGTATCATATCACCTACCATCCGGAGTACGACATACCGCAGTCGGTGGCATACGAGGGCTACTACTACATATCAACCGACCCCGACAATCCTTGGGGCAGTTTCGAGCAGCGCTATGTTGAGACCAAGCGCACTGATTATTCAGATTATATAAATGCTGCCGAGGGTGCGGGTGAGTTTACCGCCATCAAGCCGGTTGGCAAGTCGGCTGTGGATATTGATGTGCGTATGGGGGCCAACCAAGTGTCGTTCACAGCTCCAGGCCTCAAGTCGTATCGTTTGTTCGACGCCAAAGGTCGCGTATGCCTCTTGGCCACAGGTCGCGATGGAGGCACAGTCAACACCTCGTCGCTGCCCAAGGGTCAGTATCTCTTGCAGATTGTAACGGCAAACGGCGTGAAGTGCGTCAAGATTGCAAAGTAATAATGGGTAAGAACCCGTTAGCTGACTCTGTCAGCGGATAGTGGTTGCCTGTCAGCACAGAAGGGCTCTTTGAGTCGGAACCTTCGGTGCTGGCAGGCAATTTCTTTTGCAGCAGGTGTTTGATGCAGCCTTTGTGTAGCGGTACATAGTGGTGGCAGAATGATAAAATGTGAGCTTTTTGATAGTGTACTTGTCAAAATGCCGAGTTTATTCACAAACAATGCAAAAGCGTGCAACTTTTTTGTTCATATACTTGCATTGTCGTGGTTGTGGCCGTAACTTTGCACTCGAAAACAAGACATAAGCTAAGCTATTGAATAATTTGATATAGTATTAGTTCTGCGAAAGTTCCTTCTGCGAAGAAGTGACTGGGTAGAAAGATTAAGTATTAGGTTAACAAGATTAGGTAAAAGATTAGATTAGGTAAAAAAGATTTGTAGAAAGGTAACTGTTAGATGGTTGGCTCAGATGTGAGCCGGTGGGCGTGGCAATAATGTGCCTCGCACCACTAAAAAAGATGAGAAAGGGCGGAAGCCCTTTTTTTTGTGCCCGTATGTTTACCCCTTTGGGGTTGATATACACTCAGTTTCGCGTTGTATTATAATTTATTGCTGTACGGTAAAATGTAAACATGCGAAAGGGCTCAAGCACCAAACGCTACCTCTAATGGGGGCGATGTCCTGGCACAACAGTTCTTTACATGGTAATTTGCTTTTTAACCTGTAAATCTGATAGAAAACGCAAGCACTAATGGGGGCGACGCGTCTCGCGTCGGTTTTTTCAGCAGCCTCATCTCGCGCCTCGGAATTAAGCAAACGCTCACAGATGGAAGTGTAATTGGTACTGTCTGTGAGCCTTTGTTTAGTGTATGGACATTGCATTTTCCCGACGCGAGACGCGTCGCCCCCATTAGAGGTAGCGTTTGGTGCTTGAGTGCGTTCGAATGTTCACGTTTTACTGGACCGCAATATCTTATAATAGAAAGTTCAAGCAAGCTTGACTTTATGCGCTCGGTTTGTACTATCTTTGCCTTTGGATAATCAAAACAAAACTTATGACAACAATTCCTACTATACAGAGCTATGTGGTACAGAACGAGGCGCGTTTCCTTGACGAGCTGTTCAGCTTGATACGCATTCCGAGTATCAGCGCTGAACCTGCACACCACGATGACATGCTGCGCTGTGCCAAACGTTGGCAAGAATTGCTGGTGGCTGCCGGTGCCGACCATGCCGAGGTGATGCCGTCGGAGGGTAATCCGCTGGTGTATGCCGAAAAGCATGTGAGCGATGCGGCACCCACCGTGTTGGTGTATGGACACTATGATGTGATGCCGGTTGACCCTTTGGATTTGTGGCACTCTAATCCGTTTGAACCCGAGGTGCGCGACGGACGCATTTGGGCACGTGGCGCCGATGATGACAAGGGACAGAGCTTTATACAGGTAAAGGCGCTTGAATACCTCGTGCGCCATGGATTGCTAAAGCACAATGTGAAGTTTATACTTGAGGGAGAGGAGGAGATAGGGTCGCCCTCGCTCGGCAGTTTCTTAAAACAACATCACGACCTGTTGCAGTGCGACGTGATATTGGTGAGCGATACCTCGATGCTCGCGGCCGATTTGCCATCGCTCACTACCGGACTGCGTGGGCTGGCCTATTGGCAGATAGAGGTGACCGGGCCTAACCGCGACTTGCACAGCGGGCACTTTGGTGGTGCGGTGGCCAATCCCATCAATGTTTTGTGTGAGCTGCTTGCCAAGGTGACCGATGCCGACGGACGCATAACCATACCCCACTTTTATGACGATGTGGAGGAGCTGTCGGCCGATGAGCGCAGCATGATAGCCCACATACCATTTGACGAACAGCGCTACATGCAGGCCATCGGGGTGGATGCGCTGCGGGGTGAAAAAGGCTATTCAACCATTGAGCGCAATGCCTGCCGGCCCTCGTTTGACATTTGCGGTATTTGGGGTGGCCACACGGGCGAGGGTGCCAAAACGGTGCTGCCCTCGAAGGCATACGCCAAAGTGTCGTGCCGCCTGGTGCCACACCAACAGCACGAAACGGTATCGCAACTGTTTGTTGACTACATTGAGCGCATGGCTCCCAAATGTGTGAAGGTGAAGGTTACGCCGATGCATGGCGGCGAGGGCTATGTGTGCCCTATCACCCTGCCGGCCTATCGTGCGGCGGAGGCTGGGTTTGAGGCAGCCTTTGGCAAACGGCCGCTGGCGGTGCGACGCGGTGGCAGCATACCCATTATCAGCGATTTTGAACGCGAACTGGGAGTGAAGACTGTGCTGATGGGTTTTGGACTTGAAAGCAATGCCATACATTCGCCTAACGAAAATATGCCACTCAGCATGATGCGCAAGGGCATTGAGGCTGTGACGGTGTTCCACCAAAAGTATGATAAACTATGAATATTAAGCAAACGATAATTATTCCGTTGTGTGCAGTGGCCCTGTCGCTGCAGGCTCAAACAACGGGCGGAAAGGGGCTGCAAGTGTCGTGGGCCTCGAAAGATGTGCACTATGCGCAAACTGAGCGCCCTGTGATGAGGACCAAATCAGACACGCTGATAAAGGCTTGGCGCGGTGAGCGTGTGGGAGTGGAGGCTGTGGTGTATGCCGCTCAAAAGCAAGGCGCGCTGCAGGTGAGGCTCACCCCTTGGCGCAAGGGGGGTGCCACCATTGCGGCCTCACAGGGTGAGGCACGCTTTATTAACTATGTGACAACCGACAACTTTCAGTATTGCGGTTATCACCCCAACAACCTCACGCCCTACCAGGTGGCTGATGTCATAGACCTTGATGTGCCGCAAACGGCAGAGGAGGGGACCACGCACCCCGTATGGTGCACGCTGGAGGTGCCGGCTGATGCCGATGCCGGCGTGTACAGCACGCAGCTGGAGGTGGCCGATGCGCAAACGCACAAGGTGCTGAAGCGCTTGAACCTGAAGATTGAGGTAAATGCGCGCACCTTGCCTTCGCCTGCCGAGCAGAAGTTTCATGTGGACTTTTGGCAGCAGCCTTATGCAGTGTCGCGCTACAACGATGTGCCGCGTTGGAGCCAGGCTCACCTTGATGCCTTGCGCCCTTACCTCAAACTATTGGCGCGCAGCGGGCAAAAGGTGGTGTCGGCCATATTGTTTTATGAGCCTTGGGGCGACCAAAGCCATGACAAATTCAGTGCCATGGTGCGCACAACACGCACCAAAAGCGGCGAGTGGCAGTACGACTACACAGTGTTTGACCAATGGGTGAAACTGTGTGAGGAGTGTGGTATAAGTGAGCAAATTAACTGTTTCTCGATGGTGCCTTGGGATATGTCGTTCCGCTATTACGATGAGGCACAGGGCAAGGAGGTGGATTTGAAAACCACAACCAGCAGTGCAGAGTACAAGGCACTTTGGACCGCATTTTTGAAGAGTTTTGCTGCTCACCTCAAACAGCAAGGGTGGTACGACAAGACTTGTATAGCTATGGACGAACGCGGGCTCAACAATATGCTTGACGCCTATCGTGTGGCGCAAGAGGCGGTGCCGGGCATCAAGATGGCGCTTGCTGGCACACACCACAAGGAGCTGGTTGACAAGCTTTACGACTACTGCATAGGTTTTGGCGAGCACTTTACTGACGACGAGCTGGCTGCCCGCAAGGCCCGTGGGTGGAAGAGTACGACCTACACTTGTTGCAGCAATACGGAGCCTAATTTGTTTTCAAACAGTCTGCCGGCCGAGGCTGCCTATTTGCCTGTATTTTGTGTGGCCAACAAGTTTGAGGGCTATTTGCACTGGTCGTGGATGAACTGGGCCGACAACCCGCTCACCGATACGCGTTTCCGCTTGTTTGCCCCGGGCGACACCTATCTCATCTATCCCGGGCCGCGCTCGTCGGTGCGCTATGAGCGTTTTATTGAGGGGGTGGCAATGGCCGAGAAGGTGCGCATATTGCGTGAGGAGTATGCAGCAAAGGGCAACAACGCCGCACTCGATGCACTGAACAAGCAAGTTGAGGCGTTTGCCCCGGCCGGCATCCCAACAGGACAGACGGCAGCAGGTATGGTTAATGCCTTGCAGCAGTTGCTCAACCCTTGACATAGGGTGGCGATTTGAATGTAACGTACAGCAAAAAAGGGTGTTTCAGAAAGATAACTCCACGCCGCGTGGCAGTTGGAGCCTTTCTGAAACACCCTTTCTCGTGTTATATGCGCCTGTGCGCATTGCGACAGATTTCGGCCGGCTATCTAAATATCAGTACAAAGGCCAGCACGCTGACCACGACTGCTGCCGTGCCAAGCGCAATGCTTGCTTTGTTGTAGCCACGGCGCCAAAGGTCGAGCGTGACAAAGAAACTGGCCGTTGGCGCAAGCCACAGCAGTTGGGTGAGCAGGTAGAGCAGAAAACGCACAATGCCATATTGGCTTGTGCCAAAGGGCTGTGCACCGAACAAGAAGAGCGGGCACGCAAGTAGGGGGATAAGGCTGAGGCCGGCAAGGGCAAGCAGCCATTTGGGAAATTCAGACATGGGGATTGTTATATTGTTTTAGCCATAGTGAGGTAGGGGCTGTCAGGCAGTTTCAACCTTAGTTTGTAAATTGCCACTCCACCGTAAGCACATTGTCGGCCACCTGTTTGCCAGCGGCAAGCATGGTGTAGCGTGCCTCAAAACGTCCGCCCTCGGGCGTTACGTTGAGCTGTGTGCTGTGTGTGTAGAGGCTGAAGTCGAGTGCACCATTGGGAGTGGTGTAGGCACAAGGCACAAGTTTGCCGTCAACAAAAGTCATGCGCGACTTGATGCGTCCGTTGCGCTTGAGGTCGGCCAAGCCGTCGGTGAGCAGCAGTGATGCTGTGCCGTCGTTGTCGCGCTCGGCGTAGCGCAGCATTAGGCCGCTTTCGTCAATCAGGCAACCGCCGTCGGCCTCTGTGCGTATGATATCCTCGCCATTGTCGGTGGTCGACACAAGCAACGTCTTAATATGTGATTTCTTTAGCATAATGATTTTATAGAATTAGTAAACGGGTTGACGCGTTAACAGGTTAACGGGTAAGTTAGTCAAGCTTTTTACCGTCCTGGCTTTAACTTTATAAGTATAGCATACTTGCTTGTCAACCTGTCAACTCGTTAACCCGTTAACCAAATTAGTGTTGTATGATTTTGGTAATCTTGCCCTGGCGGTATTGCAGCAAGGCTCCTTTGTAGTTGTGTGGCACGGTGGGCGAGGTGCGTCCGTCGGTTGAAATGTACAGTGTGCGGCTGTTGGGGGCACATGTTGGTGTGGCAACGGCATCGGCGCCGGGCATGACAAACTCAAGTCGCTGCATGTCGCCCTGTTGCTCACCTTGCAGTTTGAGGCGGTATTTGTGACCTGGCACAAGGTTGTAAAACCTCACGCACAATGTGGTGTCGGTTGTGGGAGGCAGATAAATGCGCCGTGTGAGTTGTGCATCGGTGTGGCTGGTGTTGTCCTTCAGATTAAAGAGTAGTGTTTGTGCGGCTCTTTCGTCATAAAGTTTGTTGCCCACAGTTTGCTGCACCTCGATGGTCGATCCGTCAACAAACGTAAGGCGCGGTGCCTCGCTGTGCAGCTGGGTGGTGCCGTTGCTGGTGATGTTGAGTGTGCGCTCGTAAATGATTTGTTCGCCGTCGGGGCTGATGGCAAGTTGCATGTCATGTCCGTTGCGGGGCAGCAGCGTGTGTATGGTCAGTGTGTCGCGCTGTCCGGCGGCGAGCGTGACGCCTGTAAATGCCAGCCAATCGGCTTGTTCAAGCCGTGCCGTGTCGGTTGGGGCATTCAGCATCAGGGCAAATGGCGTGGTGAGCGTTTGCTGTGTGGTGTTGCGCACCGCCATGTTGATGCGTGTCATGCAGGCGGTTGACGGTTCGTCTGCAAACCACACGCTGTCCACCACCACCTCATGGCCCGTGCGGTGCAGTGTGTCGGGAGGCATTATCCCCGTCACCTCGTCGGGGCACATCACCACAGCCTCTTGATTGCAAAAGTAGCCGTCGTCGGCAAATGCGTCATGGTCGTGTGTGGGGGCCTTGACAGACAGCACGTCGAGGCGGAAGTAGCCGTCGTAGCTGCCATAGTAGCCCCAGTTGACGTGGAACAGCCCGTTGGCGTCAAGTCCGTCGAGCACAAAAGCGTGGCCTTCGAGGTTCATGGCACTGCCCGAGTAGTAGATTGGGCGACGCGCAATGAGCTCTTGAGCCAGAAAGTTCCAATATGCAACCGGATTGTACTTGTAACTGTCAAGGTAGTGTACATATTTCAAGCCAAAAGCCTGTTTCAGCGGGTCGGCCACTTTGGTAGAGTTCGTGCCGCTGGCGTCGATGCCCCAATTCATGTGTGTGGCCACGCCTAAATAATACATCAGACGTGCCACGGCATCGCGTTCGTCGGTGGTGCCGTTGTTGTTGGCATACTCGTTGCGTATGAGACTGGCGTCGACCACCTCGCCAGGCAATATGTCGGGAATGGTATAATTGGGCGTTTGCCAGCCGTGCAAGGTGTCTTGCAGCGTGTAGGTGCGTTTGTAATAGGTCAGAATTTGTTCTAAAGCAATGGCCACACAGCCTGGTACGCAGCGTGCATCGGAGCGCACACCATCGTTGTCGGTATAGTAGGGGCAAGCGTCGTTGTAGGGCGTGTGGTAGCCGTGTTGTGTGCTGAGCAGTGGCGCCACCGGTTGCCATTGGCAGCCATCGAGCGGGTAGGGGTGGGTGGTGTATGTGCCAGCGGGCATTGGAGCACTGTTGAGTAAACGTTTCAGCCCCTGTGGCATAACTCCCTGCGCGGTATTGCCATAGCCCAGTATGGCAGGTTGCGATGCTTGTTTGCCAATTAGTACAAATTGGTGCTGGCGCTTGTAACACCATGCCATGTTGAGCGTGTCGCATGTCATCGTGGCGGCCTCTTGTGTGCGGGAGTGGTTGGTGCTCAAACTTGCAACATTGTGTTGTGCAAACCAACTTTGAGCTATGCGGCGCGCCTCGGTTTCGTTGCGTGTGGTGGCTGTGGCGCATACGCTAAAGATGCCTATGAGGGCAGCAAGCAAGTGTTTCATGCCAATGTGGAGAATTAGATGGTGTAACCATATGTTTTGAGTATGTTGTTCACGTCGTTCAGGTGTGCTTGCTCTATCAGCACCACATAGCCTTCGGCACGCAATATGTATTGTTTGATATTGGGGTCGTGCATGATTATGTCTTGCAGCTCTTTGTCTTTGGCATCGATCGAACGCGTAATGTAGTTTGTCTTCACTTTTTTAAGTGCATTGGTCCGTTCCAGCATGGTATTGAAGAAATCTGCCCATATTTGGGGTGGTTCGTTAGCAATGTATTTCTTGAACAAATCGATGTTCTTTTCTATATCGTCCTTAGTATTGCACTCTTTAAGGAAAACGGAAAAGTCTGTGCGATAGAGCTGGGGCGTGATGGGGGTAGCTATTTTACCGAGTGCGAAATTTCCCTTACTGTTGGGGTTGAGCACTTTGATGAGTAACCGGTCGGTGTTCAGCTCAAAGTCCTTACGTGTGTTGACCATTGTGGCGGGCAACTGATAGGACTTCGCTTCTCCCAAAACATATTTGCCTAAGTTGGTAAGGCGCACATAGCGTAAGGCGTCTGTAAGGTAGGACGGGCCATTGCCTGTAGTAGTGGGGTCGTATGCTATTTCGATGATGCCCCAGCTTGCCATGGCTAACAGTACAGATTTTATGCTTTGGTAGGTTACACGCGTAATGATTTCGTCATACTTTATCGGCTCGTCGGCATTTTTGTCGTGCAATTTGAAACCAATATTATAATATGACGTTGGCTCTTGTATTAATATAGAGACGTAGGTTTTGTTATCGAAAAAGCATCTTGTTTGGTACAACACCTGTTCAATGCTGACCCACATACTCGATTTCAAAGTCAGAAGGCTGCGCTCGAACGAACGCATGAGCCTGTTTGTATTGCGGTGTGAATAGTCGTAATCCCGATCAATACAAGTGATGTGAGGCAAAAACAGCTTGCAAAATTTAGATGTATGGTCGAATACATACTTTACGCATAGCTGTATTAACTGCAGCGGTGAGGCAGAGTTGATTACATGGTCGTATGTCCTTTCGCAAGTAAGCAGGTATGTAATAATCAAGTAGTAGCTGCGAAGTGTTTCTTCGTAGTACTTCGTGCTTTTTTCGTTCAGATTAAAGTTGTTAATGCGGGCTTTGTCTAAAGCCTTGCGCAGTTTCGCTGTAAAAAAATGTGTTCTGCCCAAAGTTAGCATTCCACTCTCGCGTAAATTGTTGAGAATGGGGATTTCTTGAAATAGGTCAGCCTCGGCGTTGAACACAGTTAGTTTGTCTGGAAGGACGGCTGTCTGGCAATCCTTCAGCGTGTGGTGTGAGCACCTGTAGGTTAGTTCCCTTAGCCAATAAGATTTGAATGTCAAATAATAGGTATTGTTATCGCTATAATCAAAACGCTCGCTGCTTGTAATTTTGAAGATACCTTCGCCTAAAGTGTTGCATACGCCCACCTGGTGCCATCTGTGTGTGTCTATGACGCATTCTTCTCCCAACAATTCGTTTGCTTCCTTTTCGCTTAAAAAGATTTTGTCTGCTGCCGCAATCCATATCGCGCGCACATTATCGGGTAAAGTCTCGAGGAAGAGGTGAAAGTTGTCTTCGTTGAAAAATAGTGATGCGAAGTTCAACAATTCGGCCTTAAGGCATTGCTTCTTGGTAGCGCATAGTTTGATGACATCAGGCACGTAATTGTGATTATTCTCGTTAATGGCCACATAGCGTATGTAGTTAAGGCTGTTGAGCAAATATTTAACAAGATACTTTATTTCCGTAATAGTATGACTGCTGAGGATATCGCGGGACACTATAATGGCCTCTTGATTGCTAAGGTTTATAATCTTTTCTGTTTTAACCAGTGTTTCGTCTGCCATGATTGAACGGGAGTTTAGCCTAAAATGAACTTGATGTCTTCTTCGCTGAGTTGTTTTGACGATGAACTGTCGCTGTTGATGAGTGCGCTGAACAACTCAGACTTTTGTTGCTGCAACTGCTGTATCTTTTCTTCGATCGTATCTTGCGTAATGAGTGAGAAACAAAGCACTTTGGCTTTTTGTCCGAAACGGTGCAGACGATTGATGGCTTGCTCTTCGGCAGCCTTGTTCCACCAGGGTTCGAAAATGAACACTGTGTCGGCGGCCGTCAGGTTAAGCCCTACACCCCCAGTCTTGAGTGTCATAAGCATCACCTTGCATTGCTCATTGTTTTGGAAGCGTTCCACCACCATTTTACGATCGCGTGTGGAACCCGTCATGCAGACGTAGTCAATGCCTTTTGCCTCAAGCGTGTCGCCCAACATGTCGAGACCTGCTATGAAGTTGAAGAAAACAACTGCCTTGTGTCCGTTGGCCACCGTGTTGAGTAGTGTTTCGGTGAGCATGTCAAGCTTGGGCGATGTAATTTTATCGTTTGATAGCTTTTCGGGAATAGAGGCTATTTGTCGCAGTTCGTTCAGTGCTTGAAATATCACGAACTGAGACTTTTGTATGCCATCTGCTGCAATAGATTGCTCTACTTGATTTTTATAGTATACGCGTCGCTGCTCGTAAAGATTGGCTTGCGCATTGTTCATTTCAATGTAAATGGTTTTGTCCGTACGATTGGGCAAGTCTTTCAGCACATTACGCTTCAAACGTCGTAGCATGAAAGGGAAAATCTTGCGTTGCAAGCATTGCATGGCTTCCTTGTCGCCATTCTTTTGTATGGGGTTGGCATAGTCATGATTGAAGTTGTCAAGGGTGCCAAACATAGCTGGATTAAGAAACCGGAACAGGGCATATAACTCACCGAGGTTGTTCTCAATTGGTGTGCCGCTTAGGGCCAGACGATGGGGGGCTTTAAGCATGAATACAGCCTGCGTGCTTTGTGCCGTAAGGTTCTTGATGTTCTGACTCTCGTCCAGAATGACGTAGTGGAATTCCTGAGCGCTAAACGTTTTGATGTCGTTGCGTACGATGGCATAGGTTGTGAGAATGAGCTGGTGCTGCATGGCCTCCTTTATGTCCCGGGTGTTGCCATAATAGGTGTAGGCGCTCAGTTGGGGGGCAAAGCGTGCCAGTTCATTCTGCCAGTTAAAGAGCAGGCTGCGCGGCATCACAAGCAAGGTGGGTTTGCTCTCTTGTGGGTAGATGAGGCTTAGCACAGAGATGGTCTGCAGAGTCTTACCCAACCCCATGTCATCGGCCAGGCAGCCACCCATATTGTTGTCGTAAAGGTATTTTATCCACTTCACGCCCTCTATTTGGTAGGGGCGCAAGGTGGCGTTGACGTTGGGCAGCGTCAGCTTTTTGCGCGTCAGCTTGTTAAATCCTTCGTAGAATTTGCGATGATGTTTAAATACTTTACCCTCGAGCGGTCCGTTAACCAGTTCTTCAATGTCTTTAAGGTCAAAGAACGACACCTTGATTCGGTCTTTGTCGCTCTTCTTCACTTTTCTGAAGATGCGTTGCAGACGGCGCATATAGCCATCGTCCACAATGGCGCGGTTGCCATCTGAAAGCTGAATGTATTTGCGTTCGGTATATTGCGAAAAGAGTTGTTGTAGCGTAAATTCCTCTTCGTTAAGACGCACCTTTGCGCTACCCTCAAGGAAATCGATGCCCGATGACAGCTTGATGTTCAAGCTTGGTGTGACAGCACTTATCTTGTATGTTTTCAGCTTGTCAGCCCCCACCAAATCAAATGTTTTGAGCAACGATGGTAGCGCGTTAAGCAGGAAAGGCCCGGCTGTGTTTTCGGGTATGATAAAAGTGTCATCGGCAAGGTATACGTTCTTTTTGGCTTGTCGGTCGGGGGCAAAGCGCAGTATTTCAGTACGTAGGTATTCAATGGTGTCCTGCATAGGGACACGTTTGAGCTTTTTCACGTCGATGACGCCAGGCACGGATATTTGTGCCACCATGTAAATGCCGAACTTGTCAACAAAACTCTCGGGAAGCGCTTTTACAACATCTGCCACGCGCAGGTAAAGTGTTTTGTCGGCATCAATTTCTTCAATGAACAGGGTGGGGGCAGAGAGCATTTCGTGGGCAGACAAGTGTATATCGTAGCCGTCACATGACACTTGTATATTGCTAAAGTACGAATAGAGCACCGACAGATATTGCTCAAGCATACTTTCGTCAATATTACACTTCAGAATGTCCAAATGCGCATAGTTGTTGCCCACAGAGTGTATGGCATATATCTTATTGCCAATCCACGCAAAGACGTCCGACAACATTTGCAGCTTGTCCACTTTGCTGTCGCCGATATAAAATTCGGGCAGAAATTCTTTGTCTTTCTTGTGCTTGAGTCGTAGTTGCAAATGCTGCTCACCCTCATCGGCCACGTTCAATTTATGCCCCTCGCTGTCAATGATGTTGGAACAGCGCACAAGTTGATTGCACAAATAGGGGTAATCGTTCAGATTTAGCCCACTTTCAGCTTCACCCCACACCACATCGTATTCCTTTTGTCGCATCACATTATCAATGCTTTGCAGCAGTTGGGCCGTGATGCTATCGTAGTTTCTAAAGTTTACGTCAACCTTGTTGCGGTCTTCGTCTACCACCGAAAGAAACACACCATCTTTCTTGCACTCAAGCATAAAGTTTATGTGTTTGTTTGGGTCTCTGCTCTTCTTTTGCATGAACAGGTCCTCGTTTCCAGATTGGAGTACAGAAAGCTTTGATAAGAAGTCGGCCATGTTGCGTGGAGCTATTTAGTTAGTCTGATGAAATAGATAAGTTGAGTGAAATAGGTCGGTCTGTGCTCTTTTTTGTGTGGGCAGTGCGTTACCCTATGCAACTCTTGCACACGTCGCGCAATCCGCATTTGTCACATTTGGGCTTGCGAGCCAAACAAGTGTAACGCCCGTGCAGCAAGAGCCAGTAGTGTGACGAGGCCACCAACTGTTCGGGTATGTGTTTTTTAAGTTCCACCTCCACGCTGTATGGGGTTGTGCAGCGCTGTGGCACAAGTCCGAGGCGGTGGCTCACTCTGAACACATGCGTGTCAACTGCCAGGGCAGCTTTGCCAAAAGCCACAGCCTGTATGACATTGGCTGTTTTGCGTCCCACGCCGGGCAACAGTGTCAGTTCTTCAAGCGTGGATGGCACCTCACCGCCAAACCGCTCCACCAGCATTTTGGCCAACCCCACCAGATGTTTGGCCTTGTTGTTAGGATAGCTCACCGACTTGATGTAATCGTAAATAACCTCGGGAGTGGTGGCCGCCATAGCTTCGGGCACAGGAAAGTCGGCAAACAGCCGCGGCGTCACTTGGTTGATGCGCTTGTCGGTGCATTGTGCCGACAGAACGACGGCCACCAACAATTCAAAGGGGTTGCTAAAGTGCAACTCCGTTTCTGTAGCGTCCATGGTGCGTTCAAAGTACGCCAGCACGTGTTCGTAAAGTTCTTTCTTGCGCATAATAGAGTAGGTAGGTTATTAGTTAAATGTTCTTTGCGGCCCAAAATCCCGATGCGGTGCACATCAAACCTGTACACATAGACAGGGCCATGTAGCCTAAAGCTAATGAATAGAAACCTTGCCGCATCAGTTGCACACTCTCGTTTGAGAATGTCGAGAAGGTGGTAAATCCACCGCAAAATCCTGTAACCAGCAGCATATACACCAGTCCGGCTTGCCGCCTTTCAAAGTAGCCCGCAAGCAATCCGATGCACAGGCAACCTATGGCATTGGCCGCAAAAGTGGCCCACGGAAAGTGTCCGTCAATATTTTTGAGCAGCGCTGCGCCAATGCTGTAACGGCACAAACTGCCCAAACCGCCACCGGTAAATATCATAAGTAGCTTAATCATTGCGCAGTGTTGTTCTGCAGACTGGCCAAGCGGCTGATGTACTTGCCCAAGATGTCGAATTCGATGTTAACCTTCGTGCCCACCTTGATGTGGTGAAAGTTAGTGTGTTCGTAGGTAAACGGAATGATGCACACTTTGAAGGTGTTGCGGGTTGGCTCACACACAGTGAGGCTTACGCCGTTCACCGTAACCGAGCCCTTGTCCACCGTAAAATAGCCGCGGGCAATCATCTCGTCGCTTGCCTCGTACTCAAAGGTAAATTCGTAGCTGCCGTCGGCATCGGTTATGTTTACACATGTGGCAGTTGTGTCAACGTGTCCCTGCACGATGTGTCCGTCAAGTCGCCCGTTCATAATCATGGAGCGCTCCACGTTCACCTCGTCGCCCGGCTGCAGCAGTCCCAGGTTAGAGCGTTTCAGAGTTTCGTCCATAGCCGTCACCACATAGCGGTCGCCGTCTATTTTCACCACAGTCAGGCAAACTCCGTTGTGTGCCACGCTTTGGTCAATTTTTAGTTCGTGGCCAAAGTCGCAAGCCATCGTAAAGTGCTTGTTCTCTTTATCTTGTTCTACAGCCACTACGCGTGCTGTCGTTTCTACTATTCCTGAAAACATATCTGTCTGTCGCTTTGCTTTATTTCAAATAATTCTCCACAGGCACCGTGTCGCCGTTCACCACCAAGTGCCCGTTGCGTATTTCGTAGTTCTTGAGTTTCTTGTCAAGCTCAGTCAAGTTAATCAGCACGCCGAGCGACTCGCCATTGTCGCGTGTAGTCATGGCATAGCGGTCGTCGTATTTAATGCTGCCATATATTTTGGCATCAGTGCCATCGTTGGCTGTGCGGCACACATTGAGTGTGTCACCGTCGTCGGTTATCATGCCAAAGGTGCTCATGCCAAAGTCCTCGCTGGCCTTGCCATAAATGGTGGAGTCAGTCACTTGTTCGGCTGCAGTGGTGTCGACAATGCTTGTCGTGTCGGCGGCCAGGGCCGGCGTGTTATTTTTGTTACCCTTGCAGGCCGAAAGCACAAGCAGGGTAGCCAGCATGGCTGGCAAAAGTCTTGCTGTCTTTATCATGAATAGAAAATGTGTATGCAGTTAATAAATCCCGCCGGCTGTATTTGCCGGCATGTAATATTTACAAAGGTACTAACAATAAGTGACATACTATGCTCAAACCGTTTACTTTAAGCTTTTTTGCCAGCGAATGGAGCGTCAGCGCGAGTGGGGCAAAGAGCGTTGCAAGTGCGGTGTGTATATATAAAGAGGAAGCTGCGACACTCACGTGCCACAGCTTCCGGAACCAAATTGTATATACGTTAATAACAATTAACGCCAAAGTAAGGAATTATTCACCCTTCTCCATCTTAGCCTTGAGGGCTGCCAGGGCGTCGTTCTCACCGAGTGAGGTAGTAGCGGCCTGGTTTTGGATAGTGGGGATATCGCTGCTCTTAGCCTTGCTTGCGCGGGGCTTGCGAGGAGCGGCGGGAGTCTCACCACGCTGAGCATCTTCGAAGGTGCGGCTGTGTGAGAGGATGATGCGCTTGCTGTCCTTGTTGAACTCGATAACCTTGAAGGGGAGCTTCTCGCCTTCCTTGGCGTGTGATCCGTCTTCCTTAACGAGGTGCTTGGGAGTAGCAAAGCCTTCAACACCATATTCGAGCTGAACTACGGCACCCTTGTCCATGAGTTCAACGATAGTGCCTTCGTGAACGCTACCTTCAGTGAAGGTGTTCTCGAATACGTCCCAGGGATTCTCTTCGAGCTGCTTGTGACCGAGAGAGAGGCGACGGTTGTCCTTGTCGATTTCGAGAACAACAACCTCGATGTCGGCGCCAATCTGAGTGAACTCAGAGGGGTGCTTGATCTTCTTGGTCCAAGAGAGGTCAGAGATATGGATAAGGCCGTCAACGCCTTCTTCGAGTTCAACAAATACACCGAAGTTGGTGAAGTTGCGAACCTTGGCGTGGTGACGTGAGCCTACGGGGTACTTAACTTCGATATCCTTCCAGGGATCGTCCTTGAGCTGCTTGATGCCGAGAGACATCTTGCGTTCCTGACGGTCGAGAGTAAGGATTACAGCTTCAACCTCGTCGCCTACCTTGAGGAAGTCCTGAGCAGAGCGCAAGTGCTGGCTCCAGCTCATTTCGCTAACGTGGATAAGTCCTTCAACGCCCGGTGCGATTTCAACGAATGCACCATAGTCAGCCATAACCACTACCTTGCCCTTAACCTTGTCACCTACCTTGAGGTTAGGATCGAGGGCATCCCAAGGATGAGGAGTGAGCTGCTTGAGACCGAGGGCGATACGCTTCTTCTCTTCGTCGAAATCGAGGATAACAACGTTGAGCTTCTGGTCGAGTTCCACAATTTCGTGGGGATCGTTTACGCGGCCCCATGAAAGGTCGGTGATGTGGATCAAACCGTCTACGCCGCCGAGGTCGATAAATACACCATAAGAGGTGATATTCTTAACGGTACCTTCGAGTACCTGACCCTTCTGAAGCTTAGAGATGATTTCCTGCTTCTGAGCTTCGAGTTCAGCCTCGATGAGTGCCTTGTGTGATACAACAACGTTCTTGTATTCCTGGTTGATCTTAACAACCTGGAATTCCATGGTCTTACCAACGAATACGTCGTAGTCGCGGATAGGCTTAACGTCGATCTGTGAACCGGGCAAGAATGCCTCGATGCCGAAGATGTCAACGATCATACCACCCTTAGTGCGGCACTTGATGTAACCCTTGATAATTTCCTTGTTCTCGAGAGCGGCATTAACGCGTTCCCAAGACTTGCTTGCACGAGCCTTCTTGTGCGAGAGCACGAGCTGGCCACGCTTGTCTTCCTGGTTCTCAACGTACACCTCTACAGTGTCGCCTACCTTCAGGTCGGGGTTGTAACGGAATTCATTTACAGGAATGATACCATCGCTCTTGTAGCCAATGTTTACAACAACTTCGCGCTTACCGATTGAAATTACTGTACCGTCAACAATCTCGTTCTCGTTTACGCGGCCGAGTGTTGCATCGTAAGCCTTCTCTTGTTCGTCGTGGCTCTGAGTTGATTCTGTGGCACCATTTTCAAATGCGTTCCAGTCAAAGTCCGCAAGCGGTGCAATGTTTTTAAGATTCTCCATTTAATGAGTTAATAATAAAGTGAGTAATAGTAGCTTTGGCCGCAAGTGGGCAAGTGGCGGCAGGAACGGGTTGGGCAACACGGCCCTCAGTGGAGAAATTGTTCGAGCGGTCCTCATCTCCGGCTTTGACCAAAACGTGCGGCAAATTTACGCAAAACTTTTGGTATGCCAAGCGTCGAGCATCGTTTTTTTGTTATATTTCATTGCGTCACGCTCTGCGCGTATGCCGGAGGGTTACACTATGGGCATACTGTCGGCATACACAAAAAGGGCTGCCACACCATTGTTGTGTAGTGGCAGTCCTTTAATATATCAGTTTGCAAAACGTTTGGCTGGTGCTCCTGACCGCAGCGCACATGACGCATGGCAGATGGGCCAGCCAAGGTCTTTGTGCGTGTTATGCCTGTCAGTTGCTGAAAGCCAGTTTGTCGCCGTCGGCCTTGACGTGGATAGGCTTTGTCTTGTCCACGGTGCCGGCCAACAAGGCTTTGCTCAAGTCGTTAAGCAACAAGCGTTGCAGGGCACGCTTTACAGGACGGGCACCAAATTCGGGGTCGAAGCCGGCCTTGGCCACAAGGGCTATGGCGTCGTCGGCCACATCGAGTTGTACGTCTTGATCTTTGAGCAGACGGGTAATGCCAGCCACCTGCAAACGAACGATCTGTTCGATTTGAGGTTGCGTGAGCGGTTCAAACATGATGATGTCGTCAATACGGTTCAGAAATTCCGGACGTATTGTCTTCTTCAACATCTCGAGCACTTCGCCCTTCGTCTCGTCAATAATGCGTGCGCGTTCGTCGGCACGTTTGTTGGCGATGGCCTCAAACTTTTGCTGAATGAGTTGCGAACCCATGTTCGAGGTCATGATGATGATGGTGTTCTTAAAGTTCACCGTGCGTCCCTTGTTGTCGGTCAAACGGCCGTCGTCAAGCACCTGCAGCAGAATGTTGAACACATCGGGGTGTGCCTTTTCTATTTCGTCAAAGAGCACCACGCTGTAAGGTTTGCGCCGTACGGCTTCGGTGAGCTGGCCACCTTCCTCGTAACCTACGTATCCGGGAGGCGCGCCTACAAGACGGCTCACGCTGAACTTCTCTTGATACTCGCTCATGTCGATACGTGTCATCATGTTCTCGTCGTTGAACAGGTAGTCGGCCAGAGCTTTGGCCAGCTCGGTCTTGCCTACACCCGTTGTGCCAAGGAAGATGAACGAACCGATAGGACGCTTGGGATCTTGCAGTCCGGCACGTGAGCGGCGCACGGCATCGGCCACAGCTTCGATGGCCTCGTCCTGACCTACCACGCGGCGGTGCAGTTCGGCCTCAAGGTGCAGCAGTTTTTCGCGTTCGCTCTGCAGCATACGCGTAACGGGTATGCCTGTCCACCGGGCCACTACGTCGGCTATGTCGTCGGGGGTAACCTCCTCTTTCACCATGGCTTCGGTGCCTTGGCGGTTTTTGAGCTGCTCCTGTTGGGCGCGGATATCGTCGTCAAGTTGTTTGAGCTTGCCGTAACGTATCTCGGCCACGCGGCCGTAGTCGCCCTCGCGTTCGGCGCGTTCGGCCTCAAATTTGAGCTGCTCTTGCTGCTGCTTGTCTTGCTGTATGCGTGAGAGCACCTCCTTTTCGCCTTCCCATTTGGCACGCAAGTCTTTCTCCTTCTCGCTCAGTTCGGCTATCTCCTTGTTGAGCTGTTCGAGTTTGGCGGTGTCATTCTCGCGCTTGATGGCCTCGCGCTCAATTTCAAGCTGGCGCAGGCGGCGTGTAATCTCGTCCAACTCTTCAGGTTGCGAGTCGCGTTCCATACGGAGCTTGGCTGCCGCCTCGTCCATTAGGTCGATGGCCTTGTCGGGCAAGAAGCGGTCGGTGATGTAGCGGTGCGACAACTGCACGGCGGCAATCAAGGCGTCATCTTGAATACGCACCTTGTGGTGATTTTCGTAGCGCTCCTTCAATCCACGCAGAATGCTGATGGCATCTTCGGGGGTAGGCTCGTCTACCATCACCGTTTGAAAACGGCGTTCCAACGCCTTGTCCTTTTCAAAGTACTTTTGGTACTCCTCAAGTGTAGTGGCACCTATGCTACGCAGTTCGCCACGGGCCAAGGCAGGTTTCAGAATGTTGGCAGCGTCCATGGCGCCTTCGCCCTTGCCGGCGCCAACCAGGGTGTGTATTTCGTCTATAAACAAGATGATGTCGCCATTGGCTTGTGTCACCTCGTTAATCACGCTCTTCAGTCGCTCTTCAAACTCGCCCTTGTATTTTGCACCAGCCACCAGTGCACCCATGTCGAGTGAGTAGAGTTTTTTGTTCTTCAAGTTCTCGGGCACGTCGCCGCGCACAATGCGCTCGGCCAAACCCTCCACAATGGCTGTCTTACCGGTACCAGGTTCGCCTATCAGTATAGGGTTGTTTTTAGTACGGCGCGACAAAATTTGCAGCACGCGGCGTATTTCCTCGTCGCGGCCAATCACAGGGTCGAGTTTGCCGTTGCGGGCTTCCTCCACCAGGTTGCGGGCATATTTGGCCAATGCCTGGTAGGTGTCCTCAGCGCTTTGTGAGGTAGCTTTTTGTCCACCACGCAATTCCTCAATGGCGCGTTGCAGTCCGTCGGTGGTCACCCCGGCGTCCTTCATCATTTGCGATGCCGTGCTCTTTACCTCAAGCAGGGCTTGCAGCATGGGTTCAAGACCCACGTAGCTGTCGCCGCCCTTGCTGGCTATGCTTTGTGCACGCGTCACCACATCGTTGGCCTCTTGGTCAAGGTAGGGACTGCCGCCACCGCTCACACGGGGCTGCCGCTGCAACTCGCTGTTAACGGCAGCTTGCAGTGCATGCTCGTTGACGCTCATTTTGCCAAACACAAACTGCGTCACGTTTTCGCCCACTGCCAGCACACCGGCCAACAAGTGTACAGGGGTAATGGCCTGTTGCCCGTTTTGCTGGGCACGGTCAATAGCCTGTTGCAGGGCCTGCTGTGCTTTGATTGTAAAGTTGTCGAAATTCATAGTTGTATGTTTTATTTGTTTTGTTCGTTGTTGTTTACGCCCTGCATATAGGCAAAGATATTGCCATGGGTGGGGTGGGGAAAAATCTATAACAAATATTTCAAATTACTGCCAAAATGCGCCTTTCGCAGAGGGACATGGTGGCGGTGGACTGACAAAATAGTCAGATGCTTGGCACGCATCGTGGCATGGGCTGTTGTGTGTCCGTCTGACGCGTGGGGCATTTGCGAGGGGCTGTAGTGCTGACGTGTGACGCCGCTCACCATTCTTATGTCAAAATTGCTCCTATATGCGTATTTCTTAAAGCTGTCGTCATTCTGCACTTTTTGTATGCACGGCCTTGAAAATCAATAGTTTGAGTAGTGTAGACAAGTCTGCACTTTGTGTACACCCCGCCTGCACTGTCGGCACGTCCGGCGGGGAGTCTGCACTTGTTGCTGTGCCCCGTGCGGCATGCTTGTATACCCACCCGCTTTTTAGGGGCGTGCCACTCCGAATTTTCTGTATAGGGGGAGCGTCGAAACGTTTGCTCCGTCAGAAATTTCTACCTCCCGTTAGCGTTTTTCCTCGTTCTCTTTAGGGTGGTTACTGCTTGATATGGGTGTTTGAACCTTGTTCAAACAATTTTTTGCAGAGTGCAGATAGTGCAGACGGCGTGTAGATGGTGTATACACTCTTAAATGGTTGATAATCAACGTGTTGTAATCATAAAGTGCAGAGTGTAGACAAATTTTGATTTTCCTCTGTCGCGCGCGCACGCGCGCGTACATATATATGTAGGTGTTATGTACACGGTAGGTTCTGTCGGGGCAGGGGGCGAACCAAAGCAGTGGCATATATGGCAGCCATTTCCTTGTTTGCGTGCAAATGGTTAACTTTGCATACGTTTTTAACAAAATATGCTTGTATGCTAATTCAAGATAATGCCTTTACGATATCCATGCCGCGCATGCGCTTTCATGCCCGGCACGGTGTGATGCCGCAAGAGCAGCAGGTGGGGGGCGAATTTATGCTTTCGCTCGTGTTGCATATTGACGGCCGCAATGCCCATCATGCGTTGTGTCACGACGAACTGGAGGGGACTATCAACTATGCCGAGGTGTATGACATTGTTGGTCGGGAGATGAAGCAGCCATCGCAGCTCATCGAGCGTGTGGCAGCACGCGTGGCGCGTTGCTTGTTGCGTCATTTTTTTACGTTGCGCCAGGTTGATGTGGAGGTGACAAAGTGTGTGCCGCCTATACCCGGCTTTGACGGCGAGGGGGTGACGGCGCGCTACTCGTTGCGTCGCCAGTTGGTGGCATGGGATTTTGACGGTACCATAGCTGATACCTCGCGCGGTATTGTGCAAACTATGACGGAGACTTTCAGACGCATGGGGTGGGCTGTGCCATCAGACGAGGCCATCTGCAGTACCATTGGTTTGCCGCTTCAGGCAAGTGTGGCGCAGTTGGCTGCACTCCCCTGCGGAAATGACGAGGTTCAGCGGGCCACAGCGCTTTACCGTGTGCTGTTTGAACAGGTAGGCACGGTCGGGGTTACGCTCTTTTCAGGGGTGGACGAAGAAATGTGCCGCCAACACGAAAGCGGGGTGTTTGTGGCCATAGCAACCAGTCGTGGGCACGATTCAGTGCGTTGCCTGCTCGAGCAGTTGGGGGTGTTGGACTATGTTGATTACATAGTGGCTTGTGAGGACGTGATTGCGCACAAACCCGATCCGGCTCCGGTAGAACGCCTTTGCGAACTGACTAATGTGCTGCCCGCCGATACCACGGTGATTGGTGATACTACCTTCGACATAGAGATGGGGCGCAATGCACGGGTAGGGCGCTGCATAGGAGTGGAGTGGGGTAATCATTCGCGAAAGATGTTGATTGATGCCGGAGCTGATTTTGTGTTGAGGAACTTCTGATATCTTGTGTATGGAAAAGTTGTCAAGACGTGAGAGTGTTTGGAATACGCGATATGCCGAACTCAAAGCCTATATTGAGGAGTTTGGCCAGTTGCCCGACAAGCATCGTGTTGACAATCGGGCCTTGCTGAATTGGTGGAAGTATAACAGGCGCTTGCTGAAAAATGGTAAACTTGACGAGAATCGTACCCTGTTGATTACCAATCTTGGCAATATGCGCAAGGTGCATTGCTGATGATGGGCAGCTTTTGTGAGGCAAGGCTAAGCCACAACGTTTGTCGGTTGACAAGTCGGGCTGTGTGGTTGAGAATGAAGGGGCAGATGCACCCGAAAACGTGTATTCAATGTGAAAATGGCATTTGGCGATTGTCAAAAGTATTTTTGAGCGCCTGCTTGTGCCTGCACTTAATAATACGATTCAAGCACCAACATGTGGCATGACGCTTCATGTTGGTGCTTGAACATCTATTTGACAATGGTGTGGTTTGCTTAAGGGCGGTTCTAATAATTCCTATTTCAGAATAGGAGAACTCTAAAATCAGAATTTTTTAGAATCGTCCTTAAGCCTTTCCTACTTTTATTACACACTCCTTGCGGGGCTTTGGCTCGCGTGGTTCGCCATCGGGATATCCCAATGCCAGATGGGCTATGCCTTCGTAGTCGCCTTCTACACCGATTTCCTTGAGCCAGGCTTTCCATTCGGGCTGCTCAAACTCTTCGCGGGCGCGGTTTATCCAGCACGAACCAAGACCTACGGCATGGGCTGCAAGCATCATGTTGCCCATCATAAGCGTGCCGTCATACACGTGGTTGGGGTTGGCACGCTCCGACAGCACGATCAAATAAACCGGTGCGCCATAGAAAGGGTCTGCGTCTTCGCTCTTGCCCATTATCAGCGCATTGGCGCGTCTGATGCGTTGCTTCGTGTCTTCGTCTGTCACTTGTATCACGAGCCACGGCTGCATGCTTTTGCCAGATGCGGCATAGGTGCCGGCTTCTATTACTTGGTCTATCAACTCTTGTGGCACAGGGGTGTTTTTGTATTTGCGAAAGCTGCGGCGTGTCTTGATGGCTTCGAGCACAATGCGTGTTTCTTCTTTTGTCATTTTATATAATGTTTTTATGTTATGTGAATGTCAGTTGGTGTAGTTGTCTAGCGTCTGCAGGCTGTGGCTGCCGGGCCGTTTCGTTTGTCTTGGATCGGGTCTTGTCTGTCTGTTTCTGCTTGCTAAATTTCTACTCCTAAGTTTTGTCTGTAGTATTTGGGGGCGACGCCAAGGTGTTTCTTTACGTATTTGCCAAAAAATGATATTGAGGGAAAGTCAAGTTCGCATACGATTTCCTTTATGCTCTTTTCCGGACGTTTCAAATTGCGCTTTACGTCTTCAAGCACGTAGCGGTTGATGATGGTTGATGCGGTTTCGCCACTGCATTGCTTTGTCACACAGCTCAAGTATTTTGGCGTGACGTTAAGCTGGTCGGCGTACCATACAACTGAACGCGGCTTGGGGTGCGACTGTAATATCAGTTCTAAAAATTGCTTGAACAGATTGTCGCCTGAGGTAAAGTGCACGGGCCTGGCGTTGGTGGTTATCTCGAGCGCATCGTGAAATTCGTACATAAAGGCTTCTAACAACAGGTCGGTAACAAGCTGGTGGTGCTTGGTAGGAGCGGGGGCTGAGAGTTTTGAACGTATTAGTTCGTAGTATTGTATGAATAGGTGTGCCGCGTGTTCGCTAATGGTCATCACTGGGTGTTCCGATATATATACGCGCGTGTTGAGCAAACCTAATGGAATGTGGGTGAGGTCGTCATAGAATTGCTTTGATAGTGCAAAACCGCATGATTCAAAGTCGTCGCTGATGCCTTTGCTCTCTAGTATATCGCCGGGCGCGCACACGAGCATGTCATTTTTGTTGATGGAAAGGGCGAGGCCGTTGAGCGTGAGCTCGCCATGCCCTTTGGTGCACAGAATGGTGATGTATGTTGGCACGGTGGCGTTTTCTGGGTTGCCAGCCGGTGCTATAAGGTCGGTTATAAAATTTATGCGGCTGTGTTCAAGTGATATCTCGTACTTGTTTTTGTTTGTCGTGTTGTTGTTGGTCTTTTTCATGTGCTTGAAACGTAGAATTTCGGCGCGCCCGGCGCGATTCTGTGGCAAAATAAGCCAAAAAAACTAATATACGGAAATATGAAACACTTTTTATGTCGTCACATATTTATATATGTATGTGTGATGTTTTTGTGTGCTATATGTATTTTTTGTGTTGTGCCTTATTACGAAGGTTTTGTATAGGTCAATTATGGCGCTTTTGTGGAATCGTGGAGGGGGTTACTATATTTCTCGCACGGCAAATCTTCGCAAAATTTCTGTTATTGCCCCGTTGGACATAAAAATCCCCGCCCGCCTGCCCACCGGCAAATCAGCACTTTTGCCCGCCAGCGGACGCAACCGGTCATGTCCGCCGCCCGAGAGCGCAAAATTGCGCGATTTTTTTTGCACGCCGCAACGCGCTGGCATTCAGCGTGTTACGTCCGTTTCAAGAGAAATTCCCGAAAATTTCTCCAAAATTTCTTCGCCAAAAATTTGGTGTGTGTGCCAAAAGTCCGTACCTTTGC
>ENA-UEOZ01000019-UEOZ01000019.1-human-gut-metagenome-genome-assembly--contig:-NODE-19-length-124722-cov-8.776261_pt1 | contig 124722 bp, 89 predicted proteins | sample MGYA00242898_ERZ507912 | MGnify/ENA primary metagenome ERZ507912 (study PRJEB26167, sample SAMN06115410) | human gut metagenome | host: Homo sapiens | place: China:Chongqing | collected 2016-04-27... | reverse complement strand
AGCGGAAAACGGGACTCGGACCCGCGACCTCAACCTTGGCAAGGTTGCGCTCTACCAACTGAGCTATTTCCGCAAAATCTATCTTCCCCGCCCGGGAAAACTTCGTTTCCTGCGTTTCGGGACTGCAAATATAAAATGAAAAATTTATTCTGCAAAATTTTTCGGCTACTTTTGTCAAAAACAAAATGTCCCCGGCCGCAAAGCCGGGGACATCCGTATCGGAAACCGCCTTTAGCGGACCATAAACCCTTCGTCGGCACGTGCCGGAATGGGCATCGAAGCGTATACGCCGGTTTCGAGTTTCTCGCGAACGGCCTTGAAAGCCTCAATCGTAACTTTCACATCCTCCAGCGTATGCACCGCCGTCGGGATGATGCGCAGGATGATCTCACCCTTCGGAATCACGGGATAAACCACCATCGAGCAGAAAATACCGTGGTTCTCGCGCAGGTCCACGACCAGATTCGTGGCCTCGGGAATGCCGCCCTTCAGAAAGACGGGCGTCACCGGCGAGTTGGTCACACCGATCTCGAACCCGTTCTCTTTCAGGCTGCTTTGGAGCGCACGGACGTTCTCCCAGAGTTTCTCCTGGAATTCGGGGTGGTTGCGGATCAGCTCCAGACGCTTCAGCGCGCCGATCACCATCGGCATCGGGAGCGACTTTGCGTAAAGCTGCGAACGCATGTTGTAGCGCAGCAGGTTGATCAGCCAGCGGGGACCGCTCACGAAAGCGCCGATCCCGGCCATCGACTTGGCGAAGGTGTTGAAGAGCACGTCCACGCCGTCGACAACGCCGAAATGCGCCGCCGTGCCGCGACCGCCCGGGCCCATCGTACCGAAGCCGTGGGCGTCGTCCACCAGCAGACGGAACTGGAAATCCTTCTTCAGCGCCACGATCTCGTCGAGCTTGCCCAGGTCGCCCTTCATGCCGAACACGCCCTCGGTGATCACCAGCACGCCGCCGTTCTGCTCCTCGGCCAAATCCGTGGCATGCTGCAACTGCAGGCGCAGCGACTCCATGTCGTTATGACCGAAAACGAAGCGTTTGCCCTTGTGCAGGCGCAGTCCGTCGATGATGCAGGCGTGCGCCTCGGCATCGTAGACGACCACGTCGCGGGGGGTCAGCAGGCAGTCGATGATCGAGATCATGCCCTGGTAACCGAAATTGAGCAGGAAGGCATCCTCCTTGCCGACAAACGCGGCCAGCTCACGCTCCAGACGCTCGTGGTAAACGGTCTGTCCGCTCATCATGCGGGCGCCCATCGGGGCCGCCATACCGAACTGCGCAGCGCCTTCGGCGTCGGCCTTGCGCACCTCGGGGTGGTTGGCCAGTCCGAGGTAATTGTTCAGGCTCCAGTTGAGCATCTTCTTGCCCCGGAAAACCATGTGGGGACCGATGTCGCCTTCGAGTTTGGGAAAGGCATAATAACCGTGGGCGTACGACATGTACTGACCGATCGGTCCGCCCGCATTTTTCTCGAGGCGTGCAAAAATATCAACCATATTTGTCTTGTAATTATGAGTTTATGTCTCTTTTTTCCGTTTTGGACGCACAAAAGTATACATAAAACGGAATCGGCATTCAAAAGTAGCCGTTTTTTATTCCACAAGGATACGCATTTATACTTATTTCAGTTCTAAATAAGGAAAAGGGCCGCCGACGGCGGCCCGGGAACGGAGTTTTTCAACGCCGCCGGTCGATCGCATCGACGATCACCGCCACGGCGCCGTCGCCCGTCACGTTGGTCGCCGTTCCGAAGCTGTCCATGGCGATGTAGGTGGCGATCATCAGCCCCGCGAGGGTCTCGTCGAAACCGAGCATCGACTCCAACAGTCCCAGCGCCGCCATGATCGCCCCTCCCGGCACGCCCGGAGCCGCCACCATCGTCACGGCCAGCAGCAGGATGAACCCCGCGAAGGTCGACGCCGGAATGTCCAGCCCGGCGATCATCGACACGGCCAGCGCACAGGCCGTGATCTTCATCATCGAACCCGAGAGGTGGATCGTGGCGCACAGCGGCACAACGAACGACGCCAGTTCGGGCCGCACGCCGAGCTTCACGGTCTGGGCCAGCGTCACGGGGATCGTCGCGGCGGACGACTGCGTTCCGAGGGCCGTCATATAGGCGGTGAGCATCGTGCGGAGCATCTTCAGCGGATTTTTACGCGCCGCAAGCCCCGCGACGGAGAACTGCACGAGAAGCAGCACGACCGTCATGCAGAAGATCACCGCGATCAGTTTCACGAAGACGTCCAGCACCCCGGCCACCTGCCCCGACTGGGTCATCGACAGAAAGATGCCGAAAATGTAGAAGGGCAGCAGCGGAATGATGACGCGCAGAATCACCAGCTCGATGATCCGCTTGAAATCGTCCATCGCCGCCTTGAGCGTCACCGAACGGATATAGGCCATGCCCAGCCCCAGCACGAAGGCGAGGACCAGCGCCGACATCACACCCATCACGGGAGGCATTTCGACCGTGAAATAGGGCGCAAGGGCCGCCCCTTCCTCGGGCAATACGGCGGCGGAGCCTTCGAGCAGCGCCGGAAAGAGAAACCGCCCCGTCAGATAGGTCCCGAACCCCGAAAAGAGCGTGAAGGCATAGGCCAGCGCGGCGGTCAGGGCCAGCAGACGCCCGGCGTTCCGGCCCAGATCGGCGATGCCCGGAGCCACCAGCCCGAGAATCAGCAGCGGAATGGCGAATCCCAGAAACTGCCCGAAAATCGCATTGAAGGTCAGCGCGATGCGCGTCGCCCAGCCGGGGAGGAAGAATCCGCAGGCGACGCCCAGCGCAATGGCCAGCACGACGCGCGGCAAAAGTCCGAATTTGAATTTCATAAAACGGTATTTTGGTAAAATTAGGAATTAATTTTGAATTCCTAATTCTTAATTCTTAATTTCGCACCATGACAGCGCTATTTCACGACATTATCTTCGGCCCGGTGCATTCGCGGCGGCTGGGCCTTTCGCTGGGAGTCAACCTGCTCCCGCTCTCCTCGAAACTCTGCTCGTTCGACTGCATCTACTGCGAGTGCGGCTGGAATGCCGAGCACCCGGGCGGACGACGCTTCAACAGCCGCGAGGACGTGCGCACGCAGCTCGAAGCCACCCTGCGGCGCATGGCGGCCGACTCCACGCCGCCCGACGTGATCACCTTCGCCGGCAACGGCGAACCGACCATGCACCCCGATTTCGAAGCCGTCATCGGCGACACGATCGCCCTGCGCGACGCGCTGTGCCCCGCGGCGAAGGTCTCGGTGCTCTCCAACGCCACGCAGATCCACCGCGACAGCGTCCGCCGCGCCCTGCTGCGCGTGGACAACAACATCCTCAAACTCGATTCGGCGTTCGACGCGACGGTGCGGCGGATGAACAACCCGCAAAGCGCGTCCTACACGGTGCGGGGCATCGTCGAAGCGATGAAACGCTTCGACGGGCGCATGATTCTGCAAACGATGTTCCTGCGCGGGGAGTGCGGCGGACAGCCCGTCGACAACACCACCGAAGAGGAAGTCTCGGCCTGGCTCCGGCTCGTCGCCGAAATCCGCCCGCAGCAGGTGATGGTCTACTCGCTCGACCGCGACACCCCCTGCCCGACGCTCGAAAAAGTCACCAAAGAGGAGTTGCAGGCCATCGCCGCACGCGTCGAAGCGCTCGGCATCCCCTGCTCCGTAGCTTAACGCCCGAACGCCATGCAGCTGCTCCTCTCCTGCGCCAAGACGATGACGGAGCGCAGTTCCGTCCCGACGCCCCGCACGACCCGGCCCGCCTACCGCAGCGAGGCCTCCGAACTGGCCGCCGGGCTGGCGACGCTCCCGACCGACGAACTGGCCCGGCTCCTGCGCGTCAACCGCCGTATCGCCGCCGAAAACCGCCTGCGCTACGGCCGCTTCCACGGCGACGACGACGCGGCGATCCCAGCCCTTACGGCCTACACGGGAATCGTCTTCAAACGCATCGACCCGGCGAGTTTCACCGACGCCGATTTCGAATACGCCCAACGGCACCTCAACATCACCTCGTTCCTCTACGGACTGCTCCGTCCGCTGGACGCCATCCGCACCTACCGGCTCGAAGGCGACGCCGTACTGCCCGGCCGCGGCGACGAAACGATGTTTTCCTACTGGCAAAGCCGGCTGACCGACGACCTGCTGGGCCGGATTCACGCCGACGACGGCATCCTGGTCAACCTGGCGAGCGGAGAGATGAAGCGGCTGTTCGACTGGAAACGCGTCTGCCGCGAAGCCCGGGTCATCACGCCCGAATTCCGCGTCCGCGAGGGCGACCGGCTGAAAACCGTCGTGGTCTATACGAAAATGTGCCGCGGAGAGATGACGCGGCATATCCTGAAAAACCGCATCGCCGATCCCGCGACGCTCCGGTCGTTCGAATGGGAAGGCTTCCGCCTGGACCCGGCCCTCTCGAAAGGCGACGACTGGGTGTTCACGCTCTGACAAATGCCTTTACGGCGAAGACGGCGGAGTTCCCCGCCCCTGATCCACGAACAACAGTTACCCGGTGCGGCAGCCCCGCGCTTCGGCCGGCCGCAGGTCGAACACGGCGACAGGCATGCGGTCGGTGCGGTCCGAAGCCGCCGCGACAGCCACCGCACCCGGAATCAAAAGGGCGGCAGCAAGCAATAAAATGGCGATTTTCACTTCCCGGTCGTTTTGGGAAGCAATCTCGCAGAATTTGTGCCGAAAAAATGCGTTGCGGAAAATTTATGCGCGGGTATCGAGCAGGGCGCGCAGAATGCCCTCCTCGTCGTAGCCGCACAGGGCGTACAACTGCCCGGGCGTGCCGTGTTCGACCCACTCGTCGCCGATGCCGAGCCGCTGCACCCGCACGTCGTAGCCGCGGCCGTTGAAGAACGCCGCGACGGCTTCGCCGACGCCTCCGCGCAGCGAACCGTCCTCGACCGTGACCACACGGCGGAACTTACGCCCCACTTCGTCCAGCAACGCTTCATCCAGCGGTTTCACGAACCGCAGGTCGTAATGCGCGACGCTCACGCCTTCCGCGGCAGCGCGTCCGGCGGCCCGTGCGGCGGCGTTGCCGACGGTCCCCACGGTCAACAGCGCCACGTCTGCGCCCTCGCGCAGGCGGCGGCCACGTCCGACGGGCAGCGTCTCGAACTTCTCGCCGCGCCACGGCAAGCCCTCGCCGTGCCCCCGCGGATAGCGGATCATAAAGGGATGTCCCGATCCGAGGGCCGTATACATCATGTTGCGCAGTTCGGGTTCGTTCATCGGCGCGGCGATCGTCAGTCCCGGCACGGCGCCGAAAGCGGCCATGTCGAAGACCCCGTGGTGCGTCACCCCGTCCTCGCCCACCAGGCCGCCCCGGTCGAGACACATCACCACCGGAAGATCCTGAATCGCAACGTCGTGGATCACATTGTCGTAGGCCCGCTGCATGAAACTCGAATAAATGTTGCAGAAGGGAATCATGCCCGCCGCGGCCAGTCCGGCCGAGAAAGTCACGGCATGCCCTTCGGCGATGCCCACGTCGAAACAGCGGCCGGGCATCTCGCGCAGCAGAATGTTCATCGAACAGCCCGACGGCATGGCGGGCGTGACGCCCACGACGCGCCCGTCGCGGCGCGCCAGTTCCAGCAGGGTTTCGCCGAACACGTCCTGATAACGCGCTGCGCCGCCCGGAGCCGAAATCCGCTCGCCCGTGTCGGGATTGAAACGCCCCGGGGCGTGCCAGGCGGGCTGGTCGTGCTCGGCCGGCAGGTAGCCCTTGCCCTTGACCGTCATCACGTGCAGCAGTTTAGGCCCCTCGATGTCGCGCAACGCCCGAAGCGTCCGCACCAACTCCTTGAGGTTGTGACCGTCCACCGGACCGAAATAACGGAAATTGAGACTTTCGAAAAAATTGCTCTTGTTCAGCAGCCCCTGCTTCACGGCGTTGCCCGCCTTCTGGCAGAGCCGCAGCAGCCGCGGCGTATGCGACATCAGCCCCCACAGCCGTTGTTTGAAACGGTTGTAGTGCACCGAAGTCGAGATTTTCAGCAGGTAGTTTTTCAGCGCTCCCGTGGCCTGGTCGATGGCCATGTTGTTGTCGTTGAGAATCACCAGCAGGTTGGTGCGCTTCGAGGCCCCGGCGTTGTTCAGCCCCTCGAACGCAAGCCCTCCGGTCATCGAGCCGTCGCCGATCACGGCCACGACCTGCCGCTTCTCGCCCCGCAGTTCGGCGGCCTTGGCCATGCCGAACGCCGCGGAGATCGACACCGAAGCGTGCCCGCCCCCGAAAGAATCGTATTCGCTCTCGGACATGCGCGGAAAACCGCTGATGCCGTTCAGCTGCCGTTTGGTTTTAAACGCCTCGCGGCGTCCCGTGATGATCTTGTGGGCGTAGGTCTGATGGCCGACGTCCCAGACGATCCGGTCCTCCGGGGTGTCGAAGACGTAATGCAGGGCCGCAGCCAGTTCCACGGCCCCGAGGCTCGATGCCAGGTGGCCCGGATTGACCGCACACTCGTCGATGATGTAACGCCTCAGCTCGTCGCAGTAGGCGGACAGCTCCTCCGGCGGGAGTTTTTTCAACTCCCGCGGTGAGGAAATCGTATCGAGCAGTTTATATTCTTCCGACGACATAAGGATTGCAAAGATAGAAAAAAGAACGGACGCCTCCAAAACCGAATCGCGCGCGGCCCGGCAAAACGCTCCGACCGGTAAAAGTGTCGTTACGACACCAAAGATAAGGAATATATATGAATTTTTTCGAAAAAATACCTATCTTCGCACTACGATAAAACGCGACCCACGATGAAATACAAGCGAATACTCCTGAAATTGAGCGGCGAATCGCTGCAAGGCGGACAGAAATACGGGCTTTCCCCCGAGACGCTGCAATCCTACGCCGAGCAGATCAAAGCCGCCGCAGCAACGGGCGTCCAGATCGGCATCGTCATCGGCGGCGGCAACATCTTCCGCGGCCTCACGGGCGCCAAAAAGGGCTTCGACCGCGTGAAGGGCGACCAGATGGGCATGCTCGCCACGATCATCAACTCGCTGGCGCTCCAGTCGGCGCTCGAAGACAACGGCGTCCGATGCAAGGTGCTCACCTCGATCCGCATGGAACCCATCGGCGAATACTACTCCAAAGCCCGTGCCATCGAATACCTCGAAGCGGGCTACGTGGTGATCGTCGGAGGCGGCACGTCGAACCCCTACTTCACGACCGACTCGGCGTCGGCGCTGCGCGGCATCGAGATTGAGGCCGACGTGATGCTGAAGGGCACCCGCGTGGACGGCGTCTACACGGCCGACCCGGAGAAGGACCCCGCAGCGACGAAATTCGACGAAATCACGTTCGAGGAGGTCCTCGACCGCCGTCTGAAGGTCATGGACCTCACGGCCTTCACGCTCTGCCGCGAGAACGGTCTCCGGATCATCGTCTTCGACATGGACACCGCGGGCAACCTCGGCAAAGTCCTTGCCGGGGAGAAGATCGGAACGCTGGTAAAACTGTAAGACTATGGCAACCAAGAAAAGCAACAAATCGCTGTGGGTGATGCTGGCGCTGATCGCCGCGATCATCGCCGTCATCCTGCTGCTGCCCTCGTGCGGCAACCGCAACGCCAAGAAGGGCGCCGAGACGGACGCCGAATCGACAACGCTCGTAAAGTCCGGAGACACGGCTCCGGACTTCACGGTCGAGATGGTCGACGGCAGCTCCGTGACGCTCGGCGACCTGAAGGGCAAAGTCGTGCTGCTCAACTTCTGGGCCACGTGGTGTCCGCCCTGCCGGCAGGAGCTGACCCGCGTGCAGACGGACATCATCGACCGCTTCGCCGGCAAGGAGTTCGTCTTCCTGCCCGTATCGCGAGGCGAGAAACGCGAGGCCGTGGAGGCGTTCCGCGAAAAGACCGGCTACGCCTTCCCGATGGGACTCGACCCCGCACGCACCGTCTACGACCGCTACGCCTCGAACTACATCCCGCGGAACTTCGTGATCGACCGCAAGGGCAAGGTCGTGCTGGCCACGGTAGGCTACGACGAACATGAATTCGAGGAGCTGATCCGCACCATCGAAAAAACACTCGGAAATTAAACCCCAACACTTATGGATACCAAGACGATTCTCAACGAAGCTACGGGCCGCATGCAGAAGGCCATCGACCACCTCGAAGAGGAACTTTTGAACGTTCGCGCCGGCAAGGCGTCGCCCAACGCCCTGAACGGCGTGATGGTCGACTATTTCGGCTCGCAGGTTCCCGTTTCGGGCGCTGCCAGCGTCACCGTACCCGACGCCAGGACCATCCTGATCCAGCCGTGGGACAAGAACATGCTGCGCCCGATCGAGAAAGCCATCATCGACTCGAACATCGGCCTGACGCCCTCGAACAACGGCGAGCAGATCCGCCTGACGATTCCGCCCCTTACGGAGGAGCGCCGCAAAGAGCTGGTGAAGCAGGTGCGCGCCGAAGCGGAGACCGCCCGCATCAGCCTGCGCAACGCCCGCCGCGACGCGGTGGAAGCCTTCAAGAAGGCCCAGAAGGAGGGCATGCCCGAGGACGAATCGAAGGACGGCGAAACGCAGTCGCAGAAACTGCTCGAAAAGTTCTCCAAGACGCTGGACGAAGCGCTTTCGAAGAAGGAGAAGGAGATTATGACGGTCTGACCTGCCGGCTTCCGCAAGACGAAAAGCCCGGCTGGAAATTTATTCCTGCCGGGCTTTTTCCATCCGTTTGTCCGGCAAACCCCGCACACACGGGCGCGGCAACCCCGCATCGCCCCGGCAAAACCGACAGCGACCGGCGCAGACGGATCGCCTCCGATCGCAAACCCGTCCGCACACATCCGCCGCCCATCCGCCGGACCGTGCCTGTTCCACAACATAAAAAATCCCGGTCTCCAACTGCGGAAACCGGGATTCATCTATTTGCAGCGGCTCAAGCCGCAGAGAATTACTTTACCTTCGGGCCTGCGGTTACGAGTTTCTTGCCCTCCTCGTTGCCCGTGAACTTCACGAAGTTCTTCACGAAACGGTTGGCCAGATCCTCTGCCTTAACCTCCCAATCCTTGGCGCTCTTGTAGGTGTCACGCGGATCGAGGATAGCGGGGTCTACGCCCGGCAGGACGGTCGGAACCACGAAATCGAAGATAGGCATGGTCTTGGTCGGAGCCTTGTCGATCGAACCGTCGAGGATCGCGTCGATGATGCCGCGCGTGTCCTTGATCGAGATACGCTTGCCGGTTCCGTTCCAGCCCGTGTTCACGAGGTAGGCCTTGGCGCCCGACTTCTGCATCTTCTTCACCAGCTCCTCGCCGTACTTGGTGGGGTGCAGCGACAGGAAGGCTGCGCCGAAGCAGGCCGAGAAGGTCGGCGTAGGCTCGGTGATGCCGCGCTCCGTGCCTGCGAGCTTGGCGGTGAAGCCCGAGAGGAAGTAGTACTTCGTCTGCTCGGGGGTCAGGATCGAAACCGGGGGCAGCACGCCGAATGCGTCGGCCGAGAGGAAGATGACCTTCTTGGCGGCCGGAGCCTTCGATACGGGCTTCACGATGTTCTCGATGTGGAAGATCGGGTACGATACGCGGGTGTTCTCCGTAACCGACTTGTCGGCGTAGTCGATCTTGCCCTTCTTGTCCACCGTCACGTTCTCCAGCAGCGCGTTGCGGCGGATGGCGTTCCAGATGTCAGGCTCGTTCTCCTGCGAGAGGTTGATCACCTTGGCGTAGCAGCCGCCCTCGAAGTTGAATACGCCGTCGTCGTCCCAGCCGTGCTCGTCGTCGCCGATGAGCTGACGCTTCGGGTCGGTCGAAAGCGTGGTCTTGCCGGTTCCCGACAGGCCGAAGAAGATAGCGGTCTCGCCCTTCTCGTTGGTGTTGGCCGAGCAGTGCATCGAAGCCATGCCCTTCAGCGGAAGCAGGTAGTTCATGTAGGAGAACATGCCCTTCTTCATCTCGCCGCCGTACCAGGTGTTGATGATCACCTGCATCTTCTCGGTGAGGTTGAAGACAACGGCCGTCTCCGAGTTCAGACCCAGCTCCTTGTAGTTCTTCACCTTGGCCTTCGAAGCGTTGAGCACCACGAAGTCGGGCTCGCCGTAATTCTCCAGCTCCTCGTCCGTCGGACGAATGAACATGTTCTTCACGAAGTGAGCCTGCCAGGCCACCTCCATGATGAAGCGGATCTTCAGGCGCGAGTTCTCGTTGGCGCCGCAGAACGTGTCCACAACGAAGAGTTTCTTGCCCGAAAGCTCCTCGACGGCGATTTTCTTCAGCTCCTTCCAGGCCTTCTTCGTAACCGGCTTGTTGTCGTTCTTATATTCGTCGGAAGTCCACCAGATCGTGTCCTTGGTGGTCTCGTCCATCACGAAAAACTTGTCCTTGGGCGAACGGCCGGTGTAAACGCCGGTCATCACGTTCACGGCGCCGGTCTCGGTCAGCTGACCCTTCTCATAGCCGCGCAGGCCTTTTTTCGTCTCCTCACGGAACAGTTCGTCGTAGGAGGGATTGTACACGATCTCGGTCACGCCCGTGATCCCGTACTTTTTCAGATCCATTTTGTCCATAATTGCAATTTATTTGATTAAAATCCTCTTTTCAACCTGACGTTTCAGTCCGCAGGTCCGGACTTCAACGGCACAAAGGTAGAAAAACTTTCATAATTGTGAAAAAAATAACAGCCGAAATTACAAAAAATATTTATTATTTTTTCCGATAGTGCTATACGCCTCATTGATAGCGTCGTACAACGCCGCCGAAAAGCCCTTCGCAAACCCTTGCGAGGATCGCCCGGCAAAAATTTTGCCGCAATTTATCCGCGCCGGACGGGACGCTCCGGTTTTCTTCCGCCGGTTTTTATCACCTTTGGGGGAGCGCGGATTTTCCGCCCGGAAACAGCCCTCCCCCGGAACACGTTTCCCGCCGCCCCGCAACCGCCGGCCCTCCATGAAAACACAGCCGGAAACGACTCCGACGCTCTGCCCGCTGCCGCCCCGTGCGTTCCGGGCGACAGACGGGGAGCATCGCGCTGAAAATGAAGAAGCGCCGCCCCGACTTCCCGGCCTCCCGCGGGCGGAGGCGGAGCCGCAGCCGGAAAAATTTTCCGAACCGGATGCGATTCCGTTTTGCAGTCATCCGTCTTTTTCGTATCTTTGGATAACATGGCCGGACTTTATTTCCACATACCCTTCTGCAAGCGCGTCTGCGCCTACTGCGACTTCTACAAAAGCGTCGACCTGCGCCGCATGGACCCTCTTCTGGAGTCCATGCACCGCGAACTGGACGCCCGGCGGGAATATCTGGGCGGCGAGCCGGTGCGCACCCGCTACTTCGGCGGCGGCACCCCCTCGCTGTGCGCCCCGGAGGCCGTCGCGGGGCTGCTGGACCATGCCGCGACGCTGTTCGATTGCACTGCGGCGGAGGAGACCACGCTCGAAGCCAATCCCGACGACCTCACCCCCGCCTACCTCGCCGTGCTGCGCCGCGCGGGCGTCAACCGCCTGTCGGTCGGCATCCAGTCGTTCGACGACGCGTGTCTCAAGCTGATGAACCGCCGCCACAACGCTGCGCAAGCCGTCGAGGCCGTGCGGAGCGCACAGCACGAAGGTTATGAAAACATCACCGTCGACCTGATTTTCGGCGTCCCGGGTTTCGGGAACGACACGCTGCGCCGCTCGCTCGACAGCGCCCTCGCGCTGGGCGTGCAGCACATTTCGGCATACCATTTGACCGTCGAACCCGGTACGGCCTTCGGACGGCGGGCCGCCCGCGGACAGTTCGCCCCGGTGGACGAAGCCACCAGCGAAACGGAATACGCCCTCGTGCACGAAACGCTGACCGGAGCGGGGTTCGAGCACTACGAGGTTTCGAATTTCGCCCTGCCGGGCTTCCGCGCCCGCCACAACGCGGCCTACTGGCACGGCGTGAAGTACCTCGGCATCGGTCCCGCAGCCCATTCGTTCGACGGCCGGGAACGCCATTGGAACGTCGCCTCGGTGACGGAGTACATCGGCGGCGCGCCCGCCGAAGCGGAAACCCTCACCGACCGCGACCGCTTCAACGAATACGTGATGACCCGGCTGCGCACGGCCGAAGGCATCGACCTGCGGGAGGCGGAAAGACTGTTCGGCAAGGAGCGCGCGGCACGGGTCCTGCGCGATGCGGAACCGTGGCTGAAGAGCCGCACGCTCGTTCTCGCAGCGGGACGGATGGCCGTCCCGCCGGCTCGGATGCTGGTCTCCGACGCGGTGATCGAAACGTTTTTCGAAACGGAACCGGACACCGCAACCAAGTGAAACTGAAATGTTAAGTTATTATTAAATATTTTTATAAACATCCACTCCCGATTGTTTAATATAAATATAAGTGTTACCTTTGCGGCCGAATTCTTCTTCGGTTCGTCACGAAAATTACAAATTAGCATAAGTATATGAGCAATGCCAAACACTCCCCCGATTTGCTGTTCGAAGTAAGTTGGGAAGTATGCAACAAGGTCGGCGGCATCCACACCGTCATTTCGACCAAAGCGCAGACCGTCACCCGCAAATTCGCAGACCGCTACGTCCTGCTGGGTCCCGACCTCTCGCACGAGGGCGTCAACCCGGAGTTCGAGGAGGACCCCAATCTGCTGAAGGCCTGGCGCCAGAGCCTCTACAACGAAGGCATCCGCGTCCGCGTCGGCCGCTGGAAAATCAAGGGCGAGCCGACGGTGGTGCTGGTCGATTTCTCGTCGCTGATCCCCCGCAAGGACGAAATACTCAAAAGCCTCTGGGAATTGTACCACGTGGACTCGATCTCGGGCCAGTGGGACTACATCGAGCCGGTGCTGTTCGGATGGGCCGCAGGCGTCGTGATCGCCTCCTACGTCGAGACCTTCGGCACGCCGACCGAGAAGGCTGTCGCGCATTTCCACGAGTGGATGACCGCCGCGGGCGGGCTGTACCTGCGCAAACACGCCCCCTACATCGCCACGGTGTTCACCACCCACGCCACGGTCATGGGCCGCTGCATCGCCGGCAACCGCCTGCCGCTCTACAACGACCTCCCGAAATTCAACGCCGACGAGCTGGCGCGCCAGTTCAACGTCACGGCCAAACACTCGATCGAGAAGATGGCCGCCGCCTACCACGACGCATTCCTGACGGTGAGCGACATCACGGCCAACGAATGCAAATACCTGCTGGGGCGCGAACCGGACGGCGTGACGCCCAACGGCTTCGAGAACGACTTCGTATGGGCCGGCGAGGAGTACTACGCCAAACGCGACGAAGCCCGCCGGGCGATGATCTCGGTGGCCGAGGCCTGCCTGGGCGAAAAATTCACGGGCGACCCGCTGATCGTCGGAACCAGCGGCCGCTACGAATTCCGCAACAAGGGCATCGACGTCTTCATCGAGTCGCTCAAGCAGCTCGCCGCCTCGGACCGTCTCCGGCGCGAGGTGCTGGCCTACATCACCGTGCCGGCCGGCAACCGCGGCCCGCGCCTCGATTTGCAGGCTCATCTGGCCGACCCGTCGAAGCCCATCGACGCAGGCCAGTACAGACATTCGACCCACTACCTTGAAAACGCGACGTGGGACCCCATCGTGAACGCGCTGAAGAACAGCAACCTCACCGATCCCGGATCGAAGGTGAAGGTGATCTTCGTCCCCACGTACCTCAACAAGGCCGACGGCATCTTCCACAAGGATTACTACGAACTGCTCGTGGGCATGGACATCACGGTTTTCCCCTCCTACTACGAGCCGTGGGGCTACACCCCGCTGGAGTCGGTGGCCTTCTCCATCCCGACGGTCACCACGACGCTGGCCGGGTTCGGCATCTGGGTCGACAAGCAGCGCGAGCACGCCGGCGTGGAGGTCATCCGCCGCGACGACTACAACGACAAGGAGGTCGAGGCGAAGATCGCCGATACGCTGCTGCGTTTCAGCCTGCTGGACGAAAAACACGTCAACGAACAGCACACCTCGGCCTATGAAATCTCGCTGACGGCGCTCTGGGAGCACCTCTTCGCGGCCTACGAACAGGCCTACTCCGAGGCGGTCGAGAGTTCGATCGTCCGCACCAACCGCGCCGTGCTCGACGGCGGTACGAAAACCGAGCAGATCAACTTCGTGCGCCAGCAGCTTTTCGTCGAGAAACCCGTCTGGAACCGCATGATGGTCGACAAGACGCTGCCCAAGCGGCTGCACGCCCTCGAAGAGCTTTCGCGCAACCTCTGGTGGTGCTGGAACCCCGGCGCCCGCGACCTGTTCGAAGGCATCGACCCCGCGCTGTGGGCCGAATCGGACCGCAACCCGATCGCCTTCCTCGACAAGATGAGCGTCGAGCGGATGAAGGAACTGGAGAAAGACACGAACTTCCTGGCGCAGCTCGACGCCGTGCACACGCAGTTCCGCGACTACATGAACGAGAAGCCCGACCCGAAGGCGACGACGGTTTCGTACTTCTCGATGGAATACGGCCTGCACTCGTCGCTGAAGATCTACTCGGGCGGCCTGGGCATCCTGGCCGGCGACTACCTGAAGGAGGCTTCGGACAAGAACGTTCCGATGGCCGCCGTGGGCCTTCTCTACCGCTACGGCTACTTCACCCAACGCCTTTCGGCGCAGGGTGCGCAGGAGGCCACCTATGAGGCGCAGAATTTCTACAAACTGCCGATCTCGCCCGTGCGCGACGAGGCCGGAGGCTGGGTGACGGTCACCATCGCCTTCCCGGGCCGCACGCTCTCGGCGCGCGTCTGGAAGTGCCAGGTGGGCCGCACGGACCTCTACCTGCTCGATGCCGACATCGAGGACAACCTCGAAGAGGACCGCCAGATCACCCACTACCTCTACGGAGGCGATTGGGAGAACCGTCTCAAGCAGGAGATCCTACTGGGCATCGGCGGCATCCGCGCGCTGCGTCAGCTGGGCATCAAGCACGACGTGTTCCACTGCAACGAGGGCCACGCCGCATTCATCGGCGTCGAGCGCATCCGCGACCTGGTGAACCACCGCAAGCTCTCGTTCTCCGAGGCGCTGGAGGTGGTGCGCTCGTCGTCGCTCTTCACGACGCACACCCCCGTGCCCGCAGGCCACGACGCATTCCCCGAGTCGATGATCCGCCAATACATGTCGCACTATCCCGACGTGCTGGGCATCACCTGGGAGCAGTATATCAACCTGGGCAAGACCAATCCCAACGACCCCAACGAGAAGTTCTCGATGTCGGTGCTGGCCTGCAACCTCTCGCAGGAGGTCAACGGCGTTTCGTGGCTCCACGGCGAGGTCTCGAAGGAGATCCTGGGCAACATGTGGCCGGGCTACTTCAAGAACGAGCTGCACATCGGCTACGTCACCAACGGCGTGCACTTCCCGACGTGGATCGCCTCGTCGCTGCGCCGCCTCTACGCCCGTTACTTCGGCGACGGATTCGAAGGCCATGTCTACGACATCCCGGCCTGGCAGAAGGTTCACGACATCCCCGACGCGGAGCTGTGGGAGGAGCGCATGAAGCTCAAGAACAAGCTCATCAAGCATATCCGCCGGCGTTACAGCGACCCCCGGCAGGTGCGCCTCGACTCGCCGCGCCAGATGCTTCAGGTCATCGAGGGCATCAAGCCCGACGTGCTGACCATCGGTTTCGCACGCCGCTTCGCCACCTACAAGCGCGCCTACCTGCTGTTCACGAACCTCGACCGTCTGGCGGCGATCGTCAACAACAAGGAGCGTCCCGTGCAGTTCATCTTCGCGGGCAAGGCGCACCCCAACGACAAGCCGGGACAGGACCTGATCCGGCGCATCGTCGAGGTGGCCGCCATGCCGCAGTTCGTGGGCAAGATCCTCTTCCTGCAAAACTACGACATGGAACTCGCCCGCCGCATGGTGCAGGGTGTCGACGTATGGCTGAACACGCCCACGCGGCCGCTCGAAGCCTCGGGCACCTCGGGCGAGAAGTGCGTGATGAACGGCGTGCTGCAATTCTCCGTGCTCGACGGCTGGTGGGTCGAGGGCTACAAGGAGGGCGCCGGATGGATGCTTCCGATGGAGCGCACCTTCGCCGACCAGCACTACCAGGACGAACTCGACGCCGAGATGATCTACAACACCATCGAGGAGCAGATCGCCCCGAAATACTACGCCCGCGACACGGACGGCATCCCGCACGAGTGGGTTTCGTCGGTGAAGAGGTGCGTGGCGGACATCGCCTCGAACTTCACGACCAACCGCATGCTGACCGACTACGAGAACCGGTTCTACGACAAGCTCGCCGCGCGCAAACGCGAGATGAGCGCCGAGGCCTACCGCATGGCCCGCGAGATCGCGGCCTGGAAGCGCAAGGTCTCCGCCGCATGGGACCAGGTGCGCATCGTCGACGTGCAGCGCGTGAAGATCGACAAGGAGGCCGTCTGCGTCGGCGAGAAGTACCAGTTCGCCGTGACGCTCGACATCGCCAACCTCCGGCCCGAGGACATCGGCGTGGAGATGGTCGTCGCGCGGCAGATCGTCGGCGGACAGTCCGTCAACGTCACCCGCACGATCCAGCTGGAACGCACGAAGGCCGACGGAAGCCGGGTCACCTACTCGCTCGACTACACGCCCGACGAAGCCGGCACGTTCGACGTGGCGCTGCGCATCTACCCCTCGAACCCGCTCCTGCCCCACCGCATGGACTTCGCGCTGGTGAAGTGGGCCTAATGCCAATAGAAGGTATTAAATTTGAATAATTAACAATAACAAGTTGTAACTGTTCGAAAATTTCAATATCTTTAAAGGACGAACCGTATTTTTTAGCGATATGTCAGCACTTACTTTCGACAAAAGCGAATTGGGCAATCTGGAGTACTCGCTCCAGCGCGAAATGCTCGCAACGGACCGTATCGGCGGCTATATGAGCACGACCATCGTCTGCTGCAACACCCGCCGTTACCACGGCCTGATGGTGGCCCCGATCGACGACAGCGACCGGACCTACGTCCTGTTGTCGGCGCTCGACGAAACGATCATCCAGCACGACCAGACGTTCAACCTGGCGCTGCACCGTTTCCAGGGGACCTACGAGCCGCGCGGCCACAAGTACATCACCGATTTCGAGTACACTCCGACCCCAACGATCACCTATCGCGTAGGCGGCGTGATCCTCAAGAAGGAGATGCTCTGGATTCACAAGCGCACGCAACTGATGATCCGCTACACGCTCGTCGACGCCCATTCGGAAACGCGCCTCCGGCTGCGCCCGTTCCTCGCCTTCCGCGACAAGCATGCGCTGACGCATGCCAACATGGAGGCCGACGGGCACTCCTATCCGGCCGTCAACGGCGTGAAATGCCGCCTCTACGGTTCGTTTCCGTGGCTGTATCTCCAGACCAGCAAACCCGGCGCGGAGTTCGTGCCCGCGCCCGACTGGTACTACAATTTCGAATACCGGCAGGACATCGCCCGCGGCTACGACGGCTACGAGGACCTGATGACCACGGGCTATTTCGAAACCGAGCTGAAGAAGGGCGAGAGCATCATCTTCTCGGCGTCGCTCGACGAAATGGGCTCGACGAAAACCATCGAGGAGGTCTTCGGCGGCTCCATCGCGCGCCGCACGCACAAGATCGACTTCATCAGCTGCCTCGAACACTCGGCGCGGCAGTTCGTGATCCGCCGCCCGGGCAACCGGACGGAGGTGGTCTCGGGCTATCCGTGGCACGGGGTTTCGGGCCGCCAGACCTTCGTCTCGCTGCCGGGCATCACCCTGTGGCAGAACCACAAGGAGGACTGCATCGACGCCCTCGACACGCAGGTGCGCGGCATGCAGGACGGCATGTTCGCCGGGAACGCTTCGGCGGCAGCGGCCGCGGACGCCCCGCTGTGGTTCTTCTGGACCCTTCAGCGGCTCGAAGCGCAGATCGGCGCGAAAAAGATCTGGAAACACTACGGCGAGGCCATGAAGCAGGTGCTCGAGTCGTACAAACGGGGCGTCGCGGGCCGTGTCGCGCTCAACGACAACGGGCTGGTGTGGGCCTCGTCCGACGAGGTTCCCCTCACGTGGATGAACTCCGTGATCGACGGCCGTTCCGTCACCCCGCGCAACGGCTATCAGGTGGAGGTCAACGCCTTGTGGTACAACGCCGTCCGCTACGCTCTCCGGCTGGCCGGCGAGGCGGGCGACACGAAGTTCGTGAAGGCGTGGGAGAAACTGCCCGAACGCACCGCGGCGTCGTTCAACGAACTCTTCCGCCTGCCCAAAGGCTACCTGGCCGACTGCGTGGGCTGCGACGGCGCCAACACGGACATCCGCCCGAACATGATCGTCGCCTGCGGGCTGCCCTACAAGATGCTCGACGAGCAGACCCAGCTGGAGGTGATCCGCACAGTGCGGCAGCACCTCCTCACGCCGAAGGGCCTGCGCTCGCTCTCGCCCCGCAACCCGCTTTACAAGGGTTCGCAGGAGGGTACGCCCGCCGAACGCGACTTCGCGGGCAAGAACGGGTCGGTATGGCCGTGGCTGCTGTCGTTCTACGTCAGCGCCTGCTTCGACATCGACGGCGACGCCTTTCTGCCGCAGGCCGAGGAGATTCTCGCCGGATTCGAGGAGGACATCCAGACCTACGGCATCGGTTCGATCGGCGAACTGTTCGACGCCGATCCTCCGTTCGCGCCGCGCGGAGCCATTTCGCAGGCGTGGAGCGTCGCGGCCGTGCTGGACATCTACGGCATGATCCTCGCACGCAAACCGAAAGAGACGCCCGGAAAGTCGGAAAAACCCACAAAAAAAGCGAATCCGAAGACTGCGAAGGCCGCAAAAAACGTTGGTAAGGAGAAGGTTGCCGCGAAGGCCGCGAAGGCCGTGAAACCCGCGGCAAAGGCCGCCGCGAAGAGGACGGCCGCCAAAAAGACAACGAAGAAGAAAACGACGGAAAAAACGAAATAACGAATACGGCCCGGGCGCACAATGTGAAAGAGAGTTGTGCCGGATGGCGAGGCTCCTTCCGAGGGGAGGGGTTCGAAGCGGAATCTGACTTACGGACACGGCCGGGCGCCGTGAAGGGATGCGGAGAGGAAGCGCACAGGCGGCAAAATGAAACAACAAAAAGATAAGGTATGAGAGTTTTAATGTTCGGATGGGAGTTTCCGCCCCACATTGCAGGCGGGCTGGGAACGGCCTGCTACGGAATGACCCGCGGACTGGCGCGCAACGGCGTAGACGTCACTTTCATCGTCCCGCACGCCTACGGCGACGAGGACCAGCGTTTCACGCACGTCGTGAACGCCAGCGACGTGGAGGCCTTGTACGGTTCGACGGGCAGCGGCGCGGACGACATTCTGGAGAAGATGTCGTTCATCCACATCGACTCGAACATGGTCCCCTATATCTCCCCCGAGGAGTACGAGTCCTACCACGAGCAGTACGTCAAGTCGGGGCGGAAGACCTGGTCGACGACCGATGCCTGGAAACAGCGCTACACCTTCTCGGGCAAGTACGGCGCCAACCTCATGGAGGAGGTGGCGCGCTACGCCGTGGTCGCCGCGCAGGTGGCCAGGGACCTCGAAGGACAGTTCGACGTGATCCACGCCCACGACTGGCTCACCTACTACGCGGGCATCGCCGCCAAACGCGTCTCCGGGAAGCCGCTGGTGGTGCACATGCACGCCACGGAGTACGACCGCTCGGGCGAGAACGTCAACACGCAGGTCTACGCCATCGAGCGGGCCGGCATGCACGCCGCCGACCGCGTGATCGCCGTTTCGAACCTCACGCGCAACATCGTCATCAACCGCTACGGCGTTCCCGCCGAAAAGATCGTCACGGTGCACAACGCCGTGCGCTTCGCCCAGAACAGCGGCAAGGTTCCCGAGCGGGGCGTCACCGACAAGGTCGTGACCTTCCTGGGACGCATCACCTACCAGAAAGGCCCCGACTACTTCGTCGAGGCGGCCGCCAAGGTCCTCAAGCGGATTCCCGACGTGCGGTTCGTGATGGCCGGCTCGGGCGACATGATGAACCACGTCATCCGCCGCGTGGCGCGGCTCGGCATCGCCGACCGTTTCCACTTCACGGGGTTCCTCCGCGGGGAGGACGTGCACAAGATGTTCCAGCTGTCGGACGTCTACGTGATGCCCTCCGTCTCGGAGCCTTTCGGCATCTCGCCGCTGGAGGCGATGCGCTCGAACGTCCCGGTGATCATCTCCAAGCAGAGCGGCGTGGCCGAAGTGCTGGACTACGCCGTGAAGGTGGACTACTGGGACGTGGACGCCCTGGCCGACGCCATCTACGGACTGATCAAATACCCCGCCCTGTCGGGCATGTTCGCCTCGAAGGGTCTCGAAGAGGTGACCAACCTCAAGTGGAACGACGCCGCGGCGAAGATCAAATCGGTGTACGAAGCCGTGATCGAAGAGAATAAGAAACAATTAAAATAGCAACCCGCATGAAAACCGTCTGTCTTTATTTTCAGGTGCATCAGCCCTGGCGTCTGAAGAAATACCGCTTCTTCAACATGGGCAAGGACCACAACTACCTGGACGACCTCATGAACCGTTCGATCATGCAGAAGGTCGCCCGCCAGTGCTACCTGCCGATGAACGCCCTGCTGCTCAAGCTCATCAGGGAGAACAAGGGCAAGTTCCGCTGTTCGTTCTCGATCACGGGCATCGCCATCGAACAGTTCCGCGCCTTCGCCCCCGAAGTGCTCGACTCGTTCAAGGAGCTTGCCGCGACGGGCTGCGTGGAGTTCCTCGCCGAGACCTACTCCCACTCGCTGGCCTCGCTGGCTTCGAAGGAGGATTTCACGGAGCAGGTCAAACTGCACACGAACCTTATCAAAAAGGAGTTCGGGATGAAACCCACCGCTTTCCGCAACACGGAGCTGATCTATTCGGACGAGATCGGCGCGATGGTCGCCGGCATGGGCTTCCGCACGATGCTGGCCGAAGGAGCCAAGCACGTGCTGGGGTGGAAATCGCCCAACTACGTCTACGCCAACGCCATCGACCAGAAACTGCGCCTGCTGCTGCGCAACTACAAACTCTCGGACGACATCGCTTTCCGCTTCTCGAACAAGAGCTGGGACCAGTGGCCCCTGACAGCCGACAAGTACGTGCAGTGGCTCGCCTCGGACGAGACGCCGGGCGAGGTCATCAACCTGTTCATGGATTACGAGACCTTCGGCGAGCATCAGAACGCCGACACGGGCATCTTCGAATTCATGCGCGCGCTGCCCAAGGCGATCCTCGCCAGGAAGAACGGCCTGGAGTTCGCCACGGTGACCGAGGCCGCGAAGAAGCACCAGCCCGTCGCCGTGCTCCACTGTCCGCACGTGATGTCGTGGGCCGACGAGGAGCGCGACGTGACGGCCTGGCTGGGCAACGAATTGCAGAACGAGGCTTTCTCGAAGCTCTATGCCCAGAAGGAGAAGGTCGCGGCGCTGAAAAATCCCGATTTCGATTATGTCTGGAGTTTCATGCAGACCTCCGACCATTTCTACTACATGGCCACCAAGTGGCTGTCGGACGGCGACGTGCACTCCTACTTCAACCCCTACGATTCGGCCTACGACGCCTTCATCAACTACATGAACGTCCTCTCGGACTTCATCATCGAGCTGGACAAGGCGGTGGCTGCCAAGGCGGCGAAAAAACGGGCCTGACGCCCCGACGGACAACCAGAAAACGGGTCTCTGCGGAGGCCCGTTTTTTTATTTCGCAAAACGGCGCGCGGCATGTACAACGGATGCTTTATTTGCTTACATTTGGCGCATCGAAAACACACATGCATGAATAGCGTCTTCATCCTGCTGAACAGCCTCAACGACTGGAAACCCTACTGCGAAACCGATTCGCTGATGACCGTCACCGACTACCTCGAACACCGTTACGGGGAGCGGACGCCCAAGCTGGTCATCAACTTGAGCGACGAATACGGCTACAACTCCGAAGGCTACTACTGCTCGCTGCTGGCCCAGGCCCGGGGACACCGGGTGCTGCCGGGCGTCGAGACGCTCAACAAGCTCGAATCGGGCGCCGGAATCCGCATGAACCGCAACCTGCAACAGCTCTGCCAACAGTGGATCGAACGCAACCGCATCACCGACGAAACCTGGCAGCTGAACATCTACTTCGGAACCTGCCGCGAGAAGGGTCTGGAGAAGATCGCGCGGTTCATCTTCGACCACTACCCCTGCCCGATCCTGCGCGTGACGATGAACAACCACGCCCGCAACCAGATCGAGTCGGTGCAGGCCCTTTCGCTGCGCCAGCTCTCGGAGAGCGGGCAGGACGATTTCGCCAATGCGCTCGACTGCTTCAACAAGAAGGTATGGCGCTCGCCGCGCTCGGCCAAGCCCGCACGCTACAACCTCGCCATCCTCTACGACCCGGACGAAAAATTCCCGCCCAGCGACAAGGACGCCCTCAACAAGTTCCTCGAAGTGGCCCGGAAAATGAACATCCACGCGGAGCTGATCACCGAGGAGGAAGCCACGCGGCTGATGGAGTTCGACGCGCTGTTCATCCGCGCCACCACAGCGCTCAACCACTACACTTTCCGCCTCGCGCAGCGTGCCGCGATGAACGACATCGCCGTGATCGACGATCCCGAGTCGATCATCCGCTGCACGAACAAGGTCTACCTCTGCGAGCTTTTCGAAAAGGCCCGCATCCCGGCCCCGGCCTCGCAGCTGCTGTTCCGCAGCAACGAATACTCCTTCGGCGAGATCAGCGAACGCCTCGGCGCGCCCTTCATCCTCAAGATTCCCGACGGATCGTTCTCGGTGGGCATGCACAAGGTGGCCAGCGACGAAGAGCTGCGCGCGGCGCTCGACGAGATGTTCCGCCACTCGTCCGTGCTGCTGGCCCAGGAGTTCATCCCCACGGAGTTCGACTGGCGGATCGGCCTCCTGGACGGCGAACCGTTGTTCGCCTGCAAATACTACATGGCCAAGGGCCACTGGCAGATCTACAACCACGCCCACGACGACACAGGCCGCAACCTGTGCGGCGCATGGGAGACCGTACCCATCTACAAGGCGCCGCAGAAAGTGCTCGACACCGCCGTAAAGGCCGCGGCGCTGATCGGCAAGGGATTGTACGGCGTGGACCTGAAACTCATCAACGGCAGGGCCGTGGTGATCGAGATCAACGACAACCCGTCGATCGACCACAAAGTCGAGGACGCCGTGCTGGGCGACGAACTTTACTACCGCATCCTCAACCACTTCGTCCACTGCCTCAACCGCCTCCACGCGCAATGAACCCCGCAGTCGGAATACGTCCCGCGACGGCCGGGGACCTCGACGCCGTGGAGTGCGTCGAGCGGCGTTCATTCCCGGAAGGGGAGGCCTTCACGCGGCGGCAGCTGCGCTACCTGCTGACGCATGCGCAGGGAGCGTCCTACGCCGCCACCCGCGACGGTGCGGTCGTCGGCTACATTTCATTGCTGATGCGGCGCACGGCGCAAAACCTCCGCATCTACTCCGTGGCGGTGGACCCCGCGGCGCGCGGCTGCGGAGCCGGACAGGCGTTGCTGGACGCCGCTATCGCGCTGGCCCGGCGGCTCGGACTGCGTGAAGTGACGCTCGAAGTGCGCACCGATAACGACTCTGCCATAAGGCTTTACGCCCGCAACGGCTTCCGCCCCGGAAAACTGCTACGCGGCTACTACCCCGACGGCACGGACGCCCGGCGGATGTCGTTCAAGACCTCCTGCGGCCGTCCAGAATAGCCTCCTTGTTCGCCTCGGCCCATTCCACCAGTCCGAAAATATGCGGCAGAAGACTCCCGCCCCGCTCCGTAAGACGGTATTCCACCCGCGGCGGAACCTCGGCGTAGACTTCGCGGCGGATCATTCCGTCGGTTTCGAGCATCCGCAGCGTGACGGTCAGCATGCGGTGCGAAATGTCGCCCAGCGTGCGGTGGATCTCGCTGAAACGCATCACGCCGTTGGCATTCAACGTCAGCAACACCAACATCGACCACTTGTCCCCCAGGCGGCACAGCACGTCCCGGACCGGGCAGGAACCCGTGGGCGTGAAATTTTTCAATTTTTTCTCCGGCTCCATCCGTTTGGTATCCAGCAATGGTTACACGTATGTAACCATCTCATTTTTAAGTGCGTTATTGTTTTTACGGGCTGTTTGCCCTATCTTTGTACGCAAAGATAACAAACTTACCGAAAATAACCATTGTATCACTAAACGAATTGCAATCATGGCAAAAAAAGCAGCTGTCGTGGCCGTGAATCCCGTGAACGGGATGGGCCTGTTCCAGTATCTGGAAACGTTTTTCGAAAACAAGATTCCCTGCACCGTGTTCGCCGTGGCCGAAAGCCGCGAGATCCGCACCAACTCGGGCATCGGCCTGACGGCCGACGACGTGATCGCCAACCTCAAGGGTCACGAAGAGGAGTACGACGCTCTGGTGTTCGCCTGCGGCGACGCCGTGCCGGTCTTCGCGCAGCATGCCGGCGAGCCTTGGAACAGGGACCTGATGGAGGTGCTGAAAACCTTCGGGGAGACGGGCAAACCGATGATCGGCCACTGCGCCGCAGGGATGATGTTCGGATTCGCAGGCGTCGCCGCCGGACGGCGCGTCGCCGTGCACCCGATGGCCAAGGCCGCCGTGACGGGCCCCGTGGCGACGGACGCCCCGTTCGAAATCGACGGCAATTTCTTCACCGCGCAGGAGGAGCACGCCATCCCGGCGATGATCGGCCGCGTGGTCGAAGCGCTGAAATAGCGGCGTGTCATAGCGGACACCCGCGAGCCGCCACCTGAAAAACAAGGTTCGGTTTTTTGATTTTAGAGGAGCGGATTTTATCCTGACACAGTTCGACCCGGACGGGACATACAAACGTATTTTCCGTTCGGGCCGGACAAGGCAGGACGGAAGAGGCCCTGTAAAATCGAAAACTATCCTTTCCGCTTGTAACGCGAGGGCGAGGTTCCGGTGTGCTGTTTGAAATACTTGCCGAAGAAGGACTGCGTCGAGAAATTGAGGTGGTAGGCGATCTCCTGAATGCTCATTCCGGAATACTTGAGCAGGGCCTTGGCTTCGAGGATCACCGACTCGTCGATCCACCGCGCGGCGGTCTTGCCGCTCACCTCCTTCACCACGGACGAGAGGTATTTGGGCGTGATATTGAGCTGCTTGGCGTAGAAGCTCACGTTGCGCTCCCTCTTGTTGTACTGTTGCAGCAGCGACATGAACTCGTCGAACAGCACCTCGCAGCGCCCCTGCTTCATCTCGCCGGGCTGCTCGCGCTGGTTGATCTCGGTGATGATGTAGAACGCCGTGGTGAAGAGCGTGCGGATGATCTCGTGGCGGTAACGCTCCTTGTCGCTGCGCAGCATGGTCTTGATGAGCTGGAACAACTGGCGGATTTCGTCCACGTCCTGCGGCGTGACCTCCAGCACGGGGGCCTTGCCGAAGCGCATGTAGACCGGCAGCGAGGTCGAGAGGTCGATCTGGATCTCGTTGACGAACGATTTCGAGAAGGCCAGCAGGTAGGCCGCGGCGTTCGACGAACACTTGATTGTGCGGATGATCGAATCGGGGTTGAAAAAGACGATCGTGTTGGGCTTGATGCTGTAATTCTGCATGTCGATCGACACGGTGGCCTCGCCCGTCATCATAATGATGGCCGTAAAGCCGTCGATCGAGGTCGGATAATCGGCCGTAGTATTCTTGTCGGCCGTGAGTGCGGAAATCACCAGATCGTCCGAAAGGTAAAAGACGTCACTCATCTCCTTCTTGATCCGGGAGATGGAGACCTTGCGCAAACTTTCGCGTCCTCCGCTGCGCGCCGTTTTGCCGTTATCCGCCATATCGTCGTAATTTTTCCGACAAAAGTATGAATTTTCGCAGAATCAAACAAGCCGGACCGTAAAAATCAGAAATTGCCCGAGGCCTGTTTGGCGCACATCACGCGCAGGCCGCCCGCCAGACACTCGATGTGCAGCGGGAATTCGGCGCCCTTCTGCCCGTCGACGTCCGTGGGTTCGTTGACCGACGAACGGATGTCGATCCGCCGCGCCCGGAGGTGGCGGACGATCTTCGGGCTGCCGCCCGCCAGATAGCGGCACATGGCCAGCGTCGAACGAAAGAAATTCTTCTTCTCCAGCAGGATGCAGTCGAACAGCCCGTCCTTGATCGACGACCGCCGCGCCAGGTGGAAACCGCCCGCCGTCTCGCCGTTGAAGATCAGCACCATCAGCGACCGCAGGTCGAACCGCTCGCCGTCGGCCTCGATCTCCAGCGGCACGGCGTGCATCGTGCGGAACTCCTTGACCCCCTCGATGATATAGGCCAGCTTGCCGATCTTGTGCTTGCGTTCGTCGGGCGTGCGCTGCGAGGTGGTCGTGAAGATTCCGAACGAAAAGATATTGACGAAATACAGGTCGTTCACCCGGCCTACGTCGACCCGGTCCACAGCCCCCGAAGCGATCTGCCGCGCCGCTTCGAGCGGCTCGCGCGACATGCCGACCGCCCCGGCGAAATCATTGGCCGTACCGGCCGGAATCACGCCGATGGGAATGTCCAGCCCCTTGCGTTTCATGGCGTTGACCGCATAGTTCACCGTGCCGTCGCCGCCGGCGACGACCATCAGGTCGATGGTCTCGTTGCCGTCGAACGGATTGGCCGTAAAGTCGATCCGCTGCGGCGTGACGTCGTAGCCGTAGGCCTGAAAAATCGTACTGATGCACCCGACGTTGCGGGCGATTTTGCCCTTGCCCGATTCGGGATTGTAGAGGAATACCGCTGTTTTCATTTATCTCGCTATTTCAGAATCAACGCTTCCATGGCCGGCGAGACGTACTCCTCGTACTCTCCGCCGTCACCCGCCAGGATGAAGTACGCCTTCACGCCGGGCATCCGTTCCACGGCCGCCAGCGCATCGTCGGCGCCCATCGCCAGAAACATGGTCCCCAGCGCGTCGGCCTCGGCGCAGGTCGGAGCCGCGACGGTCACCGACAGCAGGCGCGACAGGGCGCTGCGCCCCGTGCGGGGGTCGATGGTGTGGGCGACCTTGTTGCCCTCCCCGTCGAGGTAGAAACGGCGGTAGTTGCCCGAGGTGGCCAGCCCGCCGCCGGTCATCTGAATCCGTTTCTGGAGGTATTCACCGTCCGACATGTTGCCGTCGAAAGGCGTTTCGACGCCGATGCGCCACGCCCGGCCCTGCCGGTTGAGTCCCCGGCAGCGGACCTCGCCGCCGATGTCGACGATGTAGTTTTCAGCCCCGTATTTCTCGACCAGTCCGGCCAGCAGATCGACCGTATAGCCTTTCGCCACGGAGTTGAAGTCCAGCTGCACGCGCGGATCGTCCTTCACCAGCCGCCCTCCCTCGACACGGACCTTTTCGCGGCCCACGAATTCGAGGATCGAATCGACGTTCGGGTTTTCGACGCGCTCCCGGCCGGCGAAGCCCCACGCCTCGACCAGCGGCTTGACGGTCACGTCGTAACGCCCGTCGCTCAACGCGCCGATGCTGTCGGCCAGATGCAGGTTGAAGGCGATATGACGGTCGACGCTGTCGGTCTCGTTGCGGTTCAGACGGCTCACAAGCGACGTCGAATCGTAAATCGACATCGACGCCTTGGCCTCGCGGTCCAGCTCCATGACGGCCGCATAGAGACGCTGCCGCGAGACGCCCTTCACGTCGGCCACCACATGCAGCGTCGTGCCGAGCATCGTCCCGTCGACGGTGACGAAATCCGGCTCGCTCCCGCAGCCGCACAACACCGCGGCGACAAGCGCGGCGAAAGTTCCGCGCACACCCGTTTTCCCCATAATTTTCACTTGTTTAGCCGCAAAAATACGATTTTCTCGATTAATTTGTTATTTTTAGACGCCAAATTGAAAATAATTGTGAATTATGAATTATGAATTATGAATTATTTCGTACCTTTGCGGAACGCTCTGGCGTTATCCACGGTAAGGGGGATGCGTCGTAGAGTGGAACGTAAAATAAATTTACACAATGGCTTATTTAACAGCAGAGAAAAAGCAGGAGCTTTTCGGCCAGTACGGCAAGTCTAACACCGACACGGGTTCGCCCGAAAGTCAGATCGCGTTGTTTTCCTACCGTATCAGCCACCTTACGGAACACCTCAAAAGCAACAAGCACGACTTCGGAACCCAGCGCGCACTGCTGCGCCTGGTCGGCAAGCGCCGCGCGTTGCTGGAATACCTGAAGGAGGTCGACATCGAGCGCTACCGCGCAATCGTGAAGACGCTGAATCTCCGCAAGTAGTCCCGAGGAAGAAATGGAGGCAATTCCCGAGAGGGGTTGCCTTCATTTTCGTTGCGAAAAACAATTCGAAAACATTATAGGTTTAAAATTTTTATGGAAGAAAAGAAGCTGTACAACGCAGTCCGCAAGATCATCACGCTGGCCGACGGTCGCCAGATCGAGATCGAGACGGGCAAACTGGCCAAGCAGGCCGACGGCTCGGTCGTCGTCAAGATGGGCGACACGATGCTGCTCGGAACCGTCGTGGCCGCAAAGGATGCAAAACCCGACACCGATTTCATGCCCCTCCAGGTCGAATACAAGGAGAAGTACGCCGCCGTAGGCCGCTTCCCCGGCGGTTTCATGAAGCGCGAAGCGCGCGCCAACGACAGCGAGGTGCTCGTCGCCCGCCTGATCGACCGCGCCCTCCGGCCCCTGTTCCCCGCGGATTACCACGCCGAAGTCTACGTGACGGTCAACCTCATCTCGGCGGACAAGGATATTCAGCCCGACGCGCTGGCCGGTCTGGCCGCCTCGGCGGCGCTGGCCGTATCGGACATTCCCTTCGGCGGCCCCATCTCGGAGGTCCGCGTCGTACGCCGCAACGGCGAATACGCCATCAACCCCACCTATTCGGAGATGCCCGAATGCGACCTGGACATCATGGTCGGCGGTACGATCGACAACATCCTGATGGTCGAGGGCGAGATGAAGGAGGTTTCGGAAGAGGTGATGCTCGGCGCCATCAAGTTCGCGCACGAGGAGATCAAGAAGCACTGCGCCGTACAGATCGAGCTGTCGAAGGAGTTGGGCAAGGACGTGAAACGCACCTACTGCCACGAGGTCAACGACGAAGAACTGCGCCAGACGATCATCAGAGAGCTTTACGACAAGGCCTACGCCATCGCCACGAGCGGCACGATGAAGCACGAGCGCGAAGACAAGTTCAACGCGCTCGAAGCCGAGTTCGCAGCCCGCTATTCGGAAGAGGAGCTGATCGAGAAGGCGCCGCTGATCCACAAATATTTCCACGACGACGTGCAGAAGAAGGCCATGCGCAACATGATCCTCGACGAAGGCGTCCGTCTCGACGGCCGCAAGACCGACGAGATCCGTCCGATCTGGTGCGAGGTGGGCTACCTGCCCGCAGCCCACGGCTCGGCGATCTTCACCCGCGGCGAAACGCAGTCGCTGACGACCGTTACGCTCGGCACGAAACTCGACGAAAAGGTCAAGGACGAGGTGCTCGTGCAGGGTACCGAGCAGTTCGTGCTCCACTATAACTTCCCGCCCTTCTCGACGGGCGAGGCCAAGGCCGCCCGCGGCCTCTCGCGCCGCGAAATCGGCCACGGCCACCTGGCATGGCGCGCCCTGAAGCCGATGATTCCGCTGGGCGAGGACAACCCCTACGCCGTGCGCGTCGTGTCGGACATCCTCGAGTCGAACGGCTCGTCGTCGATGGCCACGGTCTGCGCCGGAACCCTCGCGCTGATGGACGCCGGCGTGAAGCTCCGCAAACCCGTGTCGGGTATCGCCATGGGGCTGATCTCCGATTCCGAAACCGGCAAATGGGCCGTGCTGTCGGACATCCTGGGCGATGAGGACCACCTGGGCGACATGGACTTCAAGGTGACGGGAACCAAAGACGGCATCACCGCCACGCAGATGGACATCAAGGTCGACGGACTCTCCTACGAGGTGCTGGCCGCCGCGCTGGAGCAGGCACGCAAAGGCCGCATGCACATCCTCGGCAAACTCACCGAGTGCATCGCCGAGCCGCGCGAGGACTACAAGCCCTGCGTGCCGCGCATCGTGCAGATCGTCATTCCGCAGGATATGATCGGTCCGGTTATCGGCCCGGGCGGAAAGGTGATCCAGGACATCCAGAAGACCACCAACACCACCATCACCATCACGGAGGTGGACAACAAGGGCATCGTGGACATCTTCGGCATCGACAAGGAGGCCCTCGACGGAGCGCTGGCCCGCATCAAGGCCATCGTAGCCATCCCCGAAGTGGGCGAGACGTACCACGGCAAAGTCCGCTCGATCGTCGCCTTCGGCGCGTTCGTCGAGATCATGCCGGGCAAGGACGCCCTGCTCCACATCTCGGAGATCGACTACAAGCGCTTCGAGACCATGGAGGAGACGGGTCTGAAAGAGGGCGACGAGATCGACGTCAAGCTGATCGGCGTAGACCCCAAGACCAACAAGCTCAAACTGTCGCGCAAGGCGCTTCTGCCCAAGCCCGAAGGCTATGTGGAGCGTGAGCGCCGCCCGCGTCCCGAGCGCGGTGAGCGTGGCGAACGCCGCGACCGCGGCGAACGCCGGGAGCGCCACGAGCACAAAGAGGAATAAAAAGACTGTTAATGTGGATATTTCGGACGGAAAAAAGCGTTGATTTCCGTCCGGAATATTGCATAATCAGCAAGAGTTTTCTATATTTGCACTGTTCCGCAGCCCGGCAAGCGCCTGCACGGACGGACAACGAAGAACGGACAGCGGGCGGACAGAGAGGCGGCGGAACGAACGAAAGAGGCAAACAAATTCAAAATAAACACATTAACTTTTACCTATTATGAAAAACTTAATGAAATTGAGCGTTGTGCTCGTAGCTGCCGCACTGGCATTCTCGAGTTGCAACTGCTTCAAGAAGATGGCCAAGAACCGGGACGACATCAAGCTGACGGTCACCCCCGAGATCCTGACGCTGAACAACGGCACGGTTGCCGCAGACATCAATGTAACCTTCCCCGTTGAGTATTTCAACAAGAAAGCCATCATCAAAGTTACTCCCGTCATCGTATTCGAAGGCGGCGAAGTGGCCGGCGCCACCCAATACTACCAGGGTTCGAAGGTAGACGAGAACTATGCAGTCGTAGACATGAGCAACGGCGGCAATTACACGCAGCACGTCGAGTTCCCGTACGATCCCCGCATGGACCAGTGCGCCCTGCAGCTCCGCGCCGAGATCAAATGCCCGAAAGGCAAGGCCAAGGAGTTCGTGCTCGTCAACCTGAACACCGGCGCCATCCCCACCAAGGAGCAGGCTGCCGTGCTGGCCGGCAACGACGCCGCTGCCAAGGCTGCCATCGCCAAGGAATTCGGCCTGACGGTAGCTTACGGTCTGAACACCCTGCAGAAGGACCTCAAGTACGGCGACCTGATGGATCAGATGGCCAACAACTACAAGAAGGTCACCACGGTAGTCGACAAGACCGACCTGCTCTACGCCATCAACTCGTCGGTCGTGACGAAGAAGAACGAGAAGAACGCCAACCTCGGCGCATTCAAGGAGAACGTGGACAAGAACCTCACGAACGACCGCGCCACGCAGAACATCGCCGTGAAGGGCTACGCTTCGCCCGACGGTCCGGTGAAGTTCAACGACACGCTTTCGAAGAAGCGCAGCGAATCGGGTAAGAAGGTCGTTGCCAAGCTGCTCAAGGACGCCGGTCTGGACATCGACGCCGCCGCTTACGGCGAAGACTGGGACGGCTTCAAGGAGCTGGTCGAGAAGTCGGACATCAAGGACAAGAACCTCATTCTCCAGGTGTTGAGCCTCTACAACTCGCCCGCAGAGCGTGAGACCGAGATCAAGAACATGTCGACCGTATTCAACGAGTTGAAGAAGGACATCCTTCCCGAACTGCGCCGCTCGCAGATCGTCAACAGCACCGACCTCCAGGGTCTGACCGACGCCGAGATCATGGCTGCATACCGCAACGGCGGCGACCTGACCGTAGAGCAGTACCTCTATGCCGCCCAGGAGCTGGCCAACGGAGCCGAGGAGCAGGTTGCCATCCTGACCGCCGCTTCGAAGAAGTTCAACGACGCCCGCGTATGGAACAACCTCGGCGTTGCCCAGACGCAGGCCGGTGACAAGGCCGCCGCTCTGAAATCGTTCGAGAAGGCTGCCAAGCTGGATTCGTCGAAGGAGTTGAGCAAGAACCTGCTGCTCGCCAACCTGGCTAACGGCAACACGGCAGAGGCCAAGAAGTACGCCGCTGCCGCCGACGCCCAGGCCAAGGCCGCCATGGCTGCCGCCGAAGGCGACTACAAGGCTGCCGCCAAGAACCTAGAAGGCTACAACGCAGCCATCGCCCTGGTTCAGTCGAACGACCTGGCCGGCGCCAAGAAGGCCATCGCCAAGGACAACTCGGCTGACGCCGACTACCTGCGCGCCGTTATCGCCGCCAAGGAAGGCGACCTGAAGACCGCAGAGGCCCAGCTGAAGAGCGCTGTTTCGAAGAATCCCGCGCTGGCCCAGAAGGCCGCCAAGGACATCAACCTGAAGGCGCTGAAGAAGTAATCGGCTTCATCGGATAAAAAAGAGTCTGGCCCGAGAGGGTTCAGGCTCTTTTTTTGCATCCTGCCCCGTGTGCCCCGCAGCAAAAGCGCAGGTGTATCCGTTTTTCGGAGAAACGGCCCGGCGCCATCCCCGGTGCCGCGTCCGGGCGGCGGCCGATGTCGGACACCGTTAAAATAATTGATCCGGAAACGATGCGGGATCGAATAATTTTTCTAATTTTGTAAAAAACACGATCGTATGGAATACGCCAACCATCTGAAAGAATACGCCCCGGCGTGGAGCGCATCGCAAGTCGACGAAGAGGTCGCACGCATCCGCAAGGCCGCAGAGGCCCGCAACCACAACACCGAGGTCTACAAATTCTGCTACTCGGCCATCGACCTCACGACGCTGTCGTGCAACGATTCGGTGAAATCCGTCACGGAATTCGCCCGCAAGGCCGCGGAGTTCTACCAAAAATACCCCCACATTCCCAACGTGGCTTCGATCTGCATCTATCCCTCGTTCGTCGAGACCGTGGGGCTGGCCGTGGACGGCACGCCGATGAAGATCACGAGCGTCGGCGGGGGATTTCCCGCGGCGCAGACCTTTCTCGAAGTGAAGGCCCTCGAAGTGGCGATGGCCGTGGAGAACGGCGCCGACGAGGTGGACATCGTCCTCAATGTGGGGCGCATGCTCACGGGTGAATACGACGAGGCGGCCAACGAGGTGGAGGTGATCCGCACGGAGATGGACGACGATGTGGTGCTGAAGGTGATCATCGAGTCGGGAGCGCTGAAAACCCCCGAGTTGATCCGCAAGGCGTCGCTGCTGTCGATGCTGGCAGGGGCCGATTTCGTGAAGACCTCGACGGGCAAGATCGACGTGGCCGCAACGCCCGAGGCCGCCGTGGTGATGTGCCAGGCGATCCGGGACTACTACGACAAAACGGGCCGCAAGGTCGGCTTCAAGGCCGCAGGCGGGGTCCGCACGGCCGAAGACGCCGCGCTCTACTACACGATCGTCGAGGAGATACTCGGCAAAGAGTGGCTCACGACGGAGTTGTTCCGCATCGGAGCCTCTTCGGCCGCGAACAACATTCTTTCGGCCATCGAAGGCTCGGAGGTCAAATACTTCTAACCGGCGCGAAACCGGCTGGCGGAGATCTGCGGGACCGTTTCTCTCGGACCGCCCCGCCCCGACGCACGAAAAACGGCGGCCCCTTACGGGGCCGCCGTTGCATACATACCGATCCCGGCTTACGGAAGCGAATCCGTAATTTCGACGCTCAACGAATCGACCGTCCCCGCAGCCGGAGCGTCCTTGGCCGGGACGCCTTCGGCCGGAACGTCGAGTTCGGCGGGCGAGATCAGGTGCGGAGGTTCCGCGGCCGGCTCGACGCCGTTCAACAATTCATCGCGCCGCACCATCGACTGGAAGTTGTCGCGCCGGATGGCCGCAACGACGATAATGACGACTACTGCCACAGCCACGATAATACCGATCAGTTTTTTAATCATTTTCATTCTCCTCCTTTAAGATCCCGATGGCGCGTACGACGACGTTGTCCACGGGATAGATGTTTGCGTAAAAACCATTGTCCTCCAACGCCGTATTGCGGCCGATATAGGCCCGGAGCTGGGCCTCGATCAGCCTCCGCGAACGGGCGATGTCGCCATAGCGCGGCGCAACGCCCTTCCGGGCGGCATAGCGGACGAAATCATCCACAAGGGTCTTGTCGCTGTCGAGCAGCGTCTGCAACTCATCAATGGTCTTCACCGCATTGAGCGCCTCACGGTGACGGTCGGCATACTCGATCGTATAGCGGTAGAGGATGTTGCGGCCCGCCACCTCGACGAAATACTTCGTCACGTCGGTCGTATCGGCCGGAATGAACACGTCCGGCATGATGCCGCCGCCTCCGTAGACCACCTTTCCGCCCGGCGTCACCCGCTTGAGCGAGTCGGCGAAATGGATGCTGTCGGCCGAGAAAAACTCGTTGTTCCGGTAACGGTTCCAAAGATCCTCCTCGTAGTCCGCGTCATCCCCGATCGTGTAGGGCTTCTGGATCGAGCGGCCCGTGGGCGTATAGTAGCGCGCCGTGGTCAGCCGCAGGGCCGATCCGTCGCTGTACGGTATCTGACGCTGTACGAGACCCTTGCCGAACGAACGACGACCAATAATCGTACCACGGTCGTTGTCCTGCAACGCTCCGGCGAGAATTTCGCTCGACGAGGCGCTTCCCTCGTCGATCAGCACCACGACCTCCATGTCCTGCGCCGAGCCTTTGCCGTCGGCGTATTCGCGCAGCTGCTCGTGACGGCGGTCCTCGGTGTAGACGATCAACTGGCCCTCGTGCAGAAACTCGTTGGCCACGGCGATCGCCTGATCGAGGAACCCGCCGGAATTGCCCCGCAGGTCGAAAATCAGTTTCGTCACCCCTTCGGCGCGCAGCGACGCCAGCGCCTTGCGGAATTCGTCGAAAGTGGTCCGCGCGAACTGCCCCAGCTTGACGTACCCCACGCCGTCGGCGATGCGGAAGGCCGATTCGATGCTCCTGATGGGAATGACGCCGCGCACGACCTCGACCTCGACCAGATCGGAGATGCCCTGCCGTTCGAGACCGAGACGGACCGTCGTGCCGCGCGGTCCGCGCAGCATTTTGACGACGTTGTTCTGGGGAATCTTACGCCCGGCGACAAGCGAATCGCCGATCTCGACAATGCGGTCCCCGGCCTTGACGCCGGCCTTGTCGCTCGGGCCTTGCGGAATGACGTTCAGCACGATGACCGTGTCGGTGGCCATGTTGAAGACCACGCCGATGCCGTCGAACTCCCCTTCGAGAGGTTCGTTCAGAGCCTGCATTTCCGCGGCGGGGATATAGACCGAATGGGGGTCCAGCTCCTTGACCAGCATCGGAATGACGTGTTCGGCGAGCGAGTCCATCGACACCGAGTCGACATACTGGTTCTCGATCAGCGAGAGCGTATAGGAGAGTTTGTTGTCGGGCAGCGCCATGCGGCTGAGCATGCCCTTGAGCTGCGACGTGGTGGTGTTGCGGCCCAGATACTGGCCCAGAACGAGGCCCAGAACGACTCCCGCGGCCAGCAGCAGCGGGAAGAGGACGGTGTGTTTCGAGTTTTTGTACATCGTATGATGGCGCCAAAGACGCCGGTTCGGTATTTAAAACTTATCAGGGTTTCGGCTTGTTCTTGAAAGTATAGGTGAGACCCACCTGCAACAGCGTACGGGTCTGCACGTCGACGTTCTGCGCCCGGTTGTAGTAGAGCTGGAAACTAACCTTCGTGGAGAGGTATTTCGTCGCCTTGATTTCGAGCGTGTTTTCCCAACGCACCGTGGGATGGATCGGCAGGCGGGGCTTGTCCTTGATGTCATGCCCGACGCTGGTATCTTCCTTGTCGGCCCACTTGTCGTAGGCCTCCAGGTACTTGGTGTAGTCGCTGATCTTGTTCTTCTGGCCGATGTCGGTAATCCAGCCGTAGAAGGAGAAGATCGTCGTGATGTAACGCAGGTAGCCCGTCTTGCCGAACGTGCGGTCGAAACCGATCTCGACCGACGAACCGCCCTCGTATTTCGAGGTCTTCTCGGGGTCCTCGATACCATAGGGATAGGCCGGTTTGATCTCCTTGCCGTCGCCGTCGACCTGCCGCATGCGGATCCAGTCGCTTTCGGCAAAGGTGGCGTTCAAGGCGAGCGGAGACATGTTGACCGTGATGGGGAATTTCTTTTGAGGGCTTTTGTAGGTGATACCCAGCGAAATGTCGAGGTAACCCGGAGTCATAAACTTGCTCTTGAGGTGCTTCTTCTCCTGCTCGGAGCGCGATTTGTAACCGTTGACGAACTGGCTGCGGAATTGCAGAATTGAACCGTAAGTCCAGTTCTTCGCCATTTCGAACGCCGGGTTCACCCAGATGACGAACTCGTCCTGATTCTTGAACCATACGCCTTCGCTGTCCATGATCTTGTTGCCGCTCTCGTCGACCATCGGCTTGCCGTCCGGCCCCACGCGCTGCGTCTCGACCTTCATGCGGTTGTAACCCAGCTTGGCATTGAACTTGGTTTCGATGGAAAAGAGGTTCTTCTTGAAGATATGCCGCAGGTTGAAGGTCGCCACCAGCGCAATGGAGTTGTCACCGCCCGACACCGAGATCCAGGGATCGTTGTACGAAGTCAGCGTTCCCTGCAGGCCGCCGCCCAATTCGAGGTAGTTGCGCTCCTTGCGGATTGCGGCGCGCTCGGCCTTGTAGCGGGCGAGGCTGAAATAATCGGCATCGACGGACGTGGACTTCAGCCGGTCGCGGAACGTCACGTTCCGCCGTTCGGCATTGACTTCGTCGATTGAAATCTGGGCCGAGACCGGAACGGAGGCCCCGACGAGTGACGCCAGCGTGAGAATCAGGTAAAAATGTTTCATAACGAAGCGATTGTATTTGATTTTCAATCTACAAATTTATGAATTTATTTATAAAAACTTTAACTTTGTCTGAAAGTTAAACGGAAAGGACCAACTATGAAATATTTCGGAGCGCACGTAAGCGCTGCGGGCGGCGTGGAGAACGCTCCGGCCAACGCACACGCTATCGGAGCCGAGGGCTTCGCCCTTTTCACCAAGAACCAGCGGCAGTGGGTCGCCAAACCGCTCGCCGCGGGCGAGATCGACGCCTTCCGCGAGGCGTGCGAACGCTACGGCTACACGCCCGCACAGATTCTGCCCCACGACTCGTACCTGATCAACCTCGGACATCCCGAGAAGGAACCGCTCGAAAAATCGCGCGCGGCGTTCCTCGACGAGATGCAGCGGTGCGAACTGCTGGGCCTCGACCGGCTGAACTTCCATCCCGGCAGCCACCTGCAGAAGATCACCGAGCAGGAGTCGCTCGACCGGATCGCCGAGTCGATCAACATGGCGCTCGACCGCACGCACGGCGTGACGGCGGTGATCGAGAACACCGCGGGGCAGGGTTCGAACCTCGGATTCCGCTTCGAGCACCTCGCCTATCTGATCGAGCGCGTGGAGGACAAATCGCGGGTGGGCGTCTGCATCGACACCTGCCACGCCTTCGCGGCGGGGTACGACCTCCGGACGCGCGAGGCGTGCGACGCCACGTTCGCCGAACTGGAACGCGTCGTCGGATTCGGATACCTGAAAGGCATGCACCTGAACGATGCGATGAAGATTCTGGGCAGCCGCGTCGACCGCCACACGCCGCTGGGCGAGGGCATGATCGGCATGGAATGCTTCCGCTATATCGCTTCCGACAAGCGTTTCGACGGCATTCCGCTGATCCTCGAAACCCCCGACGAAGCGCGCTGGAGCGAGGAGATCGCCAAACTGAAGGCGTTTGCCGAAGAGGCATAGAAAAGGGAGGCTTCGAAGCCTCCCTTTTGTTTTTACAACCGGTCCAGACAACTGCGGATCAGCGCGGCGCTTTCGCGCACTTCGTCCTCCGAGATCGTGAGGGGCGGCGAAATGCGGAACGCCGTATCGCAGAACAGGAACCAGTCGCTCAAGATGCCCGCCTCCCGGAACAGTTCCATGATGCGGTAAAGTTTCGCCGATTCGCCCAGCTCGACGGCCAGCAGCAGGCCGCTGCGGCGGATTTCCCGCACGGCGGGATGATCCTTCAGCAGCATTTCATACAACGCGCCCTTCGTTTCGACCCTTTCGACCACCTTGTTGTCCACCAGGTAATTCAGCGCCGCGAGTCCCGCCGCACAGCAGACCGGATGGCCGCCGAAAGTGGTGATATGCCCCAGCGCGGGATTTTCCTGCAGGGTGTCCATCACCTCGTGACGCGCGACGAACGCCCCGAGGGGCATGCCCCCGCCGAAGGCCTTGGCCAGACAGACGATGTCGGGCGTGACGCCGTATTTCTGCATGGCGAACAGGCGGCCCGTGCGGCCCATGCCGGTCTGTATCTCGTCGAAAATCAGCAGCGCGCCGACTTCGTCGCAGCGTCTGCGCAGCGCTTCCAGATAACCCGGACGGGGCGGACGGACGCCGGCCTCGCCCTGCACCGGCTCGGCCAGCACACAGGCCGTGCGGCGCGTAATGCGCTCCAGTTCGGAGAAATCGTTGAACTCCACGGCCTGCACGTCGGGCAGCAGGGGCCGGAACGCCCCCTTCCACTCCTCGCCCTCGGGCGCACCCATCATGCTCATCGCGCCGTGCGTCGACCCGTGGTAGGCGCGGCGCATGGAGACGATCTCCGTACGCCGGGTAAAACGTTTCGCCAGTTTCAAAGCCCCCTCGACCGCCTCGGCGCCCGAGTTGACGAAATAGACGCTTTCGAGCGGCGCGGGCAACAGCAACGCGATCCTGGCGGCATACTCCACCTGCGGCGTCTCGACCAGCTCGCCGTAGACCATCACATGCATGTAGCGCGCAGCCTGCTCCTGCACGGCGCGCACCACGGCCGGATTGCCGTGACCGACATTGCTGACCGAAACCCCGGCCACGAGGTCGAAATAACGCTTGCCTTCGGGCGTATAGAAAAACGAGCCTTCGGCGCGCGCGACCTCCACCAGCATCGGCGACGGGGAGGTCTGGGCGACATGCGCCAGAAATTGTTTGCGGAGAATCATACTATTTTATCCATTTGCGCGGATTCGGGCCAGGAGCGCCGAAGCCGCCTATAAATCCGGGACCATACCCCGGCGTTGCAAAATCGCTTCGGAATCCTTCACGCTGCGCCGCATCCAGCGGCAGAGCGTTTCGGCCTGTTCGGCGTCGGACATCCGCCAGTTGCCGACCGTGAGGCGCATGCGCTCGGAGAGCGTGTAGATCAGGATCGCCGCCGAGGCCGAGACGTTCAGGCTCTCGACCATGCCGCACATCGGGATGCGCAGGAATTCGTCGGCCGAAGCGATCACCTCGTCGGAAATCCCGGCGTGTTCCGTCCCGAAGACCAGCGCGAAAGGTCCCCGCCCGACATCGAACGTCTCGGGCGTCGCGTCCTCGCGGTGGGGCGTGGTGGCCACGATCCGGTAGCCCGCCCCCTTGAGGGCGGCGACGGCCTCGCCCGTCGAGGCGTGGCGGCGCACGTCGACCCACTGGTGCGTGCCGCGCGCAATGTCGGGATTGGGTTCGAACGGGCAGAGCGTCTCCACGGTGTGCATCTCCTGCACGCCGAACGCCTCGCAATGGCGGATCAGCGCCGCGGCATTCTGCCCGTGGTACATGTTCTCGGCCAGCACCGTCATGTAGCGCGTGCGCATGGAGACCGTCTTCCGCAAAACGGCATACCGTTCCGGCGTCATAAACCCGGCGAGGCAGGCGATGCGCTCAGCGGCGTGTGCGGCATCGGGACCGAAATCGAAGTCCGGTCCCGGGGAGTCGTTATTTGCGGTATTTTTCATCTTCATCGCGGATTTTCAGGTAGCTTTCGTAACGCGGCCAGGCGATTTCGCCCGCCTTCACGGCTTCGGTCACCGCACAGCCCGGCTCGTGGGTGTGGGTGCAGTTGTAGAAGCGGCAGGCGGGCGCAACGCGCATCATCTCGGGAAAATAGTGCCACAGCTCGGCCTCGTCGATGTCGATCAGTCCGAACCCCTTGATGCCCGGCGTGTCGATCACCGCGCCGCCTCCGGCCAGGGGGTACATCGTCGAAAATGTCGTCGTATGGCGGCCCTTGTGGTGACTTTCGGAGATTTCGCCCGTGCGGATGTCCAGCGAGGGGTCGATGGCCTGGATCAGCGTCGACTTCCCGACGCCCGAATTTCCCGAAACGAGGGTCGTGCGCCCCGCAAGCAGTTCGCGCACCTCCTCCACGCCCCGGCCCTCCCGGACCGACACCTCCAGCACCCGGTAGCCGGCCCCCTCGTAGACCGCGCGGAACTCCGCGACGGCCTCCGCGTCCTGCAGGTCGAGCTTCGACAGGAGGATCGTCACCGGGACCTTGTAGGCCTCGCAGGTCACCAGAAACCGGTCCACGAACTCCGTGGGCGTCTCGGGCGAACGCAGCGACGCCATCAGCAGCGCCTGGTCGACGTTGGCGGCGATGATATGCGACTCTTTCGAAAGGTTCGAAGCCCGGCGGATCACGTAGTTGCGCCGCGGCAAGATGTCGGCGATCACATAGTCGCCCCCCTCGTCGGCCTCGCACGCCACTTCGTCGCCCACCACCACGGGATTGGTCGAACGCACCCCTTTCAGGCGCAGTCTGCCCCGGATGCGGCAGCGCACCGTCTCACCGTCGTGCAGCACGTCGTACCAACTGCCCGTCGCCCGGACCACTGTGGCTGTAAACTTTCTATCCATCGGTCTCCGTTTTTTCCTCCTGCCGGGGAACCCGCTCGCCGACCCACTCCAGAAAAGGGAAAATGGATTCGGAAAGCCACCGGACAGGCTTGTAGCTTTTCGACTGCTCGATCGTCCGCGGCCCCACGAGGCAATAATCCTCATTCAGCGCATCGAAGGCCGAGAAGAGCACGCTCAACACGAGCAGGTACTTCAAAACCGATACGGCAATGCCCAGCAGCGTGTCGGCAACGCCCAGTCCCGCAAAGTGAAAGACCTTGCGCACCACCCTGCCGGCGATCGCCACGACGAGGATCACGACGACGAGCGCCGTGACGAAACCGCCCGCGGCGGCCACTTCGTCATCGAGCCGCAGCCATCCGCCGACCTGCGCGCCGAAACGCGCCGCGATCCAAATGCCCGCCACAATCCCTGCAAGGGAGCATATCTGCACGACGAAGCCTTGGCGCCATCCGTTCCAGACGGCCAGCGCCAGCACGAGGCAGACGATTAAATCAAGCGTGTTCAATAAGCCGTTAAATTATCACCGTAAAGATACGAATTTTAAAGAAACGGCCCAAAAAAGCATACAACGAACGATTAGGCGCAATATATATAAATATAGGTATATCGTCCTAACGTATTACATCGCGCATATTAACACTCAACGCATTACAGATGCTGCAAATGGTTTTTACGGTAAGATTAGTCCGCCCCGCCTCGATGCGGCTCAAGTTGGATCTTTCCATGTCACACCGGTAAGCCAGCTCCTGTACAGTCAGCTTGCGTTCCTTCCTCAACTCCTTGATCCTCGTAGAGATATAAAGGATTTCATCTTGATAGTTCATTCCCATTTCAAAAATTTGGACAAAAATTTTGCTGTGCAAATTTTTATATATATATTTGCACCATGCGTATCATATATGATACCAACAAAAAGAGGGTCGTCCGAATAACAAATTGAAAACTAAATACAAACACATCTTTATTTCAACCATTTTTACTATGAAAAACAACAACTTGTTTAGAAAATTCCTGGCATTGTTCTTAACCGGAACCATGCTGGCCGGTGTCGGGTGTAAGGACTACGACGACGACATCGACGACATCAACAAAAAGATCGACGATCTAAATGCGAAAGTCGAACTGAAGGCCGATGCTTCCGCCCTTCAGACAATTTCAGACAAACTGAAGGATGTCGATTTCTCGAAATTCGTCACCGATGCCGAATTGAGCCAGGAGCTGGCAGCCTACGTCAAGGACGCCGACCTCAAAAAGAAAGTCGGAGACCTCGGGTTCCAGACCGTGACACAGGTGCAGGATCTGATCAAAGGCCTGCAAAACGAAGCGCAGGTGAAGGCCCTGATCGAGAATCAGCTCAAAGCCGCTGACCTCTGGTCCAAAATCGGCGGCGAGGTCAAAAAAGGCATCCTCGAAGAGCTGGCCAAAAACAGCGAGCTGACCACTGCCGTGAAGAATCAGGCTGTCGCAGCCGTCCTGGCCGCCATCACCAACGACCCGGCCGTGAAGGACATCAAGACCGCCATCAGCAAAATTGCCGGCGAGGAGGCCTCCGAATTCGTCAAGGAATACATGGACGTCAACAACAAAGCCTGGATCGAGAACGTGAACTCGGCAGCCGCCGAAGCGGTAAAGAACGCCGAATCCGCATTGAGCAGGCAGATCATCAGCCTCATTTCGACGCAGGGCTACCTGAAGAAGAGCGACCTGACTGCGGAACTCGGCGCCTTCAAGCAGGCCATCGCCCAACTTCAGGCCGATGTCGCTGCGCTGATCAACCGCATCCAGTCGCTGGTAAACGTTCCCGGAACCATGTATGTTGGCAGTGGCGGATCCTATACTACGATGGATTTCTACAAGGTCGGAGCCACCCCCATCGGCAACGGAATGGTCACGCTGACCTACCGCGTCACGCCGGCCTCGCTGGCCAAAGACCTCGTAGATGCCTATGCTAACGGAAAAGCGACGTTCGCTATTGTCTCCGAGCAGATAAAAACCCGTGCCGCAACGGCAACTCCCGCAGCCGCCATCACCGACGTTCGGTTTATCGAGGAGGGTAAGTTCGCCGTAACCGCCACCATGTCGGCGGAGGAGCTTGGTGAGCTTTACGAGAAAGAGGAGAAATGGATCACGCTGGCCCTTTCGATCGAGAACACCGTGAATCCCGGAACCGGCGCCGAGGACGAAACCGCCTCGGAGGTAACGAACAACGTGCTGTCGAACTTCGCCAGCATCATGCCCGACGAAGCCCAAGAGATCGAACTCGGCGTTTACACCAAGGACGAGGAGCCGGTCGCCTACGACTACGCCACCATCGAAATGCCGTTCAACAAGCAGGCCGTCAGCAAGAAGACGCTGCTGGAGAATACGCAGCTGCTGGCTTCGCTCGACGGAGGCAAGACCCTGATGACGCTGGACAACGTCAACAAACTGCTTGGCTCGAAAATCAGCATCGGCGCTTACACCGTAACGCCCAAATACTACGCCGACGCCAGCCAGTCGGCCGAGATTACGGACAAAACCGAGATCGGCAAATTCATCCTGCGCGTCGACAACTCGAAACTCGTTTACGACACGAAACTCGCTACGGTGGACTTCCGTGCAGCAGGCGTTTCCGGCGACGTAGGCAAGAACGTCGTATGCGCACACAAAATCGTGATCAACGTCGACGGGAAAGCCACGACGGCAACGATCGAGGCGCCGCAGACCTACATCATCACCAACCAGGCCGGCGCGACCTTCACCTTCAAGGAGACTCCCAAACCGCTGGCATGGAGCTATGCGTTCGTCAAGAACGGCATCACCGGGCAGACCGCCACTCCGGAAATCTCCGATAACATCTTCGGCGAAATCGCTTTGGTGAACGACATCGACCTGCCGAAGGAGGTCACCATCGAGGATATTATCACGCTGGGCAACCTCGACACGGACCGTTCGACGGTCAAGGTCGCCGGCAAGGAGGTCGACAACGATCTCGGCATCCGATTCACCGCATTCGCCAGCCAGATCGCCATGGGCGTGAAAGCCTCCGTTCAGGCAGATGCATACGAGTGGGGCAAGGCCTATGACATCGAGTATGTCTATGTATACCAGAACGTCGACTACAAACTGAAGGGCCAGATCGCCTTCGGAGCCGCCCCGGCGCCCGTCAACTACATCGTCGACAACGCCATCGGCTACGAGACGAAGAGCGTCAGCAAGACGTGGAAGGACGTTTACACAGCCAACAAGGCCGGATTCGCCAGCGAAGCGGAGTTCGCCGAGGCTATCTTCGCAGCTACGACCGATCCCGCAACGCCCGCAGGCGTAACGAAACTCTTCAACAAAGCAAATGAGAAGGGCACGGTGATCGAGAACACCAACGGCACGGCAATGACCGTCACCGCATCGACCCTGAAGGGCGTGCTGAATGCCAAGGACATCACCGCGACGGGCGACAAGTTCGAGCAGAAAGCCGAATGGACGACCTGGTACGGCCAGAAGATTTCCGTAACGTTCAACTACAATGTCACGATCCCCGACTTCGACTTGAGGTACAATGTCGGACACGTAACCGACATCGCAGGCGTGATGACGACCGTAGTCGAAGGTCTGGTCAACGGGACGACCAACCTCTGGGAGTGGCCCAACATCACACTGCCGACCTACTTCAACGAGGTGGACGCCGAGAAGTACGACTTTACGTTCGAAGTGACCTCCAAAGACGACAAACCGAACAAGGGCGACAAATACGCCGTCGTCAAGGGCGACAAACTCGACTGGAGCGCAGCAAACCGCAACTATGTCGACATCAAGACTGTCGTTAAGATCAAGGACACGAACATCCAGGTAGCTTCCCTGCCGCTGCGCGTGGAGATCCAGACCCCGATCAAGACGCTGGCACAGACCAAGGCTATCGAGGTCGCTTACAAGACCAACGAGGCGACTACGGCCAATATGTTCGAGAACCTCCAGTTGATCGACGCCGACGGTAAGTCGTGGATCGAATACAACAAAGACACGAAGGCCTGGGAAGCCGTTACGGTAGGCAACGGCAAGACGGCCTACGACGTATTCCAGGCAAAACCCGAAGCAGCGAAAAATACCGCCGGTATCGTATTCAAGATGAAATCGGCCGAGTATGCCGATACCCCTGCCAGCGACAAGGATGCTTCCGCATATATCAAAATCACAGACAATACGCTGACCTACGAGAACAACAGCGCCACGCTGCTGAAGGACATCATCATCAAGGTAACGCCGAGCTTCACCTACCAGTACGGCGAGATCACGGGCGAGGAGATGACGATTACCATCAAACGCTAAAGTTCACACGCTTCGCGGTCCGGCACGGCAACCGGCTGTGCCGGCTCCGCAAAAGCGATCCTCGGCAGGGGATGACCCCCAAGGAGTTGTTTTTTAGTTAACAAGTTTCACACCCATCCCCTGCTTTTTGGCGGACCGAAGAGGCGCAGTCCGCCATTTTTTCGTACCTGCCGCCCCGATGCCCGCCGGGCGTAAAACCGGACCCCGTTCCGGCTTTGCGCCCGGCTGGCATTTCCCCTTCGGAACACAAACGGCGCAACGGCAAAGACAGATAAGTTTGATTTTCAGCCCGGCTTGTATTATCTTTGCCAAAGATAAACCCCCGCACGGATAGGCGGCGCCACGGCAAACCCCAAGCAACGCTTGGTTCTGCACCCGGCTTGCACTATCTTTGCATCATACAGCATTTAACCAGCTCTGCCATGAAAAGATACCTAACGATTCTCCTGCTGCTGAACGTCGTCGCAATGACGGCCAGCGCCCGCGAGGTCTTCCCGATCAACGAAGGGTGGCGCTTTTTCTTCAAGTCGGAGAAAACCTCCGACAACGCCCGCCACGTAACCCTGCCCCACAGCTGGAACACCGATCCGCTGGCCCAGGGCTACTGGCTCGAAACCACGGGCAGCTACCAGAACGGCATGTATATCCCCGTCGAATGGGCTTCGAAACGCCTTTTCGTGAAATTCTACGGCGTACAGTCGGTCGCCGACCTCTTCGTCAACGGCTATCACGTCGGCACGCACCGCGGCGGCGCCACGGCCTTCACGTTCGAAATCACCGACAAAATCCGTTTCGGAAGCGACAACTCGATGCTCGTGGTGGTCAGCAACAGCAGCCGCGACGACGTGCTGCCCACCTCGACCGACATGAACCTCTACGGCGGCATCTACCGCGAGGCGGAACTGATCCTCACCGAGCGCACGGCCATTTCGCCGCTCTACCTCGGGTCGGACGGCGTGCTCGTACACCCGCAGACGGTCGGTCCCGAAAAGGTCGAGGGCGAGATCGAGGTGCACATCACCTCGAAGGGCGACAACAGCTGCACGCTGAACGTTGACATCACCAGTCCGCGGGGAGAGCGGGTCTTCTCGAAACGCCAGAAGGCGCGCCTCGACGGCAAACCCGTCTCCGTGGCCTTCTCGGTGGACAATCCGACGCTGTGGAGCCTGCGCGACCCGGCGCTCTACACCGTGACGGCCTCCATCGGCGAGGACAGCATCACCGACCGCGTCGCCGTCCGCACGGGCTTCCGCTCGATCGGTGCCAGCACGGCCGAAGGGCTGACGATCAACGGAGAACGCACCCCCGTCCGCGGCGTCACGCTCTACCACGACAACGCCCTTTCGGGCGGCACGCTGACTCCGGAGGATTACGACGCCGACCTGCGGATCATCCGCACGATGGGAGCCAACGCCCTGCGCTCGGCGGTAATGCCGCACGCGCAGTACCTCTACGACCGTTGCGACGAACAGGGAATGCTCGTCTGGATCGACGCCCCGCTGCACCGCTCGTCGTTCCTGGGCGACGTCTCCTATTTCGCCACGCCCGCCTTCGAACAGAACGGACTGGACCAGTTGCAGGAGATCGTAGCCCAGAACATCAACCACCCGTCGGTGGTGATGTGGGGTATCTTCTCGCGTCTCTGGATGCGCGGCGACGACGTGACGCCCTACATCCGGCGGCTGAACGAGACGGCCCGCACGATGGACCCCTCGCGCCCGACGGTCGCTTGCAGCGACCAGAACGGCGACATCAATTTCATCACCGACCTGATCGTCTGGCAGCAGGACGTCGGCTGGCGGCGCGGCTCGACCGACGACGTGATCGTATGGCGCGACCAGCTGCAAAAAAACTGGTCCCACCTGCGTTCGGGCGTCTGCTACGGCGGCAGCGGATTCCTCGGACACAAGAGCTACACGGCGCAGTCCGAGCCTCGTTCGAACTGGATGCCCGAGGAGAAGCAGACGCGTTTCCACGAGGAGTATGCCAAAAACCTGCAAAACGACTCGCTGTTCTGGGGCGCGTGGATCGACAACATGTTCGACTACGGCTCCTCGCGCCGTCCCTACGGGATCAACGGCGCAGGCCTCGTGACGCTCAACCGCCGCGAGAAAAAGGACGCCTACTATCTGTACAAGGCGATGTGGAACGGCGCAGAGCCGACGCTGCATATCGTCGACAAACGGCGGCGTCTGCGCGATTATGAGAAGCAGGCGTTCCGCGTCTACTCGTCGGCCGGGACGCCGACGCTCATCGTCGGCCGGGACACGCTGGCGATGAGCGAATACGCCCCCTTCCAGTACCGGTCCGATTCGGTGGCCATACACGGGATGATTGAGGTGAAAGCGGCGGCGGGGGATCTGCGCGACAGCGTGACTATCCTTGTCGGCAACGTCCTAAAACCGAAACAGACGCAGGTCCTTCGGCGAACAGCAGGTCCGCAAACGACAAATTAGGGACGAAAGGCATCCTTTCGGAGAAGACCTGGAAATAAGGCTCGGCGATCAGCGCCGGGCCTTCTTTGCGTTTGGGGCGCAGGTCGAGGTCTCCGGGGGCCGCCTCGACATACGTCCGGGAGAGTTCGGGCATCGGCACTCCGGCCAGCGAACACAACACCTCCAGCAGACCCAGATTGTAATCGGCGAGGAACTCCCACTCCCGGCAGTAGAAAGGCTCGAACCGCCCGGCGTAGAAATCGAAATAGGGCGACGAGCGGTAGGAGGCCACCAGCGCGCCCCAATGCTGGTGCTGCCAGCGTTTGGAATAGTCGAGACGCACGTCGCACACGGGCTGCCGGGGACGGTTGGCGTTGCGGACATGCACGGTCAGCTCCATCACGCCGTCCGAGGCCAGTATCCGCGCACGGTTGCGTTCGGAACGCTTCACGAAGTGCTCGCCGAGGTCCACGACGCAGCCGCCGCGCAGGAGGTGCGTGAAATACTCCACCGAAGGAAGGTATGCAAGAGGCAGTATAGTAGACATAAGTAAAAATTCAAAATTAAAAATCACCTGAAACGAAGCGGTCGAATCGGATGAACCCCGCCTCTCGGGCGGGCGGCAGCGCGCAGGGCTTTGCTATGGAGCGACGCGTAGCAGACCTCCGCAGGACGGAGCTGCGTCCTGCCGACGCAAAACACCGTTTTTATGCGTGTGAGCGCAGAACAGGAGCGGAAGCAGAACGAAACTTCCTGCCGCCTCTTAAAACCGGCGGCTTACGCCGGCGCCTTTTAGGCGGGCGTCCAGTCCCCGTTCTTTTTGATCAGCTCCACCAGCCGGTCGAGGGCCTCCTCCTGCGGAATGTTGCGCTCGACGACCGTCCGGCCCTTGTAGAGGGTGATGCGGCCCGGTCCGGCGCCCACGTAGCCGTAGTCGGCGTCGGCCATCTCGCCAGGACCGTTGACGATGCAGCCCATCACGCCGATGCGGAGGTTTTTCAGGTGCGACGTGCGGGCCTTGATGTCGGCGAGGGCCTTCTCGATGTCGTAGAGCGTGCGCCCGCACGAAGGGCAGGCGATGTATTCGGTGTGTGAAAAACGCACGCGCGCAGCTTGCAGGATCATCAGCTCGATGTCGCGGATTTCGCTTTCGGCAAATCCCGGAGCGTCGATCCAGATGCCGTCGGCCAGGCCGTCGAGCAGCAGCGGCCCCAGGTCGGCGGCGCCCTTCACGGCGAGCGTCTCCAGCGAACGCTCTTCGTAGCGGCGTTTCACGACCACCGGTTCGTCGGGGATGTCGAGATTCAGGATCGCGGCGCGCAACTCGGCCGTCGGGTTGCCCGAAAGGGCTTCGAGCACCCGGAAACCCTCCAGCGGCTCGGTGTGCACGACGGGAACCGTCACCTTCGAACGGCGGCGGTATTCGGTCGGGGTATAACGCTCGGGATGGAGCACCTCGAACTCGCCGGGACGGTCGGCAAAGTGTTCGACCAACAGCTGCGCCACGGGGATTTCATTTTCGGGGGCCTCGGTCAGCGAGACGCGGATCGTGTCGCCGATGCCGTCGGCCATCAGCGCCCCGATGCCCACGGCGCTCTTCACGCGCCCCTCGATGCCGTTCCCGGCCTCGGTGACGCCCAGATGGATCGGATAGTGCATATCTTCGGTATCCATCGCCTCGACCAGCAGACGGTAGGCGGCGACCATGACGCGCGTGTTCGACGACTTCATCGAGACCACCACCTGATCGAAATCGCACTCCCGGCACACCCGCAAAAACTCCATGGCCGAGACCACCATGCCCTGGGGCGTGTCGCCCCACTCGTCGAAAACGCGCTTCGCCAGCGACCCGTGGTTGACGCCGACGCGCAGGGCGACGCCCCGCTCGCGGCACTGCGCGATCAGCGCCTGAAGATCACCGCGGTCGAGGCGGTAATTTCCCGGATTGACACGCACCTTGTCCACATACCTGGCGGCGATGGCCGCGACCTCGGGCACGAAGTGGATGTCGGCCACAACGGCTGTCCGGAAACCGTCGGCACGCAGCTGCCGGACGATGTTTTCCAGATTTTCACCTTCGCGCCGGCCCTGCGCCGTAAGGCGCACGATCTTTCCCCCGGCGCGGTCGATCCGCTCGATCTGGGCCACGCTCGCGGCGGTGTCGTTGGTGTCGGTATTGGTCATCGACTGGCAGGCGACGGGATGCCCGCCGCCGATCGTCGTCCGCCCGATGCGCACTTCGCTCGCTGTCCGGCGCATGAATTTCGAAAGATTCATCGGTTTATCAATTAGGTAATTACGCACTTCCTCACATCACTTTCCGCTGTCGGGCGGCGTTATCGCCGCCTTCGGCGACGTTTACAAATCCGACCCCACCCCAGCCCTCCCCCAGGGAGGGAGATGGCGTACGCATCGGACAGCAGTACAACGTACTGCCTCCCACTACCGAGAGCCGTTATCACCCCGCAACAGATTCAGGAAGCAGCGGCAAAATGAACGCTCTCGACAGCCGGTACAGTGTACAAAGATAGCAACGATTTGGCGAACGGCGAAATAATCGTTATATTTCGGGACATCTCTAAAATGCGAACGCCATGAAAGAGAAACTACTGCTGGCAGCCGCCGCGCTGCTCGGATTTGCAACGGCATGCAACAACGAGGAAGATCAACCGAAGGTGGTATCTATGTACGGGGTCCCGTACAACAACTACAAGATCAAGGGCAAGGTGACCGACAAGGCCGGACGGCCGATCAAGGGCATCGAGGTCCGGAGCAACGCCTACCTGCCGACACCGGAGGCGACGACCGCAGCCGACGGGACCTATGATCTTTCGGGCAAGGGAGTCGGCAACACGGCAAGAGTCACCCTCACCGACACCGACGGCCCGGCCAACGGCGGCGACTTCGCCGCAAAGACCGTCGACATCGAATTCACCGAGGCCGAACGCACGGCCAAAGGAGACGGCGACTGGGATCAAGGGGCATTCGCCAAATCGGGCGTCGACATCGCCCTCGAGGAGAAGGAGTAGCCCCTGCTCCCGACCAGCACGTCTCCCGGGACGGAAAAACGCACCCCGCCAATGCCCAAACAAGTTTGGCATTGCGCCCGGCTTTCACTATATTTACAGAACATAGGATGCGTCTCGGCAATGCCCAAACAAGTTTGGCATTGCGCTCTACTTTCACTATATTTGCCGGGTGGATACACTCGATAACGACATCAAATTCGTAGCGGGCGTCGGCGAGGCCCGGGCAAAACTCCTCGAACGGGAGCTGGGCATCCGCACGCTGGGCGACATGCTCAGCCACTATCCGTTCCGCTATATCGACCGCACACGCATCTACCGCATCTCGGAGATCACCGAGGCCGCAGGCCTGTCCTACGTCCAGTTCCGCGCCCGCATAACGGGCGTCGCCTATGCCGGAACAGGGCGCAAACGCCGCTTCACGGCCTTCGCGCAGGACCCCACGGGACAGGCCGAGCTGGTGTGGTTTCAGGGCGTCAAGTGGATCGAGAAACGGATCGAGGTCGGACGCGAATACCTCGTCTTCGGCCGCCCGTCGTTCTACCGCGGCGAACTGTCGGTCGCCCATCCCGAGCTGGAAACCATGGAGCAGGCCCTCTCGCGCAAGGCCGAAAGCGGCATGCAGGGCATCTATCCCTCGACCGAGAAGCTGGGCAATGTGCTGGGTGCGAAGGGCATGTACCAGATCATCTGCAACGCCTGGACGCTCGTGAAGGACCGCATCGCGGACCCGCTTCCCGAGGCCGTGCGCACCCGGTACGGACTGATCGGCCTGCGCGACGCCATCTACAATATCCACTTCCCGCAATCGCAGGAGGCCCTGCGGCAGGCGCAGTACCGGCTGAAGTTCGACGAACTGCTGGGCGTGCAGCTCAACATCCAGCAACGGCGCACCGAACGCCTCGCGAAAAGCAACGGCTTCCTCTTCACCCGGGTCGGGGGCGTGTTCAACACCTTCTACACCGAAAAACTCCCCTTCCCGCTCACCGGGGCGCAGAAACGGGTCATCAGGGAGATCCGCCGGGACACCGTGACGGGATTCCAGATGAACCGCCTGCTTCAGGGCGACGTGGGCAGCGGCAAGACCCTCGTGGCGCTGATGTCGATGCTGCTCGCGGTGGACAACGGCTTCCAGGCCTGCATGATGGCCCCGACGGAAATCCTCGCCCGCCAGCACTACGCCACCGTCTGCAAGATGCTCGACGGAATGGACGTGAAGGTAGCCGTGCTGACCGGCGCCTCGAAGGCCAGGGAACGCCGGGCTTCGCTCGAAGGCATCGCCTCGGGCGAAGTGGACATACTCATCGGCACGCACGCGCTGATCGAGGACCGCGTGCAGTTCTCGAACCTGGGCTTCGTCGTGATCGACGAACAGCACCGCTTCGGCGTCGAGCAGCGCGCGCGGCTCTGGACCAAGAACCTCCAGCCGCCCCATATCCTCGTGATGACCGCCACACCGATCCCCCGCACGCTGGCGATGACCCTCTACGGCGATCTCGACGTGTCGGTGATCGACGAGCTGCCTCCGGGACGGCGGCCCATCAAGACATTCCACTACACCGACGCCGCACGGCTCAAATTGTTCGGCTTCATGCGGCAGGAGATCGCCAAAGGGCGGCAGGTCTACGTCGTCTATCCGCTCATCAAGGAGTCGGAGGCGATGGACTACAAGGACCTCACCGACGGCTACGAAGCCATCTCGCGCGACTTCCCGCTGCCGCAGTACGTCACGGCGATCTGCCACGGCAAGATGAAGCCCGCCGACAAGGAGGAGTCGATGCGCCAGTTCAAACAGGGCGAAGCCCACATTCTCGTGGCCACGTCGGTGATCGAGGTGGGCGTCGACGTGCCCAACGCGACGGTCATGGTCATCGAGTCGGCCGAGCGTTTCGGGCTTTCGCAGCTCCACCAGCTGCGCGGGCGCGTGGGCCGCGGCGGCGAGCAGTCCTACTGCATCCTGATGTCGGGCGAAAAACTCTCGCGCGAGTCGCGGGCGCGGCTCGAAGCGATGTGCGAGACCAACGACGGGTTCCGCCTGGCGGAACTCGACCTCAAGCTGCGGGGCGCGGGGGACATCAACGGCACGTTGCAGAGCGGCATGGCATTTGATCTGAAGATCGCCAGCCCCACGGCCGACGTGCAGATACTCACCGTCTCGCGCGAGGCGGCCGCAGAAATACTCGCCGCGGACCCGGCGTTGGCGCACCCGCAGAACCGGGGGCTCGAAGCTCTGCGGCGACGCTACTCGGGCCGCGAAGAGATTGATTTTTCACGCATTTCGTAATATTCCGTCCCGAAAAAACGTTAACCCATTAAAACCCTGTCCGATGAAACGGTTTCTATTCACCATATTCCTGCTCGGCGCCCTCTCGCCCCTCGCCGCGCAGCTCTACCATCCGGGCGAACAGCTCTTCTACCGCGTGAGCTACAAGGCCAAGATGTTCCCCAATACGGAGGTCGGGACCGTGGAGGTCAAGACCTCGGAAGATACGGCCGACGGCAAGTCCTACTACAAGGTCGAAGGCGCAGGGCGCACGCTGCCCACCTACCGCTGGTTCTTCAACCTGGAGGATGTCTACACCGTGTGGATCGACACCGCGTCGCTGCGCCCCGTGCGCTTCGAGAGCGACATCCGCGAAGGCGACTACACCTTCCAGAGTTACTACACCTACCTCTGGCCCGACTCGACCATCCACACCCGCTGGCGGAGCCGCAAAAACCCCTTCAGCGAGAAGCAGATGGCCCTGACGGCCGAGAGCATGGACCCCATCGCGCTCTTCTTCAACCTGCGGTCGGCCCAAGCGGAGAATTTCCGCGTCGGTGAGCCGGCGACGCTTCAAATGGTCCTGCAAGACACCATCCGCCACCTGCACTACCGCTACCTGGGGCGCGAAAACAAGAAGATCCGCAACATGGGGCGTTTCCGCACGCTCAAGTTCGAGTGCCAGTTAGGGACGACCGAAGGCTACTCGTTCACCGACGGCACGATCTTCACGATCTGGATTTCGGACGACGACAACAAAATCCCCCTCTACATCGAATCGCCGGTCAAGATCGGCAGCATCAACGCCTACATTTCGGGCTACAAGGGACTTAAATACCCGGTGTCGAGCCTGATGAAATAGACGCCGGATTTTCATCGGGCACCAACACGGGAAATTTCCCCTATCTTTGCGGAGAAAAACGTCACTGTTCCATGCAACGCTCCGCAACCTCCTGTTTCGCAAAACATATTGCCGCGTTTCTCGTGCGGCCTTTCGGCGAGTACCCGGCATTTCTGGTCCTCACGGCACTCCTGCCGCTGGTCCCGGACATCATTCGTTTCTTCCTGAACGAAATGTCGTTCGTGCCCGGAAGAAACCTGTTCTACGGAACCCTGCTGTCCCTCTTCCGGGCCTGGCTGCTGGTACTGCCGCTATGCCTGCGACAGCACGACAGGGGGGGGGAGATTCTCGCAGTCCGGATCGCCGAAGCGATCTATCGCGTGTTTGTCCTGTCGTGCCTCGGCCTCCTCTCGCTGGCTGAAAGTTTTCTGCTGATCCGTTTCGGAACGCCCTTTTCGTTCTCCGTCATCCAGCTTCTCTGGGAAACGGACGGACGCGAAAGCCTCGAATTTCTGAAAACCTACTGTACGACTCCGGCATTCCTGCTTCCGGCCGCCGCATGCGTCCTGCTGACCGCAGGGTATCTGCTGGCGGAACACCGGAAGATTCGGTTCGAACTGCACAGCCGCAAGGTACGCATATCGCTCCTATTCCTGCTGGCCGGCAGCGGTGCCTTCTATGTCAGCCGGCTGCACTTTCAGTATGCGCTCACCCGGACCGGCGATTTTCCGGGAGAGATGATGCGCCAAACCGCAACCCTCACCCCCTTCGAACGGCTTCACACATCGCTCTTCTGGTTTCGGCATGAGTTCTCCGCCGAAAACGCAGAGCAACTGCTCCGCACGCTCGAATCGGTCGAAATAGAGAGTTGCTCTTTCCGCTCGCCCTGCATCGTCATCATTATCGGAGAGTCGTTCAGCAAGCACCATTCGAGCCTTTACGGTTATCCGCTGCCGACCAACCCCCGGCTCGAAGAGCGGCTTCGGCGGGGCGAACTCTTCGTTTTCCGGGATGTCGTTTCCCCGGCGAATCTGACCACGTCCGTGCTGTCAAACCTCTTTTCGCCTGCAAGCCTCGGCTCCGGACAGTCCTGGAAAGACAGCCCCCTTTTCCCGGCCCTCTTCAAAAAAGCCGGATACACCACCTGTCACCTGGACAACCAGGCCGCCGGAAACGACTATGATTACCACGATCTCGGACTGAAAGCGCTTTTCAATGCCCGCAGCACACCGCTCCTGTTCACGGTCCACAATGAGAACCGCCATCCCTACGACCTGGAATTGCTCGACGACTACGACCGGCTCACCTCCCGTGACGACACCCCCGAACTGGTCGTCTTCCACCTGATGGGACAGCACGTCAGCTATTCCGACCGCTACCCCAAGGAGGAGGCGTATTTCACGCCCGGGGATATTCGCCGCGAGGATTTGACGCAGCAGGAACGCCAGGTCGTCGCGGACTACGACAACGCTACCCGCTACAACGACCAGGTCGTCGATGCGATCCTGGCACGTTTTACCGACCGCGACGCCATCGCTGTTTACCTCTCCGACCACGGCGAAGAGGTCTACGACTACCGCGATTTCTTCTGCCGCTCGCACGACCTGCCGCTCACCCCCGAGGTCTGCAAATACCAGTTCGAAATCCCGTTTATGATCTGGATGTCCGACACCTACCGCCGCAACCGCCCCGATGTAGCGGCACAGGTCGCCGGGGCGCTCGACCGGCCGTTCTCGGCGGACGACCTTTCCCATCTATTGCTGGACCTGGCGGGTATCCGATGCCGATGGTACGACCCGGCGCGCAGCCTGATCGGCGAGCGTTTCGACACCACCCGCCCCCGACCGCTGCTGATGGGGTTCGAACCCGCCGGAAACTACGAGACCATCATCGGACGAGACCGAAAACAATAAGGTTATGTCATTATCCCGCATTGGATTTTCATATTTTTTCCTATCTTTGCCAAAGATAACCACCTGCCTGGATAGGCGCTCCCGGCATAGCAAATAAATTTGCGTTGCACCCCGGTTCGTACTATCTTTGTAATAAAAACGGATCACTATGGAAAACAAACAGGGATACGATCCTTCGGAATTCGAAGACGACGACTACACCACCCCGCAGCCCGATGCGGGCAAATCCATCCGCGGCTACCGCATCGTCATCATCATCCTCTCGGTGATCCTGGCTGCGCTTTCGGTGCTCTACTTCAGCATCCACCGCCAGCAGATGCTCGACAACGAGCTGTTGCAGGCCGACCGCGACTCGATCCAGAACGACCTGGGGCGGCTGATGACCGACTACGACGGGCTGCGCATCTCGAACGACTCGATTTCGGCCGGGCTGACCCTCGAACGCGAACGCGCCGACTCGCTGATGACGCGTCTCAAGAAGGAGCGTTCGTGGAACCTCGCGAAGATCAAACAGTATGAAAAGGAGGTCGGCACGCTGCGCACGATTATGAAAGGTTACGTGAAGCAGATCGACTCGCTCAATACGCTCAACAAAAAGCTCATCAAGGAGAACGTCGGCTTCCGCAAGGAGATTTCGTCGGCCAAGCTGCGCGCCGACATGGCCGAAGAGAAGGCCGCCGAACTGGACAACAAGGTCAAGGTGGGTTCGGTGCTCCGCGCCCGCGACATCCGCCTCTCGGCGCTCAACGACCGCAGCAAGCCCGTTTCGCGGGTCAAGAACGCCGCACGCCTGCGCGTCGACTTCGCGCTCGCGGCCAACGAGCTGGCCACCCCGGGCAACAAGGCCGTCTACGTGCGCATCACCTCGCCCGACGGCTACGTGCTGACCACCGAGGCCATGCCGACCTTCGAATTCGAGGGCGAACGGTTGAGCTACTCGGCCATGCGCGAGGTCGACTACCAGAACCAGGACCTCGAAGTGGGCATCTACTACAACTCGACGGGATTCGCCGCCGGAACCTACCAGATACAGCTCTACTGCGAAGGCCGCCTGATCGGCCAGACGCAGGTGGTGATGAAATAACGTCGGCGCACCTCCGTTCATAAGCCGGGCGACAGTCGTGTCGTCCGGCTTTTTCGCTTCAGAGCTGCCCGCCGGAGCATCCCGGACCGCCGGAGCGGAGAACTTCCGGAGCGGACCGCATTGCGACGTTGCGGCGCCGCAACGTCACAACCGTCACAACCGTCGCAACCGTCGCAACCGCCGCAACCGCCGCGGGAGCGCCCCGCGACACCCGGCCGACGCCGGTCGGCGAAGAGACCGACTGCCGCCTGCGGACCGACGGGTTCAAGGTGTCGCAGCAAAAGCGATTCCGACACGTGCAAAACAAGAGGAGGAGGCTCGTTGCGAGCCTCCTCCTCTTGTTTCCGGTAAAACCCGCCGTATCAGCGGATGCCGCACTTCCTGAATACCTTCAGCAACTCGGGCTGGAGGTTCTGCGCCCAGCGCCAATAGCCCAGATCCGAAGGGTGCGTGCCGTCGGCCGAGGTCACGTGGTCCGTTCCCGTGAGGTCCGCCTTGTCGACGAAATAGACGTTGTCGAAACGCTTCATGGCTTCGGCCATCTGCCGACGGGCCATGTCGCGCTTGTCCTCTTCGATTTTGCGGGAACGGAGGTCGAAATTGCCGCTCTCGCGGTAGATCGTCTGCACGAAGATCAGCGGCGTCGAAGGCAGCTTCGCGCGGATGCGTTCGATGAAGGGAATCAGCCGCTCTTCGATCATCTTCGCGTCGGGATTCGAAAAGGCGTCGAAAACCATCGCGTCGGCGTCCTTTACGTCGCCGAGGTAGTCGGCGAAATAGGGTTGCAGCTTGCAGTTGCCGCTGCACGCGATGCTGCAAAAGTAGAGGCCCGTGTTGCGGCCGATCTGCATCGGGTAGCTCATGCCCGCGCGGCTGGTGCTGACGCCGTGCGTGAAACTCGACCCGAAGATCACGATCTTATGCCGGAAGGGATTCTCCATCGGGGTGATCGTCGCCCCCTCGTCCACCCCGACGCGGAGCGACGTCAGCTCGCTGTAATTGGGCAGGTACAACAGGCACTCCTTCTCCGAAGAGTCCATGCGGCTGATCATCGTGTAGGCCTCGCCGCGTTTCTTCGGGGCGCGCGACGCGGCGTAAAGCCACTCGCCGTCCTTGCGGATGTAGAGGTCGAAACCCTCCGAAGCGACCCGCGGGGTGCTTGCCCCCGCGTAGACGAACGAGGTGTACTGCGGCTCCAGGTCGATGCGCGTGGAGTTGGTTTTGAAGACCAGCGCGAGACCCGCCGAGCAGCGCACCTGCTGGTTCTCGCCCTTGGTGAAGCCCTTGTAGGCGACCGTGTCGATCCGGTGGTAGGGATGCGGCGTCGGCAGGGCCTTGCCGATGAGGTTCAACTCGGTGGCATCCACGAACCGCATCTGTGCGGCCGCGGCCCAGACCGTCAGCAGCGCGACGGTCAGAAGAAAGAAACGTTTCATTGCTGTGAATTTAAAGTTTTCGGTTTTCAAAAAAGGGCGAAGTCCGGAAACTTCGCCCTTGCGGCACAAGCCGTATCCGGCTATTTGGCGGCTTCCTGCCAGATCAGCGCCGAGGCGCCGAGGATGGCGGCATTCTTGCCCTGAATGCCGCTGGGAAGCAGTTTCACCTTGTTCTTGAAGACGAAGAGCATGTTCTCCTCCATGTACCACTGCGTCGGTTCGAAGATCAGCTTGCCGGCCTTCGAAAGTCCGCCGAAGAGGAAAATGGCCTGGGGCGAGGTCACCGTCACCACGTCGGCCAGCGCGCGGCCCAGCATTTCGCCCGTATAGCGGAACGCCTCCAGCGCAATGGGATCGCCCTGCTCGGCGGCGGCCGAGATCATCGAGGCGTCGAAGTCGTCGAAGGCGATGCTGCGCAGTTTGCTGGGGGCGTTCATCTTCGCCATCAGCTCGAACGCCGTGCGCTTGATGCCCGTCGCCGACACGTAGGTCTCCAGACAGCCCCTGCGCCCGCAGCCGCACTCACGGCCGTTGCGCTCGACGATCACGTGGCCGAACTCGCCGGCGAAGCCGTCGTGGCCGTAGACCATCTCGCCGTTGGCGACGAATCCCGAACCGAGCCCCGTGCCGAGGGTGATCATAATGAAATCGCGCATGCCCTTGGCGTTGCCGTAAATCATCTCGCCGATCGTCGCCGCGTTGGCGTCGTTGGTAATGAGCGTCTTCACGCCGCCGAAACACTTCGAAATATCGTCCGCCAGCGGGAACACGCGGCGCGACTCGTCGGGATTGGGGTCGCCCTCCTTAAACTTCCAAAGGTTCGCAGGGGTTTCGATCGTGCCCTTGTGGTAGTTGGCATTGGGCGCGCCGATGCCGATGCCCGTCAGTTCGTACTCGAACGAAAGGCTCTGCGCCAGAGCGCGCATCGAGTCGCAAAGGTCCTCGACATAAGCCGGATAGTCGTCAACATAAGGGTACTTCTTGGTCGAGATGACCGATTCGGCATAGAGGTCGCCGTTTTCATCCACGAGGCCGAAAGCGGTGTTGATGCCGCCGATGTCCACGCCGATCGCGAGTTTTTTCATATCGTGTTTCAGGTTAAAAGTTAGTTTTATCCTGTCAAAGTTAATCGAAAATTCGGCTACTCCAAAGTTTTTTCCTATTTTTGGGACAGTTTCCGACCCAAAAGTACCATTCAAGACTATGCAGACCAACGAGCAGATGCTCTCCGCCATCGAAAATTACCTCGCCCAGACCGAATTTCCGGCCGAACCGGAACTCCTATACGCCCCGATCGGCTATTCGCTCGCCGGGGGCGGCAAACGCCTCCGCCCCATGCTGCTGACGCTCTCCTGCGGCATCTTCTCCGACGACGTGAAACAGGCGCTGCCCGCGGCTGCGGCCGTCGAGGTGTTCCACAACTTCACGCTGCTGCACGACGACATCATGGACAACGCCGCCGTGCGCCGGGGCAAGCCCTCGGTCCATGCCAAATGGGGGCAGAACGTGGCCATCCTCTCGGGCGACGCCATGATGATCTACGCCTACCGCCTGTTGAGCAGCGTCCCGGCCAACCTGCTGCCGCAGGTGCTCTCGACCTTCAACACCATGGCGCTCGAGGTGTGCGAAGGACAGCAGTACGACATGGATTTCGAACAGAAACCCAAGGTCTCGGTGGTCGAATACATGCACATGATCGAGCTGAAGACCTCGGTGCTGCTGGCCGGATCGGTCGTGATCGGCGCGATGCTGGGCGGCGCTTCGGACGAGGACTGCCGCCGCCTGCGGCGCTTCGCCGTCGAGCTGGGGCTGGCATTCCAGTTGCAGGACGACCTGCTGGACAGCTACGGCGACCAGCGGCTGGGCAAAGCCATCGGGGGCGACATCCTCGAAGGCAAGAAGACCTACCTGATGATCACGGCGATGAGCCATGCCGACGAGGCGACGCGCGAGATGCTGCGCACGGCCTACCGCGACCCGGCGCTCTCCGACGCCGAGAAGATCGGCAAGGTGAAGTCGATCTACGACCGACTGGACGTGCCGCGCCTGACCGAGCAGCAGATCCAGCTGCGTTTCGAACGTGCGCTGTCGATCCTCGACACCCTTTCGGTGGCCCCTTCGCGGACGCAGCGCATGCGCGACTACGCCATGAGCCTGATGGACCGGAAAAACTGAACGATGAAACGCTACGACATTGAAATAATGGCTCCCGTCGGGAGTTACGAATCGCTCGCGGCCGCCATCCGGGCCGGGGCCGACGCCGTCTATTTCGGCGTCGGGAAACTCAACATGCGTTCGGCCTCGGCGGCCAACTTCACGCTCGACGACCTGGGACGGATCGTCGCCTCGGCCCGCAAGGCCGGGGTGAAGACCTACCTGACGGTCAACACGATCGTCTACGAAGACGAGATCGCCGACGTGCACGCCGTGATCGACCGCGCCAAAAAGGAGGGCGTCGACGCCGTGATCGCCTCGGACATGGCGGCGATCCTTTACGCCCGCCGGATCGGGCAGGAGGTGCACATCTCGACCCAGAGCAACATCTCGAACTCCGAGGCGGTGCGCTTCTACGCCCAGTGGGCCGACACGGTGGTGCTGGCGCGCGAACTGTCGCTGGAGCAGGTGGCGGCGATCCGCCGCCGGATCGTCGAGGACGACATCCGCGGCCCGCGGGGCGAACTGGTCGAGATCGAGATGTTCGCCCACGGCGCGCTGTGCATGTCCGTCTCGGGCAAATGCTACCTCTCGCTCTACGAAACCAACTGCTCGGCCAACCGCGGCGCCTGCCGCCAGCTGTGCCGCCGCAAATACACCGTCACGGACAAGGAGACGGGCGCGCAGCTGGACATCGACGGACGCTACGTCCTGTCGCCCAAAGACCTATGCACCATCGACTTCCTCGACAAAATGATCGCCGCGGGGGTCCGGGTGCTGAAGATCGAGGGACGCGCCCGCGGCGCGGAGTACGTGAAACGCGTGGTGGAGTGTTACGACCAGGCGCTCAAGGCGATGGAGTCCGGGACCTACACTCCCGCTTTAACTGCGGAGCTGAAAGAGCGGCTCCGCACGGTTTTCAACCGCGGTTTCTGGGAAGGCTACTACGCCGGACGCCCCGTCGTGGAGCACAGCCCCGCCTACGGATCGTCGGCCACCCAACGCAAAGTGTATGTGGGAAAGGTGACGAACTTTTACCGAAAGCTCTCGGTAGCCGAGGTGTCGGTCGAAGCGGCTCCGCTCGCTGTCGGGGAACCGATCTTCTTTCTCGGCGCGACCACGGGCGTCGCCGAACAGACGCTCACCGAACTGCACGGACCCGACGGACAGCCGGCAGAGTCGGTCGCCCAGGGGGAACTCTGCGCCATCCGCACGCCCGGCGTCGTCCGCCGCGGCGACCAGCTCTACAAATTCGTCCCCGCCGAAACAACCTGAAACCCAATACCGATGAAACCTCAACCGACCCAACCGGCCGCCTCGCAGCGGCTTCTTTCGCTCGACGCCCTGCGGGGCTTCGACATGCTCTTCATCATGGGATTCGCAGGACTGGTAACAGCCCTGTGCAAGCTCTGTCCCGGAGAATTTTCCGACTGGATGACCGCCCAGATGGGTCACGCCGACTGGAACGGATTCTTCCACCACGACACCATCTTCCCGCTGTTCCTCTTCATCGCGGGCATCTCGTTCCCCTTCTCGCTCGCCAAACAGCGCGAAAAAGGGATGAGCGAACGAAGCATCTACCTGAAAGTCATCCGCCGCGGCCTGACCCTCGTGGCGCTGGGATTCGTTTACAGCGGACTGTTCAAGCTCGACTTCGCCACGCTGCGCCTGCCGAGCGTGCTGGGCCGGATCGGTCTGGCATGGATGTTCGCGGCGCTGCTGTTCGTCAATTTCAACGTGCGCACGCGCGCCGTCATCGCCGCCGCGATCCTCCTCGGCTACGGACTGCTGCTGCAATTCGTCGCCGCGCCCGACGCCGGAGGGGCCGGGCCGCTGACCCTCGAAGGCAATATCGTGGGCTACGTCGACCGGATCGTCATGCCCTCGCACCTGCTGGGAGGCAGGGGATTCGACCCCGAAGGACTGCTGAGCACCCTCCCGGCCATCGTGACGGCCATGCTGGGCATGTTCACGGGCGAGTTCGTCCGCCGCTCCGAAGAGCGGACCTCCGGCAGCCGCAAGACGCTCTGGATGGCCGCCGGGGCGGTTGCGCTGCTGGCGCTGGCGCTCTGCCTCGACCCGTTGCAGCCGATCAACAAGAAACTCTGGACTCCGGCCTTCGTATTCGCCGCCGGAGCCTACTCGCTGGGCATGTTCGCGCTGTTCTATTATATAATAGATGTGTGCCAATGGCGGCGGTGGAGCTATTTCTTCAAGGTCATCGGCGTCAATTCGATCACGATTTACATGGTCCAGCGGATCGTCCGCGTGAGCTACACCTCGGAGTTCTTCTTCGGCGGGCTGGCTTCGAAACTCTCGCCCGAGGCGGCCGCCGTGGTCCTCTCGGCGGGGTACGTCGCCGTCTGCTGGCTGCTGCTGTGGTTCCTCGACCGGAAAAAGATATACCTCAAGATCTGACCGTCCCCCCAATGACGGGAAGGCGCATCCGAAAGGTGCGCCTTTTTTCATGCCACGGAAACCGGGAACGGCCAACTATCGAAAATTATTTATCGAATTTCAATAAATATTATTTGTTTTTCAAAAATTGTTTCGTATGTTTGCAGTGTCGAAAACAAAAAAGGCACCCCATGGAAATCGAAAAAGTCATCCGCATTCTGACCGTTTTTCTCGTCGTCGCGGCTTTCGCCGTGAAGGTCGCCACACATCTGATGTTCCCCCAGTCGCCGCACGGGTTCAACCTGCCGATCGCGATCGGCCTGCTCCTCTGCCTGACGAACATCTGGCGCAAAACCGGAAAACAAGAAGAGAACTCAAACGAATAAATCCCATGAAAAAACTCCTGATCATCGCCGCAATGGCCGCCACGGCCGTCGCCTGCACCCCGAAAACAGCCCCCGAGCTGCCGATGGAGACCTTCTTCCGCAACTCGGAAAAGTCGGACTACCAGATTTCGCCCGACGGAAAATACTTCTCCTACATGGCCCCCTGGGAGAGCCGCCGCAACATCTTCGTACAGCAGGTCGGGTCGGACGAGGCCGTGCGCATCACCTCGGAGAGAGAACGCGACCTGGCCGGATACTTCTGGGCCAACGACAGCCGCATCCTCTACCTCAAGGACACGGGCGGCGACGAGAATTTCCAGCTCTACGGCGTCGACATCGACGGCACGGACCCGAAGGCCTACACCGCCGTTCCGGGCGTGCGGACCACGATCATCGACCCGCTGGAGGAGATCGACTCGCTGATGATCATCGGCACGAACGAGCGCAACCCGCAGATATTCGACCCCTATCGTTTGAACCTCAACACCGGGGAGAAAACCCTGCTCTGCGAGAATCCCGGCGACGTGCAGGGCTGGCAGACCGACCACGACGGCAAGCTGCGCGTGGCCTACGCCATCGTCGACGGCGTCAACACCCAGATCCGCTACCGCGAGAGCGAAGCCGAAGAGTTCCGCCCCGTGCTGACGACCAATTTCAAGGAGGGGGTCAGCTTCGCGACGTTCACCCCCGACAACAGGATGGTGTATGCCATCACCAACCTCGGACGCGACAAGGACGCCCTCGTGCTGATGGACCCCGCGACGTGCGAGGAGAAAGAGGTGCTCTATACGAACGACACCTACGACCTGGCGGGCGTCTGGTACAGCGAAAAGGAGAAAAAACTGCTCGGCGTATCGTACGAAGGACACAAGGGGACGACGCGCCACTTCTTCGACCGTGAGGCCGGCGAGCTGTTCGGCCGCATGGAGCGCCACCTGCGCGGCTACGAACTGGGCATCGTCGGTTCGGACAAGGCCGAGGACAAATACATCGTCTACGCCGGCAGCGACCGCACGGCGGGCGCCTACTACATCTACGATGTCGCCGCCGACACGATGACCAAACTGGCCGACCTGTGCCCGTGGATCAAACAGGAGGAGATGGCCGAAATGCTCCCCATCGAATACACCGCGCGCGACGGCGAGCGCATCGAGGGTTACCTCACGCTGCCCGTGGGCAAGACCCTGCGCAACGCCAAAAACCTGCCCGTGGTGGTGAATCCCCACGGAGGTCCGTGGGCGCGCGACTCGTGGGGCTTCAACCCCGAGGCGCAGTTCCTGGCCAACCGCGGCTACGCCGTATTGCAGATGAACTTCCGCGGCTCGACGGGCTTCGGCCGCCGCTTCACGGAGATCGCCTTCGGCAAGTGGGGGCAGGAGATGCAGGACGACATCACCGACGGCGTGAACTGGCTGATCGGGAAAGGCATCGCCGATCCCGCCCGGATCGCCATCTACGGCGGCTCGTACGGCGGTTACGCCACGCTGCAAGGCATCGTCAAAGACCCCGACCTCTACGCCTGCGCCATCGACTATGTAGGCGTCTCGAACCTCTTCTCGTTCCTGAACACCATTCCTCCCTACTGGAAGCCGCTGCTCGACCAGATGTACGAAATGGTCGGCAATCCCGAAACGCAGCAGGAAATGCTGCGCGAAAACTCCCCGGCGCTCAACGCCGGGCGGATCAAGACCCCGCTGCTGGTGGTTCAGGGCGCCAACGACCCCCGCGTGAACATCAACGAGAGCAACCAGATGGTCGAGGCGCTGCGCGCACGCGGCGTGGAGGTGGACTACATGGTCAAGGACAACGAAGGCCACGGATTCCACAACGAGGAGAACCGCTTCGACTTCTACCGCGCCATGGAGAAGTTCTTCGGCAAGCACCTCAAGGGCGTCCGGCCCGAGGGCGACATCGTCCCCGAAAGCTGCCGCCGATAAAGGCAGCGGAAACAGAATCTGTGAACCACAACCATTCAAAATAAAAAGTTCAAACCCGGGCCGACCCGGAAGACGGCTCTCTTACCGGCCGCCGCGACGGAAAAGCCCATATGACAGTTGTGCGACGAAGGCCCGGAATTTCCGGGCCTTTTGCCGGAAAAGCCCGGAAAAATCCCTACTTTTGCTGTCGCAATGCACGCCGCGCCCCACATACCCCAGCGTCCTGCGGACGGACTGCCCATGCCCCAACGGCTCGGAGCCATTCTGGCCGTGGCCTTCGGCGTATCGCTCTCGGTGATCGACGGGACCGTCGCCAACGTCGCCCTGCCCACCATCGGGCAGCAGCTGGGCATCTCGGCGGCCGATTCGATCTGGATCGTCAACGCCTACCAGCTGGCCATCATGGTCTCGCTGCTCTCCCTCTCGGCGCTGGGCGACGTGGTGGGTTACCGCAAGGTCTACATCGGCGGGCTGATGCTCTTCACGGTGGCGTCGGTGGGCTGTTCGCTCTCCGGGTCGCTCCAGGCCCTCGTGCTGGCGCGCGTCATGCAGGGGTTCGGAGCCGCGGCCATCACCTCGGTCAACACCTCGCTGATCCGCTTCATCTACCCCAAGGCCCGGCTGGGACGCGGCATGGGCGTCAACGCCACGGTGGTCGCCACCTCGTCGGTGGCCGGGCCGACGCTGGCGGCGGGCATCCTCTCCGCGGCCGACTGGCCGTGGCTGTTCGCCGTGAACGTCCCGATAGGGCTGGCCGCCCTGGCGCTCAGCCGCCGGTTCCTGCCGGAGAATCCCGTACGGGTGCGCGAACACCGCTTCGACTGGCGCGACGCAGTGATGAACGCCCTGACGTTCGGACTGATGATGGCCTCGGTCGAGGGTTTCTCCCACGGGCTGGACCCGCGCGTGCTCTCGCTGGGCGTCGCGGCGCTCATCGTCGTCGGCTTCTTCTTCATCCGCGGCCAGCTGCGCGAACCGTATCCGATCCTGCCGTTCGACCTGCTGCGCATCCCGATCTTCTCGGTCTCGGTCGCAACGTCGGTCTGCTCGTTCCTCGGGCAGATGCTCGCCATGGTGGCGCTGCCCTTCTACCTGCAACAGGCCTGCGGCTACAACGACGTCGAGACGGGACTGCTGCTGACGGCCTGGCCCGCCGTGATCATGGTCGTGGCCCCGGCGGCCGGGCTGCTCGTCGAGCGCATTCACGCCGGGCTGCTGGGCGGCACGGGGCTTACGATGATGGCCGCGGGACTGTTCCTGCTGGCCTTCCTGCCGGAGCATCCGACCGATTTCGACATCATCTGGCGGCTGGTGCTCTGCGGCGCGGGATTCGGACTGTTCCAATCGCCCAACAACAGCATCCTGATCGCCTCGGCCCCGCCCGAACGAAGCGGTTCGGCGAGCGGCATGCTGGCCACCGCACGCCTCGCGGGACAAACGACCGGCGCCGCGCTGATGGCCCTGCTGTTCCACGTCGTGCCCGAAAACAGCACCCACACGGCCCTGCTGCTGGCGGGCGGATTCGCCGTCGCAGGGGCCGCCGTCAGCCTCGCGCGCATCCGCCTGCCCCTGCCCGAAGGGCTGAAGAGAATTAAAAATGAAAAATGAAGAATTAAAAATTAGTTTTTCGTATATTTGCTGAAAACAGCAACACTATGTTTTCAGCAAAAACCTATACCGCGCGCCGCCACGAGCTGCGCACGAAGATCGGAAGCGGCATCATCCTGCTCCCGGGCAATTCGCTCTCGCCGAACAATTATCCCAACAACGCCTACTACTTCCGGCAGGACTCCTCGTTCCGCTACTATTTCGGGCTGAACGTGCCGTCGGTCGTCGGCGTGATCGACGCCGACACGGGCGAAGAGGCGCTGTACGGCGACGATTTCACCGTCGAGGACATCATCTGGACCGGACCGCAGCCCACGCTGCGCGAAATGGGCGCCGGAGCGGGCGTCACGGCGACGTTCCCGATGGCGGAGCTTGAAAAACGGCTGCGCAGGGCGATCTCCCTGGGCCGCAGGGTCCACTACCTGCCGCCCTACCGCGGGGAAACCAAGCTCCAGCTGTCGGCGCTGCTGGGCATCAAACCCGCGCTGCTGCACGACTACAAGTCGGTGGACCTGATGTTCGCCGTGGCGGAGATGCGCGAGAAGAAGAGCGCCGAAGAGGTCGAGGAGATGGAACGCGCCTTCCGGATCGGCTACGAGATGCACACGACGGCCATGCGGATGTGCCGCCCGGGCGTCGTCGAACGCCAGATCGCGGGAGCCATCGAAGGCGTCGCCAAATCGCAGGGACAGGGCGTGTCATTCCCGTCGATCGTGTCGCAGCACGGCGAGACGCTCCACAATCTCAACGCCGACGGCGTGCTGGAGGAGGGCCGGCTGCTGCTGTGCGACGCCGGCGGCGAAACCGTCGAAGGCTACTGCTCGGACCACACGCGCACCTATCCCGTGAGCGGACGCTTCACCCAAAAGCAAAAAGACATTTACAACATCGTACTGGCCGCGCACGACCACGTGGCGCGCATCGTGAAGCCCCACATGATGTACACCGAGGTGCACAATGCCGCCTACATGACCCTCGCCGAAGGGCTTGTCGGACTGGGCCTGCTGAAAGGCCCGGCCGCCGACGCCGTGGCCGCAGGGGCGATGACGATGCTCATGCCCCACGGACTGGGCCACGGGCTGGGCATGGACGTGCACGACTGCGAGGCGATGGGCGAGAGGTCGTTCGACTACGGCTCGATCGCCGAACGGGCCGCCGAGTCGGGAACCTGCGTCTACCGCGCGGCGTGGCGGATCGAACCGGGGACCGTGATGACCGACGAACCGGGTCTCTACTTCATCCCCGCGCTGATCGACAAGTGCCGCGCCGAAGGGAAATACAAGGGCATCGTCGACTACGACGCGCTGGAGGCCTACCGCGATTTCGGCGGCATCCGCATCGAGGACGACATCCTCGTGACGGAGTCGGGCAGCCGCATCATCGGCGACCGGAAAATCCCCGTCACAGTCGAAGAACTGGAAGGCTTAAAAAGCCTTTTTTAGGGGCGACGGCAGGAATTGCATATCGGAGCCTGTACCGCGCTTCGGTCCTCTTTAAAACCCGGCTTTTAGCCGGAGCGGAAAAAGAATAATCTCAATAATACGACTATGGACAAAAAATGGACAATCGGCCTGGGCCTGCTGGGCATCCTGATCGTCTTCCTGCTGCTCTGGAATTTCGCTCCGGCCATCCAGCGGTGGCTGGCGAGCGTCTTCGTGGACATCATTCTCCTGCTGGCCGCCTTCGCGGCGGGATGGCTCTTCGGCCGTTTCGGAGGCAAACGCCGCCGCAGCGACGACGAACGCAACGCACGCAACATCACCCAAGCTCAAAAAAAGTAACGACCTCCATGAAAAAACTGATTCTGCTGATCGCGCTCGCACTTCCGGCCCTGCTGACGGCCCAACAGCGCGACTGGGCCAACTACGGCCGCTATGCCGAAGCCAATGCGCAGCTCACGACCCCGCCCGCGGTGGTGTTCATGGGCAACTCGATCACCGACGGATGGGACAACGCCCATCCCGAATTCTTCACGGCGAACAATTTCGCCTGCCGCGGAATCGGCGGGCAGGTCACCGGCCAGATGCTCTGCCGCTTCCGGGCCGACGTGATCAACCTCCATCCGCAGGCGGTGGTGATCCTCGCCGGGACGAACGACCTGGCGCAAAACAACGGGCCGATCGCCACCCAGCACATCGTCGAAAACATCATCTCGATGGCCGAGCTGGCAATGGCCGCAGGCATCCGGCCGATCATCTGCTCCGTGCTCCCGGCCGGAAAATACCCCTGGAGGACCGAGATCGAGTCGGTTCCCGAAAAAATCCGGGACCTGAACGCACGGCTGCACCGGTACGCCTCCGACCGCGGGCTGATCTGGGTCGACTATTACACGGCGATGGACGCCGGAGACGGCTCGATGCGCAGCGAGTACACCAAAGACGGCGTGCATCCCACGTCCGAAGGATACGACGTCATGGAGCGGATCGTTCTGCCCGCGCTGGCGCACTACTGTCCCGCGGCCGCAAAGTGAATCCGCGGTTCCGACAGACCGAAAAATCGCCCTCAAAGGGCGATTTTTTCATTCCCGAAGTTGTTTTTCACGAATAATTTGTATATTTATAGTCGGCTAACCGAAAAACCTTAAAACCATACGAGAATATGAAAAATTATTCAGCTAAAGAGATCAAGAACATCGTACTCATCGGCGCGCCCGGCACGGGTAAAACTACCCTTGCCGAAGCGATGGCCTTCGAGGGTAAGGTCATCGACCGCAGGGGTAGTATCGAGGCGAACAACACGCTCTCGGACAACACGGATATCGAGCACGAATACAAACGCTCGATCTATTCGACGATCCTCTTCACCGAATTCATGGACCGCAAGTTGAACATCATCGACTGCCCCGGCTCGGACGACTTCTGCGGAAGCCTCTTCTCGGCCTTCAAGGTCGGAGACGTGGGCGTCTTCCTGTTCAACGCCCAGAACGGCTGGGAGGTGGGCAGCGAGATTCAGGCCCGCTACGCCCGGCTGCTGCAAAAACCCGTGATCGGCGTGGTGAACCAGCTGGACGCCGAGAAGGCCAGCTTCGAGGCCACGGTCGAGTCGATCCGGGCTTCGTCGCGCGTGAAACCCGTCATCGTGCAGTATCCCGTCAACCAGGGTCCGGAGTTCAACGCCTTCATCGATGTACTGCTGATGAAGATGTACCGCTTCAAGGACAACGACGGCCACCGCGAGGAGCTGGAAATTCCGGCCGAAGAGCTTGAAAAGGCCCAGGAGCTGAACAAGGAGCTGGTCGAGATGGCCGCCGAACACGACGAGGCGCTGATGGAACTCTACTTCGACAAAGGCACGCTCACGCAGGACGACATCCGCTCGGGCCTGAAGATCGGCGTCTCGAAACGCGAAGTGATGCCCATCTTCTGCACCTCGGGCAAGCGCGACATCGGCACCAAGCGTCTGATGGAGTTCATCATCAACGTGGCGCCCGGTCCGCAGAAGGCCCCGGCATTCCTTTCGACCGAAGGCGAGGAGATCACGGCCGACGAGACCGCACCCGCCGTGGCATTCGTCTTCAAGAGCCAGGTGGAACAGCATATCGGCGAGATCACCTATTTCCGCGTCATCCGAGGCAGGATCGCCGAGGGAGCGGAGTTGGTGAACACCCGCACCGGAAACAAGGAAAAACTCTCGCAGCTGTTCGCCGTGGCGGGCAAGAACCGGATCAAGGTCACGGAACTCATGGCCGGAGACATCGGCTGCACGGTGAAGCTGAAGGGCACGCGGACGAACGACACGCTTTCGGCCCCGTCGGCTCCCGTGACGATCGAACCGATCGTCTTCCCCGAGCCCCGCTACCGCGCCGCCATCAAATGCAAGGACCAGGCCGACGAGGAGAAACTGGGCAAGGTGCTCAACGACGCCAAATTCGAAGACCCGACCATTCTGGTCGAATACTCCAAAGAGCTGAAGCAGACCATCATCCAGGGTCAGGGCGAACACCACCTGAACATCCTGCGCTCGCGCATCGAGAAGGAGAACAAACTCGCCTATGAATACATCGCGCCGAAGATTCCCTACCGCGAAACCATCACCAAGGTCGCGCAGGCCGACTACCGCCACAAGAAGCAGTCGGGCGGCGCAGGCCAGTTCGGCGAGGTGCACATGATCATCGAACCCTATTACGAGGGCATCGGCGAACCGAAGAACTACAAGGTACCCGGCAAGGGCGACATGGTGCTGAACCCCAAGACCAAGGAGGAATACGACCTGCCGTGGGGCGGCAAACTGCAATTCTACTCGGCGATCGTGGGCGGCGCCATCGACGCGCGCTTCATGCCCGCCATCCTGAAAGGTATCATGGAGAAGATGGACGAAGGCCCGCTGACCGGATCGTACGCCCGAGACATCCGCGTGGTGATCTACGACGGCAAGATGCACCCGGTGGATTCGAACGAAATCTCGTTCAAGCTGGCGGCCCGCAACGCCTTCAAGGAGGCTTTCCGCAACGCGGGACCCAAGATCATGGAGCCGATATACAGCGTCGAGGTACTCGTGCCGAGCGAATACATGGGCGCCGTGATGTCGGATCTCCAGAACCGCCGCGCGATGATCGCCGGCATGGAGTCGGACAAGGGATTCGACCGGCTGAACGCGCTGGTTCCGCTGGCTGAACTGTACCGCTACTCGACGACCCTTTCGTCGCTGACGTCGGGTTCGGCCACCTACTCGATGAAATTCGGCAGCTACGAGCAGGTTCCCGCCGACGTGCAGGAAAAACTGCTCAAGGCCTACACCGACACCGACGACGAATAACCCGGCAAAGGCCGGGCTTCAGGAGGCGAGAGGCCAGTCGGAACGGCACAGCCCATTCTGCGCCCGGCCCCGCTTAAAAGACCGGCTTCAGGGACCGCAGCAGGCCCTCCGCGTACCGTCCGGTTCCACGCCCCCCGCAAAGAGCCGGGTCCGGAGGCGGCACACAGGCTTCGGATGTCGCCATCCGGCGCTGCGCCCGATAATGCAAAAGCGGCGGACCGAATCATCGGTGTGGGATTAAAGTGATGTAACGACTTGATTTATCGGGTCGTTACATTTTTATATAGGAGAATAGGTAACGAAAAGGCAACGGTTTATTTTCAGCGTCTTGCGCTCAAATACCGCATTTCAAATAACCTACTGTAAGATACGAAAAATTTCCTGACCGGGCAAATTTCGGGACAACCTTTACCAATGTCAAGTCCCGGAGTGATTTGCTCCGGGACCTGATAAAGAGTTTGCTTTTTCGGACCAGTCCTCCGACAGATTTTCCGTAATCCGGATACACAAGTAGGCACGATCATCGAATGATACGTTGCCCGGTCTAATACATTTTGTCGATTTGTATATGCGGAAACATACTAAGATTTCCTTTGAAATTATGTAACAGACTAAGAAATAACAGTTCTGTTTCCCATGTATTCCTTTCCAGTTACAATCCAAATAAATTCGGATAAAAATTTTCGGTTAAATTTGTTTTTGTCTTATTTACAGCGTATTGCATTTCTTGGTGAGCTTCCCGGCCAAAGGTCAAGGCACGAGAGCCTCCGCCGGCCTTTGATCGAGCCGGTGCGGAGGCACGATGTGCCTAACACCTTTGGCTCTTACGAAAGCCGGGATTTCAGAACCCGAAAAAATCCTTCGGTAAACAGACTTTCCACAGCGGTCAGCGGGGCCACCGCATGTTCCTGTATTAGTTTACAAAGGCCAGAGGAGCAGTCTATTTTAAGCGGACTCCAAAGCCGCAAACAACATGTAGTATTCTCTCTGGGAAAATCCGTTTACCGGAAGGGTTTGCCTATGACACGACACTGTTGACATATTCAGTCTGGTGTTTCAACACGAAGTACAGCCTGTTGACCAGTTTGCGTGCGACCTTTACGATGGCCTTGCTCTTGGGCATTCGTTTACACTGTTCGGTAAAGAACAGGTTCATCGCCGGGTCTTGTCGTACTGCCACCCATGCAGCCTCTATCAGGTTACAGCGCATTACCGCGTGCTTTCGCAAGGTAATGTCACCCGTCCCGTCTTTCTCTCCGCTGCTATGGCACATCGGGATCATTCCGATATAGGCGGCCAGTTGCTCGGCATTGCGGAAGCGGGTAATGTCGCAAATCTCCGACAGAAACGCCATTCCCGTAGCCTGCCCGAACCCCGGAATGCTCATAATCAACCGCAGCGGTTCGCGAAACCGGTCCGTCTTGGCCAAGGTCCGTAAAGCCCGCGTCATCTCCAGTTTCTGACGGCGTAACTCCTCCCAATGACGGATCTGAATATCCAAAGCCTGACGGCCGCTCGGGGTGAGAGTCTCAACCTCTTTCAACCAGGCGAAAAAGCGTTTCGACCAGTTGGAGAAAGGTTCGAGGAACTCCTGCGGAATCCCGATGCCCAAATACCGAAGTTGAGACTTGATCCGGTTCTTCTGACGGGTCGTGTCTTTGGTGATCGAGTTCTTCAATCTTATCAAGGAACGCATCTCCAACGATACGCTGTCAGGCGTGTAAATGCCTTTCAGCTCGTTGGCCCGTAAACCCCGCGCCAGCTTGCCGCTGTCCACGGCGTCACTCTTTCGCAGCTTTTCGCTGCTCTTGGTCGGTACGTCGGCAGGATTAACCACAATGTTGTCGATCCCCAATGCCGTCAGACGTTCATGTATCCAAAATCCGCAAAATCCCGCTTCATATACCGAGCGATACTCGGCGCCCGGATAACTCCGAGTTAAAAATCCATGCAACGCTTCCGGACTCGGACGCTGGCTGAACTTCTTCAATACGGAGGTTTCGGACAAGACCGTAACCGACCAACTCTTCAAATGGACATCGATTCCTACGTAAATCTTTTGTCCCCTGAAACTAATTTCGTTTCTTTGTTCTCTCATGGCTATCGTCATTTTAGTTAGTAAAGGTTTCGCAACTTTAATCTAACCAAAATCTCGATAGCTTTTTGCAGCTATCCGCTATCATCGCGGTTTAAGCGGATTGTAAACATAGGTACTATTTTACACTCCTTTGTCGCATAAAATCCAAGAACAAAACCCTCTCAGACCGAGAGGGTTTTGTATTCATTAGGCGTATAACCGACCACCTTTTTGAACAGCCGGCTCAGATGGTGCGGATATTTGAAGCCCAGTTCGTAGGCGATTTCGCTGACCGATTTGCGGCCTTCGATCAAGAGTTCCTTGGCACGGTCGATGGTGGTCAGCTGGATGTACTCCTGCGCCGATTTCCCGGTCTCCTTCTTGATCAGATCGCCGAAATAGTTGGCCGACAGGTGCAGCCGATCGGCGCACCACGCCACCGAAGGCAGACCCAGCGACTGAGGCTTGTCCGACGTGAAATAGTCCCGCAGCAACTCTTCGAAACGGGTCAGCAGGTCCTTATTCACGTTTTCGCGCGTAACGAACTGTCGGTCGTAAAAACGGACGCAATGGTTGAGCAGCACCTCGATATTGGCCGCGATGATCTGTTTCGAGTGCTTGTCGATGGCGTGCTGCAACTCTTCCCGGATTTCGCGGAAGCAGTTGATGATGATCTGCTGCTCGCGTTCGGACATGTGCAGCGCTTCGTTCGACGAATAGGAAAAGAACGAGTAGTCGGCCATGCGCCGGGCGAGCGATGTTCCGCGCAGCAGATCGGGATGGAACATCAGACACCAGCCCTTATAGCCGTACGAGACTTTGCCGTCGTCGATGCCGGAGACTTGTCCCGGCGCGATGAAGACCAGCGTTCCTTCCCGGTAATCGTATTGGTTGCGCCCGTAAAGCAACGGCCCGCAGTTGATGTGTTTGAGGTAAATGCAGTAGAACCCGAAGTTTTTGAGACAGTGGCGCACGGATTCCAGTTCCGAAAAATCGACGACGCTTACCAGCGGATGCAGGGTTTCCACGCCCAGCAGTTCGTTGTAGTCCTGTACCGAATCCAAATTTTACGATCGTTCCCATATTCACTCGTTTTTCTACGGCAAAGGTAACCGATTTTCAGATACGCACAACCCTGTTCCGGCGGAATCCGTAATATCTATTCAGAAATTTCATGTGTATTATAATTGATATTCCTGCTCGTCTATACGATTCCTAAATTAATAAAAGCCGCGTATCACTTACACGATACGCGGCTCCACTAATTGCGATTAGGTACAATTTATAACCTTTCGGCAGATCTTCAGGATATATTGATAAACAGAAAGCCATCAACCATTCTCGACAAGTTAATATCCGTTGCCGAAGAGTAAGAACGTCGCAACTACTTCCCGAGCATCTTCTTCACTTCGGCGGCGACGGTAGCCCCGTTGTAGCCGAACTTCTCGTCGAGCACCGTGTAGGGCGCCGAGTAACCGAAATGATCCAGACCGTGAATCGTTCCCTTCTCGCCCACAAGGCCCAACAGGTTGATCGGCAGCCCCGAGGTCATGCCGTAGCGCGCAACGCCTACGGGCAACACGCTCTCCTGGTACGATTTGGGCTGGTCGCGGAACAGTCCCTCGCTCGGAACGCTCACCACGCGGACCGGAATACCCTCCGCAGCCAGCAGCTCGGCGCCTTCGACCAGCGTCGAGACCTCCGAACCCGTGGCGACCAGCACCACGGCGGGTTTGGCGGCGTCCATCACCACATAACCGCCCTTGGCGACCTGTGCGGCCTCCTCGCGGCGGCTGTCGCCCAACGTCGGCAGGTTCTTGATGTTCTGACGCGAGAGGACCAGCGCCACGGGGCGGTGCTCCTCGACGGCCAGTTTCCACGCCATGACGGTCTCTTCGCCGTCGGCCGGACGCAGCACGACCATCGAACGCTCGCCGTGGTGGTTTTTCAAATGCTCCATCAGGCGGATCTGCGCCTCATGCTCCACGGGCTGATGCGTAGGACCGTCCTCGCCCACGCGGAACGAGTCGTGCGTCCAGACATAGATCACGTGCAGACGCATCAGCGCCGAGAGGCGCACGGCCGGCTTCATGTAGTCCGAGAAGACGAAGAACGTGCCGCAGACGGGGATCACGCCGCCGTGCAGCGCCATGCCGTTCATCACGCAGGCCATCGTCAGCTCCGAGACGCCCGCCTGGAAGAATTTACCGGAGAAATCGCCCTTCGTGAACGCCTTGGTCTTCTTCAGAAATCCGTCGGTCTTGTCCGAGTTCGACAGGTCGGCCGAAGCGACGATCATGTTGTCGATCTTCTCGGCGTAGACGCCCAGCACCGCAGCCGAAGCGGCGCGCGTGGCCACCCCGGCCTTCACCTCGACGGACTTATAGTCGATCTCGGGGAGTTTGCCCGAAAGGAAATCGTCGAGCTTGCGCGCCAGGTCCTTGTGCTCGGTCCGCCACGACTTCTCGACGGCGGCCTGCTTGGCGGCCCACTCCTTCAAAGCCTCGCGGCGCTCGGCGAAGACCTCGCGGCTCTCCTCGAAGATGGCGAACGGATTCTCCGGATCGCCGCCCAGATTCTTCACCGTAGCGGCGAAATCGGCTCCGGCGGCCGTCAGCGGCTGGCCGTGGGTCGAAACCTTGTGCTCGAAACTCTCTCCGGCGGGACCTTTGGCACCCTTGCCCATGACCGTACGGCCGATGATAAGCGTCGGACGCTCCGTCTCGCTCTCGGCGGCGACGAGCGCCTCGCGGATCTCGTTGATGTTGTGTCCGTCGATCGACAGCACGTTCCAACCCCATGCCTCGTATTTCATGGCCACGTTCTCGGTCATCACCTCGTCGACCTTCGTCGAGAGCTGGATGTTGTTCGAGTCGTAGTACATCACGAAATTCGACAGGCCCAGATGGCCGGCAATGCGGCCCACGCCCTGCGAAATCTCCTCCTCGACGGCGCCGTCGGAAATATAGGCATAGGTCTTGTGCGCCATCCACTCGCCGAAGCGCGCGGCCATGAAACGCTCCGCGATGGCGGCGCCCAAAGCCATGGCGTGCCCCTGCCCCAGCGGGCCCGAGGTGTTCTCCACGCCGCGCAGCACGTCCACCTCGGGGTGGCCCGGCGTCACGCTGCCCCACTGACGCAGCGACTGCAAATCCTCGGTCGAATAATGTCCCGCCAGCGCCAGCGTCGAATAGAGCATCGGCGACATGTGGCCCGGATCGAGGAAGAAGCGGTCACGGTAGGGATAAGTCATATTGTCGGGATCGTAGCGCAGGAATTCCGCGAAGAGCACCGTGATGAAATCGGCACCGCCCATAGCGCCGCCGGGGTGGCCCGACTTCGCCTTTTCGACCATTGCTGCCGACAGGATGCGGATGTTGTCGGCTACGCGCGTCAGTTTCGAGTTCGTTGTTGACATATTGAAAAGTCGTTAGTCCCCGGAACCTGCATCAGCGCATGTCGAAATCGATGATGATCGGGCGGTGATCCGAAGGATGCCAGAAATTGCGCAACTCCTGCGGATCGCGGACCGGCGTAGTGTACTCGTCGCTTACGATCCGTGCACTGACGATCCGATCGTAAAGCGGACGAGTGCAGTAAACATAATCTATCCGGGAACGTCGGCCGGTCGTCGTCTGGAATTCGCCGGGATATTTCGCTGCGATCACATCCACATACGGCGTGTACTGACGTATATAATCATGGACCAGAAAGGCGGTCGTATCCTCCGGAAATCCGTACTCGTAATTATCGACGCGCGATTTGGAGTTGAAGTCGCCCATCATCATCCACAGTTGTTTTTCCGCACCGGGAACCGATCCGATCGTATGGCTGCACACGTATTCGATCTCCGTCCGGCGGAACTTGTCGCCCTCACGAACCGCGGCGCTGGCCTTGCGTTCCTGCTTGTCGGTCAGACCGAACCCGTAGACCTGCGGCCACGTATGCAGCGAGACGATATTGAGCGTATGACCGTTTTTCCGGATCTGCGCCCATCCCGCACCGTGGGAGACAATGCTGTCGGGAACAGCCCCGATCAGACGGGCCACGTTCTCGATCGGGTATTTCGACGTAATGACCTGCGGGAAATTGTCGCGGTGTCCGCCCTTATACCAGTATTCATGTCCGTAGCGCCGGGCCAGTTCGCCCCAATGTTCCGGCAGATAGGCTTCTTCGGGCTTTACCTTCTCGTCCGAGGCTGTTCTGTAGTTGCTTACGGCTTCGCACCACACGCAGACGTCGGGATTCTGGGCGCTCACCCAATCGACGAAACGCGTATAGTTGTCGCCCTGCCCCGACCACATGCCGTTCTGGATGTTCCAGTAGAGCAGACGCAGATTCGTTTCATCCGCTTGCCGCTGCGCACATCCCGGCAGCAGGGTCAGGACGAACAGACCGACGGTCGCGGCCGCTTTGATTGCTGTTTTCATTGCTGTAGCCGCTTCGTTCAGTTTGCCGTATGATCGAATGTAAACGCCTCCCACGGAAGTTCGGCATCCTTTTCGTTGTCGAGAACGTCATTGGCATGCACCAGCATCGGGAAGTCCTGCAGGGATACCTGCCCCAGTTCCGCTTTGCGGTAAATCGCCTTTGCGACCCGGCGCGCCACGACCAGCGATTCGAGTGTCACACCGGCCAGAATGTCCATCGCTTCGGCGTAACTCTTCCCCTCACCGAGCAGAATGCCGATTTTGCGGGTCCGACCGCCGTAAACCGTCACATACAGATCTCCGATGCCGATATTCTCGCAGTCTTCGGTCGCCTGCTGTATTTTAAGCAAACGGCGCATCTCCTTGACCGCTTGATAGAACGCTCCGGCCTGCGAGTTATAGTGTAACCCGGCATCCGCGCCATGATGGCGATTGACCAAACCAATGGTCATGGCTACGGCCAGCGCATACGCGTTTTTCAACGCCACGGCGCTCTCAAGACCGATCACGTCATGGGTCAGCGAAATGTGATAGTAGGAGGTCGAAAGCGTCTCTTTGAAGAGCCGGAGGGCCGCGGTGTCCTTGCCGCAGAAAGCCACCTCGGTCTGGTCGTGGAATACCAGTTCATAAGAGGTGCAGGGGCCGCCGACCGCACAGACCTCCCGGTCGATACCTCTTTTCTTCAACTCCGACTGCCAATAATCGGGATAGGAAATCAACGTTCCGTCTTCGAGATTGATAAGTCCCTTGGTGACCGACAGCACCGGCAGCCGGGGATCGAGATTTACCAGTATCTCATTCAGGAACCAATCCACGCCGAATGACGAAACCCCTCCGATGACGAAATCGGCTCCGGAGACAGCCTCCGCGTATTCCTCGATCTGATAATATTTTACTCCGGCGGGGAATGCTCTGTCGAATTTGGGATGTTTGTTGCTGCGGCGGCATTCGTCGATAATGTCGCGGTCGAGGTGCGTGCCTACCAGACGCACTTCGTGACCGTTTTCGGCGGCAGGGAATGCCAGTGCGGAGCCCATCATGCCGGAGCCGATGATTGTGATTACTTTTTTCATGATAAATTGAAGTTATGGATTGTGTGTTTTATCTGATCAGGTTGCAGGCGCCGTTGCGGGCGGTTTCCGCTGTCCGGAGCGCATCGAGATACGTCTTGGTCCTATCGGGGAAATTACTCGAAATGAAATCCACCTTATGTTTGACGGCCCAGTCCACGATCTCCGGATTGTCTACGATCCAGAGTGTCGATTCCACGCCGATCTCGTTCATGCGGTCGATCAGTTCGGGCCGGTTCATAAACACATATATGCTGTAAGAGAGTTGGAATCCCTCCTTTTTCGCAACATCGGCATCGATGGGCGTCCAAAGCGAATTGGAAATATACAGCGTCTTGTTCTTCGGGGCCAGGCGTCGGAATTCCCTGCAGGCATGCTCGCTGAAAGAGGTGAATTCCATTTGGTCCAGCATATTCAGCTTCTTGCAGAGCATCACGATTTCCTCGACGATTCGGGTTTCGATCTCGGGCGTTTTGTGTTTCTTCAATTCCAGAATCAACTTCGTTTCGGGAACCTTCCGGCCCTGGTTCAGAAATTCGCGGAGCGTAGGTATCCGGTTGCCGCCCGGCAGTACGAACCTGCTGATTTCCGCATACGTGTTCTTCTGGGCGTCGAGCCGGTCGCCGATTTTCGGGCCGTGGACGACGATCAGCTCGCCGTCGGCTGTTCGGTTGACGTCGAATTCCACACCGTAGACACCTAACTGCTGTGCATTGATCAGACTCGATATCGTATTTTCATCCGATCCCGGCGTCGTGTAAAAGCCGCGGTGCGCGACCAGACGGGGTTGTGCGGAAACGAATGCCGCACCGACGAGCGCAAGGCCCGCCAACAATAGTTTTTTCATTTTCCGAATAATTTGGAGTTCGTATTTTTTCGTGTTATTTTTCGTCGTTGTAACCGTTGTTCGTCAGGGTCAACGTCACTTTGGTTCCGTATCCGGCGAACATCCAATCCGCGAGGTTGTCGGCCGAGATGACGATCTCCGTACCTTGTTTGTCCGTCACGGTTCCGGCAATCTTGCAGTCGCTGACGGTGAAGCCCGCTTTATTGGGACGCCCGGCGAGCATGCCTACCGATTTGCCGCCCTTGGGACAGCCGACATAGGCCGAAGCTGTCGTCCGGCAGTCATTCACAATGCTCGCAGCACCTCCGTTATTGCCGAATATGCCGCCGAAGTAGTTGTTGGCACCGGCTTGCGCAGCCGAAATCCGTCCGCTGAAAGTGCATCCTTCGACCAGTCCGACACAATCCTTGTCGGCCATGGCCACAATACCGCCTATCACGACATCGCGTGTGGTGGCGTCCGTACTTTCGATCGTTCCGGAGAACGAACATCCGCTGATTCGGTAAGCGCCCTGCACATGGGCTACGATGCCCGACGCGCGCACTTTCGACGGCCCGGCAATGCCGATCGTGCCCGTACTGGAGCATTCTTCGACGATGAGCCGGTAGTTCGACGTTTCGCCAGGAACGAGTTGCTTGCTGACCGTCTTGCCCGCAATGCCGCCCATGAAGTTCCATCCCGAATTACTGCCGGCATTGCTGAAGTCGGCAGTATTGTGGCAACCGGCAATCGTGTACAGCCCGTCGTCTTCCTGAACGGCTCCGACAAAGCCTCCGATCATATAAAGAGCAGGCGATGAAAACGAGATATTTCCGGAGTTCCGGCAGTTGCGAAGCGTCACGCCGTTGAAAGCCTTCCCGACGAATCCACTAAGGATCATGGTGCGCGACGTGGCATCGGCAGCGTCGGCAACGACGATTTCGGCCTGGTTCGTACAATTTTCGATCGTCGCATTGTCGGTTTCGGCCGCGAATGCTCCCAGATGGACCTCGCTGTCATCACTGCGTACCGATTCGAAGCGTCCGGCGACGGTCAGATTCCGGACCGTGCCGCTGAGACGTCTGAACAGACCGACCTGCTGCGCGTCGCCGCGATAATCGATCGTGAGCGTCCTGCCGTTTCCGTTGAACGTGCCCGAAAAATTCGGCAAAGGTGCGAGCCCGTCCAGCGTCAGATCGCAATGGAGCACCACCTCGCCGTTACCGTCGAGAAAACGGCGCCCCGACGGATCGGTGGCGAGCGATTCTGCGAAAGCCTCGAAATCCGTCTCGCTGCGAATACCGTCGTAGACCTTGTAAGCCTGGTCGATCTTTTCGATCAGCCACTTGGGATAGTTCGAACACAACGTGCGAAAACGCTTGTAATTCGCAATGTAATAATTTACGGCAGCGGTCGAATAAACAGCATTGCCGTCGCCCGCGCGCTGATCGACGTTGTAAACAGACAAAGCCACACCCGCTTTTTCGTACTCCTCGAGCGACCGGGAGCCCGTTCCGCCCGCAGCCGCCTCCATTCCGCTCGTTGCCGAAAGGTTGGCCCATCCGAAGCCGAGCGTGCCGTATTCTTTTCCGGAACGCGACGAGTTCATGCCGATAGGCACATCGGCGATCACGGCGAAATTGTGCGCAGCCTTCATTGCATCGAGGTTGAATCCCGTGCAGATCAGTTCGACGAAATGCTTCGCTTTCATCTCGGTCACGATCTCGCATGCACGGCGTGCCGCATTGACCACATATTCGGGCTGGGCATAGGGCTTGTCCACACGCTTGACGTCGAGCACCAGACGTGTACAGTTGCCCTCGACCATCACCCGGCGGATAAACTCTTCGAGCGTAGGCAACTCCTCGCCGTTCGACAGCCGTCCTGCGGCGCGCAACTCTGCCACGGTAGCCGTCCACGGTTGCAGGTTATTGACCTTGCAGTCGCCATCGGCATGCGCCACGATGATGTCGTCATCCTTGGTCCAGTAAATGTCGCACTCCATGCCGTAGCATCCCAGACTCATGGCGTACTCCAATGCCGCCATCGAGTTGTCCGGCGCACCGCATTCGGAGGCGCCTCCGCGGTGTGCGACGATGGTATTGGAGCACGCCGCCGGCTTCATGAATCCGTCATCGACCGGAATACTCGGATCGGGAATCCTGCTCCAATCGGGCTGATCGGGCCATTCGTCTTTCGTACAACCGGCGAAAGCGACGGCCAATGTCAACAGGCATATGATTTTTCGTATCATGATTCTTTTTTTGATTTGTTCCTTATTTATAATTCTTCACGCAGCGTATCGCAGCACCCGAACCGTTGCCCAGATCGAATCCGTCATTCAGCGTCATGTCGGTTTTGGTGTGCCCGCTAATGTATATGCGCCAGAACGAAGTTTTCTTGGAGGTATACTGCCCCAGAAGCGGAATCCACGCATAGAATCGGGGATCGCTGGAGGTAGCGCCGTAATTATATCCGGTATCGTAGAGGCGCCATCCCTGAATGAACATGTTGAATCCAAAATCTGGCGCCAGCGGCGATATGGGCGATCCGGAGGAATAGGTATTCCATGAAGCGTCGAACAGAATCGTCGACAGATTGGCGATCGAACCTCCGCCGATGGCCTTATAGCTGGCCGACGACTCGGCAATTTCGTACCGCGAACCTTTCGAAGCCTGCGCTGCGGCCCAGATCAGGTCTCGCCAGTCCTGAAGGTTGGCGATATGCCAGCCATAGGGACAAATTCCCTGTATCTGCATCTTCAACACGGGATGATCGGCCTCGGCTTTCGCATCGTCATCAGCTGCCGCAAGCGTTGCCATGAGGATGTTTTCGATCGTAACGGAGGTTCCGGTAGCATCGACCAGCACGGCTCCCGGCTCGCCGTAAGGCGAAACGATCTGATAGGCATTGTTCAATGCTCCGTTGGGCAGCCCCGTAACAGCCTCGAAAGAGGAGTACAGCCGGCCATATTTGGAAGCCAGCGGGGTTCCGTCGTCCGCCCGAAGCTCTTCGATGCTGCCGCCGTTTTCGGCCGTATCGTAAGCCGGATTGCGAACGTCGTAGGGCTGGGTCGTATCGCTGGGTTTGCCGTATCCTCCGGTCTTCGTGCCGCCGACGAGTCCCGATCCGAGTTTGATGGCCCCGATGCCGGGCCCGCCGTTCCAATGCAGGCTGACGGTCATCCATGTCTTGACTCCGCCGGCCGCCGTCGGGTAATCCTTCGTAGGATAGTTCGCAAGTTCTTCGTCGGGCATGCAATTGGGCGTGTTGTTCTGACGCACCCAGTTCCACGTACCCGCAGCGAAATCCACCGTCAGCGTACGATAGCCGTTCGCCTCGATTTTCAGATCCGAGGCCGTGACATTCCCGTCCCAATTTTTCAGTTCGCCGTCGGCACCGAGATACCAACCCGGATCGCCGGCCCGTGAATCCTTGTTGATGCAGACCAGATTGTCCTCCGTGGCGAAGAAGAATCCACTGGCAGAATAGGAATTGTCCGACTCCCGTTTCATCTGCAACGCCGTGGCGGCCTCTTCACCGAGTGCCGAGCCGTAAACATAATAGTATTCCGCCTTTTTAAGCTGTACGACGGGGATATTCACCGATGCTTTGCTCGTCTGGTCGTCGCCCACGGTGATCGTCAGCGTCGCCCGGCGATCCCGTTCCATGTCGTCCCACGGCTCGGCGGTCAGCATCAGCAAACCTTCGCCGCGATGCTCGGCGGTCAGCCATCCCTCGGAACCGCCCTCCTCGTAAGCGATCGAATAGGCATATTTGTCGCCCATATTCGTGGTATAGGCCAGATCGACAGGATCGCCCTGAAAAGAGATCTCTACCGATTCGAGCGCCGGAACCACCTCGGCATCGGCCAGTTCACCGTACTGGAGCAACTCGTAATCCTGCACCGTGCCGTCCTCGGCCGTAATGCGCACCGTACACCGGCGTCCGTATCCAGTATTGGGCAATGCCGTCAATTCGAAGCCGGATTGCGTCACGGCGACGGTATTCGGTCCGGTGACCTCCGTATACTGCGAAACGACGGGTACCCGCTGAATCATCGCCCACGGCCCGGTCTCATCGACTGCCGGCGTCCAGTCTACGAGTTCCGCCTCCCACTTCATGTGAGATACGCGGGTCCCGACTTTGACCAGCACCACCGACGTGATGTTGCTGTTCCCCGACACGGACGCAGTCCCGTCCGCCTCGAACGCTTCGATCTCAGGACTGATGCGAATCCGTGTCGTCCGGTCTTCCAGATCCGTATGGTCCTCGTAGCAGGCTGTCAGAAGCAGCGCCGCCGCAGTCGCCAGCCCCCTCCCGATATATTTCTTGAAATTCTGTCTCATGTTCCGTAATTTTAGGTTTTCGATCAATACCATCCCTCCGTTTGGGCGAGGTTCGAATTCTTGTCGCGGGCGCTCTTGCTGATGGGCCACAGCAGAATGTTGACAGCATCCTTGCGCGCCTTCAGATCTGCATTGTACTCCCATATCCGGTCGAGGCGGATCAAGGCCCACCAGACGACGCCTTCGCAAGGAAACTCCAGCAAGTATTCGTTGCATAATGCTTTCAGGACATCGCTTTGCGTGGCGGAAGTATAGAAATTCTCCTTTCCGTACGCCCGTTTGGCAATGATGTTCAGCGAGGCCAGTGCCCCCGTATAGTCCCTGCGGTAATATTTCAGCTCGGCATCCAGCATTACGGCAAGGGCATAACGATAGTAGAGGATGTCGCAGTCCCGGATCATCGGACTGCTGTCCGCGTTGCCGATGAACTTGTTCGGCCACGTGACCACCGCCTTGTTTCCTCTTCCGTAGGGTCCCTCGCCAAGATTGGTCTTCACGCGCATGTCGTTGTTTTCCGTCTGACTTTTGTGCAGCAGTTCGAGGTATTCATCGCCATAGTCCAGATATTGCACGGTCGTATTCGTCGGTACGGTCACTGGGGCATTGGGATCGATAGCACCGTCGGAAAAGGCGAAATAGGTCGAAAATCCCCCGGTCTTGTTTTCATCGCGGCTGTTGTAGAGCGCGAATACGACTTCGTTCGAATTCTTGTTGTTCGAACCGTATCCGTCGAATATCTTGGCATAATCGGTCAGCAGTCGGTTGTCGCCGGCCTTGATTCCGATGGCTGCAAGCGCCTCCCCGGTCATCGTCAGGTAGTTGTCGCCGCCGTTCTGCACCGCATACATCCACAGCGCGTATTCGGCCTTGAGCATGTTGACGGCATCCGCGGTAGCCAGGTATTTATCCGTTCCGAGACTGCCTGCATTTTTGACAGCCAGATCGATGTCGGTCCCGATCTGGGCGTATACCGAGGCTTTGGGCGCACGGCTCGGATAGGCTTCGGGCTGTGCGACCGACTCGATGGGATTCAGGTTCAAAGGAACGTCGCCCCATAACCGCACGGCCCAGAAATAGAGATAGGCACGGGCGAACGCCGCCTGTCCGATCGCCCAGCTTCGTTTCGTATCGGTCATGGCGACCGCAGGCGCGTATTTGAGTACGGCATTGGCCTGATCGATCGCCGTATAAAGTTTCGACCAGCTGACGGCGTCCGTCGTGGAGGACATGGTATTCTGCACTACGCTCCGCAGGTCCGCGAGCCAGATCATCTCCGTGCGGCTGTTCCGCCACATGTATTCGCCCACGCGCAGCTCTCCCCAAGTCAGAACGTTGACCTGATCCTGGACAAAGTTGTCCCGCATGGCGGAGTAGATGCCGTAAGTGGAATTCTCGACCTGAATGGACGTTTTCCACATATTGCTCACGGAGAGTTTGTTGTCCTGCATGATGTCCAGGTCGCCGTGGCAGGAGACAACTCCCGCGGCAATCCATACGAGCAGGACCGATCTTATGTTTTTATAATTCATGGTTGGTTGTTTTAAGGTCTGAAACGTTAGAAAACCAGTTTGAGGCTGAAGATGATCTTGCGCGGAACCGGCATCATATTGGCGGTGATGTCGGAATTGGAATTGCTGGTCGAAACGGGCGTATACATGCCTGCGCTCGCATTGGACCCGATGCCGCTCTCCGGACTGATGGCCCCCGTAACTCCCGTCCAATAACAAAGCGTGTTGCCGGTTACGCCCACCGTCACTTTCCGGATGCCGATTTTGCGCAGCCAGTGTTCGGGCAGGTCGTAGTAGAGCGAAACGTCACGCAGACACAGATAGTCGGCTTTCTCGACCATGAAATCCGACTGGCGCCAGTTGCGGTTGCCCCAGTCGGAATCGTTGGGGAAAAAGCGGGCGTACTTGGCACCCGTATCGCCGGGATGCTGCCAGCAGTCGTATGCGATACGGCCGATCGTCGAGTTGCAGTTGCCCATGGTGTTGCGCAGCAGATGGGCCTTCATGCCGTTGATGATCGAATGTCCCAGCGCAAAGTCGCAGTAGACATTCAACGAAAGCCTCTTGTAGCGGAACGTATTGTTGATACCTCCCGTCGAGTGCGGCATGACATTGCCCAGATAGAATTGGTCCTCCTCGTTGATAATCTCTTCGCCGTCCTTGCGCGCGGAACCTTTGCGGTTGCACCATTCGTAGTCACCGGCATCTTTGCGGCCCTTGATTATGCGTCCGTCGCTTACACGGTAACCGTTCGACTGTTCGTCATAGAGTGCTGCGTCGGCTTCAGCCTCCGTTTGGATGATATGGTCGATCTTATAGCCGTATATGCGTCCCAGCGGTTCGCCGACGGCAGTACCGCCGAAGCGGTAACCGCTCTCGGACGCTTTGTATCCGCCGATACGGTATGCACGTCGGCCCGTCGCACGGCCGTCCGCGTCGATCTCGTCGTAGCCGTACTCCTCGGGCAGCGACAACACCTTGTTGCGGGTAAACGAATAGGTGATGTCGGTCGTCCAGCTGAAATGTTCCTTGCGGATATTCACCGAACTGAGTTCGACTTCCACGCCGTAGAACCGGGCGCTGCCCACGTTCGCCTTGACTGACGAATACGGACCCGTATCGGGTACAGAGATGGAGAACAGCATATTGTCCGTATGTTTGTTGTAATAGTCGAACACAAAACGCAGCCGGTCTCCGAAAAATCCCAGATCCATACCGAGGTCGAGCTGCGTGGTAGTCTCCCATTTCAGGGCCGAGTTCGCCATAGCGGACGGCAGCAATGTCGTATGTCCGTGGTACGTGCCGGTCGCAAATGCGCCGTATGCATCGTAAAGCCCGATGCCGTTGTTGCCGGTCTGACCGTAGGAGGCACGCAACTTGAACGTATTGGCCGTCTTCTTGGCATTGCGCCAGAACGGTTCCTCCGAGATGACCCATGCCACCGAACCGGCCGGGAAATAGCCCCACTGATTGCCGACGGCAAATTTGGAGGACCCGTCGGCACGAAACGTTCCCGAAACGATGTAACGGTCGTCGTAATTGTACGATGCCCGCGCGAAATAGGAGATCATCGCCTGCTTCTCGTCCTGATTGCTCGCCGTGAAGATCGAACCGGAGCCGAGTACGGGTACATCGTCCGACGAAGCCCCTTTCGCATTGGCTTTCACCTTCCAGTAATTCTGAGACATGTACTCGTAACCGCCGGTGACGTTCAGCGTATGCACGTCACGGAATGTCTTGTCGTAATTGAGATGGGCTGTGAAGATGTCCCGGGTGGTTTGCTCGCGGGTTTCGGTAGTGTTGCGCTCCAGCGAGACATTGTTGGGAGTGCCGTTGCGCTCTCCGTAGGCGTAATAGCTTCCCCTATAGGAGTTATCGAAATAGTTGTACTGCGCGAAAGCCGTCAGTCCGTCGGTGATGTTCCATTTGAGTCCGAACGTTCCCGAAGCCCGGTTGATGGCCTGTTCGCGGTCGTAGAACGACTCGTACCATCCCGCACTGTGGGCGTTGCCGTTGGAACTAAGCTGACACCAGTCACCGTTGTCGTCGAACTCGCGCGCCGTGGGTGCGGCTATGATGCCTCGGCCGATGGCCTGATAGTAATTGTCGATGAGCGGATGCTTTTTCTGGCGCGACAAGTCGAACGTAGTCGATGCTTCGAGGTTCTTCGTAATCTTGAACGACGTACTGCCGTGCAGGGTGAAGACTTTGTAACTGCTCATCGCAACCATGCCGTCGTCGCCGTGATAACTGACCGATGCGGCATATTTCAGTTTGTCGGTACCCCCGTTTACGCCGATGTACTCCTTGTGCCAGAATGCGTCGGTGAACCACTGCGACTGCCAGTCGGTATCGGTGAAGATAATCACCTTGTTGGCATCCAACGGATCGTACATCCATTGATAACCTGCCGGGACCGGCTGCCCGTAATCGAGATAACGGGTCGAATAGTTGGCGTTCGGAGCCGTATTTCCCGTACCATAGGCATTGGGGCCCGAAAGCATGGCCTTCGCGTTATGCTCGATGCCGTTCGCATAGGCTTTGCTGATAACGGGACGCAGAAAATTGATGTATTCGCGGGCATCCATGAAATCCCATTTGCGCGAAGGAGACGAACAGCCCAGCTGAAGGTCGAACACGATCTGAGGTCCCTTTGCCAGCGAACCTTTTTTGGTCGTGACCAAAATTACGCCGTTGGATGCCCGGGCACCATAGATACTGGCCGATGCGGCATCCTTGAGGACCTCCATCGACTCGATGTCGTTCGTGTTGATACCGGTCAGATCCTCGCGCAGAGCTCCGTCCACGATGTAGATCGGATCGTTGCCCATCGTGATGGACGATCCTCCGCGGATCATCATGCGGGGGGACTCTCCGGCTATGGCGTTGCTCGTCTGTACATGCAGACCCGCAACCCGGCCTTTCAGTGCATCACCCACGGTTGCGGCCGGCGCATTGTCGAGGACCTCGCCGCTGACTTTCGAGATAGCGGTCGAGAGCGTACGGCGCGATTGCGTGCCGTAACCGATCACCACCACTTCATTCACCAGTGTCGAGCTTTCTGCCAGCGTCACGTCGATCTCCGTCCGGGCTCCTACCTTTTCCCGGCGTTCGTCGTAACCGATATACGAAAAGACCAGCGTATCCCCGGACTTCGCCCTGATCCGGAAATTTCCGGAGGCATCGGTCGTCGTCCCGACCATCGTCCCGTCGATCAGCACGGTGACCCCGACAAGCGGCAGTCCGTTCGGGCCTTTCACTTGTCCGGTTACGGTTGATTCCTGCGGTGACCCGGCGGCCGAAGGCTGAGACGGGACTTTCGTAATCAGAATACTTTTATCGTTGATGATACAGTTCACGCCCTGACCCGCAAAGATGCGGTCCACAACCGCTTGCAGTTCTTCGTTCCGGGCCTGGATGTTCACCGGAGCTTTCATGTCCACATCGCCGGCCTTGACCGAGAGCGAATATCCCTGCTGCTGTAGTGCGATCACTGCCTGCTGGATCGTTGCGTTCTTCAGGTTCAGGCTGATCCTCCGCGTCTGGGCATGCAAAGGAACGGTACAGACCATGCACACCGCGGCGCAAAGAATCCATAACCGGCTCCGGGTGTGAAAAGTGAATGTTTTTTCCATAGATGAAGTTTTGAGTTTATAGGTTGTTTTTATCGGATGGTCATTTCTTGTAAAGATGAATAATCTCCCCTTCACGGCGGTGTCTCATGTCACCGTTCTGCTCCAAAATGGAGAGAATCTCGTCCAGTGTTTCGTGATTTATGAAAACAGAATAATAGCGTTCGTCGGCCAGTTGCTGGCTGTCGATGACGATCTTCACGTCAAACGTGCGTTCGAGTTGCCGGGCGATATCCGAAAGCCGTGAATTGATGAATGTCAGATGACCGTCGTCCATGCCGTTGGCGAACGTCCCGCCGGGAAACCGCATCGACGTGACACGCCCCGACCGTTTGTCTACTTTGACCATGTCGCCCGGAGTCATCTGGATCTTGCAGTTCTGTTGCAGGTTTTTAGTCTGCATGTCTATAGTACCCGAAAGCAAAGCGATCTCCACTTCACTGTCATTCACATAGGAACTGACCCGAAACGAGGTGCCGTGCACCAGAATATCGACGTCGTCGGCCGAGAGCACGAAACTGCGCTTGGGATTTTTGGCGATGTCAGCATAAGCCTCTCCGCAGAGAAACACCCGCCGCTCCTTTCCGGCGAACCGGTCGGGATAGATCAGCCTGCTTCCGGAATTGATGACGATCTGCGAGCCGTCGGCAAGAACCACGCTCCGGGTCTGACCGTAAGGAGCATAGATTTCCTGCCATTTCGGAGCGAAGTGCATATGCCCGACCAGTGCATAAAGCGCGACGGCCAGAACAGGAATTGCGATCATTGCCGCCACGACCGCGACCTTTCTGAATATCGGCCGGACACCTTGCAGCGACGGCTGTGCGACACTCCGGAATCCGATGCGTTCCCGTACGCGGATATACGCCTTCTGCACCCGGTCCTGAGACATGTCAGGCGACAGCGCATCCCAGTATTCCCGCATTAGCCGTTGTTTCGTCTCTCTGTCGAACGGAGCTGCGAACCACTCGGCAAACTCTTTACGCACACTGCGGGGCTGGCGATAGCTCAGATAAATACTGATGATTTTTCGGATTTTCGACATATGTGGTATTTCGGTTGTTTGGGTTTCAAATTATCATGGAAGAGAAGCGCTCCTTTATCGTTTTCCGGGATTGATGGAAAGACCCGATTCCCGCCTTTGCTTATAAGACACGCCGGAGGGGTTCGACACACAATGACAAATGTTTTTTTCGAGATTACCCGGCGAAGTGTTATCAGTGCATGAAAAAAAGAAGCGAGAAGACGCCCAATGCCTCGCGTAGTTTCTTCAATGCGAGCGTCAGGTGGTTTTCGACCGTCCGTTTCGAGATGTTGAGTTCATCGGCAATGGCCTGGTTGTCCATTCCGGCGTAACGGCTCATTTCGAATACCCGGCGGCGTTGTTCGGGCATCCGGCAGACGACAAGCCGGATGAAAAGCTCTTTTTCACGGGAATAGTATTCCTTTTCGAACGATTCGTCCGGCAGCGTCTCCTCGATCTGAATATATTGTTCCCAATCGATATTGGTCATCCGGCGAATCGCGTTGAGAGCGGCGTTACGCGCCATGCGATAAACATATCCGTTGAACGAAGCGACCCGCCCCTGAAAGATGTCGCGCCGTTCCCAAATCTTCAGAAAAATGTCCTGCGCGATGTCTTCCGCAGTGCTCTCCTCCTTGACGATACAACTGACGAATGCGCAGACTCGGGGATAGTATCTCCCGAACAACTCTCCGAAAGCATCCTCGTTGCCTGCGGACAATCGCTGCATCAGTTCGTATTCGGAATCCAACGGCATCTGTTTTCCGGGATAATGGTGTGAAGGCAAACAAATATAACAAAATTATCGATTCGAAATCTTCCCGTATTCGGCCGTGAATTTTTCCGCTGCGGCATAACCGTCGGGAGCGGCTTTCCAAATAGTCATCAGTGTCAGCAGCCCCAGAACGGCGAAAACGAGAATTACGGCGTAGATGGAATTCCACCCGTAACGGTCGGCGACGAACCCCAGCCCGACGCCGGAGATCAGCGTACTGGCATAACCGAATACGCCGAGTATTCCGTTGGCCGTGGCCGACGCCTCCTTGGTCGCCTGATTCGACATGGCGATACCGAGCAGAGCCTGCGGTCCGTAGATGAAAAAGGCGATCAGCATGAATGGAATGGCCATTACCCACGGAGAGACGCTGTCGGGAATGCTCCAGAACACGATCGTCATGACGATCGTTCCGAGCATACAAAAGACGCACGTACGGTGTGCGCGGCTGCCGAACAGCCGGTCGGTCGCCCATCCGGCGATCACCATACCCAGATTTCCGCCGATGAATTCGAATGCCGCCACCATGATTCCGGCTACGGCGACCGATATCCCTTTGGTATGGGGCAGGAGCATCATTCCCCAGTCGAGCAACGAGAACCGGACGATGTAAACGAAGAAATTGGAGACCGAAAGCACCCAGACGACCGGATTTCCGAAGACCATGCGGCGCAGAAAAGCCGCATGATAAGCCTTGTCCGATTTCCGGACAGGTTTCTGTCCTTCGTCCGAAACCTTCATCTGTTCGAGTTCAGGCAGCCCTACCGAAGAGGGCTTGTCGCGCAGCGTCAGGTACAAAGCGACCGCACCCAGAAGCGAAAACGCCGCAGGGATGAGAAAACAGAGCCGCCATGCGCTGTTGTCGAAATGGTGTACCAGCACGGCGCCCATCACGAAGATTAACCCGGCCCCGATCGAGTGCGACATGTTCCAGATCGACATTTTGCGGGCCAGTTCGTTGGCCGGCACCCAGTGCGTCATGAGCGGCGGCACGGGTGGAACTCCCATGCCTTGAAAATAACCGTTCAACAGCAGAATGGACCCCATGATGATCGTCAGCGCTGTAATGTACTCCTGTCCACCGGCCGTTCCCGCAACGAGCATCGCCATTTTATCACTGAATCCGAATCCGATATTGACCAGCGCACTGAGTGCAAGTCCCAAAGACATGACCTTCCGGGCGCTTACACGGTCGGCGATGAATCCGTTGATAAAGCGGGACAGACCGTAAATAATACCGTTCAGGGTCAGAAACAGCCCCAGCTGAGCCTTGGTTATTCCGAATGTGACCTCGATGCTCGGCATGGCGGTATTGAAATTCTTGCGGACAAAATAATAGAGCGCATAGCCGACCATCGTTACAACGATTGTGCGGGTCTGCCAGTACTTGAATTTCTTCGTTTGTTCGGGAGTCATTATGTTTTGAATTAGCAGTTTCATCCATCACGTCTATATAGTAGGACACGTGAAACGCACACTACACACAAAGCCTTCCGCCATTTGAAGTATGAAAGATCATCTCTTCCAAAGAAAGCCGCATTTTCGACGGGTCGCGTCTGACGACTACGAACTCCACCCCGAAGATTCTTTTGACGATAAATCAGCTCTAGTTATGCTCCGATCCGGCCTTGCAAAGCAACTCGTTGAAGCGGATGTTCTGCTCTTCATTAAGCCGGAAAGAGTACTTGTAACTGTTTTTCTTCTCCTTTTGAATCTCATCCATAAAGATAGGTTTTAGGTGCTGCGACTCGGGAGCAGCACCCGGCCTCGCAGAGCGAGCACCTTTGTCGGACAAATGCCAATTTGTCGGACAAAGGTACAGCTCGCTCGCCTCAAGTGAGGCGAAAAATCCGCGGCGGAAAAATTTTCGAAAAATCTATGCCAAACCTCCGCTACGGCTTCCGAGGGTGGGTCGTTTCCCTCTGCAATATTACAACCATGCGGGCGCCAAAACAAACCCTCGGTACGGACTGGAGCGGTCTGGAGCGGACATCGGAACCGAGGTATTTCACCCAGTTGTATCTTGCAGCATGAAAGGTCGATTTTCTTATTGCGTTCATTATCCCGATATAAACTGCATGAAATAGAAAACGGTATTTTGAATGGTTTAACCCAATAAACCAGACATACATACTCTATGCTCGTATGGCTGACAATCAATCTCAAAAACGTTGCACCATGGATTCATTAAAGGAAAAAGACAACCCCACACCCAATCCTGCTAAGCGTCCCCGTATCGAAGTCGACGAGGAACTGATGCGTCAGATGATCGCCGGACAAGCCCCTTTGGACTCGGAAGTCGTCCGCAGGATTCCCGAGCCGGAAGAGGAAAATACGGACGCTCCCGAGGGAAACACATCGGCACCAACTGCTGAAAAAACAAATGTCGACACCCAAACGACTACTGTAAAGGAGCCTGCTGGATTCCGACGGAAAAAGATCATACTGCCGGATTTCGAACGCACCTTCTTCGCTCCGGTAGATTGCCGTAACCGCTCGGCGATTTATGTCAGTGCGCAAACCAAGCGCAAAGTGTCGGAAATCCTCCACCTGTTGGGGAATGAAAGCACAAGGCTTACGGCTTTGGTCGACAATATGCTGCGCTTTGTCATGAACATTTACAGCGACGAACTGAATTATCTCCACGAGAAGAAGAATAGCAGAAGGCCGTTTTGAAAAAGCGGAGGTATTTCGACGGCAGATAGCAGGACGGGAGGGGGCCGTCGAACGGGCAGGCCGATCGCGGCTGAACATCGGAACCGGATCGTTAGGAGCCGCAGAATGTCGTCTTTTCCGACGGTAGCGACCAGCAAAACGCCAAAGATGGAAATACGCAAGGCTCGCCCTTCGGGCGATTCGCATGGCCTTGCGTATTTCCATCTCCGGCGTTTAATTCCCTGCCGGCGGAAAGAGATTATGGTATAGTATCCAGAATCGCACCGGCTTACTGCGCAATCTTGAAGACGCTGTCGAGTTTCTCGCTCAATGCCGCCATATCCTGTCCGATTTTATCGTTGGTAATTCGGGCATAGATTTGGGTCGTGGTGATGCGTTTATGCCCCAACATCTTGCTGACGGTCTCCAGAGGTACGCCCTGCGTGAGCGTGACCGTTGTGGCAAAAGTATGCCGCGCGCAATGGATCGTGGGGTTGAACGACAGGCCGGCGTGTCTGGCAACATGCCGTAACGACATATTCAACGTATTATAGGTGCCTTTGAGCGGAAAGACTTTATCTCCCGCAAGGCGCAGATCCTTATAACGGTCATAGAGCATTGCGGCAACGGGAAGGAGTTTTACTCGGAACTGAGTGCCCGTCTTCTGGCGTCTGTCGATGATCCACCGCTCTCCGTTATCGTCCGTATGGATGTCCGCATGGGTGAGTTTCACCACGTCGGCATGGCTCAGGCCCGTGAAGGCGCAGAAAACGAAGGCATCCCGGTTGATGCCCGTTCGGTAGTTGGGAAGCTTGACATCCATCACGGCTTGTAATTCCGAAGCCGAGAGGTAACGCCGTTCGGCATATTCTGCTTTGACATAGAAACCTGTGAAAGGGTCGGCAGGAATCCAGCCGTTCTTATACGCCGTATAGGTCATCAGCTTCAGTTTCTTGATGGTCGAATGGATCGTCCCGGAACGCATCCCTTGTACCGAGGAAAGATAGGCCACGAACTTTTCGATAAAATCCCGCTTCAACTCTTTGAACGAAATGTCCTTGACATGGTATTCGTATTCGAGGAAGGAGGCAAGACGGCGGCGACGCTTGCAGTAGTCTTCATAGCTGGAATAGGTGCGGTCTTTGCCCACACGTTTGAGGAACCCTGCAAGGTATTCGTCGAAGGTCTGTAACAGCAGGCGGCAGTCGTCCCCCATACCGAGGAAGGCGTTGCGGACCTTTTCGGCCGTAACGTATGAATCACGGTCGCAAAGGCGTTGGTATTGCTTGCCGATGTTGGTTTTGATGTTCTCCAACTTTTCATTGAGGCGTTGGGCTTCGAGGCTTTTACCTGCCGCCTTGTTTGCTTTGGCGTCCCAGAGGGAAGAACGAACGGTGAGTTTACAGCTGAACTGCGACATTGTACCGTTGATCGTAATACGGCCCATAATGGGAACCTGACCCGATTTCTCCGACTGCCTTTTTACGTAGAAAAGGACTTTGAAAGTGCTGCGTTGCATAATAACTTGAACTTTTTGGATGGGTTAAACGTTAAGTCAAGTTATTTGGTATGCGGTAATTCGATGCAACGAACTGAAAACGAATGTTTTGATGCAAACCAAAGCATTTCGGGCAGGTAACGGATAAGTAACACAACTCACTGTTAAACCTGCCCGATTATGCTTTTTTATTGCTCGGAGCATATGCAGAAGAGAGAATCAAATATCTGTGAACTTGATACTTGCTCTTTTCTGCGCTTCTCTTTACCTACAAATACCGAACCCCGGAACGGTCCGCCGCTTTTTTGCGTCAGCCGGGGGGGCAAGGTTTCGCCGCAGGGCCGCAAGTTTGTCCACGACCTGCGGATCGCGGGCGCCGGGCGAATCGAACGCGCAACCCGAAGAGGCAAAACAGGCGGAACAGAAGCGGCCGCGAGAACAGGCTCCGGCAATAGGGAAAGCCCCGAGCAAAGGAGGGGAAACGGCCCCGCAGCAGACAGCGGGCCGGCAGTCAGGGGAACATCCGGCATCTTCCGCCGGGACGCTGTGTTAAATTAATGTTAACAATCCATGTCATAACCATTTCATCGGAAAAAATGGCGTAAATTTGTTCACAATTTGCACTAAAACCCCAACATGAGCGAAATCTACACCGTCATTGTCGGCATTCTGGGAATCCTCGCTGTTTCAGGTCTTTTCGTCGGCGTCACGAACGACGCAGTCAATTTTCTCAACTCCGCTATCGGCTCCAAAGCCGCCTCGATGAAGATTATCCTCACCGTGGCGTCCGTCGGCATCATCATCGGCGTGGTCACGTCGAGCGGCATGATGGAGGTCGCCCGCAGCGGCATGTTCAACCCCGGACTGTTCACCTTCCACGAAGTGATGATGCTTTACCTGGGCGTCATGTTCGCCAACGTCATCCTGCTGGACCTCTACAATTCGTGGGGACTCCCGACCTCGACCACCGTATCGCTGATCTTCTGCCTGCTGGGCGCAGCGATCGCCGTGTCTATCTACAAAATCTCGAACGACCCGGAACAGAGCGTCTCCTCGCTCGGACACTACATCAACACCTCGCGCGCCATGGGTATCGTTTCGGCCATCCTGCTGTCGGTGGTGATCGCCTTCACCTGCGGCACGCTGGTCATGTACGTCTCGCGCATGATCTTTTCGTTCCGCTACACGGCGCTTTTCCGCCGCTACGGATCGCTCTGGTGCGGGGCCTCGCTGACGGCGATCGTCTATTTCGCCGTCTTCAAGGGTCTCAAATCCATACTCGCGGACCATGCCTTCATCCAGCTGATCGACAACCACCTGCCCTCGGCCATCGCCATCTGCTGGGTGGTCTGCTCGCTGCTGCTGTTCTTCATCCAGCGTTTCAAAGTCAACATCCTGCGCATCACGATCCTTTCGGGAACCTTCGCGCTGGCCCTCGCCTTCGCGGGCAACGACCTGGTGAACTTCATCGGCGTGCCCGTGGCCGGGTTCGACGCCTACACCATCGCCCGGGAAGCGGGCGACACGCAGATGCTCATGGGCGCGCTGAACGAGAATGTCCCGGCCAATTTCCTGATCCTGCTGACGGCGGGCATCCTGATGATCCTCACGCTGTGGACTTCGAAGAAGGCCATGCACGTCTCCGAAACCGAGCTTTCGCTCTCGGCGCAGGACGACGCCGGCCAGCAGCAGTACGGCTCGTCGGTCTTCTCGCGGACGATCGTCCGCGCAGCCCTCAACGTCAGCGCAGGCATCGAGCGCGTAGTCCCGAAACACCTCCGGGAGAGCATTTCGCGCCGTTTCGAATACGAGGACGTGGAACACAGCGGCGCGCCCTACGACATGATCCGCGCCACGGTCAACCTGACCACTTCGGCGCTGCTGATCGCCATGGCCACCTCGCTCAAACTCCCGCTGTCGACCACCTACGTCTGCTTCATGGTGGCGATGGGTTCGTCGCTCGCCGACCGCGCGTGGGGACGCGAAAGCGCCGTGTACCGCATTTCGGGCGTTATGACCGTCGTGGCCGGGTGGTTCATCACCGCGCTGGGCGGATTCCTGATCGCCTTCGTGGTGGGGCTGGCGCTGATCTACGGCGGGACCCCGGCCTTCATCGTCATCACGCTGTTGTGCGGGTACATGCTCATCCACAGCAATTTCCTGAAAAAGAACAAGGAGAGCGCCATCGTCAAGGAGCATGAAGACACCAACGAGGACATCATCGCCAACCTGCGCGACGAGGTGTGCCGCACGATGGAGTGCGCCACGAAGATTTACGACCGCACGCTGATCGCCGTCTTCAAAGAGAACCGCAAGGTGCTGCGCGACATGGTCAAGGAGTCGAACGACCTGTTCTACCAGTCGCGCGAACGGAAATACTCGCTGCTCCCCACGCTCAAGAAGCTCCAGGGCGGCGACGTCAACACTGCCCACTACTACGTGCAGGTGGTCGATTACCTCAACGAAATGACCAAGGCGCTGATGCACATCACCCGCCCGGCGTTCGAACATATCGACAACAACCACGAGGGGCTTTCGAAGGAGCAGGCCCGCGACCTGATGTCGATCAACGACGACGTGGAGTCGATCTACCGCCACATCAACCTGATGCTGCGCGAGGGCGACTTCTCGGAGATCGAAACGGTGCTGACGATGCGCGACCAGCTGTTCGAGTCGATCGCCGAAGCCATCAAATCCGAGCTTACGCGTATCAACGAGGCCCGTTCGAACACCAAGGCGAGCATGCTGTACCTCACGATCTTGACCGAGACCAAGAACATGGTGCTCCAGTCGCGCAACCTCCTCAAATCGCAGCAGTACTTCCTCAAGCACCTCACGGGACCGAAAACGTGGATTAAATAATGCAAAATTCACAATTCATCATTCACAATTGTTGAGTTTGCGGATGCTGATTATTTCAGCAAAGTAAAATTATGAATGATGAATTGTGAATTATGAATTCTAACTATGGACATTGCAAAAGCAAAACGGCGGGAGAACATCGCCGAATACATTCTCTACCTCTGGCAGCTGGAGGATCTGCTCCGGGCGCTGCAATTCAGCCCCGAGGCCATCTTCTCGACGCTGATCGCCCCGCGCAAGGACATCGGCGAGGAGCAGAAGCACGTCTTCCTGCTCTGGTACATGGATCTGGCGAACCTGCTCCGTCAGGAAGGCAAGGAGGAGAAAGGGCATCTGGAACATACGCTCCACCTGATTCAGGACCTGCACGACCTGCATCTCCAGCTGATGAAACTCCCCGTCGGCGCGCATTACCGCCAGACGTACGCCCGCCTCGAACCCGAGCTGCCGCGCCTGCGGAGCGTTCTGGGCAACCCGGGGATGAACGACACGGAACTCTGCTTCCGCGCGCTCTACGCCGCGATGCTCTACCGCATCAAGGGCGAGGGCGACAAATCGGCCGTGACGGACACGCTGGAATACATATCCCCCGTAATCGCAGAGTTGGCCGACATGCACGGCAAGGTCGAGCGGGGCGAAGTGAACCTGTTCAAGACGGAGGCCGAATAACGCCCCCGAATCGCACCGGAAGATGAAACGCCTGACCCTGCTGTTCGGAGCGCTTCTGGCCGCAGCGCTCTGCACCCTCCCGGCGGCGGACGCCGCAGCACAGCCGAAACCGACGAAATACAACCTCTGCCGGAAACACCCGGCCGACGGACCCTATATCGTCTACGACGCGGAAAAGGGCGCCTATGCAGCGACCGCCGACAAGCGGGGGCGCGTCCGCGTGATGCCTTACGGAGGCGGCCCGGTCGAGGTCCGTTCGAGCCGGGGCGCATACCTCTTCAGCGTCACGCCGCACGCCGTCGAGCGAGGTCCCCGGGAACTCCCGCAGGCCCCGAAACTGTTCGTCACGTCCGACCTTCACGGCGATTTCCGGAGTTTTGCGACGCTCCTCCAGGCCCACGGCGTGATCGACGGCGACTGCCGGTGGAGCTACGGAAACAACCAGCTGGCGGTGATCGGCGACATTTTCGACCGCGGCTACGACGTGCTGCCGCTGTTGTGGCTGATGTACAAACTCGAACAGGAGGCCGCCGACGCGGGAGGCGCCGCCGTGTTGCTGTTGGGCAATCACGAAGGAATGGTGCTGGCCGGCGACGTGCGCTACACGCGCGGGAAGTACCTCGAAACGGCGCGGCAACTCGGCATGGAGAATTACCGCCAACTGTTTTCGCCCGACACGGAACTCGGCCGCTGGCTCGCGACCCGCAACACGATGCTGCGCATCGGCCGCAACCTCTTCGTACACGCGGGATTGAGCGCCCGACTGCTCGAACGCAATCTGGAAATGGATACGCTCAACGCCCGGATGAGCGAAGGGCTTTACCGGACCTCGAAGGAGCGCAGGGAGGACCCGACGCTCGAATTCCTGTACCGCTCGGCCGGGCCGGTCTGGTACCGCGGGATGGTCTGCACGGATGAAAAATACGATCCGCTGACGCCGGAACAGACCGACGCGCTGCTGCGCCGTTACGACGCCGACCGGCTCCTGATCGGACACACGATTTTTCCCGACATTTCGACCTTCCACGACGGCCGCGTGATAGCGGTCAACGTACAGAACGAACGCAACCGGCGGAAAAACCGCGGCCGCGCCGTGCTGATCGAAGGCAGCCGCATATCGGTCGTCGGAAACCGCGGCGTGAAACGGGTGCTGGAGGAATAAGCAGGAAACTGAAAACGGGGTCAGACGATCTCCAACCCCATGATGTAATCATTCATATAATAACCGTCGCCGATCGGGAAATCGCCCTCGCGCAGGCGGCGCATGCCCATCCGTTCGTAAAAATGCAGCGCGCGGTTGCGGCGGTTGACGTTGAGTTCCATCATGCAGGGTCCGGGATGCACGCTGCGGATGTATTCCACGGCGCGGCGGAACAGAAACTCCCCGGCGCCGAGGCCCTGAAAACGGGGCAGGACGTAGATTTTCTGGAGGTGGAACAGATCCCCGCCCTGCCGCTCGACCGAAACGTAGCCGCACGGCTCGCCGTCGGACGAGGCGATGAACCAGACATGCCCCGCACGGAACTGCCCTTGCAGGCTCTCTTCGGAGTACATCCACTCCATCATGTAATCCAGCTGCGCGGGCGCGAGGATCTCGCGGTAGGTGGCGGGGAAGACCTCCCCGGCCAGACGGCGGATCAGCGCGCAATCGGCTTCGGAAGCCCGGCGGATCGAAAGCATAACGGCACAACAGGCATTAAACGAAAGAAGGCCGGCAAAAAGCCGACCTTAAATCTTTCCTGCAGGAAATTAAGCGTACTTGAACGTCGACTCGTCCGATACGGTCAGTTTCTTGCGGCCCTTTGCGCGGCGCGCAGCCAGCACCTTGCGACCGTTAGCCGTAGCCATACGAGCGCGGAAACCGTGCTTGTTGATACGCTTGCGACGCGAAGGCTGGTATGTTCTCTTCATTGCCATAGCTATATAGTTTTTATTGTTTCAGACATTTTTACGGATTGCAAAAGTACAACAAAAAAGTTATCCGCAAAAGTTTTTCGCGAAAATATTTTCCAAAACCCCGAAAAAAGCCCCGAATCCCACTATCTTTGGCGCCGTTAGGGCACTTTCAGGGGTCGGAAATTTTGTCGGACGGCATGCGATTCAGTTTTGTTTCCGTCCGTTCTTTTTTCTACCTTTGTAAAGTAAAGGAGGCTCCGGAAGCCGGCATGAGCGCCGACCGGTCCGGAGCGGTTTGTTTTTCAGACGGATAACACACGACAGCACATATGGCAGTTTTCAAAGTCGAAGGTGGCCACCGACTGCGGGGCGAAATCACGCCCCAGGGAGCCAAAAACGAAGCGTTGCAGATACTCTGCGCCACGCTGCTGACGCCCCAGCGGGTCGTCGTCAGGAACATCCCCCGGATTCTCGATGTGATGCAGCTCATCGAACTGCTCCGCTGCATGGGCGTGGAAGTGGAGCAGCTCGCGGAAGACGCCTACGCGTTCTGCGCCCGCGACATTGATTTTGAATACCTCAAATCGGACGATTACCGCCAACGCTGCACGCGATTGAGGGGTTCGGTCATGCTGATCGGCCCGATGCTGGCGCGGTTCGGCGTGGGATACATCCCCAAGCCGGGCGGCGACAAGATCGGCCGACGCAGGCTCGACACCCATTTCCTCGGATTCCAGAAACTCGGCGCGAAGTTCAACTTCGACATCGCCGACGAGTTCTTCATGGTCGAAGGCCGGGAGCTGAAGGGGACCTACATGCTGCTGGACGAGGCGTCGGTGACCGGCACGGCCAACATCGTGATGGCCGCCGTGATGGCCAAAGGCCGGACAACGATCTACAACGCGGCCTGCGAACCTTACCTCCAGCAGTTGTGCAAAATGCTCAACAGAATGGGCGCGAAGATTTCGGGCATCGCCTCGAACCTGCTCGAAATCGAAGGCGTCGAAGCGTTGGGCGGCACGGAGCACCGGCTGCTGCCCGACATGATCGAGGTGGGCAGCTTCATCGGCATGGCCGCCATGAACCGTTCGGAGCTGACGATCAAGGATGTGTCGTTCGAGAACCTGGGCATCATCCCCGCGCAGTTCGCCCGCATGGGCATCCGTTTCGAACAGCGGGGCGACGACATCCACATCCCCCAGCAGGACCATTACAGCATCGACACGTTCCTCGACGGCTCGATTATGACCATTGCCGACGCCCCGTGGCCGGGACTGACGCCCGACCTGCTGTCGATCTTTCTGGTGGTGGCCACGCAGGCCAACGGCGCCGTGCTGATCCACCAGAAAATGTTCGAAAGCCGCCTGTTCTTCGTCGACAAACTGATCGACATGGGCGCACAGATCATTCTCTGCGACCCGCACCGCGCCACGGTCATCGGCCACGACCACCGGCTATGCCTGCGCGCGACCCGCATGACCTCGCCCGACATCCGTGCGGGCGTGGCGCTGCTGATCGCGGCCATGTCGGCCGAAGGGGTCTCGACCATCCAGAACATCGACCAGATCGACCGCGGCTACAAGGACATCGACGGCCGTCTGAATGCCCTCGGGGCCAAAATCACCCGCATCGACGACTGCAAGTAAATCCCCGGCTTTCCGGAAAACAACCCCTGCCGCGCAATATTCCATCAGCCGCGCGGCAGGGGTTTTGCGACCATAGGGCAGCAAAACCGCCCGCCGAACCCCGTTTTCCGGGATTTGCGGCCGAAAGGAACAGGGTCAAAAAAACGGCCGAAATGTACCATTCGGCCTATTTTTTATATCTTTGTGCGTCGACCCCGCACCCGAACAGGATATCGGCAAAAACAAATCATACGACAAAACGATTTTTTCTTAACATTCTGAAACTTAAACACGTTATATACTTACAAAAATACGTCTATTCACCAATTTTACTTATATGCGTTCACTATCCAAACTCTGCGTCCTGCTCCTGGCGGCAGGACTACTGATCGCCCCGGCGTCGGGGGCGGCGGCCTCGAAATCCAAAAAGAAAAAATCGAAAACCGAGGAGGTCGCCAAACCCAAAGTCGACAAGTACACCAAAATGTTCGTCAACGACAAATCGTGCCTCACCGCCAAAGGGCCTTTCCTGACGCTCCACAAGCTCAAGGGAAAGCTCTACGTGGAGGTTCCCCTCAAGACGATCGGCCGTGAAATGCTGATCGCCTCCACGATCTCGGAGGCCAGCGACACCAACCTCGGGACCATCGGCTACAAACCCACGGACCCCATCCACGTCAAGTTCACGCGCATCGACACGACGATCTACCTCTCGCAGGCCGTCGTGCCGCCCGTTCACGACACGAACGATCCCCACATGTCCAAGGCCATCGGCCGGAGCACCCTCCCGCCGATCATGCACTCCTACCCGCTGGTCTGCTACAACCGCGACAGCTCGGCAATGGTGATCGAAATGACCAAGTTCTTCTCGGGCGACAACGAACTGCTCGCCCCGATCAAAAGCACCAAGGGCGGCGTGGTGAACATCACGGGCAAGTTCAAGTCCGAAGGTTCGGTGATCGACCAGATCAAGTCCTTCGAGGACAACGTGACCGTCAAATCCTATCTCTCCTACTCGGTGACGGCCGACCTGCTGGGCCTGATGGTCATCAAGAAGGACGAGCCGATGACCGTGAAGGTCACGCGCACGATCCTGCTGCTGCCCGAAGAGGCGATGCGGCCCCGCCTGGCCGATTCGCGCATCGGCATCTTCCTGACCGACATGTCGCGCATCAACGGCAAGAAGGACAAGATCGAGGATTTCTCGGTCATCAACCGCTGGAACATCCAGCCCAAAGACATGGAGGCCTGGAAACGCGGCGAACTCGTGGAGCCGGCCAAGCCGATCGTCTTCTACCTCGACGACGCGTTCCCCGCGCTGTGGCGCGAACCGATCCGCCGCGGCGTGCTGCGCTGGAACAAGGCCTTCGAGAAGATCGGATTCAAAAACGTCATGCACATCGAGGACTTCCCGAAGGACGATCCCGAATTCGATCCCGACAACCTGAAATACTCCTGCATCCGCTACGTCCCGGCCGCCGTGGCCAACGCCATGGGACCCTCGTGGGTCGACCCCCGCTCGGGCGAGATCATCAACGCCTCGGTGCTGATGTACAACGACGTGGTGAAGCTGGCCGCCAACTGGCGTTTCGTGCAGACCGCACAGGTCGACGAGCGCGTGCGCGGCAAGGAGCTGCCCGACGACGTATTCCAGGAGTCGCTGGAGTACATCCTCGCCCACGAGGTGGGACACTGCCTCGGACTGATGCACAACATGGCCGCATCGAGCGCCTTCCCCGTGGATTCGCTCCGCAGCGCATCGTTCACGCAGCAGCACGGCACGACCCCCTCGATCATGGACTACGCGCGTTTCAACTACGTGGCCCAGCCGGGCGACAAGGGCGTGAAACTCACCCCGCCGGACCTCGGACCCTATGACGACTACGTCATCAAATACGCCTACACGCCGCTGCCCGACAAGAAGGACATGTTCGACGAGGAGAAGACCATCCGCGGATGGATCGACGAGAAGGTCGGCGACCCGATCTACCGTTACGGCCGCCAGCAGGTGATCGCCCGCTACGACCCCACCGCCATCGAGGAGGACCTCGGCGACGACCACATCAAGGCCGGCGACTACGGCATCGGCAACCTCAAATACGTCCTCTCGCACATGGAGGAGTGGATCACCGACGAGGAGGACCCCGACCTGAAAATCCGCACGGAGCTTTACGAGGCCGCGGCCGGACAGTTCGCGCGCTACGTGAACGCCGTGATGCTCAACGTGGGCGGCATCTACCTCACGGACGTGAACAGCAACACGGCGGGCGGTCCGCAGGCCGTTTCCGTCCCGAAGGAGTTGCAGCGCGCATCGCTGAAATGGGTGCTTGCGCAGATGAAGGACTCGGCATGGCTCGAACAGCCCGCGCTGACCGAAAAACTGCCGCTGCACGTGGACCTCTCGTTCATCCTGCGCTTCAACTTCTGCCGCGCGTTCTTCACCTATTATAAGAACGTCACGCTCTCGTCGCACATCGCCGACGATCCCTACACGCCGCAGGAGTATATGGACGACCTCTACAACATCGTCTTCGAAAGCACGATCAAGGGAGGCCCGGTGTCGCCGTCGGAGCGGCTCATCCAGCGGATGTTCGTCGACGCGGCCGCGGACGTCGCCTCCAGCGAGGCCAAGCGCATGAAGCTGGGCGGCATCGCGGAGGCCTACGCACCCTCGGTGGACGAGATCGCGCTGATGGGTCTCGACCGGAGCGGCATCGTGGAGCGTTACCTCGGCCCGCTGCGCGAGGCCGAAGAGGAGCATGGCAAGGGATACGTCGCCTCGCAGCTCTGGAACAGCGACGCCCTGTCGTCGGGCTACGGCTGGCAGTACAACGTGCAGCTGCGGTCGATCGACGAGTCGCGCGCGCTGTTCGTCAACGTCAACGACCGAATCCTGAAACTGTTGCGTTCGCGCGTGAAAAGCGCTACGGGAGAGACCCGCGCCCACTACCAGGGCATGATCTACGTACTCGAACGCAGCCTGTTCCCGTCACAGAAGAACTAAAACCCGAGCAGACCGGCCGGGGCGGCCGGTCTGCCTAAAACCCAAACACATGCAAAGAATTCTACAACTTTTCAGCCGTGCGCTGCGGCTGTCGCTGGTCGTGGGCTTGTTATGCTGCACAGCCGCTACGGCCCGGGCGCAGGGGGGGGGTGAACCGATCAACCTGAACGCGACGCTTACCGTCACGCTGACGGAGAGACCCGCGACGGCGGTGCTCGACGAAATCACCCGGAAGACAGGCATCAAATTCGCCTACGACCCCGAAGACATCCGCCGGCTCCCGGCCGTGAGCGGCGAATTCAAGAAAGTCACCGTACACGAACTGCTCGACAAGTGCATCGCCGGGTCAACGTTCAAATACGCCATCGAGAACAACGTCGTGCTGGTCTACGACTCGACGGTCAAGATGCGCAAGTTCACCGTGAGCGGAACCGTGCGCGACGCCGGCAAGACGGTGCTCCCCGGCGCATCGGTCATTCTGAAAGGCGGCTCGGGACAGGGCGTCTCGACCGATGAAAAGGGCCAGTTCACCTTCTCCTTCTCGACCAAGACCAGCCCTGCGGTCCTCGAAGTCGGGTTCCTGGGCATGGAGACCCAGCAGGTGATCATCACCGGCTCGGCAAAGGGCCTGAACGTCACCCTCAAGGAGGGCGGCACGCGCATCGACGACGTGGTGGTCAACGGCATGTTCACCCGCAACAAGAGCACCTACACGGGTTCGGTGACCTCGATCAAGGGCGAAGACCTCGTGGCCATCTCGAACACCAACCTGATGTCGGCCCTGAGCGCCGTGACCCCGGGCATGGTGGTCGTACAGAACAACGCCCTCGGCTCGAACCCCAACGCCATTCCCGAAATCCTGATCCGCGGCTCGAACTCCATCGCCACCTCGGCCGAGGAAAAGGCCTACAACAACCCGCTGATCATCCTCGACGGCGCCGAAATCAGCATGGAAGAGCTGTACGACCTCGACATGTACGAAATCGAGCGCATCGACGTCCTGAAGGACGCGCAGGCCTCGATCGTCTACGGCGACCGGGCGGCCAACGGCGTAATCGTCATCGAACGCCAGCAGGTGACCGACAGCAAACCCCGCCTGAGCTACAACTTCGTGCCCGAGCTGAGCATCCCGGACCTGAGTTCGATGAACCTCTGCAACGCGGCGCAGAAACTGGAACTGGAACGCCTAGCCGGGCTTTACGAATCGGACAACGGCGCGATGGACAAGGCTTACGCCTACAAATTGCAGAACGTCCGCCGGGGCGTCAACACCGACTGGATACGCGCCCCGCTGCGCGTACCGTTCAGCCACACCCACTCGCTCTCGCTGAGCGGCCGCGCACAGAAGATCGACTACCGCGCGTCGCTGCGCTTCAGCGACAAGTACGGCGTCATGAAGGGCGACAACCGCCGCAACTACACGCTCAACTTTTCGATAGGCTACCACATGCGCGACAAACTCACGCTCCGTTACACGGCCAACTACACGCTGACCGACGCAACGGATTCGCCCTACGGCAAATTCAGCGCCTACACGAAACTCAACCCCTACGAGTCGCCCTACGACGAGTACGGCGAACTGGTCAAAGCCTTCTATTTCGACCCCGAGGACACCTCGACGACGAGCGAAGGCTACCAGGCCAACCCGCTCTACAATGCCACGCTGTCGAGTTTCAGCACCTCGCGCAACCAGACCCTCCGCAACACGGTCGACGCCAAATGGTACGTGACCAAGGATTTCTACGTCTCGGGACAGTTCAACATCGACGTCAAGAGCAGCCAGTCGGACAAATACGTTTCGCCCGACGATGCACAGTTCCTCGGCGAGAACGACCCGGCCAAGCGCGGTCTCTACGGACTGGGCACGGGCAAGGCGTTCAACTACGACGGCAAGATCGTGCTCAACTACGGCCGCAACATCGGACAGGAAGGCTCGGGATTCGTGATCAACGCCGGAAGCGACATCCAGCACACCAACGCCACGACCTCCTACATCACGGCGATGGGTTTCCTGAAGGACAACCTCTCGGACATCAAATACGCCCTGGGATACGACTCCTCGAACCTCCCGAGCGGAACCGAGACGCTGCTGGCAAAGGTCGGCTTCTTCGCCAGCGGCAACATCTACTTCCGGAACCGGTACTTCGCCGACGTTTCCTACCGCACGTCGGGATCGTCGGCCTACGGCAAGGAGAACCGGTTCGCCCCGATGTGGTCGTTCGGCCTGGGATGGAACCTCCACAAGGAGAAGTTCCTCGAAAACGTCGAATGGATCGACGTGATCCGCCTCAAATGGTCGTGGGGATACAACGGCCAAACCACCGGCAGCCCCTATCAGGCCATCACGACCTACAAGTACAGCAACAGCAACATCTACTACACCGGCGTGGGAACCGTGCCGATCCGCATGGGCAACCCCGAGCTGAAGTGGCAGCGCGTGCTGAAGAACAACTTCGGCATCAACCTCACGCTCTTCAAGGAACGGCTGGTGATGAGCTTCGACTACTTCCGCAACACCACCAAGGACCAGCTGATGACGATTCCCCTCCCGGCGTCGACCGGTTCAGAGGACATCGTCGTGAACTTCGGCGAGAACCAGAACGTAGGTTACGACTTCTCGGTGGCGGGGCAGGTGATCCGCAACAAGAACTGGGCGTGGACGAGCGTCATCAACGGTTCGCACGTCAAGGACCGCATCAAGCAGATCAGCGACAAGCTGAAGAACACCGCCTATCAGCTCGAAGAGGACAACCCGCTGAAACTGCGCTTCCGGGAAGGCGGCTCGCAGTACGACATCTACGCCGTGCGTTCGGCCGGCATCGACCCCGCCACGGGACAGGAAATCTTCATCAACAAAAACGGCGAATACACCTTCAAGTACGACGCCGAGGACGAGGTGGTCGTGGGCAACACGCAGCCCAAACTGCAAGGCACGTGGCTCAACACGCTGCGTTACAAGGGATGGTCGCTGAACTTCGTCTTCAGCTACACCTTCGGCGGCGACACCTACAACAAAACCCTCTGGGAGAAGGTGGAAGACATCGACCCGCGCTACAACGTCGACGAACGCGCCTTTACGGACCGCTGGAAGAACCCGGGCGACCTGTCGCGCTACCTCGCCATCAAGGAGCGGCGTTCGACGACCCCGCACAACTCGGAGCGTTTCGTGGAGCGGCTCAACGAACTGTGGCTTTCGAGCGCAACGCTCACCTACGAATTCCAGCCGAAATTCCTCAAACGGCTCGGATTCAAGCGTCTGGCCGTAGGTGTCGGCGTATCGGACATCGTACGCTTTTCGACCGTCAAGTACGAACGCGGTACGAGCTACCCCTACTGCCGCACCATCAACCTGACATTCCGTCCCACGTTCTAATATTGCCGAGACCATGAAACGAATGAAAAAATACAGCTACATCCTGCTGGCCCTGCCGCTGCTGCTGGGCAGCTGCGAGGCGTATCTCGACGTCAATCCCAAATCGGAAGTGACCGACAAGGAGCTTTTCTCGACGGCCGAAGGCTGCGAAGACGCCATCTACGGCATCTATACCGAGATGGGAACCAACAAGAACCTCTTCGCCTACGCGCTCACGTTCGCCTATCCGGAACTGATGACCGGCAACTTCACCATCAGCCAGAGCGACAACCTGGCCTACGTCGTACAGCGCCTGTGGGAGCACGAAAACGCCATCACGGTAGCCGAAAACCTCTGGATCAACGGATACAAGGCCATCGGATACGTCAACAAGGCGCTGATGCACGTCCTGCCCAAATCCGACGACGAATTCCGCCACATCCGGCTCTACAAAGGCGAACTGCTGGCGCTGCGCGCCTACCTCCATTTCGAAATGGCCCGCATCTTCGCCGTGCCGTTCGCATCGGGCGACGCCGCCGCCAAAGCCAAGGCCATTCCCTACGTGACCACATACGGCATCGAAGTCACCCCGTACAGTTCGCTGGACAAGGTGTTCGAACTGATCGTCGCGGACCTGACCGAGGCGGAGAAATACCTCGCGGCGGACGAGGAACTGGTGACGGCGACCCGCGACAACGCCTCCGACGGCTTCACGAGCTGCCGCATCACGCACTTGAACCTCTACGCGGTACAGGCGCTGCTGGCCCGCGCCTACTGGACGATGGGCAAACTGGACCTGGCCGAGGATTACGCCGAGAAGGTGATCGACAGCGGCAAATTCCCGCTGATGACGACCGCCGAGGCCTGGAACGCCGTGGAGACCGGCACGCTCAACATGCAGGAGACCGTCTTCGGGCTCTACTCGACGCAGTACACCTACAACTTCTACCGGAATCACATCTACCAGGGCGGAACCCTTGCGCTCTCCAGCCAGTATTCCGAAATCTACTCCACCGACCTGGCCGGCACGGACAAGCGTTACTCGACCTGGTTCGACACGGGCAATTCGTGGTGCATCAAGCACTACAACAAGATGTACGCCCAGGGAGAGAGCAACCCCACGTACAGCGGCAAATCAATCCCCGGACCGAGTCTGATCCGGATTCCCGAAATGTACTACATCGTGGCCGAAGCCAACCTCACGAAGGACCCGGACAAGGCGACGGAATACCTCGACTACGTGGTGAAGTCACGCGACCTGACGCCTTTCGCCGAGCGCGAAACGGGCAAAATCACCGAAAACAACATCATCAACGAACGCCGGAAGGAGTTTTTCGCCGACGGCGAGGATTTCTTCAACATGAAACGATTGCAGCTGGACATCGCGATACCGGGAGGCAATTTCGCGGGAACCGACGACGCGACCTACACGATGCCCATCCCGCAGAGCGTAGAGGACAATTACAGACAATAACGCAAGACTTATGAAAAACCTCATTTTCAAAATAGCCGTCCTGACCGGAACCGTCGCGGCATTCGCCTCCTGTTCCGACACGTGGCTGATGTACGACACGTCGCAGAAGGACAAACTCTATTTCAAATACGAGAACTATCCGAGTCTGGACCAGTATCTCTCGACCGACTTTTCGTTCGCCCTGCTCGACGAATCGGTGAAAGAGGTCAAGAAGACCGTAACCGTGACCCTGCTGGGAATGCCGGCAGACCGCGACCGGACGTTCGAGGTAAGGGCCATTCACGACACCACCTCGAATTACACCACGGGCGGCGTACAGCGCGAGCTGATCGACGCCGTCGAGAACGAAGACTACACGATCGACAGGCTCATCGTCCCGGCCGGCTCCGTGGAAGGGCAGATCGACGTGACGCTGAAGCGCACGGAGAAGATTATGACGAAAACCGCGTCGCTGGTGCTCCAGATCGCCCAGAACGAAGAATTCGAAGGCGTGCCCCGGAACGTCTACCGGTTCCTGATCTCGGACGGAACCGCCGCCTGCCCCTACTGGTGGTACTACTCCGCCACCCAGCAGTGGTATCAGTACACGGGCGAATTCCGGCAGGACAAATACCGGAAACTGCTGGAACTCTACCACGGAATCGCGGAGAGCAACCCGACGCTCTACGCGTCGATGGTCGAACAGTACGGCGAGAACATCGACAACGATTACTACACGGGACTCAACGGACAGCAGCTGCGCATGAGCATGGGATTCATGGTCAACCGGCAGAACCCCCACAAGATGGCCTGGCTCCGCTACGTGCTCTGCCCGCTGTTCGACTACTATTCGACCAATTACCCCGACCTGGAGTATTATACGACCGGAAGCGTCAACGTAACGACAGGCGGCTGGAGAGACCCGGCAAATAACTATTAACCGAAAGCGCCATGAAACAACTTGCGAAATATCTGTTGCCGCTCTGCTGCGGAATCGCACTGGCCTCCTGCTACGGACTCGACAAAGAGGAGTACCGGGAGCTGGCCCCGATCACGGTGAGCGGTCTGGACCGGACCATCTACGCCAAGGCTACCGAAACGCTCCACCTCGACAAACTCCGCGTGGAGAGCGAAAGCGGGCAGGACCTCGTCTACGAATGGTCCTACGGAAAACCTGCGGGAGACTTCCCCGGCATGGTCGACACGACGTTCATTTCCAGTTCGCCGACGCTCGACTACGCCTTCGACAAGGCCGGCAGCTACGTGCTGCGCCTGCGGATCGACAACGGCGAAAGCATCGGATTCCATTACTACGACCTGCGCGTGCAGGCCGGGTTCGACGAAGGTTTTCTGATCCTCTGCAACGACGACGAGGGCGCCGGATCGCTCGCCTTCGTCAAGAAACGCTCTCCGCAGGAGGAGGCCGAAGGCGCCCAGGAGATCTGGGACAATCTGCTGACGATCAACCCGGAATACGACTTCCGCAGCCTGCGCGACGTCTACGTATTCTCCTCGCCGGGATACGCTTCGGGAATTCTGATCTCCTCGGGCGACGACGAAGGCTCGATCTACCGCCTCGACCCCGTGACGCTGAGCGTCACCTATCGCATGAAGGGGATGGACGAATACGGAGTCCGCACCGGAGAGATTCTGGGCGAAAGAACGTCGGGAACCGCTCACTGGGCCTATCTGATCGGCGACGACGAGAGGGCCTACCGCTACGAATTCTCGACCGACATGCTCATCGTGCGGGAAACGCCCTTCCCCGCACGATACGGCCGGCAGGGACTGTTCGCCTCGAAAACCGCCGGAGTGCGCGACATCCTCATGTTCTCCGAGGCCGGAATCACCGGATTCCCCAATTCGAGAATCGCGGGATACGCCGCACCCGACGGGTATGAATTCATCAACATGGCAGCGGGCCGCATCGGGGCGGGACAGTACGACGCTTCCAAATACTACTGCATCGCCCGTACGATCGAAGGGGCGCCGAAAACCGTCAAAATCATCAGCACCAGTTCATCGCTTTCGAGTCCGACCGAAATCAAGACCTACGACGAGGTGCAGCCGATGCTGATGAATGCGAACACCCGGATCGTCACGACGAAGCTCAACGGAAACGCCTACTACGATTACGACAACAAGATCTATCACTGGGCGATGACAGGCGTCGACCCGGTCGTTCCCGCCGAAGGGGCCAAGCCCGACATCACGCTGCCCGACGGCGAACAGATCATGGACATCTGCACGAACGCCGTACCGTCGACCTCTTCCGCGGTGGTCGACGACGACCAGCTGCTGATCGCCACCTACAACCCGACGGCGACCGGCCGCAAGCCCGGCAGCCTCTACGTTTACAGTCTGAAGACGATGGAAAAGGTGAAGGAGTATGTCGGCATCTGCGAAAAACCCGTGGCCGTGGCCTACAAGTTCCCCGCATCGAACTGACGATCCGCCCGGCACGGCACGTTCCGCATCCGGCCTTCCCCTCGCGGGAGGGCCGGATCGTTTTTCGGGAACCGCCGGGGCGTCATAGCCCCGGTTTCGCTTTGCAGAAAAGAAAAAACCGGTTATCTTTGTATGCCGGCCCCACAAGACAGCCCTGCGGAGGCTCCCGGACAGGACACCCTCGGGCCAAAGTCACCCCTTTTCAAGGGGAGGAGGGGGAGGCAGGGGAATTATCTGCGCCGAAACATAAGCCGCGGAAACCGACTCCTTCGGAGCTGCGGCGAACCTGATAAACAAAAAAAGAGTTATTTACACTTATGTTTTTAGAAAATGCCAGCCGCAAGGGCTGGATCGAAGTCGTATGCGGTTCGATGTTCTCGGGTAAGACCGAGGAGCTGATCCGCCGCCTGAAACGAGCCAAATTCGCCCACCAGCGGGTCGAGATTTTCAAACCCCGGATCGACGTGCGCTATTCCGAGGAGGAGGTCGTGTCGCACGACGCGAACGCCATCCGCTCCACCCCCGTCGAGTCGCCGCAGAACATCCTGCTGATGACCGCCGACGTCGACGTGGTGGGCATCGACGAGGCGCAGTTCTTCGACGAAAGCATCGTCGACGTGTGCCGCCGGCTGGCCAACAACGGCGTGCGCGTGATCGTCGCGGGTCTGGACATGGACTACACCGGAAAGCCGTTCGGCCCGATGCCCGCGCTGATGGCAACGGCGGAGTACGTCACCAAGGTTCACGCCATCTGCGTCCGCTGCGGCAACCTCGCCCACCATTCGCACCGCCTCACGAGCGACGAAAAGCAGGTGATGCTGGGCGCACAGGACAGCTATGAACCGATCTGCCGCCATTGCTTCAACAAGCTGATGAACGGAGAGAAAGCGTAGGTCCCCGGCCGCAGGGAGGAGGGTACGACAAAAAACCGCAGTCCGGAAATCCGGGCTGCGGTTCTGTTTTGCGGGACAGGGGCTTCGCCCTCCGGCACGCGGGCGCCCGTCAGCGGGCGGCGCGCAGGGCGTCGATGAAGCCGGGCCAGAACACCCAGAGATTTTCGGTCTGGAGCCACAGTTCGCGGGCCTGCGCGGCGGGCGAGGGTCGTTCGCTCCCGATGTCGCGCAGATACGCTTCGTCGGCCGGATGCTCGTCGGCGGTAAATTCGGCGAAGAAGGGCGCAAAATGCGTCCGGAATCGCTGCAACTCCCCTTCGGGCAATCGTCCGTCACGGCGGAAAGCCGACCACAGCAGCAGCACCTCACGCCCCGGATGCTTGTCCGACACGTCGTTGATCACCTCGTCGAACAGCTCCTGCTCGTCCAAGGCCAGGTAGTCGAAGGCCAGCAGTTCGCTCCCTTCCAGATGGTCCTCGGGGTCGAGTTCCAGCAGCATTTCCAAGAGCGCCGCCGACATTTCGAAATTGTTGATCAGGAAGTGGTCGATGGCCGAGGCGAAGATCAGTTCGAGCGCCGCGCGCGAATTGCGGTGGCTCCATTCGAGATTGATCTCCTCGTCCTCGGGAATCAGCTCCGCAAGACGCTGGAAGGCCTGAAAACGCTCGTTGCAGGCTCCTTCTATATCGCCGGCGGCCTGCATCTCGCGGGACCGGGCGAGGACTTTCACGAAATTACAGGGTCCTTCGCCGACCACCTCGAAAGTCTGGTCGGGCGTAGGTTCAAGATATGCCTTTTGCATCGTTGTCTTTGAGTTTGAAAATCATGGCGACAAGGACCGCGAGCGTCACGCCCCCGCCCAGCAGGTAAGCCGCCGTACGGTTCTGCATGCCCAGCATCAGCGGCGAAACGAAGATATAGCTGGCGCAGACATACGTCATAACGAGAGCCGGAATCAGCCCCACCCACACGGCGCGCCCCCGGTGGCGGAGGTAGGCGACGATCATCCAGAGCGTCACCGCCGCGAGGGTCTGGTTCATCCACGCGAAATAGCTCCACATGGTCTGAAACGGCAGTCCGAAGATGATCAGAAGTCCCAACGCGAAGAGCGGAATACAGATATAGATGCGTTTGCGCAGCGTGCGCTGCTCGACGCCCATGAAGTCGGCGACGATCAGCCGCGCGGAGCGGAAGGCCGTGTCCGTGTCGCCCGAGGTGATGGCGCAGGCCACCACGCCGAAGATCACGAAGACGGCCAGCGCCGGACCCAGCGTCTTGTTGGCGATCACGTCGATCATCACGGCCGCCTGGCCGCCGTATTCGGCGATGGCGCCGTTCAGCCCCGCGACGTCGCCCCAGAAGGCCATGGCAATGGCGGCCCAGACGAGGGCGATGATCGACTCGGAGATCATCGCGCCGTAGAAGACCGAGCGGCTCTCGCGTTCGTTGCGCATGCAGCGGGCCATCAGCGGCGACTGCGTGGCGTGGAAGCCCGAGATGGCGCCGCAGGCAATGGTCGTGAAGAGCATCGGGACGATCGGGAAGGCCTTCGCATCGGCGATGCAGTTTTCGAAGGAGGTGAATTCCGGAATGGTGTATTCGCCGCCGAAAAGCAGCACGACGAGGATGCCGACGGCCATGAACAGCAGCGCGAAGCCGAAGACCGGGTAGATGCGGCCGATGATCTTGTCGACAGGCAGCAGCGTGGCGGCGATGTAGTAGACGAGAATCACGCCCAGCACGATCAGCAGCAGCCACGAGAATCCGCCGAAAGCGATGCCTTCGAGTGACGGGACGTCGAGGCGGGCCGCGACGAGCGATGCGGGCTGCGAGAGGAACACCGCACCGACGAGGATCATCAGCCCGGCGGAAAAGAGCCGCATGACGATCTTCATGCCGCCGCCGAGGTAGACCCCGGCCGTCTCGGGAAGACTCGCGCCGTCGTGGCGCAGCGAGATGACCCCGGCGATGAAGTCATGCGCCGCACCCATGAAGATGCCGCCGAAGGTGATCCACAGAAACGCCACCGGCCCGTAGGCCGCACCGAGCACGGCGCCGAAAATCGGGCCGAGCCCCGCAATGTTGAGCAGTTGGATCAGGAAAATGCGCCACCTCGGCAGGGGCACGTAATCCACGCCGTCGTAAAGGCGGCTGCAAGGCGTCCGGGCCGCCGGGTCGATGCCGACGAGCCGTTCCAGATAGCGTCCATACGTGAAATATGCGGTCACCAGCAACGCCAGGCACACCAGAAAAGTAATCATCGTAAAACAGTTTCGGGTCAGTTTTAGCGCGAATATAGCAAGAAAAGCGAGAATTTTCGCAAAATTGTTGCGAGAAAAAAATATTTTTCAGATATTTGCAGTCCCAAAGGGAACCTCGGTGTTCCCGAAAGGCTGAATTAGCTCAGCGGTAGAGCACTTCACTCGTAATGAAGGGGTCCCGAGTTCAAATCTCGGATTCAGCTCCAGGAGGCGTGAGAGAGAAGGAACGGATTACGTCGTCCACTGCAAAAAGTCTTATGTGTCAACGACATGTAAGACTTTTTCGTTTTCAGGCGTCAGGAGAGAGCAACTGCGCGCAGGCGTCCGCCTCCCGGCCGGCGCAGCTGTTCCGTCCCCGGAAACGACCGGAAATGAACCCCGGGCGGCGGGACCTTCGGCAGGCCGCCGGCATAAAATTCGGCCGGCGCATCTTCTTTTTCATCTTTTTTCCATACCTTTGCTGCGCAACGGTTCGCCGAACGAGGCCCCCGGCCCCGGGCGATTAAAAGGGAATGCCGTGAAAATCGGCAACAGTTCCCTCTGCTGTAAGTTCCTGCCGCCGAAGCGGCACATCAGACCCCGACAATCTCTTGCCACTGGTTTTCACGCGACCGGGAAGGCGTCGGGACCGGAACGAGTCAGAAGACCTGCCGCTGCAATGGTTTTACAATCCAGGGGGAAATGGATCGTGATCGGCAGGAAAAACGATTTCCGGCATATCCCCGAATGTAAAATCAGGCTACTGCGAAATTCCGGCCGGACGCATGCCGTGCGCCCGGCACGAATGCGGATCTCCGGAACATCCGCAAAGATTGGTTGAACGATTTAAACGAAGAGGATATGAGCTGTTTTTTCAGTCATGCCGGACGGACGGCGATACCGGCGCTGCTCTCGGTAGCGCTGGCGGCCGCAGCCTGCAACAAGGACGGAGAGATTACGCTGCCGGACAGCAAACCCCGAATCACCCTCGACAGCGAGACCGGCGTCTACGCGGCCAAGATCGGCCGCGCGGTGACGATCACGCCGACCGTGGAAAACGAGGGAGAGGCCGCTTACAGCTGGACGATCGACGACGAGGTCGTTTCCACGGCGCGCGTGTTCGAATACGTGTTCAACGAGGAAGGCCGCGTCTATGTGACCCTGCGGGTCGAAAACCGGGCGGGATACGACGAGAAGGAGGCGCGCATCGACGTGAACCGGCTCGCTCCCCCCGTCATCTCGCTCATCGTGCCGCCGACGGGGCTATACGTGCTCACGGGACGGGAATACACGTTCGCACCGGAGGTGCAGAACGGCGAAAACGCCCGTTACGAATGGTATCTGGACGACTCGTCCGTACCGGTCTCCACCGAAAAGGACTACATCTTCATGCCCACCCAACCGGGAGACTGCTCCCTGCGGCTGACGGTGACCAACGAGGACGGCACGGCCGAGAAAACGGTTGCCGTGCACGTCGTGGACGTCATTCCGGTCCGCATCGCGTTCATCCCCTCCTCCTACCTGGCCGACCCGCTGGTGAAGAGCGTATCGCTCGGGCGGACGCTGTTCCTGCGGCCGCAGGTGAGCGACGCCGTCGGGCCGGAATATGCATGGTACGTGAACGGCGTCTTGCAGGAGGACGCAACCCAACGCATGTTCGCCTTCACGCCGGAGAAGGAGGGCGAATACGAGGTCACCTTCCGGGTGACGGACACGGACGAAAGCCCGGCCGCACCCCTCTCGCGCCACATCACGCGCGCATCGTCGAAGCGAATCACCGAGAAAACGCTCCGGGTGACCTGCTACGAACGCGAATCGGAGCGCGTCATCACGACGACGGGACAGCCCGCGTCGAACCGGGTGCTCGAATTCCTGCCCGCGCCCGGACAGTTCGTCAACGAAACGGGCATGGCCGGATACACCGGCCAGAAGAGCTTCGAAGAGGCCCGTCTCTACGCCGAGAACCGGCTAAAAAAGGGTGAGTTCGTCTCGCTCGGCAACTTCGGCGGCTACGTGATCCTCGCCTTCGACCACAGCGTGGAGAACAAGGGCAAATACGACTTTTCGATCCCCGGCAACCAGTTCGAAGGAAGCAACGAGCCGGGCGTCGTGTGGGTGATGCAGGATGTCAACGGCAACGGCAAGCCCGACGACGAATGGTACGAACTCCGGGGCAGCGAAACGGGCGGCGAATGGACCGTCCAGGAGTATGCGGTGACCTATTACAGACCCGCCGGGCCTCGCCAGGGGGTGAAATGGACCGACAATCTGGGCCGGAGCGGGCAGGTAGCCTATCTGGGACAGTTCCATGCGCAGGACTACTACTATCCCCTGTGGCTCGAAGAGGAGTCCCATACCTATTACGGCACGGGCCTGCGGCAGAACACCACGCAGACCCCAGGCGGAGACTGGTCGAACAACTCGTTCGAATGGGGGTACGTCGACAACGCGGGCAGCGACAATCTGGAATCTTCGTCCAAAACCGGCAAGACCTGGTTCAAGATCAGCAACGCCATGACGCCCGACGGGCAGCCCGCCGGATTGCGCTACATTGATTTCATCAAGGTGCAGAGCGCCATCAACGGCAGCGCCGGAGGACTGGGCGAACTCTCGACCGAAGTCGCCGGAATGGCCGTCGACGAGAACCTCGACCGATAACCCCATTCCCGACCGCAACGCATGAAACGATTCTTACGACAGATTCTGCCCGCGGCTTTATGCCTCTCCGCCCTCGGCGGCTGCATGAAGTGGGACTACGGCCGCACGGAGGATTTCTCGGCGACGGAACGGGGGCTGTTCATCGTCAACGAGGGCATGTTCCAGTACGGAAACGCCACGCTGTCGTATTACGACCCGGAAACGAAAACCGTCGAAAACGAAGTTTTCCACCGGGCCAACGCCTTCAAGCTGGGCGACGTGGCGCAGTCGATGACCCTGCACAACGGCGTGGGATGGATCGCGGTAAACAATTCGCATGTCGTTTTCGCCGTCGACCCCGACACCTTCCGCGAGGTGGGACGCATCACCAACCTCACCTCGCCGCGGTACATCCATTTCGTTTCGGACGAAAAGGCCTACGTCACGCAGATCTGGGACAACCGCATCTTCATCGTCAACCCCAAACGCTACGAAATCACGGGATATATCGAGTGCCCGGACATGACGGCGGAATCCGGCTCCACGGAGCAGATGGTGCAGTACGGCAAATACGTCTTCGTGAACTGCTGGTCCTACCAGAACCGTATCCTCAAAATCGACACCGAGACCGACCGGGTCGTCGGTCAGCTGACCGTCGGCATCCAGCCCGCGTCGCTGGCGATGGACCGGAACAACAAGCTGTGGACCGTCACCGACGGCGGCTACGAGGGCAGCCCCTACGGATATGAAGCCCCGTCGCTGTACCGCATCGACGCCGAAACGTTCTCCGTGGAGAAGCAGTTCCGGTTCCGGAAGGGGGACTCCCCGTCGGAGATGCAGCTCAACGGCACGCGCGACACGCTCTACTGGATCGACCGGGACGTCTGGCGCATGCCCGTCGCCGGGGAGCAGCTTCCGGTGCGCCCGTTCCTCGAATACAAGGAGACCAAATATTACGGACTGACGGTCGATCCGGCCAACGGCGACGTGTACGTTGCCGACGCCGTCGACTACCAGCAGCAGGGAGTCGTCTACCGCTATACGGCCAAGGGCGAGCCTGTCGACGAATTTCACGTGGGCGTCGCGCCCGGAGCGTTTTGCTGGAAATAACCGGAGAGCATGAAAACAACCGCCTTGTTTCTTTGGATGCTGCTGTTTCCGGCGCTGCTGCGGGCGCAGGGCGAGCCGGCGCCGTCCGACGTGCCGGAAACCCCGCAGAACGCCGGCGCGGGGGAGTGGCGCGGGAAAGGCGCCATCGCCATCCGGGAGGTTCCGGTCTGGGGCCGGCGTCCGATGAAAAGCATCGGCGTCGAGGAGACGAAACTCGACTCGGCGATCCTCAAGGAGAACATCGCCCTCTCGATGGCCGACGCGCTGACGTTCAACACACCGGTTTTCGTCAAGCAGTACGGCCGCGCGACCCTCTCCACGGTATCGTTCCGCGGCACGGGTCCGTCGCATACGCAGGTGACGTGGAACGGCATGCGCATCAACAACCCGATGCTGGGCATGACCGACTTTTCGATGATCCCCTCCTATTTCATCGACGACGCCTCGCTGCTCCACGGAACCTCGTCGGTCAGCGAGACGGGCGGCGGACTGGGCGGACTGGTGAAGCTCTCGACTGCGCCGGCGGCGGCCGACGGATTCGGGCTGCAATATATCCAGGGCATCGGCATGTTCCGTACTTTCGACGAATTCCTGCGCCTGACATGGGGCGACGAGCGCTGGCAGGTATCAACCCGCGCCGTCTACCAGTCCTCGGCCAACGACTACAAGTACCGCAACCGCGACAAGAAGGAGAACATCTACGACGACGAGATGAACATCGTCGGGTCGTACTATCCCACCGAACGCAACAAGAGCGGCGCGTTCGACGACGTGCACGTGTTGCAGGAGGTCTACTACAACACCGGGAAAGGCGACCGCTTCGGGCTGAACGCCTGGTACATCAATTCCAACCGGGAACTGCCCCTGCTGACGACCGACTACGCCGACGACACGCAGTTCGAAAACCGCCAGCGCGAACACACCCTGCGCAGCGTCCTCTCGTGGGACCACTACCGCCGGAACTGGAAGGCGGCGGCGAAAGCCGGATACGTGCATTCGTGGACGGCCTACGACTACCGGCGCGACAAGGGCAACGGCATCCTGGAGGCCATGACCCGTTCGCGGAGCAGGATCAACACCCTCTACGGGCAGGCCGACGGGGAGTATTCCGTCGGCGGCAAATGGTTCTTCACGGCCGGACTGTCGGCACACCAGCACTTCGTCGAAAGCGCCGACAAGAACATCATCCGCCAGCAGGGCGACAAGGCCGTCGTCGGCTATGACAAGGGACGCATCGAACTCGACGGCTCCCTGTCGGCCAAGTGGCGCCCCACGGAGCGGCTGGGCTTGTCGATCGTCGTGCGCGAAGCCATGTACGGAACCTCCTGGTCGCCGGTCATCCCTGCCTTCTTCGCCGACTGCCTGCTTTCCAGGCGCGGCAACGTCGTGGCGAAGGCCTCCGTCTCGCGCAACTACCGCTTCCCGACGCTCAACGACCTCTACTTCCTGCCGGGCGGCAACCCCGGCCTGAACAGCGAACAGGGCGTCGCTTACGAAGCCGGACTGTCGTTCGCCGTGGGAAAGGAGGGCGCGTACACGCTGTCGGGGTCGGCGTCGTGGTACGACCAGCACATCGACGACTGGATTCTGTGGCTGCCGACGGCAAAGGGATTTTTCTCGCCGGTGAACATCAAAAAGGTCCACGCCTACGGCGTGGAGATCCGGGCCGACCTGGCCGCAGCGCTCACCAGAGAACTGAAAATCAACCTGAACGGCACCTTCTCATGGGCGCCGTCGATCAACGAGGGGGAGCCGATGTCCCCGGCCGACCGGTCGGTCGGCAAACAGCTGCCCTACGAACCGGAATATTCGGCCACGGCGACCGGAAGGCTCTCCTGGCGCAGCTGGGGCCTGCTCTATCAGTTCTGCTATTACAGCGAACGCTACACCATGTCGAGCAACGACATCACGCTCACCGGACGCCTTACGCCCTATCTGATGAGCAACCTCTCGCTCGAAAAGGGTCTCTCGCTCCGGTGGGCGGACCTGACGCTCAAAGGCACGGTCAACAACCTGTTCAACGAGGAGTACCTCTCGGTGCTCTCCCGGCCCATGCCGCGCATGAACGCCGAATTCTTCATCGGCATAAAGCCCAAATGGGGGACGAAAAAGAGGTGATCCGGCGCGAAGGAGCCTTTCTCCGCGTCTTATTTCCCTTCGGGGACCAGTTGACCGGCATCGTTCACAAAGAGGGACTTACGCTGTTCAGAGGGTAGAAATCCCCCCCCCCCCTCGCGGTTCTCTCCACCGGGGTCGATACCGATGGGATGCGCGAAGACGAAACGCGCGCCGCCCGTGTAAGCGGAATCGACCCAGATGCGGCCCCCGACGATCATGGCGATCTGGCGGCAGATGGCAAGGCCCAGCCCCGTGCCCTTCTTCTTGTTGCCGTCGAGCTTCTCGAAGCGGTTGAAAACCAGATCCTGCTTGTCGGGCGGAATGCCCGGTCCGGTGTCGGCCACCGAGAAAAGCACCTCGCCCCGCTCCTCGTCGATCTCCACCCCTAGCGTAATGCTGCCCTCGGAGGTGAACTTGCCGGCGTTGGTCAGCAGGTTGATCAGGATTTGCGAAAGACGGTGGGCGTCGGTGGTGAGCATGAACGATCCGACGGGACACGCGAAACGCCCCTCAACCCCTCTCTGCCGCGTATGGGCCGTGGTCATCATCACGTGCTGGCAAATCTGCACGATGTCCTCCGAAGCGTAGTTGAACCTGATCTTGCCGCACTCGAGCGACGAAATGTCGAGGATGTCGTTCAGCAGCGTGAGCAGCATCTCGGAGTTGCTGACCACGATGGCGCAGTACTCGGCGCGCTCCTCCTGCGAAAGCTCCTCGCTCTGCATCAGCGAAGAGAAGCCCACGATGGCGTTGAGCGGCGTGCGGATTTCGTGGCTCATGTTGGCCAGGAACGCCGACTTGAGCATGTCCGACTCCTCGGCCTTCTCCCGGGCGACGACCAGCTGGCCCTCGCGCTCCTCAAGCGTGAGCTTGAGCCGCCGCATGCGCAACAGCAGCCACGTCACGAAGAGCAGCAGCACCAGCAGCAGGATGCCCGCCACCAGCAGTTCGATGTAGTGGGAGTATTTCGACAGCTTGGCCGCCATCGTATCCTCGATGACGCTGCCCTTGGGCAGGGCGTATTCGGCGATTTTCCACTCCTTGAGCTTGCGCGAATCGAACAGATAGAGACTTTTGCTCGTATGGAAATGAGCGTCTTCGATGTCGTCCGTGTCGTAATATTTCCGGATCTGGTTCGCAATGACCTCCGCGCCGTTCTCGTATTCGGGCACGTAACCGCCGATCGCCGTGTCGCCGATGCCCGTACCGGTCACCGAGAAGACCGGAACGCGGGGGTTGTTCTGCACCAGATCGTTCAGCGACCGCTGCATGAAGTATTCGCCGTCGCTGCCTACGCGCCACGTGCCGAGCATCACGGCCGAACGGGGCGGCAGCGTCGCATAGGTCCGGAACGCCGTCTCCTCCCCCTCGCGGCTGTCCACCAGCACGAGATTCAGGTCGGGGTAGTTCTCCCACTCCGCGCGCACGAGCGCCTGCAACGAAATGCCGCCGTAGGTATTGTCGGTCACCAGAGCGATGTTCTCCACCTGGGGATAAAGCGAACGGATCAGGTCGATGTTGCGCCGGATGTCGTAGCGGTTGAGCATGCCGCCCACCCTGTTCAGGCTGTCGCACATCACCCGGTAGTCGATCGCACGGGGTCTCCACGTCTGCAACGAATCGGGCGGCGCGGGCAGCATGACGCCGTTCTCGCTGGCGAAGCAGCTGAAGCACATCACCCCTTCGGGAATGCAGCCCTGCGATACGATCGGCTCCCATCTGTGCGAAAGGCTGCTCGCGGAAGGTAACGACATCATCTGCATCGACAACTATTTCACCGGTCACAAAAGCAACATCCGACACTTGTTGTCGCACCCCAATTTCGAGGTCATCCGCCACGACATCGTCTATCCCTACATGGCCGAGATCGAGGAGATCTACAACCTCGCCTGCCCCGCTTCGCCGATCTACTACCAGCACGACCCGATCAAAACCACCCAGACGTCGGTAATCGGCTCGATCAACATGTTGGGCATGGCCAAATACAACCGGGCGAAAATCCTCCAGGCCTCGACCTCGGAGGTCTACGGCGACCCGCTGATCCACCCCCAGCGCGAGGATTACTGGGGCCACGTCAACCCGCTGGGCATCCGCTCGTGCTACGACGAGGGCAAACGCTGCGCCGAGTCGCTCTTTATGAGCTACCGCGAACACGGCATTCCCGTGAAGATTATCCGCATATTCAACACCTACGGTCCGAAAATGGACATCAACGACGGCCGCGTGGTCTCGAATTTCATCGTCCAGGCGCTGCGGGGCGACAATATCACGATCTACGGCGACGGCGGGCAGAGCCGTTCGTTCCAGTACATCGACGACCTGATCGAAGGCATGGTGCGCATGATGAACGACACGCCCGACGACTTCACCAGTCCGGTGAACATCGGCAACCCGAACGAATTCACCATCGCCGAACTGGCCCGCGAGGTGATCTCCCTGACGGGTTCGAAATCGAAGATCGTCCACCTGCCCCTGCCCGCCGACGACCCCCAGCAGCGGCAGCCCGACATCTCGCTCGCCCGCAACATGCTCGGCGGCTGGGAGCCGAAAATCCAGCTGCGGGACGGTCTCCTAAAAACCATCGCCTACTTCGAGGAGGTGCTTTCGCGGGGAGGAATCCGGCGGTGAGGCTCGACCGGCACGTGCAAAAACACGGCCAGCCTATAAGAAAAAAGCGGCGGACCGAATCATCGGTGCGGGATTAAAGCAATATAACGACTTGATTTATCGAGTTGTTACATTGCTTTAATGGAGAATAGGTAACGAGAAGGTAACGATTTATTTTCAGTTAATTGCACGAAAATACCACATGTCAAATAACCTCTTGCAAGATATGAAAAATTTTCGGGATGGCAAATTTTATTCGATCGAAGAAAAAATGGCTGAATCAACAAGCTATTGCAATAGTAACTTAGAAATTGAAGGATTTATTTTATTAAGATAAAAGGGTTCCAAACTTTTGCATCCAAAATATAATTAAACATAAATATCCGACAAACAATACAATGAGAAATTTTAGGTAATAATTTGTCAACTCTGAAGGCCATTTTCCTTGTATTTCATTTCAAATTGTCAAAGTTCCCGTTACAAAGACATGAAAGCTACATAATGTAGATAAATATTCTATGGAACAAATATAGCGTTAATTTGTGAATTTCCGCTGCCGGGCCGGGAAAACCCGCCGTTCGGCGGCGGGTTTTCCTGCGGCCTTGTTATTTCGTTTTCGGGGCGGGCAGTTCCTTGATTCGTATGTTTCGGAACTTGATTCCGGCTCCGTGTCCGAGCAGTCCGATGTGTCCCGAGGC